>Ga0210040_10000931_pt1 | contig 46485 bp, 44 predicted proteins | sample CryGeyCG12114_NA_FD_185462 | JGI IMG/M metagenome (GOLD analysis project Ga0210040, IMG submission 185462) | Groundwater microbial communities from aquifer - Crystal Geyser CG19_WC_8/21/14_NA (SPAdes) (version 2) | ecosystem: Environmental > Aquatic > Deep subsurface > Groundwater | place: USA...
CGGGTTCCGTCGCCACATCCCCGTTTCGGTCACCTTGATCTGCGCTGCCGCAGCGCTGCTGCTCCCTACTTCCGCGCTGCCCGCCGCGATCGGGATCCACGGGGTGCTGGCTCGCCGCGGCGGACCCGTGGCCTGGTGGAGCGTCGCCGCGGTGTACGCCGCATCGGTGTCAGCGGTCTACAAGGACGTCTTCGCCCCGGAGTCGCTGCTGGCCGGGATGACCGGCGCCACCAACGGAGCCACCCCCGAGGGCAGCCTGCTGCCGTTCTTCGCTCCACTCATCGCCGCAGCGCTCTTGGCGCCTTTCGTTGGGATCGGGTTCGCGCGCGGGGCGCTCGGGCAACGGGACCGTGCTGCTCGGCAGAACGCCCAACTCGCACACTCCACCGAGGTGCTGCACGACCAGGTTGCCCGCGACCGGGAACGCCAGGCTGCGGCCCGGGAGATACACGACACCCTCGCGTCCCGCCTCTCCGCCTTGTCGTTGAACGCTGGGGCGCTCGAGCTTGCGGTCACCGACGAGGACAGCGAGTCCGCCCGGGCGGCTCGAGCTGTGCGTGAGAGCGCGCAACGCTCGCTCGACGATCTGCGACACGTCGTCCAGGTTCTGCGGAACCCGGAAGCTTCCGCTGATGCGGGCAAGACCTTGACCGATCTCCGCCAACTCGTCGACGAAGCCCACTCGGTCGGCGACCCGGTTCGTTCATCGGTCATGGTCGATGCGCCAGGGTCCTGCCCACCCGATGTCGCCCACGCCGCCTACCGCGTGGTGCAAGAAGCGCTGTCGAATGCACGCCGGCACGCGCCCGGGGCCGCCGTCATCGTCAACGTCCACGGTGGACCGTCCGAAGGCCTGACGGTGCGGGTTGTCAACGGTCCCACCAGAGGCGCGCCGAACGAAGATGCTGGCACCGGACACGGCGTGTTGGGTATGCGGGAGCGGATCCTCCTCGTCGGCGGCGAGTTCGACGCCGCCCCCACCACCGACGGTGGGTTCCAGGTGACTGCACGAATTCCCTGGCGATAAGTCGAAGGCTCGCATCCCGCCCTTCACCGCAGACGGGTTCTAACATGGGCGGGTGCAGCCCGACGGACCCACCCAGCCGCTGCGAGTCCTGATCGTCGACGACGACGCGCTCGTGCGCGCAGGCGTCGCCGGAATCCTCCGCAGCCAACCCGACATCGACGTCGTCGGCGAACACCCAGACGGGGCGGGCCTCGCTGACGCCATTCACACGACTCGACCCGACGTGGTTCTGATCGATGTCCGCATGCCCGGTGTCGACGGAGTCGACGCGGTCCGCGCCAGCCGCACCCCCGACGGTCCGACCTTTCTGCTGATGACCGCGTTCGACGAAGAAGGTCGCGTCGTCGAAGCGCTCGAAGCAGGAGCCGCCGGGTTCATCCTCAAAGACGAGGATCCACGAGAAATCATCCGCGCCGTACGCACCGTCGCCGCCGGTGACTCACCGCTGTCACCACGCAGCGCCCGACAGGTCGCCAAATGGATCGCCGGATCCACCACCGCCGAATCCCGTCGACACGCGGCCAGTCAACTCGACCTTCTCACCGACCGGGAACGCCAGATTGCGCTCGCCCTCGTTGACGGTCCGAGTGATGCCGACCTCGCCGTCAAGTTCCACCTGTCCGAATCGAGCATCAAGACCCATCTCGCGGCCATCAAGACCAAGTGGGGCGCGCGCAATCGGACCCAGATCGCCGTCACCGCAGCCCTCGCTTCACGCTGAAGCCGCTTGGCGCTGAGACCGCTTCGCGCCCGGCGCCGCTTCGCTCCCACGAACATTCGCGGTCCGTCACATTCGCGTCGCTACTCAGTCGCGCCTGAGTCAGCGTCGACGCATCTCTCACAGACCGTAGCGTTTGCGGGACATGACGGGCCCTCCCATAGCGTTGAGATCACCAGCACGCCATCGCGTCACGCTCATGCCGCCTCGGCGCGCGCTCGTGGGGCCGCCCGCCTAGCGCTCCGGCACGAACGAGCGGAGCGCTTGGAGTTGCACCTTCCGTAGCGTTATGTGATCCGGTGGACTCATATCCCGCCTCACTGAGGAAGGCCGCGCAGATGTTCTCGTCCTTTATCCCGCCCCGTCAGGTCATGATCGGCGATGCGGCATCGTTCGTCGGCACCACACCGCGGGCAATCCGGCACTACCACGCGATCGGAGTGTTCCCCGAGCCCGAGCGGGGCAGTGACGGTCGCCGCCGCTACGGCTACGACGAGATCATCCGACTGCTGTGGATCCGCAAGATGGCCGACGCCGGAATCGCCCTGAACGACATCCGAGACGCCTTCGCTGACACGGCACCTGCTGAAGCAGACAACGACCACGACGTCGCGGACATCCTGGAACGCCTGGAGAAAACCCTGGTCGCCCAGGAAGCAGAACTCCGGCGGCAACGGACGGCCGTGCAGCGCATGCGTACCCGCGGCAGCCGGATGGGCTTGCTCTCCGACTTCGTCACCAACCGCCTCGAGAGCCTTCCCGAAGGCTCCCTTCGCCAGGCGGACCTGGACGCCCTGCTGGTCACCGAGCGCATCTTCGGCCCACTCGGCGCGGCCGTCCAAGCCACCCGATTCATCGCTTTGGCCACGCACGAAGGGTTGCGGGAGGCATCCGACCGCGTTGATGCCGCCGAAGAGGCGCTCGACGACACGGTCGCTGTCGACGACCCCCGCGTCGCGGAGGTGGCTGCCGAACGGCGTGCCTTCGAACTCGCCTTGCACGCTGTCATCGAGGCTTCCGGCCTGGCGGAGGAAGACGAAGCGCTCTTCGACTCGTGGGATGCTCTGCACCCGGCTGCCTCAGACGGAAGCGAGAACGGTGTCGGCCACAGCTCGAGCGGGAGGCAAGGGTCCAGAAGCGCAGTCGAAGTCGTTGGAATGCTGCCCTATGACTTCTCCCCGGCCCGTCTGCGTTGCATGGAATTGGCCGAAGATATCGCCGCCCGCTAGCCGCAGCGCTCAGCTGGCTGGAGAAGTGCCTCCGGACTAACGGACTTCTCGCGGTGAAAAGAAGTTGTGGTGCTTGCATCCCTTTCGAGCGGGGAGACTGGTGTCATGGCAATCGAGATCACCCACGTCCGGTTCGCGGATCCCGAGCACAAGTCGCACGAGACGATCACCCACTACAAGTGGAAGAACGTGGAAAAGCGGTCGACGGGCGACCGTGAAGCGGAGTCGATGGTGACCTGGCTCGGTTACCCGTCGAACACCGCCTACATCGGCAGCGGGGCGAGCCGCAGGTATCTCGCCGTCGTGGAACCCGAGGGTGGCAGTGCACACATCAGAGCCCACTACGACGACGAAGGCTGGTCGGACGACCTCCTCGAGTTGCCGCAGTTCTAGCAGCGCGAATCGGTGTCGGTGTCGAGCGGGGTATTCCGCGCCTCTGCGACCATGGCGCTTCTTGGACGCTTCCGCGTCGCGGGGGAGACAGTTCGGCCCGAACGCGTTGACAGGTCCGCGATTCTCCCGAATCGCGATACGCGCCGAAGTGATCGCAAGTAGGCCGGTGCCGGAGCTCGTTGGTGAGCGGTGATAGTCCCCTGTGGTGTGCGAAGTCCAGGCGCGGTGGGTATCGTGCGCCGGATGAGTTCGCGCAGAATGACATCCGCTCGATTCACATGGTTCTCCGTCGCCACCGTCGTCGGGCTGGCTATGGCTGGCTGCAGCGTACAGGGCGACACCCCTGAGGCGAGCCCATCTGCTGAAGCAGTACCGCCGTCTGCATCCTCGACACCGTCGCCCGACCCGTCCGCGCTCGCGGAGGCCGACGCCGAACTGTTGCCGATTCCGCCGGACGAGATCACGGACTGGGCGCGGGGTGCCGTGCCGAACTTCGACGCGGACGGCTTCGTGTCCGCCTCGTCTGGCTGGTTGAGCGAGCACACGTCGACGAACCTGGTCTCGAGCGACGAGACGCTCGCACCCGGCGACTATGTCGTCCAGCTCGCGTGCATCGGTGACGGGGAGCTCACGGTGACGTTGTCGAATCTCGACGACGAACCGATCGGCACCGAACCGCAGGTCTGCAGCCGGAAGACCATCGCGTTCGATCTCGCCACCACCGAGCCCGGCTTGCGGACCACCTTCACGCTCGAGGGCGCCCCGACGATCTACGCGATGTCGGTCCAGTCCGTGCCGTAACCCTCGCCCTGGATGCTATGACGGTGCACCTTAGGGCTGGCGTTTCCTTCGATATGCCGTTCGAAACGCCGCGGGTAGGGTGTGCCGCATGCAGATCGACTTGAGCGGCAAGACCACACTGGTGACCGGTTCGACCTCAGGCATCGGCTTCGCGATCGCGACGACGCTTGCCGCCGCCGGTGCGACGGTGGTCGTCAACGGTCGGCGGGCCGAATCGGTGGCCGAGGCATCCGATCGACTGCGCGACGAGGTGCCTGGCGCGGTCGTGGTCGGCATCGACGCTGACGTCACGGGGGAGCCGGGAGTCGACCGCCTTCTCTCCGAAGTGCCCGCCGTCGACATCCTGGTCAACAACCTCGGCATTTTCGGTGCTCAGCCGGCGCTCGAGATCTCGGATGACGACTGGCGCCGTTACTTCGAGACGAACGTGCTCTCAGCCGCCAGGCTCATCCGCCACTATCTGCCCGGGATGATCGAAGCCGGCTGGGGCCGGGTGATCGACATCGCCAGCGACTCAGCAGTCGTCATTCCGGCGGAGATGATCCACTACGGCATGTCGAAGACGGCGCTGCTCGCGGTGTCGCGCGGGTTCGCCAAGGCCGCCGCGGGCACCGGGGTGACGGTGAACTCGGTAATCGCCGGACCCACGCACACGGGTGGCGTCGAAGACTTCGTGTACGAACTCGTCGACAAGAACCTGCCGTGGGAAGAGGCGCAGCGCGAATTCATGCGGCTGCACCGACCGCAGTCACTGCTGCAGCGACTGATCGAACCCGAGGAGATCGCGAACATGGTCGCCTATCTCGCCTCGCCGCTCGCCTCGGCCACCACCGGGGGAGCGCTCCGCGTCGACGGTGGCTACGTCGACTCGATCCTCCCCTGACCCGGCGCCGCCCGCGAGGCTGTTGACACGGGGAGGGTCTTCGTTTCGCTTCGCTCAACGGGCGGCCTGGCGGCGACACCTTCGTATCCCTTCACTCAACGGGCGGCGCAGGCTCGCCCCGTATCGTGGAAGACCTGACCTGCACTTCGCGAATTCAGCGGCGTAGGACCCCTTCCACATGATTGGCCGCACTGCATGAGCCTGGTTCGACTGAACGACGTCAACGTCCGCTTCGAGAACACGCAGATCCTGAGGGAGGCGTTCTTCCGGCTAGAGGACAAAGACCGGGTCGGTCTGATCGGGCGTAACGGTTCAGGCAAGACGACGCTGCTGAAGCTCGTGCTGGAGCAGGTGCAGCCCGACAGCGGGACGGTGACCGTCGATCCCGGCACCCGGATCGGCTACTTCTCGCAGTTCTCCGAACTCGACGGGACTGCGACGATCACCGAGGTCCTCGACGCACTGTTCGCGTCGGTGCATGCCGTCGAGGACGAGCTGGCCGCGATCGAAACCGCCATCGCCGCCGATCCGGGCGGCGCCGACCTCGACCGGCTGATCGACCGGCAGGCGGAGCTGTTCACCGAGATGGAGCGCCTCGGCGGCTGGGACTACACGCGCAAGATCGACCAGGCGCTCACCACCCTCGGCTTCACGGAGGCGCACCGGAACCGCCCCATCGACGACCTCTCGGGTGGCTGGCGGAACCGGGCGGCGCTCGCGAAGATCCTGCTCGAAGAGCCCGACGTCCTGCTGCTCGACGAACCGACGAACTTCCTCGACGTCGCCGGCGTCGAATGGCTCGAATCCTGGTTCAAGAGCTTCGGGGGAGCGGCGATCATCGTGTCGCACGACCGGAAGTTCCTCGACGCGGTCGCGACGCGGATCATCGAGGTCGAGAACTTCCATCTGCACGAATACCCGGGCAATTTCGGCGAATACGTGATCCAGAAGCAGTTCCGCCTCAAAACCCTCGAGCAGCAGTTCGTGCACGAGTCCGAACTGCTCGCCTTCGAAGCGGAAGGCATCGCGGACCGTCGCGAGGCCGCGAAGAGCGGCAGCAAGAACCTCGGCAAGCAGCTTTCGGGCATCAAGAAGTCCCGCGCACCTCGCCCGGTCGACGAGATCATCACCGAGATCTACGGCGGACTGCACGTCAAAGACGTGCTCTGTCGGGTCAGCGGACTCACCAAGTCGTATGGCGAACAGACCCTGTTCACCGATCTCGACTTCGAGATCCGGCGCGGCAACCGCATCGTCGTGCTGGGCGCCAACGGAAGCGGCAAGAGCACGTTGCTCCGAGTCCTGACCGGGGAGGAGAAAGCCGACGATGGCAACGCAGTGTGGGCGTCCGGAGCGAAGGTCGTGTCCTACAACCAGGTGCTCGCCGACCTCGACGACGCGGACACCGTCACCCACTCGGTGAACGCCATGCCCGACAGTCTCGCGCTGCGGGCGACGCGGAAGTCGGTGGGCCGGTTCCTCGCGATGTTCCAGTTCTCCGAGGCTGACCTGAAGAAGCGGATCGGCGAGCTCTCGGGCGGGCAGCGTGCTCGTGTCGCGATGGCGCAGTGCCTGCTGTCGGGTGCATCAGTGCTGCTGCTCGACGAGCCGACGAACCACCTCGACCTCGCGAGCACCCAGGTGATGGAGCGGGCGCTCGTGCACTTCCCGGGCGCGGTCGTCGTGGTGAGTCACGACCGGTTCTTCACCGAGAAGGTGGCCAACCGCATGCTCGTCTTCGGCGCCGCGGGAGCCGAGCCAGGGGCGGTCGAGGTCACCGCCGCCTGACCCGGACCTGGCGCGAAGTGCCTTACTCGCCGTGGGGATCGCTCGAGTTGAGCATGGCGACCGTCTCGTCATACTTACCGTTCACCTCGGCGAAGCGGAGGAACTTCACGCGCTCGACCAGGATCTGCTTCGCGTCCGGCTGGGACTCGATCAGCGAGATGACCTCGTCGGCGAACTCGTCGAGCGGCATGGCGAAGTCGCTCTCGGACTGGCCGGGCATCAGGTCGGTGCGCACCGACGGCGGGACGAGTTCGACGACCTTGACGCTGGTGTCGGCGAGCTGGAGACGGATCGACTCCGACAGCTGGTGGATCGCCGCCTTCGATGCGTTGTAGCTGGGGGTCGCCTTCAACGGCGTGAAGGCGAGTCCGCTCGAAACGGTCACGATCGTCGCGTCGGGGCGCGACTGCAGCTGCTCGGTGAATGCGGCGATCAGCCGGATCGGACCCAGCACGTTCGTGGTGATGATGTCCTCGGCTGTTGAGAGGAACCCGTCCGGGGAGTGCCAGTCCTCCACCTTCATGATGCCCGCCATGGCGACCACGACGTTGAGGTCGGGGTGGCTCGCAAGGATGTCCGCGGCGGCATCGCGGATGCTTTCCGCGTCGGCGATGTCTATGCGCACGATATCGAAGCCGTGCTCTGACCTCAGCGATTCGAGGAGTTCAGTGCGGCGGCCGCCGATGATGACGGTGTTGCCTTTCGCTTTGAAACGCAGCGCGAGCGCGAGGCCGATTCCGCTCGTCGCGCCCGGGATGAAGACGGTGTTTCCGGTGATGTTCATGACCCCAGCATCCGCCCGCCGTGCTGAGGGTTCCAGGGTCGAGCTATCCATGGATCCGCGATCCCTGGATGCGCTCCAGCCGATGCACGATGCTGGAGCGATGGACCGGAGCGCGCTCGCCGACTTCCTCACCCGCCACCGGGAGACCCTGCAACCCGCCGATGTCGGGCTCGCAGCCGGCCCGCGCCGACGGGTCACGGGGCTCCGCCGGGATGAGGTCGCGGCGCTCGCCGCCATCTCGACCGATTACTACTCCCGACTCGAGCAGCAGCGGGGTCCGCAGCCGAGCACGCAGACCCTCGGCGCGCTCGCCCGGGCGCTCAGGCTCACGGGCGATGAGCGCGACTACCTGTATCGAGTGGCGGGACACAGTGCACCCGACCAGATCACGGCGACCGAACATGTCGCCCCCGCGCTGCAGCGAGTCCTCGACCGGCTCACCGATACGCCCGCGCTCGTTCTGACCCCGACGGGGGAGACGCTCGTGCAGAACGACCTCGCCCGCGCGCTGCTCGGCGATGCGAGCGCCTATACGGGCTTGGAGCGCAGCAGCATCTACCGCTGGTTCGTCTCCCCGGAACAGGAGCAGTGGCGGTATCCGGAGGACGACCGCGAACGCCAGGGACGCGCCCAGGTCTCGTCACTTCGCGCGGCGTACGGGCTGATGGGAGCGGACTCGCGAGCCGGCGCAATGGTTCGTGAACTCACGCGGCGCAGCGAGCAATTCGCCCGGTTCTGGTCGGACCACGAGGTGTGGCGCCGTTTCGAGGACCATAAGGTGCTCATCCATCCCGAGGCCGGCCCGATCGAGCTGGACTGTCAGGCTCTCTTCACTGAGGACCAGTCTCAGGCTCTCCTCGTCCTCACGGCGGCACCCCGCAGTGAGGCGGAAAGCCAGCTCAAGCTGCTCGGCGTCGTCGGCATGCAGCAATTCGCCGACGGCAGGTAGCCGGGCCGTAGCCGGTCCGAGCTTCTTCCCCGGACAGAAGCGGCTGAGTACGCTGACCGCGTGCACAAGATCTTCACCACCAGCGTCAGCGTCGTCTACCCGCTGTATGTCGCGAAGGCGGAGCGCAAAGGGCGCACACAAGCCGAAGTCGATCAGATCATCGAGTGGATGACCGGCTTCGACGCTCCCGCGTTGCAGCGCCACCTCGCGGCAGGCACGACCTTCCGCGACTTCTTCGACGACGCACAGATCAACCCCAATGTCGGGCTGATCAAGGGGGTGGTCTGCGGAATCCGTGTGGAAGAAATCGAAGATCCGCTCATGCAGAAGGTCCGCTACCTCGACAAGCTCATCGACGAGCTCGCCAGAGGGAAAGCGATGGAGAAGATCCTCCGCGCGTAGCCCCGAGCCGCTGTGGCTGCGGCTACGGCTACGGCTGCGGCTACGGCTGGCGGATCGCGAAGCGGTGCATGGTGACGCCCTGGTCGTAGGTCGCCTGCTCGAGGAGGTCGAGCTGAACGAGCGGAGCGGGATCGTCGAAGAGCGGACGCCCCTCGCCGAGGATCACCGGGTGGGTGAACAGTAGGAGCTCGTCGAGCAGCCCCGCGCGAAGCAGCTCCGTAGCAAGAGTGGCGCCGCCGACGCCGATCGCCCCGTCGGTTTCGGCGCGGAGGGCGGCGAGTTGTTCGATCGCATCTCCGTCGGTGCCGAGGATCCGGGTGTTGTACTCCGCGCTCTGACGGGTGCGTGACACGAGCACCTTCGGCTTCGACGTCCAGATCTCGCCGTACTCGCGGAGATAGTCGGGGAATGAGTCGTTGGTTCGGGCGTCGGGCCAGAACTCCTCCATGATCTCGTGCACGACGCGGCCCTGGACCATGAGCGTCAGGTCACGGGCTCGAGCGTTGAACTCACGGTGCAAAGGCTCGCCTATTCGCGCCCAGTCGCCGCCGCCGTTCTCGCCCGGTGCCGCCTCGATCCGCAGGTCGAGAGAGACATTCATCCAATACACGAACCGGCCAGGCATCGCTGCTCCTCAGTGAGACGAACGACTGATACCGAGAAGACTAGGCCCGAGATTCATCGCTGACCAGGCCGATCCGACTCACGCCAGTGGCGGGCTGATCGTCTTCGCCCGACAGGACCTGCACGATCTCGCCGGACGGCGTCAGAAGGTAGCGGATATCGGTGTCGCCGTCGATTCGCGCGGGGGCAAGGCTGGCGCGGAGCCGTTCCTGTCGCATCTCGACCGAACGGCCGAAGTCGTGCCAACGGCCTTTGAGCTCGACCTCGGCCAGGCGCTCACTCAGGTCGGTCGCGAGCGCATCCGCATCGCCCAGCTGCTGCACCTGCGAGTCGAAGAACCTGCGCAGTGCCGCATACGGATTCGTGGGATCGGCGAGCGCGCGTGCCGCCGCGTCGGCGATCACAGCCTTTCGACGGAGCGCGATCGCCGCCCGCGCCAGGTGGAGTTCGCGGGGAAAGTAGTCGGCGTCCTTCGTCGTGCCGCCGAGCGCCTCGTCGAGACGGCGGTAGTCGACCCTTCCGTCGTCGTCGGCCAGTTCGTCGATGACGCCGCGGAACCTCTCCAAGAACTGTTGCGAGCGATAGAACTCGTCGTTCGCGCTCTTCAAGGCGAGCTCGAGGTTCGGGGTGTGGCCGTCGAGCATCAGGCTGATCGCACGGGACAGCTGATCGTCGGCGGACCGCTGGTCTTTGATCCGCTCGACGTAGTGGCGCTCGTCGTGACTGCCCAAGAGCCCCTCGACCCGGCGCTGATACGCGCGCTGTTCCCGCTGCGCCACCATGTTCACAGCGGACACGGTGCCAGCGACAGCGAGAAGAGGCCATCCCGCCGCGAGCGCGCCACCAGCGGCTACGGGCTTCAGGACGGTGTGCACGGTGAGCTTGCCGCTGCTACTCGCAACCCCTCTCAACGCGGAGCTCCCGACCGCTTTGAGCAGCTCGGCGCCCTGCGGCAGCACAACCCGGAAAACGGTCGGGTTCTTCGGACCTATGGCCTCGACGATCCGGCCCATCGTCTGCTGAACCGAGGCGTTCACGGGCGCGGTTCGAAGTTTCGCGATGTCCGACGCGCTCACCCGGTAGTACTCGACGGCGACGGGCGCGGCCGCCGCTTCCAGGGCGTCCCAAATCGCCGCCGAGGTCGAGTCGGTCGCTCGGAGAACGTCCTCGGGGACGAGCAGGCCCTCAGGCGGAAACTCGGGCCGGAGGTCGAGGGCGGTCTGAGCGCCGGGCCCCGCTTCCGCCTGCGTGACCCGGTTGCGACGGGAGGACCGGCGAAGCGCCCAGCCTGCGACGATGGCAGCAATGACGACAACAGCGACAGCGGCGATCAACGCGGGATCCATTCCCCCAGGCTAGGCGCGCACCTTGTAATGCGACCGGTATATCGCTCAGTCTCATCACATGTATCGCTGAGTATCGTTGAAGCCTGATACGAGGAGGTCATCATGACCAGGACATTCCCCTCCGCCGGCTTCGGTGCCGGCAACCACTCCGACAACATCTGGCAGGCGATGGAGCAGTTCCGGGCACGGTTCGAGAAGAGCGCCGGCAGCCGCGTCGGCCGCGGCGATGTGCGAGCCGCGGTGCTCGCGCTACTCGCCGAGAAGCCGATGCACGGCTACCAGATCATCCACGAGATCGAACAGCGAAGCGGCGGCAGCTGGAAGCCCAGCGCAGGCTCGGTCTATCCGACGTTGCAGCTCCTCGCCGACGAGGGCACGATCAGCTCGGAGGAGTCGAACGGCCGCAAGACCTACTCGCTGACCGAGGCCGGCCGCGAAGAGGTCGCCGCTGCGGGCACGACGGCGCCGTGGGCGACGACCGACGAGAAGGACGGCGGGTTCACCGCACTGCCCAAGGCCGGAGTCGAGCTCGCGCAGGCAGCCGCACAGGTCGGACGCACCGGCAGTCCGGAACAGGTCAGGGAAGCGGTGAAGGTTCTGGACGAGGCACGTCGCCGCCTCTACGCGATCCTCGCCCAGGACTGACGCGGGTGAGCTCCGTTCGTCGGGACACGGCATACTCCGTTCCCGACGCCGCGAACACCCGCGCCCGCTATCGGCGCATCCTCCGGTTCTCCGCCTGGCACCTCGCGGTGACCTGGTGGTACGAACTCTTCCTGCCGCGGATCGGCCTCAGGAAGGTTGCCGAGCGCACTCGGACCAAACGGATGCAGCGTTTCGCCCGACGCTTCCATGTGCTCGCCCTCGACCTCGGCGGGCTCATGATCAAAGTCGGACAGTTCATGTCGTCGCGTCTCGACGTGTTGCCGCCCGAGATAACGAAAGAACTCGAGGGTTTGCAGGACGAGGTGCCGCCGGTGCCGTTCGCTGACATCCGGCGGCTGGCCGAGGCTGAGTTCGGTGTCACGCTCGATCGGATCTTCGCGTCCGTCGACGAGACGCCGATCGCGGCTGCGTCGCTCGGCCAAGCTCACCGGGCGCGGCTCGCCTCGCTCGACGCCGCGGACACCGGACTCGACTCCGTCGTGCTGAAAGTCCAGCGGCCCGGCATCGACACGATCGTCGCGGTCGACCTCGCAGCGCTTCGCCGGGTGGGTGGCTGGCTCAGTCACGTCCGGCTCGTGTACGAGCGCGTCGACATGCCCGCGCTCGTCGAGGAGTTCGCTGTCACGAGCCTCGAAGAGATCGATTATCTGCACGAAGCCGCGAACTCCGAACGCTTCGCTGCCGCCTTCGAAGGCGACCACCGGGTCTCAGTGCCAACGGTCGTCTGGGAGCGGACGACGAGGCGCGTGCTCACGCTCGAAGACGTCACGGCCATCAAGATCACCGACCGTGACGCGCTCAGAGCGGCAGGCATCGACCCCGCCGCAGTCGCCCCGGTCTTCGCCGCGGTCATGTTCGACCAGCTGTTCGCGAACGGGTTCTTCCACGCCGACCCGCACCCCGGCAACATCTTCGTCACCCCGGTCGCAGGCGCCGTGGCGGAGCGGCCGTGGAAGTTGACCTTCATCGACTTCGGCATGATGGGCGAAGTTCCGCCCGGCACACGCAGCGGACTCCGCAAACTCCTGATCGCCGCAGCATCCCGCGACGGTCGAGGCATGGTCGATGGGATCCGGAACGTCGGCGTTCTTCTGCCCTCCGCCGACACGATCGAGCTGGAGCGAGCGATGATGCAGCTCTTCGCCCGGTTCGGCGGCATGGGTTTCGCCGAACTCCGCGAGGTCGACCCGCGCGTCTTCCGAGACTTCGCCGTGCAGTTCAACGACGTGGTGCGCTCGCTGCCGTTCCAGCTGCCCGAGAACTTCCTGCTCATCATCCGTGCGATGTCGCTCATTTCCGGGGTGTGCAGTGCGCTCGATCCGCGATTCAACCTGTGGGACTCCGTCGAGCCGTACGCCCAGCAGCTGATCCGAGACGAACGCGGCAACGTCGTACAAGACCTCGCGCAGCAGGCGCTCGATGTCGCAGGCCTAGCGGTCCGGCTGCCGCGTCGCATCGATGGGCTCATCGACCGCTTCGAAGACGGCGCCGTCGCAGTCGGAAGCCCGCGTCTCGAACGCCAGGTGGCCCGCCTGGATCGCGGCGTCCGGCGGGTCGTGTGGGCGGTGCTCTTCGGAGCCCTCCTCATCGCGGGCGCAGTCATCCGATCCGACGATGCCGGTTTCGGCACCGTGCTGATGGCGGCGTCCGTCGTGCCTCTGCTCGCTGCTGTCTTCTCGCGGCGCTGAATGCGCGGCGGTTACGCCTCGTCGGTCTCGACGGTGCGGGCGCCGGTGTCGACGGCGCCGATCATGCCGTGCAGGAAACGTCCGACCACGGCGAGCTCATCGGGGGAGAGGGAGTCGACGACGCCGACCATCTCCTGGTGCATCCGACCGAGCGTCTGACGCACCTCGCTGTCACTGCTCACCGTCGCGACGATGACCGCTGCTCGTCGGTCGGTCGGGTGCGGCTCCCGGCGAACGTGTTCGTCGCGCACCAGCCGGTCGATGAGCACCGAAACCGACGCGGAAGAGATCTTGAGTCGCTCGACGAGATCGCGTTGGGTCATGACGACGCCGCGGCGCTGAGCCTCCAACAGGTATCGGAGCGCGAGAAGATCGGTTTCTCCCATGCCCATCGATCCGCGGGTGCGGGCGCGCATCTGCCGCTCGGTCTCGCGGTAGCGGCGCAGCAGATTGAGGACGTCGACACTCGCAGGGCCGTCCTGATGTTCGGGATACCAGTATCCCGAGGAGGGGACGGTGGTTGACTCGCTCATCCCGCCTCCGCGATTCCGAGCTTCTCCAACTCCATCTCGACACGTTCGAGGGTTGCTTCCGCCACGATCGGAGCGATTGTCGCTTCAGGGTCGAAGCCGAGCAGGAGCTCGTGTTCTTCGGCCATCATCGCGAGTATGCGCTGGGGCCGGACCTGCGGAAATCGGGCGGCTAGTCGTTCGGCGTGCTGCCGATGCGACTCCACGGACATCATGTCTCCATCCTAAGGAAGAGGACCCGACCCCTCGCGACGGCTCGACTGCATGCCGATTCAGGCGAGTGCTCAGGTCGCGGCGTAGCGTGGTCGTATGCCTACTCTCAACGACGGAACCTCGATCCCCGACATCGGGTTCGGCACCTATCCACTCAAAGGCGATGAGGGCGTGAACGCTGTCGTCAGCGCCCTCGATGTCGGGTACCGACTCCTCGATACCGCAGTCAACTACGGCAACGAGGACGCGATCGGTCAGGGCATCGCACGCAGCGACGTCCCCCGTGAAGACGTCGTCGTCACGACCAAGATCCCGGGACGTCACCACGGCTTCGACGAGACGCTCAAGTCCTTCGAAGGCTCGCTCGACGCGCTCGGCCTCGACAGCATCGATCTCTACCTCATCCACTGGCCGAACCCGAGCGTCGGCAAGTACGTCGACACGTGGCGCGCGATGGTGCGGCTGAAGGAGGAGGGGCGCGTCCGTTCCATCGGCGTCTCGAACTTCACGCCCGAGTTCCTCACCAAGGTCGCGGACCAGACCGGCGTCATGCCGTCGGTCAACCAGGTGGAACTGCATCCGTTCTTCCCGCAGGAGGAGCTGCGCGCCTTCCACGCCGAGCATGGCATCGTGACCGAGGCGTGGAGCCCCCTCGGCAAAGCGGCTCCCGTGAAGGAGTCCGAGCCCGTCGCCGCTGCCGCGAAGGCCCATGGCGTGACTGCTGCACAGGTCATCCTCCGTTGGCACCGCGAGATCGGCTCGGTGGCCATCCCCAAGTCGGGCAACCCCGAGCGCCAACGCGAGAACTTCGACATCGAAGGCTTCACGCTTTCGCCGGACGAGGTGGCGGCCATCACCGCCCTCGGACGCCCCGACGGGCGTCTCTTCGGCGGTGACCCGAACACCCACGAAGAGCAGTGAGCGACGCGGGAGGGCCGACGTGCTGACGCTGCAGTAGCTCTTCTTCGTCGCAACAGGGTGCGGTAGAGCCCTTCGTGTCCGTATTCTGTCGACAGTCGACAGGAGACAAACATGGTTCGCTCGGTGCAACGCGCGGAATCACTCGGCACGCAAATCGCCAACATCGTCCGCCAACGGATCGTCAGGGGCGAGCTTGCCGCGGGGGACCGTGTCACCGAGGAGGCCCTCGCCGAGGAGTTCGCCGTAAGCCGTGGGCCGGTGCGCGATGCGATCACTCAGCTGAGCTACGAGCGACTCGTCGAAGTCCACAAACCGCGCGGCGTCTACATCGTCGGACTCGACGATGACGACATCGACCAGCTCTACAGCCTGCGTTCGGCGCTCGAGCGACTCGCGCTGCAACGGGCGATGCAAGTGCATGACGAAGAGCGGTGGGCTGCCTCCCGCGATGCCGTCGACCGAATGGCAGAGGCGGCCGACCGCGGCGACCATGCGGCTTTCCTCGCTGCCGACCTGGAGTTCCACGCACTCATCTATGCGCTCGCGGACCATCCGCGACTCGACGGCATGTGGCGCCAATACCTGCCGACTTTCGAAGCGCTGCTCGAGGTCACCATCAACCACGACGTGGACCTGCACGATTCCGCCGACGATCACCACCGGCTCTACGACATCATGCGCTCGGGCGACGTATCGGCGGCCACCGGTGTTCTCGACGAGCACCTCGAGGGAGCGCGCGAACGTATGGCGCTCGAACTCCTGGCCCGGCGGCAACGCTCCGCCTGAGCGCGACACGCCAATCGTGCTCACCTGTTGACTGTTAACAGTCGACAGGCATAACGTTGCGCACAGTCGACAACAGGGTCGACCTGCACAGAGGAGCGAAGATGCCCCGCAAACGCATTACCCGATCCGTCGCGGTGATCGCGGCGCTCACAGCAACCGTTCTCGCCACGTCCGCCTGCACCCAGGTCGACGAGACCGGCGAGACGGCGACTGAGTCGAGCTATCCCGAGAACGACATCCGCCTGATCATCCAGGCCAACCCCGGCGGCGGTTCAGACCTGTCGTCGCGTGCGCTGGCCACCGAACTCGAAGGCATCCTCGGCGTCAGCGTCATCCCCGAGAACATGCCTGGCGCGGCCGGAGCGCTCGCAATGGAGTACGTCGCGGAGCAGCCCGCCGACGGCTATGTCATCGGCTTCGCTCCCGTCGAGATCGCGATGCTGAACACCACGCAGGACGCGAACGTCATGCCCGAGAACTACGATCTCCTCGGTCAGATCATGCTCGCCCCCGGCGTCATCACCGTCGGCGCGGACAGCGACGTGCAGTCGTTGAGCGACCTCGTGGCGAAGGCGGAGGGCGGCAGCGTCACCGTCGCCAACTCGGGAGCCGGTTCCATCTGGGAAGCGGCGACTCTCGGCCTCGGCTCAGAGACCGGCGCGACATTCACGCCCGTCCCGTACGACGGCGGAGCGACCGCGGTGTCTGCCGCAGCATCCGGTGAGACCGACGCGGCCGTCTCAGGACTCGGCGAAGCTCTCGCCCAGGGAGACGCCGTTCGAATCCTCGCCGTCATGAACGACGAGCGTCACCCCGACGCCGAAGACGTTCCCACCGTGGAAGAAGAGATCGGCGAAGAGGTCGTCTTCGGTGGCTGGGGCGGAATCTACGCCCCCGCAGGCCTGCCCGACGACGTCCACGAGGCCCTCGAGTCCGCGATCGCGGAAGCCGTCCAGAGCGACTCGTACCAGGACTTCCAGGCCAGCGCCGGGAACCTCGTCGTCTACCGCGACTCCGAGGAATGGACCGAGTACGTCGACGAGCAGTTCAGCCTCTTCCAGGATCTGCTCGGCTGATCCGGCAACGAGGGGCCGGGATGACTCCCGGCCCCTCGTCCCGGGAGAACAATGACCTCCACCGACACCGTCGTCACCGACCCGCCCGTCTTCACCGACAACGAGAGCGCTAAGTCCTCACGTCCGCTTGAGATCGCCTTCGCGGTCATCGCGCTCACCCTCGCCGCCGGGTACCTCTACCTCGGCACCCAGATCGAACTGCGCCGCCCAGCCAGCGCCGGCCAGATCGACGCCCGCTTCTGGCCGCTCGTGCTCGGCACGATCGGCGTCGCCGTATCGCTCGTCCTGCTCGTCATCGCGATCACCAGACCCGCCTCATCCCGCGAGGACATCGAACCGGTGCAGCGCGGGGGAGTGCCCCGCGTGATTCTCTCCGTCGCAGCCACCACAGCGTTCATCGTTCTCTGGTCGCTGAACGCGATCGTCGCGTTCGGCTACCGGATCGAGATCTTCCCGATCATCGCAGCCATCCTCATGCTCGTCTTGCTGCTCGTCTACGGACAGCGGCGCTGGCAGGGGCTCGTGATCTTCCCGCTCGCCATGACCGCGTTCATCTACGTCCTATTCGGCATGCTTCTGAGAGTCCCCCTGTGAACCCCTTCCTCGACGGCGTCGGAGCACTGCTCGACCCGATGGTCTTCCTCTACATCCTCGTAGGGCTGCTGCTCGGCTTCCTCGTCGGGGCGTTCCCGGGGATCACGGCGACGATGGCCGTTGCCCTCGCCGCGGGCTTCACCCTCACCCTCGAACCCGTGCAGGGACTCGCGGTTCTGCTCACCATCTACGTCGCGGCGAACTTCGGTGACCGGGTGCCGTCGATCCTCGTCAACACCCCGGGTACACCCGCCTCGATCGCGACGACACTCGACGGCTATCCGATGGCGAAACAGGGACGCGCCGGGCTAGCGCTCACGATCTCGGCGATCGTCTCCGCGATCGGTATCCTCGCCTCCCTCGTGCTCTTCGCGGTTGCCGCCGTCCCGGTCGCGCAGCTCGCCCGCGACTATTTCAAGTCGCCGGAACTCTTCGCGCTCGTGGTCTTCGGTATCGCGATCATGATCGGGATCTCATCGAAGTCGATGCTGAAAGGCATCCTCGCCGGCGCGTTCGGTCTGATGCTCGGTACCGTCGGAACCTACGCGGCGACAGCCGACCAGCGGTACACCTTCGGCACCCTCGAGCTCGTCGAGGGATTCAACTTCATCGCCGTCATCATCGGCCTGTTCGGTATCGCCGAACTGTTCGACCAGCTGCTCACCCACCACGAGTCGAAGGTGCGGCCGATCTCGAGTCTCGGGCGCTGGTGGCCGAACCGCGCCGAACTCAAGCAGACGCGACGTGCCCTCGCTGTTTCGGGCACGGTCGGGCTGGGCGTCGGGCTGATCCCCGCTGCGGGCGGCGACATCGCCGGCCTCATCGGCTGGGACCGTGCGCGGCGCGTGTCGAAGCATCCCGAAGAGTTCGGCAAGGGCTCGATCGAGGGAATCACCGCGTCCGACACCGCGTCGAGCGCGACCCTCGGCGGCTCGTTGACGACGACCATGGCGCTCGGTATCCCGGGCGACTCGGTCATGGCCGTGATGATCGGTTCGATGATCGTCTGGGGTATCACCCCAGGGCCGACGCTGTTCTCAGACCGACCGGACCTGGTCGTCTCGATCACCGGCATCATGCTCATCGCGACGATCTTGTCGCTCGGCCTCAGCCTCGTGCGCATGCGCGGGATGGTGAAACTGCTCGATGTCCCGCGGCCCTACCTGTGGAGCGGCATCCTCATCTTCTGCATCATCGGCACCTACGCCACGTCGAACAGCCTCTTCACGGTAGGCACCATGTTGGTCTTCGGTGTCATCGGTGTGCTGTTGAAGCGGATGTCCGTGCCGGCCGGACCGGTCGTCCTCGGGCTTCTGCTCGGACCGCTGGCGGAGGAGAACCTCGCGCGAAGCCTCGCCATCCTGCCTACGCGTCCGTTCTTCGACGTCGTCAGCCCGATCGCGATCATCCTGCTGGTTCTCGCAGTGCTGTCGATCGTCGTCCCCGCCATCCGCAACGCCCGCCGACCAGCGGGTCGACGCGCATCGCTCGCCGACTCGATCCTCGACGACGACACCGTTTCGGAAATCGAGAAGGATCACGCGTCGCTCGACGAAGACGCGCCTCTCACCGGGGCAACCGCCCCCGTATCAGCCACACGTGCCACCACCGAGGAGACAGAAAAGTGACCCGACGCGACATCATCACCGCGATCCCAACGAGCTTCCACCGCGACGGCTCGCTCGATCTCGACGGGAGCCGCTCGATCTTCAAGTACGTCGCCGGCTCCGGTAACGAGGGCGCGTTCGTGCTCGGCACGACGGGGGAGTTCCCCGCGATCGACGACGCCGAGTTCGAGGCTTTGGTCCGCGCAGCGCTGGGGGAGCTCGCTCCGGTGATGCGCACGATCGTGCACGTCGGCCAGCCGAGCGCCTATGAAGCGGTGCGCCGTGTGCGTATAGCCCGCGAGCTGGGGGCGACCGAATTCGCGGCTCTCACCCCGTACTACCTGCCGTCCGCAGAAGACGCTGTCTACGACTACTTCGTCGCGGTGTCCGAGGCCATCGGCGATGGAAGCCTGTTCGTCTACGTCTACCCGAAGCGCAGCGGTATCAGCGTGAGCCCCGCACTCCTCGCGCGCCTTGCCGAGCTGCCGAATGTGATCGGCGCCAAGGTGAGCGAGCTGAGCCTCGACGAGCTCGCCGCCTATCGAGCCGCGGTCCCTGCCGACTTCGTGCTCTACACGGGTGCCGACCGCGATCTCGTCGCGGCCGGTGAGGTGGGTGCGCAAGGAGTCGTCTCGGGTGTCTCATCGGTGCTGCCCGCACCCTTCCGTGCCCTCGCTGCAGCGGCGGACGCAGGCGATGCCGGCGAGCTCGCTCGTGCGCAGGCGGCCGTCGACGATGTCGTGACCGTCATCGGTGGCGACATGCCGCGCATGAAGGCCGCCTACCGCAAGCTCGGTGTCGCCGACGGAGTCTCCCGGATGGCCCTGGTCGAGCCGAACGAGGACGCCCTCGTCGAGATCGACCGCGTGCTCGCCGCTTACGGTTCTGTGGCGGCGACGGCGGGCTAGCGCCCGGCGACACCGAGTTCGAACGCCAGAATCACCGCTTGGACCCGGTCTCGGAGGCCGAGCTTCAGGAGGACCCGGCCGACGTGCGTCTTGACCGTCGATTCGCTGACGAACAGCGTTGAGGCGATCTCGCCGTTCGTCGCTCCCTCGGCGATCAACCGGAAGACGTCACGTTCTCGGGCGCTGAGCGCCGCGAGTTCCGTTTCGGCGTCGCGCCCGTGTTCGGTGAGGTGAGGTGCGGCGAGTTCGATGAGCTTCGCCGTTATCCGCGGTGCGACGACGGCGTCGCCACGGTGCACGGCCCGGATCGCGTCGACGAGCTCGGCAGGCCTCGTGTCCTTCAGGAGAAAACCTGAGGCGCCGGCGCGGAGGGCGCCGAACGCGTAATCGTCGAGGTCGAACGTGGTGAGGACCAGCACCCGGATACCCGGGAACTCGGCGGCGATGCGCGTCGTGGCCTGCAACCCGTCGACGCCCGGCATTCTGACGTCCATGAGCACCACGTCGGGGAGTAGCCGTCCGACTTCCGAGATGGCGACGGCTCCGTCGGCGGCTTCACCGACCACTTCGACGTCGGACTCCGCATCGAGCATGAGTCGGAAGCCGTACCGCACCAGCTCCTGGTCGTCGGCGAGGAGCACTCGGATGGGTCCGGTCATGATGACTCTCCTGTTCGGGGCAGCCGCACAGATACGCGCCAGCCGCCCGATTCCTGCTCGCCTGCTTCGACCTCTCCGTCCCACAACGCCGCGCGCTCGCGTATCCCCAAGATGCCGCGCCCCGGCTCTGCAGGAGAAGAAGGAACCGGGGCGTCGTCCTCGACCACGATCTCGAGGTGGTCTGCGCGTCGAACGACCCGGGCTTCGACGCGGGTCGCGCCTCGTGCATGTCGAAGCGCGTTGGTGAGCGACTCCTGCACGATGCGGTACACCGTGAGCCCCAGCGCCGCATCATCGCCGATCGCTCCCTGGAGCGTGAGCTGCACCGGAAGTCCCGCACGCCGGAACTCTTCGACGAGCTCAGGGAGGCGTGCCGCACCAGGCTGAGGTGCGAGGTCAGTGCCAGCGCTCGCATCCGCGCGCACCGCGCCGAGCAGCCGCCGCACCTCGGTGAGAGTGCGGCGCCCCGTCTCGGCGACGCGGGCGATCGCATCCCGTGCCTGCTCGGGCCGCTCGCGCGACGCGGCGGCCGCGCCCTCCGACAGTGCGATCATCACCGACAGGCTGTGCGCGATGACGTCATGCATCTCGCGAGCGATGCGTTCACGTTCGCGAGCGCCCGCGATCTCCGCCTGCTGATCGCGTTCGCGGACGAGTTGCGCGGCCCGGTCGAGGAGCGCCGCGACGTACCGCTTCCTGCCGCCGACATTCGTGCCGATCAGAGTGGCGACGAGCAGGACGACGATGGTGGCGACGGTGTTGTTGAGCCAGTCGACGACGAAGTCGCCCGAGTTGGGGGCCTGCGCAGGCTCGAGGATAGGCGGCCCCACCCAGATGCGAATGGTCGTGGTCAGGGAGAACAGGGCGCTGGCCGCAGCTCCTGCACCGAAGCAGACCCACGCGGCACGGGTCGAGCGGTAGACGCCGACGGCGTACACGGTGATGAGCGGGAGTAGCGCCTCGACCGACGTGCCCGCCGCCGAAGAGACGAGCGCGAGCACGTTCGCCGCCGCGAACATCAGCACCGGTCTCCGCCGTCGGAACAGGACGACGACTGCCCCGATGATGCCCAGTCCGATGACGAGCCAGAGCGCCGGTAACGCCGGCTCGTATGAGGCGGCGATCACGAAGAGGGCCACGAAGGCCAGATAGAGCGCCGCGACGAGCGAGTCGGTCAGCCACGGACGGCGCTGGAAGAGCTGCCGGATGATCCCCGGCGGCCGGGGCAGCGCGAGGCCGTCCGCCGCTCCCTCCGGAACGGCGGACGGCCTCGGCGGCTTCTTGGTCAGGCGTCCCTCCCGCGCAGTGCGATCGCAGCGAAGAGCAGCGAGACGGCGGCCCAGGCCAGGACCACGAGAGCGCCCGCCCACGGCTCGAGCGTTCCGCTCGCTTCCGCGTCGGTCGCGAGCGAGCCCATGGATTCTCCGGCTGAGGAGAGCAGGTAGGGCACGAGGTCGCGCACCCACTCGACGGCGATGCCGAGCAGCTGCAGCACGACCGGAAGGATGAGGATGACACCGAGCGCCGCCGCGATACCTCCGGCGGCCGAACGCAGCAGTGTTCCGAGGCCGAGTGCGAACACGGCGATGAGACCGAGATAGGTCGCGCCGCCGATGAGCGCCAGTGCGAAGCCCGGCTCACCGAGTCCGACGGCCAGATCGAGGGCCGCGAACATCGGGTAGGTGGCAGCCCACGACCCGAACAGGGCGATGAGGCCGACGACGGTCACGAGGCCGAACAGCACGATCGCTTTCGCGGCGAGCACCGGAAGTCGAGACGGCGCAGCCGTGAGCGTCGAGCGGATCATCCCCGTCGAGTATTCACCGCTCATGGCGAGGACGCCGAGGACGGCGGCGACGAGCTGGCCGAACATGATGCCGACCGTTGCGGTGGTGAGGGTGAATCCTGCGGATGGTCCAGCGGGAAGCCCTGCCGATGCCATCGTCGAGGCGAACAGCAGGCTGATGCCGAGGTTCAACACAACGATGATCGCGAGCGACCAGAAGGTCGAACGCAGACTGGTGATCTTGATCCACTCCGAGCGGAGGATGCCGCCGAACGTCAGGCGGGCATCGGATCGGACGGTTGAGACGACGGGCAGCGTGGTCGTGCTCATCGGGCCACCTCCTGGGCGGATTGTGCGCCGGACCGGTACTCGACGTCGTCGGCGGTGAGTGAGAGGTAGGCGTCTTCGAGCGATGCGGTGAGCGACACCAGCTCGTGCAATGCAACGCCTGCGGCTGCTGCGGCATCGCCCACCTGCTCGGACGAGAGGCCCGAGATCTGGGCCGCGCCGTCATCGAGGGTCGTGACGGTGACGTCGGCGCCGGCGATCGCCTGGGCGAGCCGCGCCAGTTCGGGGGTGCGGACGCGGACGGCGGAACCGGTTGCGCGGGCGATGACCTCGCTGACGGGGGCGTCGGCGATGACCCTGCCGCGGCCGAGCACGATGAGGTGGTCGGCGGTCTGCGCCATCTCGCTCATGAGGTGCGACGAGAGCAGCACCGTGCGTCCTTCGGTGGCCAGGCGGCGCACGAGGGTGCGTACCCAGCGCACGCCCTCGGGGTCGAGCCCGTTGACCGGCTCGTCGAGGATGATGGTCGCGGGGTCGCCGAGCAGTGCTGCGGCGATGCCGAGGCGCTGCCCCATGCCGAGGGAGAAACCGCCGACCCGCTTGCGGGCGACCGATTCGAGGCCCGCGAGCTCGATGACCTCCTTGACGCGTGCGGAGCCGATGCCGTGTGTGGCCGCCATCGCCAGCAGATGCTTCTGTGCCGTGCGTCCTGTGTGCACCGCTTTCGCGTCGAGGAGCACGCCGACTTCGCGCAGCGGTGCTCGGTGTTCACGGTACGGCTTGCCGTTGACAGTGACCGATCCGGCGGTGGGGCGGTCGAGGCCGACGATCATGCGCATCGTCGTCGACTTCCCGGCGCCGTTCGGACCGAGGAAGCCGGTCACTCTGCCTGCTGCCACGGTGAAGTCGACGCCGTCGACGGCGGTGCGCGCCCCGAACCGTTTGGTGAGCTGTTGTGCTTCGATCATGCGTTGTCCTGATTCATGTCCTCGACGGTACGGGGGAGGGGGATCCCTCCGCGTCCCCCTCAGGCAGCGGATCCGTGAACCCTGAGTGGTACTCGAGTACCAGTCATGGCCTGCAGCGCCGAATTGGGCGTCGCGCCCGGCTGAGCTCTCCTGTTAGCGTCATGTGCTGTCACCTCTCGCGGCAGCAGAATCGACACGAGGGTATCGATATGGCGAAACCTACCGCTGCGGCCGAGGCGCCCCAGCGCGAACAGTGGACGGGGCAGGTCGGGTTCATCCTCGCCGCCATCGGGTCGGCCGTGGGGCTCGGCAACATCTGGCGTTTCCCCGGCGTCGCATACGAGAACGGCGGCGGTGCGTTCCTCATCCCGTACATCGTCGCGCTCATCACGGCGGGCATCCCGATCCTGTTCCTCGACTACGCGATCGGGCACCGCTTCCGCGGATCGGCGCCGCGGAGCTTCTTCCGGCTCGGCGGAAAACCGCTCGAGGCGCTCGGCTGGTTCCAGGTCGCAATCGCGTTCATCATCTCGCTCTATTACACGGCCGTCGTCGCGTGGGCGCTCAGCTACTTCATCTTCTCGTTCGACCTGCGCTGGGGGGACGACCCTGCCGCGTTCTTCCAGGGCGACTTCCTTCGGGTCAGCGATCCGGGCTTCAGTCTCGAATTCGTACCAGCAGTGCTCATCCCGCTTGTCATCGTCTGGGTGCTGGTCCTCATCGTCCTCGGCGCAGGCGTGGCGAAGGGACTGCAGCGCGCGAACGTGATCTTCCTGCCGGTCCTCGTCGTCGCCTTCCTCGTGCTCGTGGTGCGGGCACTCTTCCTCGACGGGGCAGCCGAGGGATTGAACGCGCTGTTCACCCCGGACTTCGCGGCGCTCGGCGACCCCAACGTGTGGATCGCGGCATACAGCCAGATCTTCTTCTCGCTGTCGATCGCATTCGGCATCATGATCACCTACTCCTCCTACCGCGGACGCCGCTCCAACCTGACCGGCCCGGGTCTCGTCGTCGCGTTCGCGAACTCGTCGTTCGAGATCCTGGCGGGCATCGGGGTGTTCGCGACCCTCGGCTTCTTCGCGGTGCAGCAGGGCGTCGGAATCGACGAACTCGAAGGGCTCACCGGCGTCGGACTCTCCTTCATCACCTTCCCGGCGATCGTCTCGCAGATGCCGGGCGGACCGCTCTTCGGTGCGCTGTTCTTCGGTTCGCTGACCCTCGCCGGGTTCACTTCGCTGCTTTCGGTGTTGCAGGTCGTATCAGCGGGAGTGCAGGAGAAGTTCGGGGTGACCCGCGTGCGCGCCACCATCCTGATCGGCGGGATCGCCGCCATCCTCTCGGTGTTGCTGTTCTCCACGACGACCGGCCTTCTCGCGCTCGACGTCGTCGACAACTGGGCGAACAACATCGGCATCGTCACCTCCGCCGTACTCACCACGATCCTGATCGTGTGGGTGCTGCGCAAGGGCCCCGAGCTGCAGCAGCACCTGAACGCCGTATCGACTTTCCCGGTCGGTCGGGTGTGGGTCGGACTCATCGGTGTCGTCGCCCCCGTCGTGCTCGGCTACATGCTCGTGTCCCGCATCATCACCCTCCTCGTCGACGGGTACGGCGACCTGCCAGGGGGTTACCTCGCGGTCTTCGGCTGGGGGGCTATCGCGTTCGCGATCGTCGCAGCGATCGTGCTGACGATCGTGCCATGGCGGCGCAGAGACGATTTCGTGCCCTGGCCGCCCTACCCCGATCCGGCGCTCACCGCGACCGTGCGAAAGGCGGAGAAGCGATGACCCCCATTGCGATCGTCTTCCTCGTCATCTCGATCGTCGTGACCTGGGGTGGCCTCATCGCGAGCATCGTCTACCTCGGGAAGAGGCCGGAGCGCACCGTATACCCTCCTGGCGGCCTCGATGACGACGAGGGCTAACAGCCCGCTCCCGGCCAGCGTGGAGGCAGTACCGAGTCCCGCGAATCCCATCGACCTAGGCTCGAACCGCTGACGCCTGCGGCACATCGCCTGCGGCACGAGCGAATCGAAAGGATGATGATGGCACGCATCACAACCGTCTCAGTTCTCGGCGCGGGAGTTCTTGGCTCCCAAATCGCCTTCCAAGCCGCCTACCACGGCTTCGAGGTGACCAGCTACGACATCAGCGACAAGGCAGTGCAGGCGGCCGACTCGCGACTGAAGGCCATCATGCAGGCAGTGCGGGCGCAGCTGCCTGGGGCGACCGACGAGGCGGTGACTGCCGCTCGCGGGCGAATCACGCACACGACCGAGCTCGCCGAGGCGGCCAAAGCCGATCTCGTGATCGAAGCGGTCCCGGAGAACCTCGAACTCAAGCAGAACGTCTACACCGAACTCGGCGGGCTCGCCCCCGAAAGCACCATCTTCGCGACCAACTCCTCGACGTTGCTGCCGAGCGACATCGCGGCCTCGACGGGACGCCCCGACCGCTTCCTGGCGCTGCACTTCGCGAACCAGGTCTGGATCCGCAACACGGCCGAGGTCATGGGGACGGAGCAGACCGACCCGGCCGTGTACGACGCGGTGGTGGAGTTCGCCGGCGCGATCGGGATGGTTCCGATCCAGCTGCACAAGGAGCAGCCGGGCTATGTCCTCAACTCGCTCCTCGTGCCGCTGCTCGGAGCAGCCGCCGAGCTGCTCATGCGCGGTGTTGCGACTCCCGAGGACATCGACAACACCTGGCGGATCGCGACCGGTGCGCCGAATGGACCGTTCGAGATCTACGACGTGGTCGGGTTGCGCACCCCATATGAGATCAACAAGGCGGGTGACGAAGGCAACCGCCTGTTCGCCCAGTACCTCAAAGAGAACTACCTCGACAAGGGCAAGCTCGGCATGGAGTCCGGCGAGGGGTTCTACAAGTACGACGAGCGGGGCAAGCGGATCTGACCGCCCCGGGCGGCGCCGACTCAGCGATCGGCGCCGCCCTCCGTCGGCTCACGCACGAACGGGCGCGATGCGTCCATGATCCGGTGCAGACAGTCGACGACCATGAGATCGATCCTGATCGACGACGCCCGCCCGCCCGCCCGGACATCGAGATCGCTCACGAGGGCGTCGACCGAGTCCGAGGCTCGGCGGAGCCTGTCGAGCGAATCCTCGGCATCAGGCGGTGAGGCGACGAGGTCGGCCACGTCCCGGATGGCTGTCGCGAGAGAATCGCGGGGGGCATCGTCGGTACTCAGCCGGTCGAGTCCGTCGCCGAGTTCCCAGACCAGGAACACCGTCCGCTCCAGCGCGCGGAGCCGACGATAGTTCAGCTCGTCCTCGGCCAGCCGACGGCGACCTCGTGGATTCGTCTTACGGCTCTCGTCCGCCTCGTGCACCTCCTCACGCACTGCGTCCAAAGTGGTGGTCAGCTGCCGTGCCTGGTCGGCGAGCGCCACATCGTCCTTCATCGGCGCCGTCAGGGAGTCCGCCATCGCGCTCATGCGGTCGGAGACCTGGCCGCGCAGTTCGGAGAGGCGCCGGCCGGCCTCAGTGAGGTAGAGCGGAGGGAACAGCAACAGGTTCGCCGCCACACCCACGATGACGCCGAAGCCGACGTCCACGAGATAGCTGACCGAGAACTCGCCGACGTCGCCTCCGCCGCCGATGAGCAGCACGAACAGGCCCGCGATCGCAACCCAGCTCTTCCCCGGGCCGAGCATTCGGACACCCGCGAACAGGACACCGATGCCCGCGACGAACGCGATAGCGCCGACGGGCGCCAATCCGAGGGAGGTGAGTGCGGTGCCGGCGGTGCCGAGTGCGATACCGAGGAGCAGCCCTGCAAGCATCTGCGCCCCGGTGCGAGCGGAACCCGCGACCGTCGGATACATCGTCACCAAGACGCCGAGCGGCGCGTAGTAGGCGTATCGAGGGTCGGCGAATGGCACGAAAGGAGCCAGATACCAGGCGAGTGCGGCGGCGAACGCTGTCTTCCCGGCCAGCAGCAGGCGTGGCGCAGTGGTCAGCTCACGCCCGAGCGACCGAAAAGCGGATAGGGCGCGAGCTCGTCGACTCCCGGCGGCACTCGGCACGGAGCCAATCGTGCCAAGCGAAGTCGGGAGTCGGCTCGGGGCGTGCGGCAGATCCCGTCCGCTGGCCCGTCCGAACGCTGCAGCGGTCGACTCAGCCGAGTCCTTCGTATGCGCGCTGAGGCATCTGCGTCGCGAATTTGCCGCCGCTCACGTCGATGAGAGCTCCGGTGATGTAGCCGGCTGAGTCGCTGGCGAGGAAGCAGAGCAGGTCGGCGACATCATCCGGCTCCTCCCAGCGACGCACGCTCAGCGTGTCGAGCAGACGGTCCTGCTGCTCGTCGGGCATCGAAGCGAAGCCGTTCATCACGGTCGGGATCATGCCCGGCGCGTAGGCGTTCACCGTGATCCCCCACGGCCCGAGCTCGCTCGCGAGCACGCGGGTCAGCTGTACGACGGCGGCCTTCGACGCACCGTAGGCCGCGGCGTTGACGCTCGGGATGATCGCCGCGAAAGAGGCTGCGTTGAGGATGCGCCCCGCCCGCACCTCCTTCATGTGGGGGATGACCGCCTTCGACAGTAGAAACACTCCTGTGACATTGACGTCGAAACAAGCGCGCCATCGAGCCAGGTCGAGGGTCTCCACTGCTCCCTCTACGTTGATACCCGCGTTGTTCACGAGCACATCGATCCGCCCGTGCGCGTCAACCACCTCGGCGATCGACGAGGCGACGGAGGCTTCATCGGTCACGTCGCATTCGAGTGCGAGCATGCCGTTCGGCATGGCGTCGGGAAAGTTGAGGTCGAGCGCGACGACACTGGCGCCTTCTCGCTGGAATCGTTCTGCGATGACACGGCCGATTCCGCGTCCGGCGCCGGAGACCACGACGACGCGTGTATGGAAATCGATGAGCATGAGTCCTCCTCGACTCGATCGTTAGCATCAACCTATGAGGAGAAGCGGTTCAACGACGAACCGGAGCCCTGTGCTCTGGATCGCGGGGGCAGGATCGGGGGTGGGACGCGCGACCGCTGTAGCGGCCGGTGCGGCCGGGTGGGAAGTGATTCTGAGCGGTCGCCGCGTCGAAGCGCTCGACGAGACTCGCGGGCTGGTGGAGTCCCAAGGCGGGACAGCTCGGGTACTCGTTCTGGATGTGCGCGACCACGACGCGGTTCGCGAGGCCGTCGACGGTATCGATCACCTCCACGGACTGGTTTTCGCGGCGGGGCTGAACGCGAAGAAGCGCACATGGGCCGACCAGGCTCCGTCAGAGTTCGAGGATGTCGTCGCGACGAACCTTCTCGCGCCGGCCCACGTGATCACCGCCGCGCTGCCTCTCTTGCGCCGCGGCCACGCCAGCGTCGTGCTGGTGTCCTCATACGCGGCCTGGCAGCACTCGCCCGGCGCCGGCGTCGCCTACAGCGCCTCCAAGACAGGGTTGTCGACGCTCGCTCGCGACCTCAACGCGCAGGAAGCCGGAACGGGCGTCCGCGCCTGCCATCTCTGCCCGGGAGGCATCGACAGCGACTTCCTCCAGCTGCGCCCGACGGAACCGACCGACGCCGAACGGACCGAGATGCTGAGCCCGGCCGACGTCGCGAGATCCATCCTCTTCGTGCTCGACTCGCCGCCGAGCGTCCGCATCGACGAGCTCGTGATCTCGCCCGTGAGCCAGACCGGCGGGTTCTGAGCGGGGGTGGCGCGGCGCCCTACCTCTCGGCGTCGGCTTTCGCGGCGCGGCGGCGGTCGCGTTCGGCATCCGCTGCTGCGGCCTCTTCAACGGTCGGCGCGGTGCCGCCGAGGTGTCGGGGCTGCCACCACTGACCTGCGCCGTCGACCGGATATCCGGCCTGTAGATCGTCGGTCATCGTTTGCAGAGCAGTGCGCAGTTCCGTGACCCTGTCGGCGATGGGATCCGTGGGAGTGACCGCGATCGGCGAGCCGAATGCGAAGTGGATCGGCACCCCGATGCGCTCACGAAGCCTGATCTTCCGATTCTTCGTGAGCAGACGCTGGCCACCCCATACGGCGACGGGGATGAGGGGGACACCGGCTTCTGCTGCGAGTCGGACCGCTCCCGACTTGAGCTCGCGGACCGTGAAGCTCGCGCTGACACCCGCTTCGGGGAAGACACCGATGATCTCGCCGGCGCGAAGCTTGGCGACGGCCTCCGCATAGGCGGCGGCCCCCGCCGACATGTCGACCTCGATGTGCCTCATGCCGCGCAGCAGCCAGCCGACGACGGGCTTGTCGAAGGCGCGCTTCGTCGCCATGAACCGCACCCGCCGACGGTTGTAGAGCCAGGTCTGCCATTCGACGAGCGCGAACTCGAGATAGCCGAAGTGCGTCATCGCGAACACGGCGCCACCTGTCGCGGGGATGTTGTCCAGCCCGCTCGCCCGGCGCTTCAAACGCCACGAAGCGAAGAGCGTGCGGCCAGCGGCGACCGCCGCGGTGTAGATGGGCTCAGGGGCGCGACGAACCATAGGGATCACCGTAGTTCAGCGGCTCGTGCAACCGCTCATATCATTGAGGAGCATCGTCGACCCGGGCTGGTCCGATGCTCCGGTTCCGCTCCCTGCATTCGAAGGGCGGTCGGAGGCCTGTCGGCCGTGGAAGAGGGATGAACCGGTGAGACGCTACATCGAGATCCTTCGGCTGCCCGGAATTCTGCGGGTCACGGCATCGCAACTGCTCGCCCGACTGCCGCTCGGCATGATCGCACTCGCGACGCTCCTGCATGTCGAGCACTCGGTGGGTTCGTACGCCGTCGCCGGTGTGACCGTGGCGTGCGTGAGCGTCGGGGAGGCTGTCGCGGCTCCCATCCTCAGTCGGCTCGTCGGTGTCACGGGCGTGCCGCTGACGTTGATGGTTGCGGCGGTCGCCAATGCCGCGAGCCTCGTGCTGCTTTCAGCGGTGCCCCTCGAGGGTGCGACCCCGTTCCTCATCGGACTTCTCGTCGGGGTGAGCGTGCCGCCCGTGATGCCGGCGATCCGTGCGGTGTATCCACGGCTCGTGCCGCGAGACAAGGTCGGCTCGCTCTTCGCCCTCGACACGACGGCGCAGGAGCTGATCTGGGTCGGCGGCCCCATCCTCGCGGTACTGCTTTCGTCCTCGTTGTCGACGGCGTTCGCCCTCTGGGTGGCCGCGGGCATCACCCTGGTCGGCACCGCCTGGTTCGTCACAACGCCGAAGCTCGCGGATGTGACAATCCCGCGAGCGACCGAAGCGGCCGGACGGGTGCTGCGTTACCGTTCGGTGCAGATCGCGATGGTCTCGAGCGGTGCCCTCGTGGCCTCGTTCACGGCGCTGGAACTTGGAGTCGTCGCTCGATTCGACGGCGACGAAGCGATAGCCGGGCTGCTGCTCGCAGCATCGGCGCTGGGCTCACTGATCGGCGGGCTGCTGCTCGGCCACCGCCGTTTCCGGCTCCGAGAGATCGTCGGCGCGCTTGCGATCGTCGCGGCCGGCACCGCTCTCGCAGGGGTCGACCGCGGGGTCGGGCTTCTGCTCGTCGCCCTCTTCATCTCGGGTTTCGGATTCGCGCCGGCCCTGGCCGCCCTCTACTACATGGTGTCGAACGAGGTCGACGAGAAGTCGTCGACTGAGGCGTTCGGCTGGCTGAACACCGCGGCTCTCTTCGGCGGGGCGGCTGGTGCCGCGATCGCCGGGCTCGTCAGCGAATCGCTCGGAGTCCCCGGAGCATTCCTGGTCGCGGTCCTACTCGCGACATCGGCGACCGTCTCACCCGCGATCGCGCGCGTGCGAGGCCCGCTTCCAGGGCTCGCGCACTAGCGCGCCGCCCGAGCCGAACCGGCCTGGGCCGCGCTCTACTCCTTGAGGTCGAGCATCGGTGTCGGGCGACGGAAGCCGCGGGTCAGGACGGCGAGATAGACCACTCCGGCGGCCAGCCAGATGAGGCCGACGGTGAACGTGCGACCCGACAAGCTCGTCCAGAGCCACAGCGTGAGAACGAAACCGATCGCCGGAGCGACGAGATAGGTGATGGCGTCGCCCGCACCCGATCGGAGCTTCTCGTCGAGGAAGTAGTGCTTGATCACCGACGCGTTCACCGCCGAGAAGGCGATGAGAGCACCGAAGCTGACCATCTCGGCGAGGAGGCCGAGGTCGATGAAGATGGCGATCAGTGAGATCACCGAAACCGTGAGGATGGAGAGCACGGGAGTGCCGAACCGGGCATTGAGCTGCCCGAAGAAGCCGCGGGGGAGCACGCTGTCGCGTCCCATCGCGAACAGGATGCGCGAGACGCTCGCCTGCGAGGTCAACGCCGAACCGATGCAGCCGGCGACATACGCTGCGGTGAAGAAGGCTGCGAGGAACTGGCCACCCGCGGCGCCCATCACATCGAGTGCAGCCGAGTCGACATCGCTGAACGTGTGGCTCGGGAAGACGAGGTGGCCGACATAGGCGAGGATCACGAAAAGGATCCCTGCGCCGAGGGTCGTGATCATGATGGCGCGCGGGATGTTGCGCTTCGGATCAGGGGTCTCTTCCGCGAGCGTCGACACCGAATCGAATCCGAGGAAGGAGAGGCAGAGCACCGCGGCACCCGCGGCGATCGGGCCGAATCCATCGGGGTCGCCGGTGCCGGTGAACGGAGCTGCCGGATCGACCGTTCCCGCCTGCGACATCGCCGAGATCGCGAGGGCGATGAAGACGACGATGAACAGTCCCTGGACGGCGAGGATCAGGATGTTGGTGCGGGCGACGGACACGATGCCGACGATGTTGAGTGCGGTCACGAGCGCGATGGAGGCCACGATCCACACCCACGCCGGCACGGCCGGGAACGCCGCCTCCATGTAGATGCCGATCACCAGATAGTTGAGCATCGGCAGGAACAGGTAGTCGAGTAGGAGCGACCAGCCCACGAGGAACCCGGGCGCCGCCCCGAAACTTCGCTGAGCGTAGGTGTACGCCGACCCCGCGAACGGGAAGGCGCGGGCCATCAGTCCGTACGAGCGTGCGGTGAAGAGCATCGTCACGAGCGTGACGATGTAGGCCAGAGGAAGGCGGCCACCGGTGATCTGCGTGACGATCCCGTACGTGGTGAAGACTGTGAGCGGCACCATGTAGACGAGGCCGAACAGAACGAGCGACGGCACCCCGAGGACGCGCTTGAGACCGCTGTCGGAATCTCCCGTCGCAAGACCGGCCGATGTGGCGCCGCCGGTGTTCACCGAATCGTTCACTGTGGTTCCTTCGCTCTAGGAGGCCGGTGCGGAAACTTCCGCGCCGGTGCGGGCAGACCAGACAGGGGAGCCGGCGAGGTACGTGGCGCGTACCTCGATGGCGGGGAGTTCGTTCGGGGGAGTGCTGCGGGGATCGGAGGCGAGCACGACGAGGTCGGCACTCGCCCCGGCCTCGAGGCGGCCCCACGGTCCGGACGGTGAGCGATCGGCGTGCGCCTGGTTCGCCGTCCCCTGCGAGTAGGCGGCCAGGGCCCGCTCGATGTCGATGATCTCTTCCGGCACCCAGCCGCCGCGGGGGAGGCCTTCGTCGTTGACGCGGCTGATGGCGATAGCGATGCCTTCGAGCGGGACTGCGGACGAGCACGGCCAGTCGGATCCGAAGGATACGCTCACGCCGAGGTCCATCAAGGTGCGGGTGCGGTATTGCTGCTCGGCCCGCGCCGCGCCGAGACGCGGAACGGTGAGGACCGTCATCAGAGGATCGAGTTGGGCCCACAAGGGCTGCAGGTTCGCGATCACACCGAGGGTCACGAACCGCTCGAAGTCGGCCGGGTCGACCAGTTGAGCGTGCGTGATGACCGGGCGGGTCGTCGACGGACCGTTGAGGTCGGCCGCGTACTCGATCGCGTCGAGCGACTGGCGTACCGCCGCGTCGCCGATGGCATGGATGAAGGGTTGGAAACCTGCCGCGTCGACCGCCGCGACCGAGTCGCGCAGATGGTCGGCGTCCCACAGCAGCATGCCGTGATCGTGCATACCGCTGCAGTACGGCGCCAGCAGGGCGCCGGTCTCGTTCTCGATGACCCCGTCGGCGAAGAACTTGACGGTGTCGGCCGTCAGGAGAGGCGAGCCGAGTTCGCGGACCCGTTCGCGCGCCTCGACCATGGCCGGAAGCGACTCCGGAAAAGAGCGGGGATCGGCGAGGAGCGCCAGATTCACCCGGGTGGACAGCGCTCCGCGGCGAGCTGCTTCGAGGTACACCTCGATCTCACCGGGCTCGACCCAGGCATCCTGCACCCAGGTCACGCCCATTCGCGCATATTCAGCGGTCGCACGTCGGACCGCATCCACGCGGACATCGATCGAATAGGTCGGCGCCACGGCGGTGACGAGATCCACCGCGCCCCACTCGCGCAGAGTGCCGAGCGGGCTACCGTCATCCCGACGAGGGATTTCGCCGAGCGGCGGCTCGGGGGTGTCCCGGTCGATGCCAGCGAGTTCCAGCGCACGAGAATTGCACCACACGGTGTGGTAGTCCCAACCGCGGAGCACGACAGGGCGATCGCTCACCGCCTCGTCGAGCCAGTGGGCGTCGAAGAGGCCGTCAGTGGCGAGGCTCCCGTCGTAGGACGCGCCGACGATCCACTCGTCATCGGGATGCCCCTCGGCATAACGACGCACCTCGTCGACGATCTGCTGCACGCTGGTGCATGAGCGCACAGCAGGGCCGACGGCTTCGAGGCCCCCGAAGAGCGGATGCGCGTGGCCCTCACCGAACGAGGCCATGAGAAAACCGCCGTCGAGGTCGACGCGGGTTGCGTTCGCGTCTGCAGAACGCTCCGCCTCGTCGTCGAAAGCGACGATCCGACCGTTGTCGACGAGAAGTGCGTTGGCCTCGAGGAGCCCGGCACCGCGCCACACCGTACCCCCGGTGAAGAGGACTCGTGGAGGCTGCGAAGTCACGTCTGGACCCTTCATCGGTAACAGGTGGCTTAGCCGAGTACTTTAGTGGGCGCGGAGCGGCCGGAGCGAGAGCGTGCGCGTACCTTCTGCCGAAGCCCAGATCGACGAGGAGGAACGCGATGTCGCGAGTGCTACGAGTGGCGGCCGTGCAAGCACCGCCCATCGATTCGGCAGCTCCGCTCGACCGATTCGTCGGCGATGTCCGCGGTGTGCTCGAGCGGCATGAGGGAATCGACCTCGTCGTCTACCCAGAACTGCATTTGATGGGCACGCACGGCGACGATGCCACTCAGCAGCAGCAATTGACTGAGCGAGCCGTCGACCTCGGCGGGGACCTCATTCGCGGACTCGGAGACCTCGCCCGTGATTCCGGTATCTGGCTGGTGCCCGGCAGCATCGCAGAACGTCGACCCGACGGCGGACTCCACAACACCGCGGTCGTGTTCTCTCCTTCTGGTGAACTCGTCGGGTACTACCGCAAGATCTTCCCGTGGCGTCCGTTCGAGCAGTTCGTCCCCGGCGACCGGTTCACTGTGGTCGACCTCCCCGGAATCGGACGAATCGGCCTTTCGATCTGTTACGACGCATGGTTCCCCGAGGTGTCCCGCCATCTGGCCTGGATGGGGGCGGAGGTCGTGGTCAACGTCGTGAAGACGACGACGCCCGATCGTCGACAGGAGGTGGTACTCGCGCGCGCCAACTCCATCGTCAACCAGACCTTCACGGTGAGCGTCAACGCTGCGGGGCCGGTCGGCATGGGGTGCAGCCTCATCGTGGATCCCCAGGGGGACCGGCTCGAAGAGTCGATGGAGCCGGAGGCCCGCGTTCTCGTCGCCGATCTCGACCTCGACCTGGTGACCCGGGTCCGCGAGCACGGGACGGAGGGCACGAACCGGATGTGGTCCCAGTTCGACGAGGCCGACTCCGCCCTCGAGCTGCCGCTCTACGGAGGCCGGATCGTGCCGGAACGGTGGGCTGTGCAGGTGCCGCCTACCGAAGCGACACCCGCACCCGCGCACGACTAGGAGTCGAAGCCGACCCCGAAGCGCTGGGCCGTCTTCAGCAGGAAGCCGTCTTCGCCCCCGTTGGCGTCGGACTTCGCGACCGCACGCCGCATGGTCTGGATGAGAGGGTAGGCGATCGGTTCCGGCGGGATCGGGATCGGCAAGCGGCGGGCCATCTTGAGACGGGTGCGCGCGGTATCCGCTCCGTCGAGCAGATCGAGCATGGTGTCCGCGCCGAAGCGAGTCGCGGCGACTCCGAGCCCCGTGTAGCCGGAGCTGTAGGCGACCCGGCCGTCCTTGGTCGCACCGTGGAAGGCGACGAGCTGGGTCGACATGTCGATCATCCCGCCCCAACGATGGCTGAACTTCGTGCCTTCGAGCTGCGGGAAGGTGGAGAAGAAGTGGTCGGCGAGGCGCAGGAAGGTTTCGGGTCGCTGATCCTGATGGTCGATGATGCGCCTGCCGCGGTGGTAGATCGCGTCGTAGCCACCGAACAGGATCCGGTTGTCCGCCGACTTCCGGTAGTAGTGGAACTCTCGCCCGGCGTCGGTGATGCCGTGCCGTCCGGTCCACCCGATGCTCTCGAGCTGCGCATCGCTGAGCGGCTCGGTCATGAGGACGTAGTCGTAGATCGGCACGGTGAACAGCCTCAGCCGCTTGAGCAGCGACGGGAATCCGTTGGTCGCGAGCGCCGCGTACCGCGCGCGCACGGTTCCGCCGGGAGTCTCCACGGCGACTCCGGCGGAGGAGCGGTGCAGTTTCAGGGCGGGTGAGCTCTCGTAGATCTCGACGCCGAGCCGCTCGGCGGCGTCCGCGAGGCCCCACGCGAGCTTCGCGGGGTTCACGTATGCGGATCCCTCGGTATCGACGGTTCCCGCCCGAAACAGCGGTGACTTGGCGAACTCGTCGAGTTCAGCGCCCTCGAGGAAACGCGAGTGGACCCCGTCGGCCGCGTCGCGGAGGCCGGCCACCTGGTGCGGTTCCGTTGCGACCGTCAGTACAGGCGCCTTCTCGAACTCGGCATCGATGCCGTAGCGCTCGATGGTCTGCTCGAACGCGGCGAAGTTCTCCTGGGCCAATCGCTCGATGACCTGGATCTCGTCGGCGAAGTGGAGCTCGCCGTTCTCACGACCATGGGTGAGGCTGCTCTCGCAGAAGCCGCCGTTACGACCGCTCGCAGCCCAGCCGATCCGTCTGCCCTCGAGGAGCACGACCCGGCGCGAGGGGTCGCGCTCCTTCGCGATGAGCGCCGTCCAGAGACCGCAGAAGCCGCCGCCGATGACGACGAGATCGGTGTCGGTATCGCCGCGAAGCGATGCGCGGGACGCGGGCCGCGACGGATCGTCCAGCCAGAACGGCGCAACGCTCGCCGCCTCGATGCTCGCCGTGAGACGTTCCGGATCGCCCTTCAGATCGTGCCCGTACGCGGTGGCCGTCATGCGTTCACCGCCGGGGCGCCGACGACGTAGAACTTGCGGAGGGTGTGCGAGACATCCCATCGCGTGCGCATGCCCGCGGTCAGACGGCAGATGCTGCCCGGCTCGACCTCGATGACGTTGGATTCGTTCCCGTCCTCGTCGAGGAGTGCGATCCGCGCCGATCCCGAGATGACGACGAACACCTCGTCGACCTCGGTGTCGAACATGCCGCCGACGGTCATCTCCCAGACGCCGAGGGAGGCTTCGCTGACATCGAGCAGCTCTGCAGATCCGGTCTGGGGCGATCCTTCGGCGCGGGCATCGCCGGACACGCTTTCGTGCTCGAGGTCGAGCGCCGACGCCGCGACCGGTTCGAACGGTTCGAGAGTGGTCATGGGTGTCACGCTCTCTCGGTCAGCACGTCGGCGATGACATCCAGGCCGCGGTCCGCCTCTTCGGCCGTGATGACGGCGGGCGGCACGACGTGGATGCGGTTCTCGGCGAAGAATCCGAGCACACCACGCTCGAGCATCCGGTTCTTGATCGTCGCGATGCGCTGAGCCGGTACGGGCGTGCGCGTCTCGCGGTCCTCGACGAGCTCCATGGCCCAGAAGACGCCGCGGCCGCGAACCTCGCCGATCTCTTCGATCTCGCTGGCCATCGCGCCGAGACGGGGACCGATGACGGTCTCGCCGATCGTGCGTGCGTTCTCGACGACCCGCTCGTCGGCCATCGCCTCAAGGGTCGCGACGGCGCTTGCCGCGGCGAGCGGGTGGCCGGAGTAGGTCAAGCCGCCGGGGAACACCTGCTCGTCGAAGGCGGCCGCGATCGGCTCCGAGATGACGACGCCGCCGAAGGGCACGTAGCCCGAGTTGACGCCTTTCGCGAAGGTGATGAGGTCGGGGCGGACATCGAATGCGTCGAACGCGAACCATTCGCCGGCGCGAGCGAAGCCCGCCATGACCTCGTCGAGGATGAGCATGATGCCGTATGTGTCGGCGATCCGGCGGACTCCCGTCAGGTAGCCGGGAGGCGGAACGAGGACGCCCGCCGTGCCCGGAATGGTTTCGAGCAGGATCGCGGCGATCGACAGCGGACCCTCGGCCTGGATGGTGCGTTCGAGGGAACGCAGCGCACGTGCGCTCTCCTCTTCGGGAGTGGTCGCCCAGTATTCGCTGCGATAGAGGTAGGGGCCGAAGACGTGCAGGTGACCGCGAGAGTACTCGTTCGGAACGCGCCGCCAGTCACCCGTTGCGCTGATCGCCGCGCCGGTGTTGCCGTGGTACGAACGGTAGTGCGAGATGACCTTCTCGCGTCCCGTCGTCAAGCGAGCGAGGCGGATGGCGTTCTCGTTCGCGTCGGCACCGCCGTTGGTGAAGAAGACCTTGTTGAAGCCTTCGGGCGCGCGTTCGAGGATCAGCTCGGCGGCGTGCGCGCGGGTGTCGTTCGCATTGGCGGGCGCGACGGTGGCCAACTGAGCGGCCTGCTGCTGGATGGCCTGCACCACGCGCGGGTGCTGGTGACCGATGTTGACGTTGACGAGCTGGCTCGAGAAGTCGAGGTAGCGGTTGCCGTCGAAGTCCCACACGGTGCAGCCGGAGCCGCCCGCGATCGGCAACGGGTTCAGGGAGCCCTGCGCCGACCAGGAATGGAAGACGCTTCGACGGTCGCGCTCCTGCACGGAGTCGTTGGTCGGGTTCACTGCGATAGGCGCGCTCATCGGTCAAGTGTCGCCGAGGACCAGTCATCGCGTAGTGGCAGATCTGTCGAACGGTAGGCTCGTTTTTCGACACTTTGACCGGAGCGTGCGACATGTCGACAACAGTGCGGGATCTTCTCCAGATCCAGGGTTTCCGCCTGAGCGTGATCGCAGGAGCGGGCGCCGCGGAGCTGGACCTCCCCATCACCTGGGTGCACAGCTCAGATCTTCTCGACCCTGCGCAGTGGCTGTCCGAGGGGCAGCTGCTGCTGACGAATGGCACGCAGTTCGCGCCTGACCTCGATGAGGCCGCCGCGACCGCTTACGTCGGGCAGCTGCGGCAACGAGGGGTTTCGGCGCTCGGTTTCGCGACCGCCGTCGTGCACGAGGTGGTGCCGGCCTCGCTCGTGGCGGCGTGTGACGCTATGGAATTCCCGCTCGTCGAGGTGGGAGGGCGCACGCCGTTCATCGGCATCATCCGTCATGTCGCCGACGCCATCGCACGTGAGGCGAGCGCCCGCCTGTCCTGGTCGCTCGACGCCCAGCGGGCCGTCGCCAGGGCCGCGGTCGGTGCGGACGGGCTCGGCGAGATCATGCGCGTGCTGGCGGAGCGAATGAGCTCCTGGGTTGCGCTCTACGATTCCGTCGGCGGTCGGGTGAGGGTGCCCGGCCTTCCGCCGACGCCGGAGGAGATGGCAGCTCCTCTCGCTTTCGAGGTCGAGAAGCTGCTGAAGCGGGAGCAGCCCGCGGTCCTCAAGCTCGAGTCGCCGCGCGCGACCGTGCAGACCATCGGACAGCCGGGACGGCTGCGCGGAGCGCTCGTCGTCGGAGCCGTGCCGACCGACGCGGCCGAGAGCGACCTCGTCGGAAGCGTGATCGCGCTCGCGAGCATCGCGCTGGAGCAGCAGCGGACGTTGGACGCCGCCCGTCGACGCATCCGCACCGGCGTGCTCGAGCTGTTGCGTTCTGGGGCGCCCAAAGTCGCCGACCGTACGGCGCGGGCTGTATGGGGTCCGCTCCCGAAAGCGCCTCTGCGGGTCGGCGTGATTCCGGGGCCGTTCCGCGGGCAGTCGGTTCTCGATGAGCTCGAGCCGCTCGTGCTCTCCCTCGGGCAGCGCCTCTTCTTCGGCGAACTGGGGGAGGACATCGTCCTGCTCGGTTCCAGCGCGGCGCTCGCGCAGCTGGATGGGATGCGCGGGCGCCATTCCCTCGCACTGGGTCTCTCGCGTGAGGTGCCGTTCAGTGCGGTGGACGACGGCATCGCTGAAGCGCGCGATGCGGCCGGTCGCGCGGACGCCGGGGGGCCGCCTGTCGCCTTCGACGAGTGGGCGAGCCGGGGGATCTTCGGTTTCGTGCGCGCCTCAGGCGGTCAGCACGTCGCCAACGTGGTCATGGCGCCGATGGCTGCTCTCCCCGCCGACGAACGCGAACGGCTGCTGCTCGCCGGGCGGGTGTGGCTCGAGGCGAACGGCGCATGGGACCCTGCAGCCCGCACGCTCGGGATCCATCGCCACACGTTGAAGGCGCGAATCGACCGGCTCGGCACGATTCTCGCCCTCGACCTCGCGCAGTTCAGTGGCCGAGCAGAGTTGTGGGCCGTGCTCGAACTGGCCGACTGAGTTCGCCCGACGCTCGAGTCTCGGGCGAGCCAGAAGCCATCGTCTTACACTTTCGCTCGATTAGTGCAAGAATGCACTACATGACCGAGAGTGCAGCAACGGGGGTCCGAGAGCGGCGGATGATCGAGACCCGGCGCGCGCTGACGGATACCGCTCGGCGCCTCACCGCGCAGCGCGGGTTCTCCGGATTCACCGTTGAGGAACTATGCGAGGCGGTGGGGGTGTCTCGTCGGACCTTCTTCAACTACTTCCGTTCGAAGGACGACGCCGTCGTCGGGTACGGCGCCGACGAGGTCGACGATGAGGCCGTCGCCGAGTTCCTCGCGCGTGGCCCGAGCGGTGGCCGCAACCTGGTGCCAGAACTCCTGGAGTTCTCGCTCGCTCACATGCGCCGCATCGGCCTCACTCCGCAAGCCGCTGCCGACTTCATCGCCGCCATCGAGCGTGAACCCGAACTGATGCACCGCATGATGCGCGAAGGCGGAGAGCGCGAACGGCAACTCGCCGAGCTCGTGGCGGAACGCGAGGGCTTCGCTGCCGATCACCCCGCTGGCCGGGTTGCGATCTCCATCACGATGGCCATCATCCGCACCAGCGGAGAACGCTTCGTCAGCCCCGGTAACACCGCCGCCTTCGACGACCTCGTCGAGGAGTCGCTCACCGCCGCACGCGGTGTCATCGCCCCCGATCCCGCCATCAGTCAGCGACAGGAATCACTGTGACTACCACCGCAACCAGCGCGAATTCGCCGCTCCTCCTCACGAAGCGACGGATCTGGATCATCTTCGGCGCGCTCATCGCCGGCATGCTCCTGTCGAGCCTCGATCAGACGATCGTCTCGACGGCCATGCCCACCATCGTCGGGTCGCTCGGCGGTGTCGAGCACCAGACCTGGATCACGACGGCTTACCTCCTCGCGACCACCATCGTCATGCCCATCTACGGCAAGTTCGGCGATGTGCTCGGGCGGCGCAATCTGTTCCTCTTCGCCATCGCACTGTTCACGGTCGCCTCGATCGGCTGCGCGTTCGCCACCGACTTCTGGATGTTCGTCGTCTTCCGGGCGATTCAGGGGCTCGGCGGCGGTGGTCTGATGATCCTCTCGCAGGCGATCATCGCCGACATCGTTCCCGCCTCCGAGCGCGGCAAGTATCTCGGTCCGCTCGGCGGCATCTTCGGTCTGTCCGCTGTGGCAGGCCCCCTGCTCGGCGGATACTTCGTCGACCATCTGACGTGGCAATGGGCCTTCTACATCAACATCCCGATCGGGATCGCAGCCTTCGTCGTCGCCTGGTTCACACTGACCCTGCCGAACAAGAAGGCCACCGCGAAGATCGATGTCTTCGGTGTCGTATTCCTCTCGGTCGCCACCACCTGTCTCATCTTCTTCACCGACTTCGGGGGAGACAGCGCCTACGGGTGGGCGGCGCTGCAGACGTGGATGTTCGGCGCGGGATTCGTGGTCGCCGTAACGCTCTTCATCGTCACGGAGCGCCGCGCCGCGGACCCGATCATCCCGCTCTCACTGTTCCGCAACCCGATCTTCGTGAACGCGACCGCGATCGGATTCACCCTCGGCCTCGGCATGTTCGCCGCGATCGCCTTCGTGCCGACCTTCCTGCAGATGTCGTCGGGAACCTCCGCCGCAGTGTCGGGCCTGCTGATGCTGCCCATGATGGTCGGCCTCTTCGCGACCTCGATCGCTTCGGGGATAGCGATCTCGAAGACGGGTAAGTACAAGGCCTACCCGATCGTCGGTACGATCCTCACCGCCGTCGCCATGGTGGCGATGACGACGCTGACCGCCGAGACCCCGATCTGGCTGATCTGCATCTACCTGCTGATCTTCGGTGCAGGGCTCGGACTGATCATGCAGGTCGTCGTCCTCGTCGTGCAGAACGCCGTCTCACCCGGCGCGATCGGCACGGCGACGAGCACCAACAACTACTTCCGCGAGGTGGGCGCCTCCCTCGGCGTCGCGATCTTCGGCTCGCTCTTCACCACCCGACTCACCGAGAACCTGACGGCGGTGTTCGCCGGGGCCGGGGCATCGTCGGCTGAGGCGACCGGCGCCGCCGCCACCCTCGACCCGGCGACCCTCAGTCAGCTTCCTGAAGCGGTGCGTGACGGCATCGTCACCGCCTACGCCGACGCGTTGGCTCCCGTGTTCTGGTACCTCGTGCCGTTCATCGGGGTCGCGTTCCTGCTCTCGCTCTTCCTCCGCCAGATTCCGCTGTCGGATGTCGCGGGCCTCGTCGCCCGTGGCGAAGCGATCGGCGGCGACGAAGCCGAGGCTCTCGAAGCGGCCGCGCGTAACCAGAGTCGCCGCTGACGCGGTCCGGAGGCTAGACGCTCACCGGGACGACCGCGAGGACCTCGTCCGCAAGCCTGCGACCGACCCGGATGGCGCCGTCGACGTGCTGGTAGCCGAGACCCGCGAGGTCGCTCGAGCCGAAACGGATCGGGCCGACCGGCTCGAGCTGCTGTGCGCCGTAGCGGGTCAATCCGCCGAGATCGAAGCTCGACGCATACGCGCCGCGCGTCCACTCTTCGGCGGCCCAGTCGCTCTCGTAGTAGACGACAGGAGCGAGAGCCTCGGGGCCGTAGTAGCTTGCGAGCGAGTCGAGGATGCGCGCCTTGCGTTCCTCGGTCGAGAGCCCGAAGAGTGCGTCCGCTTTCTCGTCCGAGACGAAGCCGACGAGGGTTCCGCGGCTTTCGCCGTGGTTGGAGTTGTCGTACGCCTCATGCACCAGCTGGTACGGGCTGAACGCGGTACCGGAGAGTCCGGCGTCGCGCCAGAACGGCCGGTCGTAGCTGGCATGCACCTTGATGACGAGTCCGAGCGACTGATGTTGCTGCAGTTGCTGGTGCAGGCGGGGCAGTGGCGGGGCGTAGCCGATGCGGGACCAGAGGTTCGGCGCCACTGCGACGATGACCTGGCGTGCCTCGATGGCGAGCGAGTCGGTGCTGACGGTGACGCTCTCATCGGTCCAGTCGACGCGGCGCACGATCTGCGAGGTGCGGACGATGTCTCCGCCGAGCTTCTCGGCGAGGCGCAACGGGACCTGCTGAAGGCCGCCGACGACCCGTCGGTCGAGGATGAAATCGGCGTCGACGAGATTGGAGAAGCTTCCCGCACTCGCTGCCATCAGTAGCGCTTGAAGAAGCGAGAAGGCGTGTGCAGGCTTCGTGAGCATGGCGCCGGCGACGAAGAGTGCGATGTTGTCGCGGGCTTCCTCGTTGTCGCTCTGCTGCGCGAGCCAGGCCTCGAAGGAGATGTGGTCGAGATCGCGTGCGCGGGGGTGCGACCAGGGAGCCGCAGCATCGATCTCGGCGACGAGTTCGTCGAGCAGCTCGATCAGACGAGCGATCTCGGCTTCGGTCTCAGGGCCGGCCGGGAAGATGTCGCCGGTGAAGCGGCGCGCCTCGCCTGCGCGGTCGACGTAGACGCTCTCGCCGTCGCGGTAGCGCTCGTAGGTTTCGAGCCCTAGATCGGACAGGGTCTCGAGAAGGGCCGACTGGTCGGGGGAGACCCACTGGCCGCCGACCTCGTACATCTGGCCGTCGATCTCGTCGGTCAGCAATCGTCCACCGACACGATCGCGCGCCTCGAGCACGATCACCGCGAGGCCGCTCTCGCGCAGACGCGTCGCTGCGGTCAAGCCGGTCGCGCCGGCTCCGACGACGACGACATCGGTACGTAGCTGTTCCATTGTCCGGACTCCTGTTATGCGGGCCCGAATGTCGCGCCTCTGCGCGGCCCGCCCGTGAACTCCATTATTGATCGCATGATCAATAAGCGCAAGGGCGCGCGTATGCTGGGGGAGTGGCTGCCGAGCAGAAGGTCCCGCGCCGTCGATTGAGCGCCGAAGACCGAAGCCTCGAGATCGTCGAGGCGGCTCGTGCTCTCGCTCTCACCGATGGTCTTTCCGCCGTGACGTTGCGACGAGTCGCCGGCCGGCTGGCGGTCGCCCCGTCGCTCATCGCCCACTACGAGCCGAGCATGGACGACCTGGTCGCGCGGACGTTCGCAGCGGTCGCGAACGACGAACTCGCCGAGGTCGAAGCGCTCATCCGCACGAAGGAGTCGCCGACGGCGAGACTCCGAGCGCTGATCGGATCGGTATGCGAAGAGACCCGCGACCACGTGGCGGCGCTGTGGGCGGATGCATGGAGCATCGGCCGCAGCAATGCCCTCCTCGCCGCATCGGCACGGCGATCCATGGACTCCTGGCAGAGCTGCGCCACCGGCATCGTGCGCGACGGCGTCGAGGCGGGCGAGTTCAACACCGAGGACCCCGACGAGGTCGGCTTCCTGCTGTTCTCACTCGTCGACTCGGCGAGCGCCTACGGCCTCGTCGACTACCGTCCCCGCGAGGAGTGGCATCGCCTGCTACGCCGATCAATGGCTCGCGCGGTCGGCGTGCCGATCGAGGCGCTCGAACCCTGAGTCGCCTCGGGCCGGGCCGGGCCGGGTCGGAGTCAGTGGAGGCGCGGCGTTCTCGGCGGCTCGGTGCGGCGCTTCGTCGTCTGCTCGAAGGCTGCGGCGATCCGCAGTAGTCGGTTGTCGTCGTAGGCGCGTCCCGCGAACGTGAGGCCGACCGGCATCCCGATGTCGGTCATCGTTCCCATCGGCACCGTCACGGTGGGGACGCCGAGATGACGGATCGCGAGGTTGCCGTTGGCCACCCAGGTGCCGTTGCGCCAACCGAGCGCTGCCGAGTCGGGGTTCGTGTCCATATCGGCCGGGCCGACATCGGCGACTGCAGGGAAGATGACCGCGTCGAGCCCGTTCTCCGTCATCCACTGCTCGAGGTCGAGTTCGCGGGTTCGCTCGAGACCGAGCACCCCGTCGCGGAGTTCGGGGATGTCGGCCATCGCCCCGACCGGATGCTCCCGAACCTGCTGCGGGTAGGTCGCGATGTCATCGTCGAAACCGTCGTACCGGTCGGGGAGAGCGCCGGGCGGCTGCGGGAAGATCCGCTCACCGTCGATGTCGGCGAGCCCAGGGAACGCAGGGTCTCCGTTGGCGCGCAGGAAGTCGTCCATCGCCCAGGCGGACAGGTCGACGATCTCGCGCTTCAAAAACTCCGGCGTCACAAGGCCTCGCGTCGCGATCGTCGGGGCGCCCGGCCGATCGCCCTCGTAGTTCGAGATGACGGGGAAGTCGACATCGACGACCGTCACGCCGAGCGCCGTGAGCTCACGTCGGGCGTCCTCCCAGACGTCGACGATGCTCTGCCTGGTATCGATGCGCTGCCCGGTCGGTCCACCGATGCCCGGCCGCTCCGCGGTGCCTGCCTCGTCATCGGCGTTGATGTACATCCGAGGCGCACCGAACCGGAGGCCCGCGAGCGCTGCGTGCGCTGACTCCGCATCAATGACACCGAGCCCTCGATAAGACGGTGGGCGTACGGACGAGCTGGCCGGAATCTCCGTCCAGGGCTGGACCCGCCAGAAGTCTCCGCGCGTCTCCGGATCGTCGGCGACGATGACGTCGAGGACCTCCAAGAGGTCGGCCATCGTGCGGGTGTGCGGCACGACGACGTCCATCGTCGGGACGAGCGGCCAGTTGCCTCGGACGGAGATGACGCCGCGCGACGGTGTGTACGCGCACAGGGCGTTGTTGCTCGCCGGGGCGCGGCCGCTCGACCAGGTCTCTTCCGCAAGGCCGAACGCGGCGAAGCTCGCCGCCGTCGCGGTGCCGGAGCCGTTCGACGACCCCGATCCGAAGGCGGCGGTGAGGTAGTTCTCGTTGTAGGGGCTTTCGGCGCGACCGTACACGCCGCGCTGCATGCCGCCATTGGCCATCGGCGGCATGTTGGTCAGGCCGAGGCAGATGGCTCCCGCCTCGCGCAGGCGCGCAATGGTGAATGCGTCGCGCTGAGCCACGAGATGCTCGAACGCGGGGCTGCCCGCTGCCGCGGTCAAGCCGCGAACGAGATAGCTGTCCTTCGCCGTGTACGGGATGCCGTCGAGCGGACCGAGGGTCTCGCCGCGAGCACGCCGCTCATCCGAGGCGCGCGCCTCGGCGAGGGCGTCCGGATTGGCGACGACGAGCGCATTCAAGAGGGGCCCATCACGGTCGTACGCCTCGATGCGCGCCAGATACGCCTCGACCAGTTCGACACCCGTCGTCACGCCCGATTCGAGGGCCGCGCGGAGACCCGCGATCGAGGCTTCGACGACGTCGATACCCGCCATCACACGCCGTCCACGGCGGGCTGCTG
>Ga0210040_10000932_pt1 | contig 46485 bp, 44 predicted proteins | sample CryGeyCG12114_NA_FD_185462 | JGI IMG/M metagenome (GOLD analysis project Ga0210040, IMG submission 185462) | Groundwater microbial communities from aquifer - Crystal Geyser CG19_WC_8/21/14_NA (SPAdes) (version 2) | ecosystem: Environmental > Aquatic > Deep subsurface > Groundwater | place: USA...
GCCAGAGGGCCGAAACCGCTTGCCCCTCGCGGAGCAGGCGGCGCAGCAGGGGGATCGCCTCCCCAACCAGGGCGCGAAAATCCTCGCGCGAGCGGCGGAGGACCGGCAGGTCCCGGTCCCACCAGGTTTCAAGGGCGATGCAGTCCATCCGCCCCAGCCGCGTCCAGCCCAGGGCCGCGACGTCCAGGCGGCGCGGGGGCGCTCCCGCCGCCGTCCGCCGCAGCGCGTTTCCGGCGAGGCCGCGCGCGAGCCGGCCCAGCCAGGCGAGCCGGCTGCGCGGCGGATCGAGGGGCCGGTGCTCCGCCAGCACCACGGCGCGCGGGATGCTTTGCGCCGGGAAGCGGTCCCGGATGGGGGAAAGGGAGGCGTGCAGCGCGGCCGGCGCTCTGTCCAGGATGCCCGGCCCGCGCAGGAAGTCGGCCACCGCCCGCAGGATCAGCGCCGCCTGGTAGTAGCGAAAGGTGAGGAGGTGGATGAGCAGCGCGCGCGCCATGCGCGACGCCATGCCGCGCGGCCCCGTGCCCAGGTGCAGGGCCGCCGCCACCAGCATGTTCCGCGTCTCGTAGTAGAGCTGCCAGCCACCGAGCTTGAGGTAGAAGGGTTCGTGCCAGACGCCGAGGCCGGGCATGGCCACGGCCGGCAGGCCGGCGTTGTAGAGGCGCAGGCCGAACTCCACGTCGTCGCCCCGGATGAACACCGGCAGCGGCATGCCCAGCCGCTCCACGAGGGACAGGGGAAAGCCGAGGCACCACCAGCCGTTGAAGTGGATGGCGCGCGGGGCGACGAGCCCGGGCAGGTTGTCGGGATCGCTCACGTCCAGCCCGTGGTGCTGGGGATGGAAGGACCAGTTCTGGTCCCGGATCACCGCGCCGGCCTCGTAGACGTTCATCGGCTGGACCATGTCGAGCATGTGCCCGCCGAGCGGCGTCTCGCCGGTGGCGAGCGCGAAGAAGGCGGCCATGCGGAGCAGGCTGTCCGGCTCGATCCGGATGTCGTCGTCCAGCAGCACCGCATGGGTGGCCGCGGGGTCGTCGATCGCGGCCAGGATGCCGCGGCCGAAGCCGCCCGCGCCGCCGAAGTTCGCCTGATCGATGATCCGCAGCTTGCCCGGATGGCGCGCCAGGATCGGCGCGATGGCGGGATGCTCGGCCAGGCCCGGACGGCCCTGGTTGACCACATGGATGCGCGCCATGCGCGAGAGCACGGGCCCCTCCGCCGTGATGGCCGCCAGCACGGCGGCGATGTCGGCCTCGCGGTTGAAGGTGCAGAAGACGGCGGCGAGCCCCACCGGGCGGGCGGCGGCCTCGGTCACCCAGGCGCCGCCGCGGAACTCCGCGGGGCCGCCATGGGTGGAAAGGCTGAAGGCGAGCAGGCCATGCTCGCGGAAGTTGATCGCCCGGCCCGGGATGGCCACGCGCGCGGGTGCGTCGCCCCGCAGGCGCTGCTCCAGCACCAGCGTGTCCCCCATCGGCGTGCGGCGCGTCACCCGGAGCGTGCAGGCACCGACCACGTCGAGCCGCAGAAAGATGGGACCAAGGGCGGCGTGTTCCCGCCAGTTCCCCTCAAAGAAGGCGTTGAAATAGGTGTTGAAGCCGAGCACGGCCCCGGCTGGCACCCGCAGCAGGGGCCCCGGCTCCGGGCCGTCCAGGGGCGGCGCGGCGGGGCTGAGGGGCTGCAGCGTCCAGTAGAGCGGCCGGAGGGTGACCGGACGGTCCACCACCACCCGTTGCAGCGTGACCTCCCCCACCGCGTCCAGCGGGGCCTCCGCCTTGCGCACGAAGCTTGCCGGTCGGTCAGCCTCCCGCGGCGGGGCTGAGTGACGGCGGTCCGGGAGAAGGTGTGACGACAAGGGCGATTCCTGCGGCGGACGGCCTCGCCGCAGGTGCGGCGAAGCACGCCCTCCCGTCATCGGCCGATCGGAAAGCGCCCTGCCTTAACATAGGACCGCCGAGAGGATTCTACTTGCCGAAACAGCCGGTCACATCGCCGGGGGTGGGGCCGCGCGCGCCGTTCAGCCGCCCCGCTGCCGGTGCAGCTCGGCGATCAGGGCAGCGGTGGAGGGGTCATGCTCCCCCGCCGCCGCCCCGGGCGAGAGCTCCGGCAGCAGCGCCCCCGCCAGCTGCTTGCCCAGCTCCACCCCCCACTGGTCGAAGGCGTTCACGTCCCAGAGCGCGCCCAGGCAGAAGACCTTGTGCTCGTAGAGCGCCACGAGCTGGCCCAGGGTGTTCGCGTCCAGGCGGGGCAGCACCAGGGTGGCGCTGGGGCGGTCGCCAGGGAACAGGCGGTGAGGCAGCAGGGCCTCGATGGCCCCGGCGGCCATTCCCTTGGCTTCCATCTCCGCCCGCACCTCCTCCGCGCCGCGGCCGCGCAGCAGGGCCTCGGCCTGAGCCAGGCCGTTGGCCAGGAGCTGTCGGTGGTTCTCGTCGAAGCCGTGGTCGGGGGTGGCGACCAGCACGATATCGGCCGGCACCGGGGTGGTGCCCTGGTGGAGAAGCTGCATGAAGGAGTGCTGGGCGTTGGTGCCGGGCTCGCCGAACACCACGGGGCCGGTGGCGCGGGACACGGGCGCGCCCTCCAGCGTCACGCGCTTGCCGAGGCTTTCCATCTCCACCTGCTGGAGATGCGCGGGGAAGCGGGCGAGGCGCTCGTCATAGGGCAGCACCGCGCGGCTCGGCAGGCCCAGGCCGTTGACGTGCCACACTTCGGTCAGCGCCATCAGCAGGGGCAGGTTCTCCGCCTCGGGGGCGGAAAGGAAGTGCTCGTCCATGCGCCGGGCGCCGGCCAGAAGCCCGGCGAAGACCTCCCAGCCGCAGGCCAGCGCCACGGAGAGGCCGATGGCGGACCACATGGAGAAGCGCCCGCCCACCCAGTCGCGGAAGCCGAAGACCTGGGATCCGGGCACGCCGAAGGCGCGGGTGGCGTCGAGATTGGTGGACAGGGCGACCATCTGGGCATCCGCCGCCTCTCCCAGCGCGCCGCGCAGCCAGTCGCGCACCAGATGGGCGTTGGCCATGGTCTCGGCCGTGGTGAAGGTCTTGCTGGCCACCAGCACCAGGGTGCGCGCGGGGTCCAGCCCATGGCGCAGGGCTTCCCAGGCATGGCCGTCCACGTTGGAGAGGAAATGCGCGCGCATGGGCATGCCGTGCCGCCACAGGGCGCGCACCGCCATCTGCGGGCCCAGGTCGGAGCCGCCGATGCCGACGCTCAGCACGTCGGTGAAGCGGCCTTCGGCGTGGATGCGGGCGCAGAAGGCGCGCATGGCGTCCAGCGTGTCGTGCACGCCGGCGGAGGCGTCCTCCCCTTCCGTGCGGAAGGCGCCGCGCGGGCCGCGGAGCGCCATGTGCAGCACGGCGCGGCCCTCGGTGGCGTTGATCGCCTCGCCGGCCGCCATGGCGTCGCGCGCGGCCAGCACGCCGCGGGCGCGGGAGAGGTCCAGCAGCGCCTCCCGCACGGTGTCCGAAACCGAGGTCTTGGAAAGGTCCGCCAGGATGTCCCCGGCCCGGTGGGTGAAGCGCGCGGCGCGGGCGGGATCGGCCATGAGCGGGCGGATGGCGGCCGCCGCCGGCGCCCTCGCCAGCTCCGCCACGCGGGCCCAGGCCGCCTCCGTCGATACCGCCATGCCGGCTCCCCCTCTGATTCCCGGCAAAGGGTAGGGGGGCGCCTGGCGGGGCGGAAGCCAGGGGGCGATCACCTCTTCGCCTCGCGCCTGCCTTCCCAGGCCGGGCGGGCATGGCGGGGCCGGCGGGATGGCGGGGCAAGGGCGGCACGATCCTCGCTAAAAGCCGGGCATGATCCCAGGTGCCGCCCTTATCCTCCTCTGCCAGCTTGCCGGGGAGGCGATCGCCCACGCGACGGGCTGGCCCCTGCCCGGCCCGGTGCTGGGCATGCTCTTCCTGCTGGTGATGATGCTGGGGAACGACCTGCTGGCCGATCCCCTGCCCACCGGTTCCGTCACCGGGGCAGCGGACGGGATCCTGGCGAACCTGTCCCTGCTGTTCATCCCGGCGGGGGTGGGGATCGTGGGCAAGCTGGATGTGCTGGCCCAGTACGGGGTCGGGCTCGCCGTCGCGCTGGTGGCCTCCACCCTGATCGGGCTGGCCGTCACGGCACTGGTCTTCGCGGGGGTGGCGCGGCTGGTGGGCCAGGCGGGGACAAAGGCGGACGCGGCATGAGCGACGCGGATTTCTCCCTCTGGGTTTATCTCTCCCGCACGCCGCTGCTGTGGCTGACGGTGACGCTGCTGGCCTATGTGGCGGCGGAATGGCTTTCGGCGGCGCTGAAGCGGCACCCGCTGGCCAATCCCATCCTGATCGCCGTGGTGCTGGCCGCCGGGCTGCTGGCGGCGACGGGCACGCCCTACCGCACCTATTTCGAGGGCGCGCAGTTCGTCCACTTCCTGATCGGCCCGGCGACGGTGGCCCTGGCGATCCCGCTGTACCGCAACCGGCGCACGGTGTGGCGGGCGATCCTGCCGATGACGGCGGCGCTGCTGGCGGGCTCGCTCGCGGCCATGCTCTCGGCCCTGCTGATCGCCAAGGCCTTCGGCGTGCCGGGGAGCGTGCTGGCGGCGCTGGCGCCCAAATCGGTCACGGCCGGCGTGGCCATGGGGATCGCGGGGAGCCTGGGCGGCGACCCGGCGCTGGCCGCCGTGCTGGTGATCCTGACGGGCGCGATCGGCGCCGTGACCGTGACGCCCCTGATGAACGCGCTGCGCCTGCGGGACATGCGGGCGCGCGGCTTCGCGGCGGGGCTGGCGGCCCACGGCATCGGCACGGCGCGGGCCTTTCACGTCGATCTGGTGGCCGGGACCTTCGCCGGCATCGCGCTGGCGCTGAACGCGCTGGTCAGCGCGGTGCTGGCGCCGGTGGTGCTGCGGGCGCTGCTCTGATGCCCGGGGGCCGGTGTCCCGGCTGGGCCGGGAGCCGCGCCTATCCGGGCTGCCCGCCGTCCTCCGCCGGGATGAAGCGCAGGGTTCCGGCAATGCCGGAGCCTCTCGCCCCGTCCGATGGGTGGTTCACGCCGTCGTTCACCACCACCTCCCGGAAGTCGAAGGGGCTCACCCCCTCGAGGCAGGCCGCGTTGATCCCGAACTGGCGGGGGTCGGAGCGCCGCTGGTGGTGCGTGTAGATGCCGCACACCGAGCAGAACCAGTGCTTCGCCGTTCCCGTGTTGAAGCGGTACAGGCTGAGCCGGTCCTCCCCGCACAGGATGCGCAGGTCTTCGCGCTTCGCCGAGACGGCCACGGCGCCGCGCATCCGGCACAGGGAGCAGGTGCAGCGGCGCGCCGTGTTCAGGCCGTCCGCGAGCCGCACCTCGAAGCGGACCGCTCCGCAGTGGCAGGCGGCCTTGGTCCAGGGGATGGTCTCGCGCATGGTCGGGCTCCGTTCGCCGCAGGCTCCAGGCCTGGTTTATGTCGCCGGACCGTTCGCCTCCGGCCCGAGCCGGGCGGCCAGCGCCATCGCGGCCTGGCGGAAGGCCTCCTCCAGGTCGGGATGGGCGAAAACGCGCCCGCCCGAGAAGCGGATGAAGCCCTCGGTCATGCCATTCTGCACCATGCCCTCCGAGTGGACGAGAATGCCGTCCGCGTCCTCCATGCCGCCGGAGGCGCCGCCCAGGCCGAGCGGCGCGCGGGGCCGGAGCGGCTCCCCCCAGGCCGCGCGCATATAGGCCGCGACCTTGTCCGGGTAGCCGCGCCCGTCGGCGGTGTAGCCGAACAACGGTTTCCCCTGGGCGAACATGTAGCCGATCTCCACGGCCGTGCCGGGGTCCATGTCGGCGGCCCGCCGGAAAGGGTCGAGGCAGAAGAGGCCGGCGTCGCAGCGGTCCATCAGGGCGCGGTCGGCGGCCACGATGGCGAGCAGCGTCTCCTCGCCCGGTGCAAGGCCCAGCACCGCCTCCTGCCCGTCCAGGGGGGCAAGGCCGACCAGGCCGGCTTCCCGGCAGATGGTGCGGAAGCGGCCGAACAGCGACAGGGCATCCGGGCGGAAGACCAGGTCGCCCGCGAGGTAAACGGTGCGGCCCGGGGCTGGGGTTCCGGCCGGGATTTCGGCCGGAACGTCGGCTGGGGCTTCGGCCGGCGGCACGGACATGGGCGGGCATTCTCCGGAGCGGGGCTGGGCCGCAGGGTGGAAAGCCGCCTCCATGGGGTCAACGGCCCCGTTTGGGGATTTGTGGGGCGGGCGTTCTGCGCGTAAACCCGCCCCCCATGTCACGCCGCCCCTCCGCCGCCGATCCCGAGCCGGTCCTGATCACCACCACCGAGGAACTGGTGCCGCTCTGCGAGCGTCTGCGCCAGGAGCCCTTCGTGACCGTGGACACCGAGTTCATGCGCGAGCGGACCTACTGGCCCGAGCTCTGCGTGGTGCAGCTGGGTGGCAGCCAGGACACGGCGGTGGTGGACGCCATGGCGCCCGGCCTGGACCTCGCCCCCCTCGGCGCCCTGCTGGCGGACGAGGAGGTGGTGAAGGTGTTCCACGCCTGCCGGCAGGACGTGGAGATCTTCCTGCTGCGCTTCGGCCGCACCCCCGCGCCGATGTTCGACACCCAGGTGGCGGCCATGGTGGCCGGCTTCGGCGACCAGGCGAGCTATGACAGCCTGGCCCGCGCCCTGGCCGGCGCCCAGATCGACAAGGCGCACCGCTTCAGCGACTGGGCGGCCCGCCCGCTTTCCCCGGCCCAGATCACCTATGCCGCCGGCGACGTGACCCATCTGCGCCGCATCTACGTCGCGCTGCGCGACCGGCTGGGGAAGGATGGCCGGCTGGAATGGGTGGCCGAGGAGATGGCGGCGCTCACCGACCCCGCCACCTACGGCACCGACCCGGACAGCGCCTGGGAGAAGCTGCGGCCGCGCACCACCAACCGCCGCTTCCTCGGCACGCTGCGCGCCATCGCCGCCTGGCGGGAGCGCGAGGCGCAGCGGGTGAACATCCCGCGCCAGCGGCTGCTGCGCGACGAATCCCTGCTGGAGGTGGCCGCCACCGCGCCCACCGATGCCGGTGCCCTGGCCCGCGCCCGCGGCGTGACGGACGGCTTCGCCCGCGGCAAGTCCGGCGCCTCCCTCATCCAGGCGATCGAGGAGGCGAAGTCCCTGCCCGAGGACGCCTTGCCGGAGGCCCCGCGCGACCGTTCCGGCCCTTCCGCCTCCCCCGCGCTGGTGGCGCTGCTGAAGGTGCTGCTGGCGGCCAAGGCGGAGGAGCATCAGGTGGCGCCCCGCCTTCTCGCCAGCTCGGACGAGCTGGACCGGCTGGCCTCCGACGCGCCGGCCGACCTGCCGGCGCTGCAGGGCTGGCGCCGCCGGGTCTTCGGCGCGGATGCCCTGGCGCTGCGCGGCGGGGAGCTGGCGCTTGGGGTGGAAGGGCGGCGCGTGCGGCTCATCCGCCCGGCGGCGGCACGTGGCGCGGCGGGGGGCGTTGCAACCCCCACCCTCGCCACGGATTGAAGCACCTGGGCGAGAGCGGGGCCAGCCAGCGCGCTTGCGCGGAGGCGGCCCCTGCGATAGCGCCCTTCACCGGCCTTCTGATCGGACCCTGTTGACCCATGGCGCGGACCCTTCCTGACCTCACCGCCGACCCAACCCGCGACCACAAGCGCGCGGTGCTGGATGCGGGCGCGGTGCGGGACGCCTATCGCCGGTGGGCCGGGGTGTATGACGCGGTCTTCGGCGGCGTCTCCTCCTTCGGGCGCAAGCGGGCGGTGGCGGCGGTGAACCGCCTGCCCGGCACCCGCGTGCTGGAGGTCGGGGTCGGCACCGGCCTCGCCCTGCCCCTCTACCGCCCGGAGAAGCGGGTGGTGGGCGTCGACCTGTCCCGCGAGATGCTGGAGAAGGCGCGCGAGCGGGTGGCGGCCGAAGAACTCTCCCACGTGGAGGGGCTGGCCGAGATGGACGCGGAGCACATGGCCTTCCGCGACGATTCCTTCGACATCGCGGTGGCCATGTTCACCGCCAGCGTGGTGCCCGACGCCAAGCGGCTGTTCGCGGAAATGTCGCGGGTGGTGCGGCCGGGCGGGCAGCTTCTGTTCGTGAACCACTTCGCCGCGCAGGACGGCCCGCGCTGGTGGGTGGAGCGTGCCATGGCGCCGCTCTCGCGCGTGCTGGGCTGGCACCCGGACTTCGCCCTGTCGGACCTGATGGGATCGGAGGTGGAGGTCGAATCGGTTGAGCCCTGCCCGCCCGGGGGCTTGTTCACGCTGGTGCAGGTGCGGAACGGACGGGCCGTGCAGGCCCTGGCCGCCTGAACACCGGGGCAAGGGATGGAATGGCGTTCACGGCCCGGCGCGCGGGCCGCCTTCATGCCGCTGGTCGCCTTGCCTGGCGGCCATTCCAGCCGACTTCTGCCGGGCCGTGATCCAGCGGTTTCTCCAAGCACGGCATGAACGAGCACACGGCGCCTGACGCCCCGGGCGGCCGCTCCCCGGGCCGCGCGACCCTGGCCGGCGGGGATCGGGCGGGTGTCCACCCCCGCGCCGTTCCGGCCGCGGGGCCGCCTGAACCGGCGTGGCAGGGAAGCAAGCCCACCGTGGCGGGCGGCCCTGGCAGCGCGGTGTCCAACACCCATTCGGACATCTTCTTCGCGGCCGTCGAGATGACGCGCATGCCGATGATCGTGACGGACCCGAACCAGCCCGACAACCCCATCGCCTTTGCCAACCAGGCCTTCCTGCGCATGACCGGCTACGCGCCCGACGAGGTGGTGGGGCGGAACTGCCGCTTCCTCCAGGGGCCCGACACCGACCAGGACACGGTGGCCGATATCCGCCGGGCGATCGAGGCGCGGCAGGACATCGCGACGGAGATCCTGAACTACCGCAAGAACGGCTCGACCTTCTGGAACGCGCTGTTCATCTCCCCCGTGCTCGATCCGCAGGGAAAGCTGATCTACTTCTTCGCCTCCCAGCTCGATGTCAGCCGCCGGCGGGATGCCGAGGAATCGCTGCGCCAGGCGCAGAAGATGGAGGCGCTGGGGCAGCTCACGGGCGGGATCGCGCACGACTTCAACAACCTGCTCCAGGTCATGCGCGGCTACATGGACCTGATCGACAGCGGGCTGGGCCGGCCCGAGCCGGATCCGGGGCGCCTGCGCCGGAGCCTGGGCGCCGCCCGCCTGGCGGCCGACCGCGCGGCGACGCTGACGCAGCAGCTTCTCGCCTTTTCCCGCAAGCAGCGGCTGGAGGGGCGGACGGTCAACCTCAACGCGCTGGCCGCGGGCATGCGCGACATGGCCGCGCGCAGCCTGGGCGACGCGGTGCGGCTGCATTTCGATCTCGACCCCGCGCTCGGCAATTGCCGGGTGGACGCGACGCAGACCGAGGTCGCGCTGCTGAACGTGCTGATCAACGCGCGCGATGCCCTGGCCGGGCGTGAGGACGGGTTGGTGACGGTTTACACGCGCATGGTGGAGGTAACGCAGGACGACCCGGATCTCGGGATGATCCTGGGCGAGGGCTGCTATGTCTCGATCAGCGTGGCCGACAACGGCACGGGCATGCCCCCGGACATCCTGGCGCGGGTGATGGAGCCCTTCTTCACCACCAAGGAGGAAGGCCGCGGCACCGGGCTCGGGCTTTCCATGGTGTATGGCTTCGCCCGCCAATCGGGCGGGGCGGCGCGGATCGAGAGCGCGCCGGGGCGGGGCACCACCGTCCACCTCTACTTCCCCCTGGCCGGGGAGGACGAGGTGGCGGCCCGCCAGCCCCCGCCCCGCGCCTCGGAACGGCCGGGCACGGAAACCATCCTTGTGGTGGACGACCGGCCGGAGGTGGCGGAGCTGGCCCGCGCCATCCTGGAGGAGTTCGGCTACACCATCATCCTGGCCCATGACGGGCACGCGGCGATGCGGGTGATCCGGGGCGGGCAGCCGCTGGACATGCTGTTCACCGACCTGATCATGCCGGGGGGCATGAACGGCGTGATGCTGGCGCGCGAGGCCAGGCGGCAGAGGCCGCGCATCAAGGTGCTGCTGACCACCGGCTATGCCGACGAATCCGTGGGCGAGCACGCGGCCGGCACGCCGGAGTTCGACCTGATCCACAAGCCCTACAGCCGCGGGGACCTGGCCCGGCGGGTGCGGATCATCCTGGATGGGCCGACCGGCGTGGGGTGACCGGGGTGGGCTGACCCCGGCCTGCAGGCCGCCCTACTGCACCTTGATGTCGCGCGAGCGGATCACGTCCCGCCACTTGGCATTCTCGGCGGTGTTGTAGGCCGCCCAGTCCTCCGGCCGCTGCGTCTCGGGCGTCACCGCCAGGGCCGCCAGACGCTCGCGCGTCTCGGGGGCGGTCATGGCGGCGCGGGCCATCTCGTTCACGCGGGCCACGATCGGCGCGGGCGTGCCGGCGGGGGCGAGGATGGCGATGTGCTCCACCGCCTCGTAGTCGGGATAGCCCTGCTCGCGGAAGGTCGGGATCTCCGGTGCGACCGCGCTGCGCTCGCGGGAGGAAATCGCGAGCGGGCGCAACTCCCCGGACTGGATGAGCGGCAGCAGGCCGGAGGCGGCCTGGATCACCATGGAAACCTCGCCCTGCAAGGTGCCCTGCACCGCCTGGGCGCCGGCGCGGTAGCCCACATCGGTCATGTTGAGGCCCGCCGCCTGGAGGAACAGCTCGGTCGCGAGATGGGTGGAGCTGCCGGTGCCGGAATTGGCGAAGGTCATGTTCGCGCCCGGGCGCTTCGCCATGGCCACGAAATCGGCCAGCGTGCGGGCCGGGGAGTTCTTGGGCACCACCATGATCATCGGCTGGGCCGCGATCAGGCCCACGCCGGTGAAGGCGCGGTCGTTGTCGTAGGGAAGCTGGTAGAGGTGCGGCGCCATTGCATAGGTGCTGATGGTGCCGACCAGCAGCGTGTAGCCGTCCGGGCGTGAGCGGGCGACGGAGGCGAAGCCGATGGTGCCGTTGGCGCCCGCGCGGTTGTCGATCACGAAGGACTTGCCGGTATCCTGCGAGAGACGGGCGGCGAGGATGCGCGCGACCGCATCCGTCGATCCGCCGGCGGCCCAGGGGACCACCAGGGTCACCGGGCGCTCCGGATAGGCGCCCTGGGCGAAAGCTCCGCGCGCGGCGAGGGAAAGGGGCAGGCCGAGGGCGGCGGTGCCGAGAAGGCGGCGGGTGATCATCTGGGCGTTCCTTGCGGCCCTCGTTGCGCGGACCGTCGCCGGCCTGAATGTCATGGGACGGGCGATACGGACAAGCCGGATGTGGCGGCGCGCGTCCCCCTGGACGCACCAGCCGGGAGGCGCCGCAGGAGCGATCCCCCGGAGCCCGCCCCGAGCAGGGCGGCACGGGTTCTGGAATGAGGCAGCCGCCGCATGATGAGGTGCCCAAGGAAGCCTTCCGGACCAGCGCCCCGCTTCCGGCCCTGGGCGAGGACTAGCGCGCGCCCGGTGCGTGGGGGTCCATCGCCGCGTCCGGAAGGGGCATCACATGGCCCGACCAGGTCCAGACCAGGGCGCATTCCACCGCCCGGCCCGGCCAGGCGGCACGCAGCACGGCGCGATAGGCGGCCATCTGGCGGAGATAGGCGGGCGGCACCTGCGCGACCTCCTCCGGCGGGGGCCGGTTGGTCTTGTAGTCCAGCACCAGCACGCGGTCGGGCGCGACGAGAAGGCGGTCCACCTGCCCCGCGATGGGGATGCCGCCGATCACCCCGGCCAGCGGCGCCTCGGCCAGGCTGCCCGGGGCGAAGGCGCCGGCCAGCGCCGGGTGGCGCAGCACCGCGAGCGTCTCGGCCAGCGTCGCCTCCTGCTCCGAGGGGTCCAGGCCGTGGCCGGGGCGGGCGAGGTGGCGGCGGGCGAGGTCCTCCCAGCGGGATTCCTCGTGCTCGGGCAGGTGCTGCAGCAGGCCGTGGATCAGCAGCCCGCGCCGGAAGCGGCGGCCGCCCGGGTCGGCCACGCCGTGCGGTGCGGCGGCGGGGGTTTCCTCCTCCCCTTCCAGCCGGGAGGGGGCGACGGGGTCCTCGCTGGCTTCCGGGTCGGCCTTCACCGTGGCCCAGTGGGGCAGGATGGCGGCCTCGGCGCGCAGCACGGCGGGGTCGGGGCGGGGCACGGCCTCCTGGAGGGCGGTGATCTCCCAGCCTTCCTCGCCGAAGCCGCAGCCATCGGGCAGGCCGAGCGCCGTGGGGTCGAAGGGCACGCGGGCGAAGCCGGGGTGCCCGGCCTCCAGCCCCCGGAAGAAGCCGGCCTTCACCAGCGCGTGCCAGGAGGGATGCGCGGGCGCGCGGGCCGGCGCCAGGCCGCAGACCAGCAGCCGGTCCTCCGCGCGGGTCAGGGCCACGTAGAGAAGGCGGTTCTCCTCCTCCGCGTCGGCGGCGGCGCGGGCATTGCGCGCATTGGCCCAGGGCTCCGCCTGGAACTCCTTTCGCGGGGCCCAGAGGGGGATCTCCGGCGTGTTGGCGCCTTCTCCTCCTCCGGCCCAGAGCAGCGTATCCCGCCCGCCGCCGCGGCCGATGTCGGGGATGATGACGATGGGCGCCTGCAGGCCCTTCGATCCGTGCGCGGTCATGATGCGCACGGCGTCGGCGGCGTTCTCCATCTCGCGCTTCACCTCGGCACCGCCGCGGCGCAGCCACTGCACGAAGCCCTGGAGCGAGGGGGCGTAGCGGTTCTCGTGGCGCAGCGCCGCCGAGAGAAGCTCGTCCAGCGCCTCCGCGGCCTCGGCGCCCAGGCGCTCCAGCAGGCGGGCGCGGCGGGCGTGCTCGCCCAGCACCTCGCTCATCAGCGCGTGGGGCGTGACGCGGTCGGCGCGGTCGGCCAGGTCGGCGATCCAGGTGGCGGCCTCGCCGAGCGGCGTGTTCTCGCCGCGGTGCTTGATGAAGACGTGCCAGAGCGCGAGGCCGTCCCGTCCGTGGGCGAGGCGAAAGAGATCCTCCTCCGACAGGCCCACCAGCGGGGACCGCAGCAGGGAGGCCAGCGCCAGGTCGTCCTCGGGCAGCAGCAGCGTGTCGAGCAGGGCCAGCATGTCGCGCACCGCGAGCTGCTCCACCAGCACCATGCGGTCCACCCCGCCCACGGGGATGCCGCGCTGCTTGAGCCCGCGCACCAGCAGCTCGATCAGCCGCGTGCGGCGGCGCACCAGCACCATGACGTCGCCCGGGCGGATCGGGCGGTCGCCGCGCGCGGGCAGGGTCTCGCGCGCGATCATGCCCGCGATGCGCGCGGCGATGGCCTCGGCCAGCAGGGCTTCCGAATCATGGGCCGAGAGGGGTTCGCGCGGCACCACCCAGGGCTCGGGCGCGTCGGCGCCGGCGCGCTCCAGCAGCGGCCAGATCTCCACCCGCCCGGCATGGCCCGCACGGTCGGCGGAATGCTCCAGCGTCGCGCCGTCGCGCACCACGCCGCGGCGCGCGTCGCCATCCGCGAAGACATGGTCCACCAGGGAAAGCACGGGCGCGCAGGAGCGGAAGGACACGGTGAGCGGCACGCGCTCGAACACCGCGCCGCCGCGCGTCACCTGATGGTCGAAGCGCGTTTCCCATTCGGCGAAGCCGCGGGCATCGGCGCCCTGGAAGCCGAAGATGCTCTGCTTCTCGTCGCCCACCACGAAGAGGGTGCGCTCGCCGGCCTCGCGCGTGCCGGTGCCGGCGAAGAACTCCTGCGCCAGGGCCTGGGCGATGCCCCATTGCGCGGGGTTGGTGTCCTGCGCCTCGTCCAGCAGCAGGTGATCGAGGCCACCGTCGAGCTTGAACAGCACCCATGCGGAGCCGGGATCGCGCAGCAGGGCCTGTGCGCGGTGGATCAGGTCATCGAAGTCCAGCGCGCCGCGGCGCTCCTTGCGGGCGCGGTAATCGGCGAGCACGGGGCGCGCGGCGGATAGAAGGGCGCCGGTCGCGCCCATCAGGCGATGGGCGTTCCAGCGGACGAGGATGCGCTCCACCCGCGCGATCTCGGCGGCCAGCGCGCTTTCCTTCACCAGGGCGGAGCGCGGTTCCCCCTTCTGGGTGAACAGCGCGTCCTGCCAGGCCTGCCAGCGCGTGGCGCGCCGCTCCTCGGGGTCCGAGAGGATGTCGAGCAGCGTGGCGGCGGCCTCGCGCGGGACCTTGTTCTTGTGCTGCAGCAGGGTTTCGAGCGCGTTGCGGAAGGAGGCCGGCGGGCTGACGAGCTGGACCGGAAGCGTGTTCTCGTCCTCGCCGTCCGGGATCTGCAGGCATTGGCGCAGCATCGCGGCGTGGCCGCCCGCGGAGTCCAGCAGCGGGCGCAGCCGCTCGCGCTTGCCGACCAGCTCGCGCAGCGACTTCGCCAAATTGTCGGCGGACACCAGCCGCGCCAGGCCGGCCAGGGCGTCTTCCGGAATGAAGGAGCCGGCCAGCGCGGCCTCGCGCGCCTCGGCCAGAAGGCTGGCGCTGTCCGCTTCCTCCAGCAGGGTGAAGGCGGGGGGCAGGCGGGCTTCCAGCGGAAAGGAACGGAGAAGCGACTGGCAGAAGGCGTGGATGGTCGCGATCCGCATCCCGCCGGGCTGCTCCAGCACGCGGCAGAACAGGCGGCGGGCGGTCTCGATCTCGGATCGCAGCGGCGCCTGGCCCGTCAGCTCCTCCAGCGCCGCGCGAAGCTCGGGCTCGGCCATCATGGACCACCGCCCGAGGCGCAGCGCGAGGCGGGTCGCCATCTCCGCCGCCGCCGCCTTGGTGAAGGTGAGGCAGAGGATGCGGCCGGGCTGCGTGTCCTCCCGCAGGAGGAGGCGCAGCACGCGGTCGGTCAGCACCTTGGTCTTGCCCGAGCCGGCGGAGGCGCCCACCCAGGCGGAGATGCGGGGATCGGAGGCGGTCTGCTGCGAGATATAGGCGCGCTGGCGGGCGGAGAAGGCTTCGTTCACGCAGCATCGCCCTCGCTCGCGCCGCCCCATTCGTCGTAGCGCGACAGGTGGTCGTATTCATCGCCCTTGGGCGTCCGCGCGGGGTGCGGGCGGGCCAGGAAGGGGCGGTCGCCCAGCAGGAAGTCCTCCGCCAGGGTGTTCAGCGCCTCGAAGGCCTCCTCGCTCACCTCGGGCAGGGTGATGCCCTTGGGGCGGAAGGGCGCGACGGTGCCGGCCTCGAAGCCGCCCGAGACGTGCCAGTGCTCCAGCGCCTCGACCTCGGCGGCGGGGATGCCGTCGAAGCCGCCGCGGGCGGCGATGGCGGCCTCCAGCGGCATCTGGGGCGCGCGGCCGTCGGTCATCTCGGTGCTGGTGGGCGGCGCGCCGGTCTTGAGGTCGATCAGCACGAGGCGGCCGTCGCGCAGCACGTCCACGCGGTCCGCGCGGCCTTCCAGCCGCACGCCGCAGGGCAGGTCGATGCCGCCGGTGATCTCGGCATGGCGCTGCGCGACGTTGCCGCGCCCGCGTTCGGTGTCGAGCACGAATTCCGCGATGCGCGACAGGCGCGGGCGCCAGTAGGCGACGAGCCCCGGACGCGGGGCGAACTCGGCCAGCGCATGCTCGGTGGCGGCGGCGAAGTGTTCCACGGCCTTCACGCAATGCGGGTCGCCATCGCAGAGCGTGAGCCAGTGCGACACCATGTGGTGGACGATGTTGCCGTACTCGGCGGCGTCCGCCTCGGCGTCGAGGTCATCGAGGCGGCGCAGCCCCAGCATGCGCTTGGCGTACCAGGCATAGGGATCGGACTTCAGCAGCCAGACATCCGTCACGCCGATCTTGCGCGGGCGCAGCGCCGCCGGGGGCGCGGGCGCGGGGCGGGCGCAGGGGCGCGCGGCCTCGGGCATGTCCAGCAGCCCGGCCCAGCCGTTCGCGGGCGAGGTTTCGAGCCCGCCCAGCCCCTGCCCGTTCAGGAAGGTTTCGAGCCGGGTCAGCCAGCGCGCGGGAACGGTGGGGGAGCCGCCGCGCTTGCGGGCGCGGGACAGGGTCGCGCGCGGGGCCGAAAGGGCGGAAAGCAGGAAGTCCGCGCAAACGCGGCCGATGCGGGCCTCGGGCGCGGGCAGGCCGAAGGTGGTGCGCATCGGGCGGCTCATCCAGGCGCCGGGGTCCGTCGCGATGGGCCAGATGCTTTCCTCCAGCGCGCCGAGCACGACGCGGTCGAAGGATTGCAGCCGCGCTTCCAGCAGGCCGAGGATCTGCACGCGCGGGTGCGAGCCGCCCTTCCGCCCCCGCATGGTGCGCACGCCCGGCGCGAGCGGGCCTTCCAGGAGCGCGTCGAACAATGCGGGCCAGGCGGCGGCCTCCAGCGGCGGCATGGCGCGCATGGCGGGCTCCAGCCCCGCGAGGTGGACGGCCAGCGGCTCGCCCTCCTCGCCGGAGTAAAGGCGCAGCCCGCCGGGGCGGTCGTCGGTGGAGGCCAGGGCCTCGGCGGCGGCGAGGTGGTCCGCCAGGAGATCGGCCGGCGGGCGCACGGCGCGGTCCAGCGCGCGGAAGTTGCCGAGCGCGGCCTCCAGCGCGTCCAGCATGGCGCGGATGCGGGCGCGACGCTCCAGGCGGCGCGCGCGCTGGCCCTCGGTTTCCGGGCGCGCCGGTTCGGCCAGCGCGCCCTCGGCGGCGGCCCGCAGCCCCGCCAGGCCCGCGCCCGGGCGGGGGCCGCGCAGCACGCGCACCTCCAGCTCCCGCACGGCCAGCATCCAGTCCTGGCGCGACATGCCGCCCGCGCAGAGCGGATGCTTGAGGCAGGACAGCAGCGCCACGGGGGCGAAGCCTTCCTCCACCATGCGGCCGATCAGCCGCAGGAAGGCGCCGGCGGGCGTCATCCCCAGCGGCTGGCCGGCCGAATCATCGGCCAGGATGCCGTGGCGCAGCAGCTCCACCGAGACGCGGCGGGCGAGGTCGCGGTCGGGGGTCACGAGCGCCGCGCGGGCGCCGGGGGTTTCCAGGGCCTCGCGCAGCAGCAGCGCGATGGCCGCGGCCTCGCCGGCCTCGTCGGGGGCGGTCAGCAGGTCCAGCCCCGCCAGCGCCGGGCGCCAGCGCTCGGGTTCCTTCTCCTGCCAGCAGGCGATCCCCTCCTCCGGCCGCAGCGCGCGGGCGAGAAGGGCGGCACGGGCCTCGTTGGGCGCGGGGGCGTCGGGGGCGCGCGACGGCCAGGGGCGGAGGTCCGCCACCGTGGCATCCAGCCCGCGCAGCAGGCGGGCGGTGCCGTTCAGCGGGTGGCTGTGGGCGCCGCGCAGCACCTCCCAGAGCTCGGGCGACAGCTCCTCGCCGGCGCCGTGCAGCACCACGGCGCCCTTCTCCATGCGGGCGATCTGGCGCAGCAGGTCCGTGGCGGCGGGGATGGTGCCGCCGATGCCGATGCCGGCGGCGATGACCGGGTCGCGCGGCGGGTTCTCGGCCCAGGCGCGGGCCTGGGCGCGCAGCGAGGCGACGCGGCGGGCGCCGATGTCGGAGAGCCCCTGCTCGGCCAGCCAGGCGTTCCAGTAGTTGATGGCGGCGCCCAGGAACTCGTGGGTGATCTTCCAGTGGGTGGCCAGGTCGCCGGTGACGAGGTCCGGGATGCCCGCGGGGTCGCAGCCCTCCAGCGCCATCTCGTCCAGCAGCTTCGCGAGTTCGAGGGCCAGCCGCCAGGCCTGGTCGGGGTTGCCGGGGCCGCCGAGATGCGGCGGCAGCTTCATCACCACCTCGGTCAGCACGGCCAGGCGGCGGGCGGCATCCACCGCGGGCGGCTCGTCCAGCAGCGTGGGGAGGGAAAGCTCCTCCGCGTCCTCGGTGGAAAGGCCCGCGAGCGCCCGCAGCCGCGGCAACAGCAGCGCCTGCCTGCCGGAGGCGCGGAGGAAGGACTCGCGCAAGCTCCGCGCGGCGCGGCGGGTGGGCAGCAGGATGGTGGTGCGCGCCAGCGCCGCCGGGTCGTCCTGGCCCTCGACCATGGCGAGGACGCCGTGGGCGAGGTCGTCCAGGAAGGGGCGGTGGGCGGGAATCTCGTAGAGCCTCACCGCGCGATTCCCCTCCCCCGACGGAAGAACAGCGCTAGAACAGGTTCACCAGTCCCTTGTCCAGCGCTTCTTCGGCCCGTTGCAGATCCGGCGGCGTGGAAAGGTGGAACCAGGCGCCGTCATGCACGAGTCCGTAGAGGCGCCCGGCCTCGATGGCGCGCATCCAGGGGCCCATCAGGCCGAAGCGCCCGGGCGACGTGCCATCCAGCAGGCGGGGGTGGATGATCTGCACGCCGGCATAGAGATAGGGCGCCACCTCCCGCTCCCTGGGGCGGCGCAGGCGGCCGAGCGGGTCGAGCAGGAAGTCGCCGAGTCCCACCTCCCCCTCCACCTGGGCGGCACGGACCATCAGCAGCAGGGCGTCCATGCGCGCCTCGTCGAAGGCGGCGGCGAGGCGCAGCAGGGCGGGGGTGGGGCCGTCCAGCCAGTAGGCGTCGCCGTTCACCACGGCGAAGGGGGCATCGCCCAGATGCGGCAGGGCGTTGCGGATGCCGCCGCCGGTTTCCAGCAGCGTGTCCTCCACCAGCACGGTGCAGCGGGGGCTGCGCCGGGCCTCGCAGGCGGCGACGACCTGGGGGGCGAGGTGGTAGGCGTTCACCACCGCCTCCCCGATCCCGGCATCGCCCAGCCGGTCCAGCGCGTGGTCGAGCAGCGAGCGGCCGCGCAGCGCCAGCAGGGGCTTGGGCACGGCCTCGGTCAGCGGGCGCATCCGCGTGCCCAGCCCGGCCGCGAGGACCATGCCTTTGCTCAGGGTGATCATGCGGCGGATTCCATCCGTGGGTTGGCACGCAGGTGGCGCGGCACGTGTTCGTCGAGAAAGGCGGCCAGCGGCGCGGTGGCGGGGTGGGCGAGGGCCTCGTCCAGCAGGCGCCAGCAACGCGGCCCATGGGCCAGGTAGTGCGGCTTCCCGTCGCGCCGGTCCAGCCGCACCCAGAGGGCGGCGACGCGCAGGTGGCGCTGGGCGGCCATGGCGGCGGTGGCGGCGGCGAAGGCGGCGCGGTCGATGCCCGGGCGGGCCGCGAGGTAGCGGGCGGTGGCGGCCTGGCGAATGGTCCCGGGCACGTCGCGCCGGGCATCCTGCAGCAGGCTCACCAGGTCATAGGCGGGGTGGCCGAGGCCTGCGTCCTGGAAGTCGATGATGCCGACGGAGGCCGGCCCGGCGCGATCCGGCAGGGGAAGCAGGTTGGCGGGGAAGTAGTCGCGGTGGACGAAGGCCCCCGCTCCTTCGAAGGGGGCGAGCATGGCGCGGATGGCGGCCCGGAAGGCGTCGCGCTGCGCGGGGGCGGGATCGGTGCCCAGTGCCGCGGGCCACCACCAGTCCAGGAAGGTGGCGGCGGCGGCGCGGGCCATGGTCTCGCCTTCCCAGAGGGGCAGGCCCGGGGGCGGCGGGGCGGCGTGCAGGGCGGCGAGCGTTTCGGCGGCGGCCGTGTAGAGCGGCAGAGGGTCCGCGCCCGCGTCCAGCAGGGAGGCGTGGGTGGGCTCGCCCAGGTCCTCCAGCAGCATCAACCCGGCGGGCGGGTCGGCGGCCAGGACCTCGGGGGCGGAAAGGCCGGTGCCGCGCAGGTGGGCGGCGATGGCCATGAAGGCGCGCAGGTCGGCCTCGGCGGAGGGCAGGCCCACGGCGGCGGCGGCGGAGCCGTCCATCAGGATGGCCGGGCGCGGGCCGCCGGTCAGGCGCAGGTAGCGGCGGTGGCCCGCATCGCCCGGCAGGGGCGCCCGGCGGGCTGCGGCGAAGCCGTGGGTGGCGAGAAAGGAGTCGGGGCTCATGCGGCGGCGAGGGCTTCCAGGCGCGGGGCGTCCCAGCCGGCCAGGGTGGCGCGGCGGGCGTTCTCGGCCCCGGCGGGGGCCAGGGTGATGCGGAGGGCGTCGGCGGGGGCGTAGGGACCGAGGCGGTCCGGCCACTCCACGAGGACGATGCCTTCCCGCGCTTCCTCCCAGCCAAGTTCGGGAAGGCCCGCGGGACCGTCCAGGCGGTACAGGTCCATGTGGTGCGCCGCCCCCTGCGGCAGGTCGTAGGACTGGACCAGGGTGAAGGTGGGGGACGGCACCTCGAGCGCGGGATCGCCGCTGGCGGCGCGCAGGAAGGCGCGGGCGAAGGCGGATTTCCCGGCGCCCAGCGGGCCGTCCAGCAGGATCGCGTCCCCCGCCCGGGCGAGGCGCGCCGCGCGGGCGGCGAGCGCGGCGGTCGCCGCCTCGTCGGGCAGGGTGAGGGTGAGCGGGGCGGTCATGGGCGGGGGCCAATCTGCCCCCGCTGCCACCGGTGGGGCAAGCGGGATGGAAACCGGCGCGGCGCCGGCCGGTTAGGGGCGCATCGCTGCCCTGTCACCATGGAAGGATTTTCCCCGATGCGCCTGATCCGTGCCGCCCTGCTGCCCGCGCTGCTGCTCGCGACCCTCGCCGCCTGCACCGGCGGCAACCGCACCTTCGGCGAGCGGGCACGCGACACCATCGATCCGCCGAGCGGCCCCGTGGAGTCCACCGGCCGCGCCCTGGACCGCGCCATCGACCGCGTGCGCCCGAACTGAGGCCCGGCGCCGGGGGCGGGGGCACCCCTCCCGTTCCCGGCATCTCCGGCGGGCCGCCTTCCCCCCCTTTCCCGCCCGCTGTATCACGCCTCCCCTCACCTCATTGACGGGGACGCGCCATCACCATGACCGCGCATATCGAGACGGACGTCGCCATCATCGGCGCCGGCCCCGCAGGCCTTTTCGCCGTGTTCGAGTGCGGGATGCTGCGGATGAAATGCGTGGTGATCGACGCGCTGGAAGCCCTCGGCGGCCAGTGCTCGGCGCTCTACCCCGAGAAACCGATCTTCGACATTCCCGCCCATCCCCGCATTGCCGGCGGTGACCTGATCCGGGAACTGGAAACCCAGGCACAGCCTTTCACGCCCCTCTACCTGCTCGGGCGCCGCGTGGAGCGGCTGCTGGAGGAGGACGGGCACTTCACGCTGGGCACCAGCGAGGGCGACAGCGTGCGCGCGAGGGCGGTGGTGCTGGCCGCCGGCGCCGGCGCCTTCGGGCCCAACCGCCCGCCGCTGGAGGACCTTCCCGGCTACGAGCGCGCGGGCGCCGTGCGCTACATGGTTTCCCGCCGGGAGGACTTCCGGGGCAAGCGCGTGGTGATCGCGGGCGGCGGCGATTCCGCCGTGGACTGGGCGCTCTCGCTGAAGGAGATTGCGCGCAAGGTGACGGTGGTTCACCGCCGCCCCAAGTTCCGCGCCGCGCCCGAGACCGCGGCCCAGCTCGACGCCGCCGCGGCGCGGGGCGAGGTGGAGATGGCCATCCCCTACCAGTTGCACGGGCTGAAGGGCGACGGCGAGACGCTGACCCATGTGACGCTTTCCACCCTGAAGGGCGAGGAGCGCGACGTGGAGGCGGACCACCTGCTCGCCTTCTTCGGGCTGTCCATGGAGCTCGGCCCCATCGCCGAATGGGGGCTGGGGATGGACCGCAGCCACATCCGGGTGGAGCCCTCCACCTGCGAGACCTCGCGGCCCGGCATCTACGCCATCGGCGACGTCGCGACCTATCCGGGCAAGCTGAAGCTCATCCTGCAGGGCTTCTCGGAGGCGGCCATGGCCGCGCACGCCATCCATCCGCGCGTGCATCCGGGGGAGGCGCTGCACTTCGAGTACTCCACCTCCAAGGGGGTGCCGGCGCATGGCTGAGGGAAAGCTCTTCATCGGCACCAAGCGCTATTCCTCCTGGTCGCTGCGCGGCTGGCTGGCGGTGCATCTGGCGGGGCTGGAGGTGGAGGAGGTGCTGATCCCCCTGACCGGGGGAGGCACCACCGCGGCGATCAAGGCGGTGACGCCCACGGGGCTGGTGCCCTACCTCGAGCACCGCGGCGCCCGGGTGTGGGAGAGCCTGGCGATCCTGGAATACTGCGCCGAGTTCGCGCCCGCCCTCTGGCCGGAGGACCGCGTGCTGCGGGCCCTGCTGCGCAGCGCGGCCTCCGAGATGCACGCGGGCTTCCGGGGCCTGCGGATGGCCATGCCGATGAACCTGGGGCGGGAGTTCCCGGGGCGCGGCGGCACGCCGGACGCGCTGGCCGACGTGGCGCGGATCGAGACGGTGTGGGCGCAGTGCCTGGATGCCAGCGGCGGGCCCTTCCTGCACGGCACGGCCATGGGGGTGGCGGACGCCATGTACGCGCCCGTGGTGACGCGGCTGATCACCTACGCCCCGGCGCTGTCGGCGCGCGGCAAGGCCTATGTGCAGGCCGTGCGGGCGCATCCCCTGGTGTCCCGCTGGTACGACGAGGCGGCGGCCGAGCCCGAGGCGTGGCTGCTGCCGCATTACGAGGCCGGGCCGCCGGCCTGATGCGGACCGCGAGCGGACTGGACCATGTCGGCGTCTGCTCGCGCGATGCGGCGGCGCTGTGGGATGCCCATGAGCGGCTGGGCTTCGCGCTGACGCCGGTGGCGCAGCAGTCGGGCGCCCAGGGAAAGCTGGGCACGGCCAACCGATGCGCCATGCTGCGGCGCGGCTACCTCGAGCTGCTGGCGATCGTCGATCCCGCGCTGCCCGACAACGGGCTGGGCGCGATGCTGGACCGCTTCGCGGGCGCGCATATCCTGGCACTGGGCATGGACGAGCCGCAGGCCAACCTCGCGCGGCTGCGGCGGGCGGGGGTGGACGTTCCGGGCATCGCGCCGCTGTCGCGCCCGGTGGAGCCCGGCGGCCCCGTCGCACGGTTCGAGCGCCTGCCCCTGCCGGATGCGCCCGAGGGGCGCGTGCAGCTCGTGCGGCACCTGACCCCCGAGCTGATCTGGCGGGAGGCGTGGCTGGACCATCCCAACGGCGCCAGGGAGCTTCGCGCGGCCATCCTTGTCTCGGACCGCCCGGCGGAAAGCGCCGCGCGCCTGTCCCGCCTGGCCGGGCTGCCGCTGGAGCCGGACCCGGCCGGCGGCTTCGCCCTGCCCCTGCCGGACGGGGCGCGGGTGCGCGTGCTGGGGCCGGATGAGGCCGCGGCGCTGCTGCCGGGGCTGCAGGCCCCTGCCCTGCCGGCGGTGGCGGGCGTGGTGCTGGGGGTTTCCGACCTCGACGCCACGCGGCGCGCGCTGTCGGGCGCGGTGCACCTGGAGGTGCCGGGAGGCGTCATGGTCCCGGCCTCGGAGGCGGCGGGTTGCGCCCTGCTGTTCGCGGCGTGAGGCCGCGCAGCGCCATCCGGCGGTCCGTTGAAACCTATTTCGCCCTCGGCCGCGCGGAGGCGCTGGACGGCTTCCTGTGCCGCTTCCTCCGTGCGGGCGAGCTCGGCTTCGACGTCGGCGCGCATGTGGGCGACCGTGCGGCCAGCTTCCGGCGCCTGGGCGCCCGGGCGGTGGCGGTGGAGCCGCAGCCGGCCCTGATGCGCGTGCTGCGCCGTGGCTTCGGCCGCGACCCCGGCGTGGCGCTGGTGCCCGCGCTGGTCGGCGCCGCGCCCGGGGAGGCGGTGCTGCGGCTGAACACGCGCAACCCCACCGTCGCCACCGCCTCCGGCGCCTTCGTGGCCGCGGCGGATGGTGCCGCCGGCTGGGAGGGGCAGGAATGGGACCGCGCCATCGCGCGCCCCGTCACCACCCTCGATGCCCTGGCCGCCGCGCATGGCGCGCCCGACTTCATCAAGCTGGACGTGGAAGGCTTCGAGGCGGAGGCGCTGGCCGGGCTGTCCTTTGCGCCGCGCACGGTGTCGTTCGAGTTCACCACCATCCAGCGCGAGGTGGCCGGGGAATGCCTGGCGCGGCTGGCTTCCCTCGGCCCCTATCGCTTCAACGCGGCGCTTGGCGAGGGCATGGCGTTCGCCCTTCCCGCCCCCGTGGACGCGGCGGCGATGCGCGCCTGGATCGAGGCGCTGCCGCACGCGGCCAACAGCGGCGACGTTTACGCCAGCCTGGAACCGGCGCGGATCTCGCCCTGATGCACGCCGAAGCCTTCCTGCCGCATCTGGGCTTCGCCGCCCTGCTCGTGCTGCTCTCGGCCGGGGTGGTCCGGCTGATGATCGCCTATCCCATGCTGGACGACCCGGCCCGGCGCCTGGCCACCGCGCATACCGTGCCCACGCCCAAGGGCGGGGGGCTCGGCATCGTCGCGGCCTTCGTGGCGGGAATGGTGGTGCTCTACGGCACGGCCCGCTTCGCGCGCATCGCGGAGCCGGAGTTCATCGGCACCATCCTGGCCGCGCTGGCCATCGCCGGCGTCGCCCTGGCCGACGACATCCGGGACTTCCGCTTCGTCGTGAAGCTCGCGGCGCAGGCAGGGGCGGCGATGGTGGCCATGGCCAGCGGGCTGGTCGTGACGCGCCTCGCCCTTCCCTGGATCGGCGTGGTGGAGCTTGGCATCTGGGGCCCGTTGCTGACGCTGTTCTGGATCGTCGGCTGCACCAACGCCGTGAACTTCATGGACGGAATGGACGGGCTGGTGGGCGGCTCGCTGCTGGTGGCCTGCGCCGCGCTCTGCCTGATCGCGGCGGAGCAGGAGGCCTGGTTCGTCTACGCGGCCTCGCTGTTCCTGACGGCGGGGCTGGCCGGCTACCTGCCCTACAACCTGCACCCCGCGCGGATCTTCATGGGCGACGTGGGCAGCCAGTTCCTGGGCTTCATCCTGGCGGTGCTGGCGGTGGCCTGCGCGCGCTTCGACACGGCGCAGATCTCCTTCCTCATCGTGCCGCTGCTGCTCTTCGCGCACCTGTTCGACACCGGCTTCACCCTGCTGCGCCGCATCGCGATGGGGGAGCGGACGAGCACGCCGCACCGCACGCACCTCTACCAGATGGCCGCACGCAGCGGCATGCCCGTGCGCTGGGTGGCCGCGGTGCACGGCGCCTTCGTGCTGTTCCAGGCCGGGCTCGCCCTGGCCTTCCCGGGGCTGGCGCCCTGGGCCAAGCCACTGGTGGTGGTGCCCGCGCTGCTCGTGCAGCTTCTCTGGCTGTTCTATGTGGCGCGCCGGGTGCGGCGTGCCGGGCTCAGTTGGAAGGCGGGCTGACCACCTCGATGAGCATGGGGCGGCTGTCCATGCCCACCCACTGCTCCGAGCGCCACACGGCCCCGGTCTCCCCATCCGCCCAGTAGCGGTTGACGAAGCGGGCACCGCCGCCGCAGCGCTCCTCCACGTAGAGCCCCTCCTCCACCCGGGTCGCCCGCAGGCGGCACTCGAGCGCGACGCCGAAGCGCATGCGGTCCACGTCGCGCGCGGCGGGGACGAGGTCCACCACGCGGCGGGCGGTGGCGGGGTGCTCCACCAGGGTGGTCACGTCGTCCAGCGGGTCCGGGCTGTCGAAGCGCGTGGCGGCGAGGCTGGTCTCGGTGCCCGCGGTCGCCACCACCCGCGCGCCGTCGGTCGCGATCACCGTGCCGTCGTCCGAGCGCCACATGCGCTGCTCGCCCGTGCCCTGGATCATGGTCATCACCTTGCGCTGGCGGCCGTAGCTCACGAGCAGGGTCGGGCCGTCCGTCACCTCCACCTCCACCTCCGGGATGGTCCCGGGGGGAAGCGGGCGGCGCCGGGGAGCCAGCCCTTCCTGGCGGGGCGGCAGGAGGACGCTGGCGCGCAGCACGTTCTCCACGTCCCGTCCGGTCTCGCCCATGTTGAGCGTCCCGCAGGCGGCGAGAAGGAGGGGCAGGAGGAGCAGGCCGAGGCGGGACATGGCCGCCAGGATAGAACCGGATTCGATACGAATCACGCGCGAATCGCGGAGGCTCAGGCCACTTCGATCCCCGTGAGGCCTGCGGACAGCGCGGCCCTCAGGTCGGGCAGGGCGAGGGCGACGCAGCCCTCGGTGGGCGCGTAGTCCGGGCGGGCCAGGTGCAGGAAGATCGCGCTGCCCCGGCCGCGCACCACCGGGGCGTCGTTCCAGCCGAGCACCCCGATGATGTCGTAGACCGGATCGGCCCGCCAAAGCTCCTCATGGCTGGCGGCGAAGGGCAGGGAAACCGGGCGGTTGTAGGCGGCGTCCGCCGGGTCGTCGCACCAGCCGTCGGAGGGGGAGAGGGGCTCCACCGGCACGGCGCAGCGGGGCGGGGGCAGGCGGTCGGCGCGGTAGAGCACGCGGCGCAGCGGCAGCATGGCCCGCGGCGTCGCGCCGTCCCCCTCCTGCTTGTCGGCGCGGATGCCGCCGCGGCCGATGGCGCAGCGCCAGCGATCGCGCTGCAGGATCAGGTGGGTGCCGTCGAGCCAGGCGATGGTCATGGCGGATTCGTGGCGGCGGGCGGGGCCGGGCGCAAGGGCCCTGCCCGCTCAGGCCATGTTGCCGCGCATCTGCTGCTCATAGGCCAGTCGGCCGCGGGCCAGGGTGTCCGGGTCGGCCGTCTGGCCCCAGGCGAGAAAGGCGGTGGGCTGGTCGCGCCCGTTGGCGATGGCCCGCAGCGTGTCCACGAAGCCCGAGACCTCGATCATGGCGGAGGCGACCCCGCCCAGGAAGCCGAGCGGCCCGCTGATGGCCGTGCCCACCAGGATGCGGGCGGCGATGGGGGCGGCACGTCCGGTCGCCTCCCGGTAGATTGTGCCCACCCCCGGCAAGTGCTGCAGGGGGTTCAGCGATTCCAGCAGGTCGTCGAAGGACGCCTCCACCGGCATCGGCGCCGATTCGTCCCCGGTCAGGGGCGGGCCGCCATCCATGGCGGGACGGGTGCCGCCGTACACACGGCCGGCGAACATGCCCCATCCCTCGGGGCTCGTGGTGTTGGGAACAAGGGTGCTCATGCCGCCGCTCCTGCCGTCCGGGCCGGGCGCGCCGCGCAAGCGGCGTGCCGCCCGGGCCTGGGCGTGCCTCACCCCATCAGGTGGCCGAAGCGGGCCTTCTTGGTGGCCAGGTAGCCGTCGTTCACGCCGTTGGCGGCGAAGAGGTGCGACACCCGGCCGGCGACCCCGATTCCACAGGCGGCGAGGCCCGCCAGCTTGTCCGGGTTGTTGGTCAGCACCCGCACGCGGGGGATGCCCAGGGCCTCCAGCATGGTGGCGGCCACGCGGAAGTCGCGCTCGTCGGCGCCGTAGCCCAGGGCCCGGTTGGCATCCAGCGTGTCCAGCCCGGCATCCTGCAGCGTGTAGGCGCGGAGCTTGTTCACCAGCCCGATGCCCCGTCCCTCCTGGGCGAGGTAGAGCAGCACCCCGCCGCTTTCCTCCGCCGCCATGCGGGCGATGGCGCCGCGGAGCTGCGGGCCGCAGTCGCAGCGGAGCGAGCCCAGCAGGTCGCCCGTGAAGCATTCGGAGTGGATGCGGCAGAGGGGGGCGACCGCCCCGGCGCGCTCGGGCTGCCCGACCAGGATCGCCAGGTGCTCGATCCCGCCATCGGCCGCGCGGAAGGCGGTGATGCGGGCCTCCGGCGCGTCCTCGAGCGGCACCCGTGCCTCGGCCACCCGCACCAGGCTGGTGGCGGCCGAAAGGGGATAGGCCAGCACCTCGGCCACCGAAACCGTGAGCAGGCCGTGCCGCGCGGCACCGCCTGCCGAAAGCAGGGGGGTTGAGGCCGGGGCCGCGACCAGGGCGGGCAGGAGGCGTGCGATCTTGGCCAGGGCGATGGCCGCGGGCGACAGCGCCTGGGAGAAGCCGAGAGAGGGGACGATCTGCGGCGCCTCGGGCAGCAGTTGCTCGGCCGCCGGGTCGGCGAGGCGGCGGAGCGAATCGGGGGCGAGGAGGCTGGGGGAGAGCCGGAGGGAGACGGGCACGTCCTCGGGCGCCGGGCCCGCCGCCGTGGAGGTGGCGGGCACCGGGCGGGACAGCAGGGCGGCCGCGCGCGTGGCGGAGATCAGCAGCACGGCCGGGCCGGTGGCCGCGGCCGAAAGCTCCGAAAGGCCGCGGGCGCCCACGGTTTCGGCCGCCGCGAGGACCAGCGATTCGCCGCCGCCCTCCAGCAGGACGGGCGTTCCGCGCCGGAGGTCAGAGGCAACGCGGTGCACGGCCCGCATCGCCAGCGCCCGCGGATCCACCGCCGCAGAGCCGCCAAGCCTCCTGGCGATCCCCTCGGGTGCCCCGTCCGGAGCACCGTTCGGAAGGGCGCTTACCGTCGCCTCGGCCATGCCGTTCCCCATCAAACCCCCGTTTCCCCGCATTCTGTCGGATGGAACCGGCACTCAAACGATCCGGCCTCGCATCGCTGTATTGGCCGCGGTGCCAATATGGGATGGAGGACGTGGCCAAAAGGGGGCAATCGCCATCGCAATGGTGTTCCGCGGCCTACACACCCACGAAAAGGAGAGCTAAGCCTTGCCGGTTGAGGCAGCTTAGCCCCATATCGAGCCTCACAGTTCCGGGATTGCCGCCTCGGTGGTTTGAACGGATCAAGTTTCTAACGGGAGGGTGCATGTCGGACCCACGTCCGATCCTGATCGTGGATGACGACCAGGCGCTGCGCGCCACCCTGGCCGAGCAGCTGGCGGTGGATGGAGAGTTCGACCCGCGCGAGGCAGGAACGATGGCCGAGGCAGGCCAGATCCTGCTGGCCGATGGGGCGCGCTTCGATGCCGTGCTGCTCGACATCGGCCTGCCCGACGGCGACGGTCGCGATCTCTGCACGGAGCTGCGGCGGACCGGCATCAAGGTGCCGATCATCATGCTGACCGGCGCCGATGCGGAGCACGATGTCGTCCGCGGCCTCGATTCGGGAGCCAACGACTACATCGCCAAGCCGTTCCGCATCATGGAACTCATCGCGCGGCTCCGCGCCCAGCTCCGGGTTTTCGACAACTCCGAGGACGCGGTCTTCGTGATCGGTCCTTATACGTTCCGTCCCTCGGCCAAGATGCTCCAGGATACCGGCCGGAACCGCCGGATCCGGCTGACCGAGAAGGAATGCGCGATCCTGAAGTTCCTTTACCGCGCCGGCGGCCGACCCGTGGGGCGGCAGATCCTGCTGAACGAGGTCTGGGGCTACAACGCCGCGGTGACGACCCATACGCTGGAGACGCACATCTACCGCCTCCGCCAGAAGATCGAGCCGGATCCGGCGACGGCCTCGCTGCTGCTGACCGAGGGCGGCGGCTACCGCCTGGATCCGCAGGCGGGCCGCGTGGCGGCATGAAAAGGTGAGCGGATGCCGGCGCTCAGCGCGCCGGCATCTCCTCCGTGACCCGCATGGTCGCGGGCTCCAGCAAGACGGAGCGCGCCGGGCCGTCCTGGGCGCGCCGGGCGTTCTCCACCACGATGCGGCCGCCGGTGGGCGGAATCTCGATGCTGCCCCAGGTGACGTAGCCGGCGCCGCGCAACGCGGCCTCGATCTGGCCGTGCTCGGCCGGCGTGGGGCTGCGGGCCAGCACCGGAAGGGCGATGCCTCCCGCGAGCGCGGCAATCACGATCAAACGGAACATGGCGGGCGTCCCTGCGATGCAGGGTGGTCGAACGGGAGGGCTGGGCGGGGGTTGCCCAGGGCGGGCCGTGGCCCCGCGCCCATGGCGGAGCCACGCGGGTGTCTCAGGCCAGGACGGCGGCCTCGTCGAAGGCTAGGCGGGGCAGGCGGCCGAAGGTCTTGGAATGGTCGCCGAAGCCGAGGTTGATCAGCATGGTGGCCTTCCAGCCGCTCTCGGCGAAGAACAGTTCATTGGTCCTGGCCGCGTCGAAGCCGCCCATGGGGCCCGCGTCCAGGCCCAGCGATCGGGCGGCGAGAATGAGGTAGGCCGCCTGGAGGGTGCTGTTCACCAGCGCGCTGCGCTCGGCGAATTCGGGCTTGCCGGTGAACCAGGACTTCGCATCGGCGTGCGGGAAGAGCCGCGGCAGGTGCTCGAAGAAGGCGGGGTCATAGGCCACGATCGCGGTGACCGGGGCGGTGCGGGTCTTGTCCTGGTTGCCGGCCGAGACCGCGCCGAGCAGCTTCTCGCGCCCCTCGGGCGTGCGGACGAAGACGAAGCGGCCGGGAAGCTGGTTCGCGCTGGTGGGACCGAGCGAGACGAGGTCGTAAAGCTCGCGCAGCAGCGCATCGGGCACGGGACGGTCCTGCCAGGCGTTCGCGGTGCGTGCCTGGCGGAAGATCCGGTTCAGCGCGGCGTCGCTCAGCCGCGTGTCGGGAGGAAGGTTGGTGTCTGGCATGAGGGATTCTCCTTGGGGCGGATCATCCCTCCGGCCACGCCGCACGGCCAGACGCGATGCGGCATTACCGCCATCGGGCCAATGAATGAAGCCGCGCCCGTTTCCTCAACAACCAGGCGCCCGCAGGCGGGCAGCCCGGTTGCCCCGGGAAGGGGCGCGCGAAACCCGCGGCCCGGTCCCGACGCCTCGGGGCCTCAGCCCCGGGTGCGCGCTGTCAGGCTTCCACCTGCTCCACCGCCACCACCTCGGGCACGTAGTGGCGGAGCATGTTCTCCACCCCGTGCTTGAGCGTCGCGCGCGAGGAGGGGCAGCCGGAGCAGGCGCCCTGCATCCGCAGCTTCACCACGCCGTCGCGGAAGCCGCGGAACACGATGTCGCCGCCGTCGCCGGCAACGGCCGGGCGCACGCGGGTGTCCAGCAGGTCCTTGATCTGGGCCACCACCTCCGCATCGGCGGGGTCGGTGTCCTCCTCCTCCTCGGCCTCTTCCCCGGCCAGGATGGGGCGGCCGGCCATGGCGTGCTCCATGATGGCGCCCAGCACCTGCGGGCGCAGCGCGGCCCAGTCGGTGGCGCCGGTCTTGGTGACGGTGACGAAGTCGCCGCCCAGGAAGACGCGCGCCACGCCGTCCAGCTCGAACAGCCGGGCCGCGAGAGGCGAGCGGGCGGCGGTGTCGGCGGAGATGAAGTCGGCGGTGCCGCGATCGCCCATCACGGGCTGGCCGGGCAGGAACTTGAGGGTCGCGGGGTTCGGCGTCGCCTCGGTTTCGATGAACATCGGGGGGTCCCTTTTGCGGCGGGTGCTTCGGGCACGGGGTGCCGCCGTCTTGCGCGGATGTGGGGCAGGCCCGGGCCCGGCGCAACCGTTGCGCGGCGCAGGGGTGGGACGCGCCGCCGGGTCGCCTCAGGTCACCCGGTCCAGCTCCGCGTCGTCCATGCCGCCGGGCACGATGGTCATGGGGCAGCGCAGGCGCCCGGCATGGCGTCCGGCCAGGGCCGAGACCAGGGGGCCGGGGCCGCCCTCCGTTGCCGTGGCCAGCACCAGGATCGAGATGCGCCGGTCCTCCCCCAGTGCGCCCAGCACCTCCTCCAGCGGGTCGCCCTCGCGGATCAGCATCATGGGAAGGCCGCCCGTGATCTCCTGCACCTGGGCCGCCAGCGCCGAGAGGAGCTGCTCGGCCTCCTGGCGGCGCTCCTCCTGCATCAGGGCGCCGATCCCCGCCCATTCCTGCAGGCCCACGGGCTCGGTCACGCGCAGCAGGGCGACGCGGCCGCCGGACTTGCGCACGCGCAGGCAGGCATAGCGCAGCGCCACGGCGCGCTCCGGGCTGTCGTCCACCACGACGAGGAAGACGCGGTCCTGCGGCATGGGGGCTCCTCACGCAAACCGGGCGCCCTTTGCGCCGGGGGCCCAGAATGCCTCCTCGGCGGGGGGATGGGCTATAGCGCGTGTTGGCACCCCGACCGCCGGCACCTGTTCTAGCCGCGGCGGAAGATCACGCTGCCCAGCCAGCCCGCGAAGGCGGCCAGCGCGATGCAGGCCAGGCCGTAGACCAGCGGCAGGTTGCGCGCCACGTCGGCGATCCGGGGCGGTGGCGCCGACCCGGTCCACCCGGAAGGGCAGCTCCTGCCGGGCCACGATCCGGTTCGCCCGCACCAGCAGCACCTGCACGATGTAGTCGCCCGGCGCGATCGTGGAGGGCAGCGGAAGGCGGGCGTGGAACAGGCGTCCGCCGGACACCTCCACCTGGCTTTCCTCCTCGTTCCAGAGCCGCGAGCCGCGCTTGAGGTCCACCAGGGCGTTGCGGAACTCGGCCCCCCGCGGGCCGGGCAGGCGGGCGGTCAGCATGTCCAGGCCCAGCCGCCGCTCGCGCCGCGCGGCTTCCTCCAGCAGGCCGGCCACGGGGGCGGTGGCGGCCACGGCGTAATAGTTCGGCACCTCCCGGAAATGGGCGGAGGGGCCGTTCACCCAGATGCCGAGCCAGCGCACCCGGCGGCGCACCACCACGTCCCGCGGGGGGCCGAGGCCGAGGATCACCACGTTGTCCCCGGCCGGGCCCAGCAGGCGTTCGGTCGCGCCGAAGACCAGCAGGTTGGCGCCGGCGAAGCTGGTGTCCACGGCGATGCGGGGCTCGCCCAGCTCGGCCGCGAGGGCCGGGCCCGCCACGGCGGGGGCCGCGGCGGGTGGCGCGGGCTCCCGCTGGGCCAGGGCCGGGTGGGCGCCCAGGAGAAGCAGGGCCAGCATCGCCCGGCACAGCAGGGTCACGTCGCCGGGCCCATGAGGTAGAGGTTGGCCGGGGTGGCAAGCAGGCTCCAGAGCAGCCCGGCCGCGACCGAGAGCACGAGCAGCCCGAGCAGCGCCCGCGTTTCCTCGCCCCGGAGCTTGGTGCCCATGGCGGCGCCGAACTGCGCCCCGGCCACGCCGCCGGTCAGCAGCAGCAGGGTCAGCACGACGTCCACGGAGCCGGTCTGGAGAGCCTGGAGCAGGGTGACGTTGGCGCTGACGAAGGTGACCTGGAACAGGGAGGTGCCGATGGTGGTCGTGGTCGGCATGCCCAGCAGGTAGATCATCGCGGGCACCAGCATGAAGCCGCCGCCCACGCCCATGATGGAGGAGAGCACGCCGATGAAAAAGCCGATCAGCGCCGGCGGGATGACGGAGATGTAGAGGCGCGACTGGCGGAACCGCATCTTGAAGGGCAGGCCATGCAGCCAGGAATGCTGGTGGGTGCGGGCCGGCAGGGCCCGGCGGCGGCGGAGAATGGCGCGCAGGCTTTCGCGCACCATCAGCGCGCCCACCGTGCCCAGCACCACCACGTAGAAGAGCGACACGGCGAGGTCGATCTGGCCGAGCCGCTTGAGCAGCACGAAGAGCTGCGTGCCCGCCGAGGACCCCGCGACGCCCGCCACCAGCAGCACGACCCCCATGCGCGCATCCACGTTGCCGCGCCGCCACTGCGCGATCAGGCCGGAGACGGAGGCGCCGAGTGTCTGGTTGGCGCCCGAGGCCACGGCCACCGGCGCCGGAATGCCGATCAGGATGAGCAGGGGCGTCAGCAGGAAGCCGCCGCCGACGCCGAACAGGCCGGACAGCCAGCCCACGCCGAGGCCTATGCCCAGCAGCACCAGGGCGTCGACCGACATCTCGGCGATCGGCAGGTAGACCGGCATGGCTGTCCCGCTCGGGGCGCCGCCGCCCGTTTCGCAGGCGGCGCGCTGGTTCCGCGCGAACCGCGCGCGGGCGGGCCGCTCACCCCCGATCGGGGCGGTGCGCGGCGGGGCCAGGGAACCCGGGGGGGGTGCAAGCCCTGTGGACCCGCCCGCCGCCGCCTGCAAGCGCCATTGCGGCGTCCTGCAAGCGCCATTCCGGTTTCCCGCGCGGTGGCGCTAAACCGTCACAACCCGGCCTCGGCCGCAGGCCGCGCGATGCGGCCGGCGGCTCTCCCGTCGGGCCCAGTCTTTCCGGTGAAAAGGGCAACCATGCGGCACGAAGCGGCCTCGCCTTTCCCGCCCCGCCGTTTTTCGCGGCGCGGGCTGCTGCGCGCGGCGGCGGCGCTTCCGCTGGCGGCACCGGCCCTGCGGCGCGCGCATGCGGCGGAGGGCGCGCGAATCGCGCTGATCCACATGAACGACTTTCATTCCAAGCACGAGGGCGTGGCCGAGGGCGGCAGCGTCTGCCGCGCGGACGCCCCCTGCGCGGGCGGGGCGGCGAGGCTGGCGGGCGCCATCGGGGAAGCCATGGCCGCCGCCCGCGCCGAGGGCCGGGCGCCCTTCCTGCTGGATGCGGGCGACCAGTTCATGGGCAGCCTCTATTACACCCACCACCGGGGCCTCGCGGAGGCGGCGGTGCAGCGGGCGGTCGGCACCATGGCCATGGCGCTCGGCAACCACGAGTTCGACAACGGGCCGGAGAACCTGGCGCGCTACGCCGCGGCGGTGCCCTTCCCGCTCCTCTCGGCCAACCTCCACACGGCGGAGGAGCCGCTGCTGCGCGACCGCGTGCAGGCCTTCACGGTGCTGGAGTCGGACGGCGCGCGGATCGGGGTGGTGGGGCTGACCACGCCGGACACGGCGGGCTCCTCCTCGCCCGGGCCGCGGCTGCGATTCACCGATCCGCTGGAGGCCGCGGACCGGGCCGCCTTCGCGCTGCGCCGGCAGGGGGTGGGCACGGTGGTGGTGCTGTCGCATCTCGGCCTGCCGGCGGACCGGCACCTGGCGGCGGAGGTGGAGGGGATCGACGCCGTGATCGGCGGGCATTCGCACCTGCTGCTGGCCAATGGGCTGGCGGGCGCCGTGGGGCCCAGCCCGCTGCTGGTCGCGGGCAAGGGGCGGGACGTGCGGATCGCGACGGTGGCCTGCCACGGGCGCTATCTCGGGCGGATGGACCTCGACCTCGGGGCGGACGGGCAGGTGGCGGCCCATGGCGGCTCGGTGCGGCCGATCGGGGCGGGCGTGGCGGAAGATCCGGCGGTGGCCGCCATCGTGGCGGAGTATGCCAGGCCGCTGGGCGAGCTTCGGCGCAAGCCGGTGGGCCTCGCCGCCGGGCCCTTCCCCGATGCGGGCTGCCGGGAGGGGGAATGCGCCCTGGGCAGCCTGGTGGCCGAGGCGGCGCTGGCACGCAGCCCCGGGGCGGAGATCGCGCTGCTGAACGGCGGCGGGCTGCGCGCTTCCCTGCCCGGCGGGGTGCTGACCTTTGGCGACGTGCTGGCCGTGCTGCCCTTCGGCAACACGCTGGCCACCCTGACCATCCGCGGCGGCGCGCTGCGGGAGGCACTGGAGAACGGGCTGTCCGGCCTGCCCGTGCCGCGCGGGCGCTTCCCGCAGGTGGCGGGGCTGCGCTTCTCCTTCGACCCGTCCGCACCCCCCGGCCAGCGCCTGCGGGAGGTGCGGACGGCGGAAGGGCCCCTGGAGCCCGACCGCGCCTATCGGGTGGTGACCAACAACTTCATGCGCGCCGGCAGCGACGGCTACGGCGTGCTGCGCGACGCGGCGCTGGAGGCCTATGACGACGGGCCGCCGCTGGAGGAGGTGCTCGCGGACCACATCGCGGCCCGGGGGCGGGTGGCGCCGGTGCTGGACGGGCGGATCGCACGGGACTGAGCGAAGGCCGTTCACACTGGCTGGTGCAACGGGCGGCAGGCCTTGCGCGGCGGGCGCCGGCGCCCCAGGAAAGGCGCCCCAAGCGTGTAAGGAAGCCGCCGTGTCCGCTTCGCCCTCCGGTCCCCCTTCCGGCCTGCCGCCCTATGACGACGGCAACATCTTCGCCCGCATCCTGCGCGGCGAGATCCCGAGCAAGCGGGTGCACGAGGACGAGCACGCCCTGGCCTTCCACGACATCAACCCCCAGGCGCCGGTGCATGTGCTGGTGATCCCGCGCGGGCGATACGTGTCGCTGGCCGATTTCAGCGCATCGGCGTCGGACGCGGAGATCGCGGGCTTCTGGCGGGTGGTGGGCAAGGTCGCGCGCGACCTCGGGCTGGAGGCGCGCGGCTACCGCGCGCTGACCAACATGGGGCCGGAGGGCGGGCAGGAGGTGCCGCACTTCCACGTGCACCTGTTCGGCGGGCGGCGCCTGGGCCGGATGGTGCCCGCCGCGGCGGCGACACCGGGCGTGGAGGGCTGATGCCGAACGGGATCGCCGAGGCGAGGGACGCGATCAAGGCCGCCGGTCGCCTGCCGGACGACGAACTGGATCTGGCTGCCGTCGCGCTGCAATTCGCCCGGATCGACGCGCCCGGCGCGGATTGGCGGGCGGCCGAGGAGCGCATCTCGGAGTTGGTGCGGGCCGCGCTCTCGCAGGAGGCGCCGCGCGACGCGGAAGCGCGGCGCGCGCTGCTGGCCCATGTGATCCACGACGAGGCCGGCTATGCCGGCGACGCCGAAAGCTACGACGACCTGCGCAACGCCAACCTGATCCGGGTGACGGAGCGCAGGCGCGGCCTTCCCGTGGCGATCGGGCTGTTGTGGCTGCACGTGGCGCAGGCGGCCGGATGGCCGGCACGGGGGCTGGACTTCCCCGGGCATTTCCTGATCGCGCTCGACGGGGCGCAAAAGGCGGGCTCGGTGGTGGTGGACCCCTTCTCCGGCGGCACGCCGCTGCCGGCGCCGGCGCTGCGCGCCCTGATCAAGCGGGTGGAGGGCCCCTCGGCGGAGCTGCGGCCGGGGATGCTGGCGCCGATGAGCCGCCGGGCCGTGCTGCTGCGGCTGCAGACCAACATCCGCCTGCGCCGCTTGCGGGACGAGGACGTGGAGGGCGCGCTGGCCTGCACCGGCGACATGCTGCGCCTGGCGCCCGACGCCGCGCCGCTGTGGCGGGAGGCGGCGGTGATGAACGCGCGGCTGGGCCATCTGGGCGCGGCGATCGAAGGCATGGAGCGCTTCGTGGCCCTGATCCCGGAAAGCGAGGCGGCCTCCCGCGGGCGCGACATGATCGAGGAATGGCGGGCGCGCCTGAACTAGGCTGCCACAGGCTGGAAAAAGCGGAACGCGGGGCTCTTCGGCTGCGCGCGATTGCTTGACCCACCCGCCCATCCGGCGCAATCGCCGATTGCATGGGCTGTTTGTATCGGCCGATTGAATCGAAGGAGTTGCCACGGTGCTGGCGCTGCGCGTGATCCCCTGCCTGGACGTGAAGGACGGCCGCGTCGTGAAGGGCGTGAACTTCGTCGCGCTGCGCGACGCCGGGGACCCGGTGGAGCAGGCGCGCGCCTATGACCGGGAGGGGGCGGACGAGATCACCTTTCTCGACATCGGGGCGACGCACGAGAACCGGGGCACCATGCTCGATGTTGTGTCGCGTACGGCGGCGGAGGTGTTCATCCCGCTGACCGTGGGGGGCGGCGTGCGGAGCGTGGAGGACATGCGGGCGCTGCTGCTGGCGGGGGCCGACAAGGTGTCCGTGAACTCGGCGGCGCTGGGGGATCCGGAGCTGGTGCGGCGCGGCGCCGAGGCCTTCGGCAGCCAGGCCATCGTGGTGGCCGTGGATGCGCGCCGGGTGGCCACGGGGCGCTGGGAGATCTTCACCCATGGCGGGCGGCGCGAGACCGGGGTGGACGCGGTGGAATGGGCGCGTCGGGTGGAGGCGCTCGGCGCGGGGGAGCTTCTGCTGACCTCCATGGACCGCGACGGCACGGGCGAGGGCTTCGACCTGGACCTCCTGCGCGCCGTGCGGGCGGCGGTCCGGCTGCCCATCGTCGCCTCGGGGGGCGTGGGCAAGCTGGAGCATTTCGCCGAGGGCGCGGCCGCGGGCGCGACCGGGCTTCTGGCGGCCAGCATCTTCCACTACGGCCATTTCCGCATCGGCGAGGCCAAGGCGGCGCTGGCGGCGGCGGGCTGGCCCGTGCGCCCGGCGGCAGCCGAACCGCAGGAGGCGGCGTGATGGGCAAGAGCGCGAAGCCGGGCAAGCCGAAGAAGCCGGGCCCGGAGGCGGATGAGGCCAAGCGCCCCCGCAGGAAGGCGGCGGTGAAGGCGAAGGCCAAGCCGGCCGCCGCGCCGAAGGCGCCGGCCAAGGCGGGTGCCGCCAAGGGACCTGCCAAGGTGAAGCCCAAGCCGAAGGCGAAGCTGAAGCCGGCGAAGTGGAAGGAGGACCTGCGCGTCCTGCACCCGCTGCCGGTGCCCGAGGACCTGGCGGACGCCCCGATCGATGCGCGGGCGCGCCCGCCCAAGCGGGTGCGCCGGGCCGAGACGCGGCACCTGGGGCCGCTGGATCCCGGCGGCGGCGATCCCGTGCCGGCGGTTCTGGACCGGCTCTGGGCCACGGTGGAGGAGCGGCGCATCTCGGGCGATGCCGAGACCTCCCATTCCGCCCGGCTGCTGGCGCGGGGCACCGCCAAGGTCGCCCAGAAGCTGGGCGAGGAAGCGGTGGAAACGGTGATCGAGGCCATGGCCGGCAACCGCGGCGCCCTGATCGGGGAAAGCGCGGACCTGCTGTACCACCTGATCGTGGTCTGGGTGGATGCGGGCATCCGGCCGGAGCAGGTCTGGGCGGAACTGGTCCGGCGCGAGGGGATCAGCGGCATCGCCGAGAAGGCATCGCGCCAGAACCTTTCGGCCGCCGGGGTGGTGAAGGCCGGGGATACCACCAAGCTGCCCTGAGGCGGGCGCCTTTCGCTCCGTCAGGCGCAGCCCAGCCAGCCGGCGAAGGCGCGGTGGCCATGAAGGACGGCCGCGGCGATCACGCCCTGCCGGCGTTGCCAGCCGCAATGGAAGGCGCGGACCAGCGCCGCGGCCTCGGGGCCGGGCAGGGCCTCGGAACGGGCCGCGAGAAGAGTGTCGATCTCGGCTTCCCGCGCGGCCAGGGCCCGCTCCTCCGCGGCCATGGGGCGGACGCCCTGGATACCCAGTGGGGTGACTGCTTGGCCAGGGAGGACGATCCGGGCGGGCAAGCCCGGGCGCTCCTCGGCGATCGCCCGGGGGAGGAGACCTCCACACCATTCGCGAGACCGGGGCGAAGGCGTAGTGGCGGAGTGCGCCCTTGCCGTCGGGCGGCCAGATCGCGGGAACGCCGGGCGTGACCAGGGGGCTCCAGCCCTGCGTGGCCGGGCCGAGGGTGGACCAGGCGGCCTCCAGCCCTCCGCCGGGCGGTAAGGGCCTGGGCATGGGACCGCGCCGGGGTCGGCAAAGCGTCGGGGAAGGCAGCCAGGGCGCGGCGGCCCAGCCGCGTCACCGGGGCGGCATCATTGCGGCGGGCGCACGGGCTCCACGCCGCCGGGCGGCGCCAGGCCCTTGTCGCGCATGCAACGGAGATAGGCGCCGCGCTCGGTGGCGGCGATCTCCGCCTTCACGCGGTTGAAGGAGGTGACGTTCTCCGGCGGCGGCAGGCGCGCATAGCCCGCGCGGACGGTTGGGCTGGCTTCGGCCTCGCGGCGGCAGGCGGCCTCGGCGGCGTTGTCCGCGCGCGGCAGGGGATCGTTGGCGCTGCAGGCGGCCAGGAGCGGCAGGAGGAGGAGGACCGGGCGGATCATGCGGGGGTGGATTCCAGCCAGTCCTCGATCAGGCGGCGGGCGATGGAATCGACCCGCGGCAGGGAGAAGCCGGCGCTCTCGGGGTTGCGGAGCTCGTCGCGGGTGAACCAGCGGGCGTCGCGCAGCTCGGTCTCGTCCACGGTGATCTCCTCGCTCAGCGCCTCCGCGTGGAAGCCGAGCATGATGGAGGCCGGGAAGGGCCAGGGCTGGGAGGAGTGATAGAACACGGCGCCGACGCGCACGCCGGTTTCCTCTCCCACCTCGCGGCGGACGGCCTCCTCCAGGCTTTCGCCCGGTTCCACGAAGCCCGCCAGCGTCGAGTACATGGTGGTGCTCGGGAAGCGCGTGGAATGGCCGAGCAGGCAGCGGCCATCCCTGACCACCAGCATGATCACGGCCGGATCGGTGCGCGGGAAGTGCTGGGCGCCGCAGTTGGGGCAGGCCATGGCGTTGCCGGCGGAGCGCGGCTCGCAGCCATGGCCGCAGGCGCCGCAGAAGCGGTGGCGGGTGCGCCAGTGCATGAGGCCGCGGGCATGGGCCAGCATGGAGGCCTCGCCGGGCGGCAGCAGGCCGGCGACCGCGCGCAGGTCGTGGAAGGTGCCGAAGTTCTCCGGCAGCAGGGGGAGCGGGTCCTCGGCGGCGCTGCAATCCACGGCGAAGACCGGCGTGCCGTCGCGCAGGCCGAGCAGCGCCCAGGGCCCGCCCGCCATCATCACGGCGCCCGCTGCCTCGCGGGTGAGGAGCACGGCCTCGGGCGCGCCCGATTCGACGCCGCGCAGCAGGCTCTTCGCGCGCCAGACGGGCGTGATGAGGCTGGAGGGGTCGGCCAGGGCGGCGGCCACGAAGGCTTCGTCGTCGCGGCGGTCCGAAACGCGGTCGAGCGGACTGCCGGTATAGGCGTTGGGGCGGCTGGCGGGGATGGTGAGCATGGGCGGCCGGAACCTCGCACGGGGGGCGGGAGGGGACAACACGGGTGCGGCTTTCGCGCAATGCCCCGGGGAGAGCCGCGCTCCCCCGATGGACTCTCGGGCCCCCTCCCCCCATATTCCGCCGCGGAAGGCCGGTCGCGGACGGGCGCCTCGTCGACCCGGTCAGGTCCGGAAGGAAGCAGCCGAGGCGGGTCAACGCCCGGGTTGTGGCCGGTCTTCCACCCTTTTCCGGGGCATTCCCCCCGATCGCCTGGCGGCCCAGGCCGCCCTCACCCATGCGGCCCGGATGACCAGCGACACCGATCTCTCGCCAGACACGTCGGACGAGCTGCCGGAGCCCCCGATGGAAGGGCCGGGCCTGTTCGGGGATCCGGCGCCCGCCGCCCCGGCCGTGGCGGCCCCTGCCCCACCCGTCGCCCTTTCTGCCGGCTCGCCCGTCTCCGGGCCGGACCAGCCCTCGCAGCCCTATCGCGTGCTGGCGCGGAAGTACCGTCCGCAGGACTTCAACGACCTGATCGGGCAGGAGGCGCTGGTGCGCACCCTGCGCAACGCCTTCGCGCAGAACCGCGTGGCCCATGCCTTCATGCTGACCGGCGTGCGCGGGGTGGGAAAGACCACCACCGCCCGCATCATCGCCCGCGCGCTGAACTGCATCGGGCCGGACGGCAAGGGCGGCCCGACCGCCGATCCCTGCGGCGTCTGCCCGGAATGCCGGGCCATCCTGGCGGACCGCCACCCGGACGTGATGGAGCTGGACGCGGCGTCCAACAACAGCGTCGACAACGTGCGCGAGATCCGCGAGGCCGTGCGCTTCCGGCCCAGCCAGGGGCGCTTCAAGGTCTATATCCTCGACGAGGTGCACATGCTGTCGGGGGCGGCGTTCAACGCGCTGCTCAAGACGCTGGAGGAACCGCCGCCGCAGGTGAAGTTCCTGTTCGCCACCACCGAGATCAGGAAGGTTCCGGCCACCATCCTGTCGCGCTGCCAGCGCTTCGACCTCAAGCGCGTGCCGCAGGAGACGTTGCGCAGGCACTTCGCGGGCATCGCGGAGAAGGAGGGCGCGGCGATCGAGCCGGAGGCGCTGGCGATGATCGCGCGCGCGGCGGACGGATCGGTGCGCGACGGGCTTTCCCTGCTCGACCAGGCGATCGCCATGCCGACCGAGGGCGAAGGGGTTTCGGCGGATCAGGTGCGGGACATGCTGGGCCTGGCCGACCGCGCCCTGGTGATGGACCTGATGGAGGCCGCCATGCGCGGCGACCTGCCGGCGACCCTTGCCGCCATGGACCGCGCGCATGAGCGCGGCGCCGATCCCGGCGTGGTGCTGGCCGACATGGCGGAGCTGACCCACACGCTGACGCGCTTCCGCGCGGTGCCCGCCCTGCGCAACGATCCCTCGGTGCCGGAGGCGGACCGGGTGCGGGGCGGCGCGCTGGCGGAGACGCTGACCATTCCGGTGCTGGGCCGTGCCTGGCAGGTGCTGCTGCGCGGCATCAACGAGGTGGCGGACAGCCCCGACCGCCGGGCCGCGGCGGAGATGGTGCTGATCCGGCTGGCGCACCTGGCCGAGATGCCGACGCCGGGCGAGATCGTGCGGCGGCTTTCGGGGGCGCAGGGCGGCGCCCAGCCGGTTGCGGGAAGCCAGGGCAGCGGGGCGCAGGGCTCCGCCAGTCCGGCGCGGGGGGCGGCGGGCCCCGCTTCAGGCACGCTGGTGGGTGCGGTCGGCACGGCCTCCATTGGCGGGCCGGCGGGCGGTGGGTTGCGCGCGGTGGCGGGCGGCGCCCCGGTCGCGGCGGAGGTGGCACCGGCCATGCCGCCGGAAACGGAGGCCGCCCCTGCCCCGGTGCCGGCCACCTTCCGCGAGGTCGTGGCCCTGGCCTCTGGCCGCAAGCCCATGCTGCACGCGCATCTCGTGCACAGCGTCCACCTCGTGCGCTTCGATGCGCGGCCCGAGGGCGGACGGATCGAGCTGCGGACGCGCCCGGACGCCCCGCGCGACCTGGCCGGGCAGCTCACCGCATTGTTGCAGGAAACCACGGGCGCGCGCTGGACCGTTTCCCTCTCCAACGCCCCGGGCGAGCCGACCATCGCCGAGCAGTCGCGCGAGGCCAAGGCCGCGCGGCTGGAGGTCGCCGGCACGCATCCGCTGGTGCTGGCGGTGATGCAGGCCTTTCCCGGCGCGCAGATCCGCGAGGTGCGCGACGCCGCGCTGGACGCCTATGGCCTGCCCCCGCCTGACCTCTCCATGGCCCTTGCGAATGACGGCGAGCCGGTGGAGGAGGACGAGACCGGCTATCTGCCGGGTGACGACGCCGGCCCCGGCTTCGCGCCCGACGACGCCGAGCCCGCCGGGATGGACCGGCCCTGAACCCCTTGAACCCTGACCGCGAGGATCGCCGATGAAGAACCTGGGCAACATGCTGAAGCAGGCGCAGCAGATGCAGTCCAAGATGGCCGAGATGCAGGCCACCCTGGAGGCCGCCACCATGGAAGGCCAGGCCGGCGCCGGGATGGTGCGCGTGACCCTTTCGGGCAAGGGCGACCTCAAGGGCATCGCGATCGACCCGTCCCTGCTCGTGGCCGAGGAGCGCGAGGTGCTCGAGGACCTGGTGATCGCCGCCCATGCCGATGCCAAGGCGAAGGTGGAGGCGATGATGGCGGAGGAGATGTCCAAGGCGACCTCGGGCCTCAACATCCCCGGAATGGGCGGCGGGCTGGGCGGCTTCAAGCTGCCGTTCTGATGCCTTTCTGATGCGGGTGGGGGGCGGCATCACCATATGAGCCGGATGCCGTTCGACCCCTCCGTGGCGCGCCTCGCGCCCGCGCCGACATCGGTTCCGCCGAATGATCCGGTGGAGCAGCTCATTCATCTCCTGTCGCGCCTGCCCGGCCTCGGGCGGCGCTCCGCGCGCCGGGCCGTGCTGAGGATGCTGCAGGATCCCCAGCGCCAGATGATCCCGCTGGCCAGGGCACTCGAGGCAGCGGCGGAGGCGGTGCGGCCCTGCCGCGTCTGCGGCAACCTCGATACGCGCGATCCCTGCGCCATCTGCCGCGACCCCCGGCGGGAACGCGGGCTGGTCTGCGTGGTGGAGGGGGTGTCGGACCTTTGGGCGCTGGAGCGGGCCGGGGCGCATCGCGGGCTCTACCACGTGCTGGGTGGCACGCTGTCCGCGCTGGCCGGCGTCGGCCCGGAGGATCTGTCCATCCAGCCGCTGGTGGAGCGTGTGGCCGGGGGCGAGGTGGAGGAGGTGATCCTCGCCCTGCCCGCCACGGTGGAGGGCGCCACCACCGGGCACTACCTGGTGGACCGGTTGCGGCCGCTTCCCGTGCCCGTCACCCGGCTGGCGCAGGGCGTGCCGATGGGAGGGGCGCTGGACGTGCTGGATGACGGCACGCTGGCGGCGGCTCTCAGGGCGCGCCGCCCGGCCTGAACCGTTGCCCGGGGCTTGGCGCCGCCGCAGGCCGGGTTCACCGTTCGCGCGACGGGCCTGCGCCATGACGGCCGCCGGGCGTGACGGAGGGCGGCATGATCGGTTTCGGGCGTCGTGACGTGGTGCGGCTGGGCGCGGGCCTCTGCATGGGCGCGGCCGTGCTCGGGCCGTCCCTGGCGCGGGCGCAGGGGGCGCCGGTGGCGAGGCCGCCTGCCGGGGCGCTGCGGGGGCTGGAGCGGGACGGCGTGATGGCCTTCAAGGGCATCCCCTATGCCGCCCCGCCGGTTGGTGCCCTTCGCTTCCGCCCGCCCGGACCGGCCCCCGCCTGGAATGGCGTGCGGGACGCGACGCGCGCCGGCGCGGCGTCCATCCAGACCATCCCGCCCTGGGCCGCCTGGCTCTACGACCAGCCGGCATCGATGGACGAGGACTGCCTCACCTTGAACCTCTGGACCCCCGGGCTGGAGGGGCGCCGGCCGGTGATGGTGTGGATCCATGGCGGCGCCTGGCGGACCGGAGAGGGGGCGGCGGCGGGCAATGACGGCGCGGCGTTGTCCCGCCTCGGCGATGTCGTGGTGGTGACGGTGAACTACCGGCTGAACGCACTGGGCTTCCTGGCCCATCCCGACCTGCGCGACCCCGGGACGGGCGCCGCCGCGAACTGGGGCGTTCAGGACCAGGTGGCGGCGCTGCGCTGGGTACGGGACAACATCGCGGCCTTCGGTGGCGATCCTGGCAACGTCACCCTGTTCGGGCAGTCGGCGGGCGGCACCAGCGTTGCCAACATCGCGCAGAACCCGGCCAATCGCGGGCTGGTCCACAAGATGATCATCCAGAGCGGTGCCTTCTTCGGCCCGCCCGCGCTGCCGGACGTGGCGGGCGCGGCGGCCTATGCCGAGGCACTGGCGGCGAGGCTCTCCACAACCGTCGCGGGGCTGAAGGCGGTGCCGGCGCGGCGGCTGCACGACACGGAGCTGGCTTTCGCCCGAGAATGGGGCGCGCAGCACGGCGGGCGCGTGCCGGTGCTGCCGATCGCGGATGGCGTGGTGATCCCCCAGCCGCCGCGCGCGGCGCCGCTGCCGGCCATGCCGCTGCTGATCGGCACCGTGCGGGACGAGGGCGTGTTCTGGTTCGATCTGGTGGGTCCGGACGGCAAGCCCGTTCCGGGATCGCGGCCGCCGGCCGACGAGGCGTCGCTGCTGGTCATGCTGCGGGCGCTGATGGCCGGGAACCGTCCCTCCTCCGCGGGGATGGCGCCGGAGGCGGTGCTGGAGCGGTACAAGGCCGCCGCCGCGGGGCGCGGGACGCCCACCGATCCACGCAGCCTCTGGGTCGCGCTCTACACCGATCTCGGCTTCCGGGTGGATGCGACGGAGGTCGCGCGCGCGCATGCGCGGGCCGGGCAGCCCGTCTTCCTCTACGAATTCGCGCATCCGCTGGCGGCACCGGCGCATGGGGTGCCGCATTGCGCGGAGATTCCCTTCGTGTTCGGCACCAACGCCGATCCGTATTTCGCCGCCAAGTCCGGAACGGGCCCGGCGGAAGCGGCTCTGGCGCGCGCGATGATGCAGGGCTGGGCCCGCTTCGCGCGGGACGGGGCGCCCTCCTCCGACGAGGGTGGCGCCTGGGCGCCCGTCTCGGCCTCGGGCGAGGGGATCAACGTGCTCGGCGGGCCGGAAGGCGTGCGGCGCGTGCTGCCGCGCGTGCGGGGCGAGGAAATGGCGGTGTGGGGCGCCTGATCAGGGCGACAGCAGCCCCACCGTCGCCCCCGTCATGCAGCAGGCGATCGTGGCGGCGGCCAGCGAGGGCAGGCCGAGACGGACGATCTCGGCCCGCCGCTCCGGGCACAGCGCGCCCATGCCGGACACCATGATCCCCACGCTCGCGAAGTTCGCGAAGCCGCAGAGCGCCCAGGAGAGGATGAGCCGGGTGCGTGGGGCGAGCGCCGCGCCGCCCTCCCCCGCCAGGTCGAGGTAGGCGACGAACTCGTTGACGACGCCGCGGATGCCGAGCAGGCGGGCGGCGGCCGTGGCGTCCTCGGGGCCGATGCCCATGGCGAGGGCCAGCGGCCGGAGGAGAACGCCGGCGATGCTCTCCAGCGTCAGGCCGAGGAGCGGCTGGAGAATCATGTTGATGAGGGCCACCAGCGCCACGAAGACGATCAGCCCGGCCATGATGTTCAGCAGCAGCGACAGCCCGTCCGCCGTGCCCCGGGTCAGGGCGTCCATGCTGCTGTCGTAGAGGCGCGGGGCCTCGATGTCGGTGGCCTGGGGCGCGGTTTCGCCGGGGATCATCAGCCGGGCGGCGAGGATGGCGGCGGGGGCGCTGACGAGGCTGGCCGCGAGAAGCTGGCCGGCGGCATCCGGCACGGCACCGGCCAGCATCGCCGAATAAACCACGAGCATGTTGCCGCTGATCGTCGCGAGGCCGGCGGTCATCACCACCAGCAGCTCGGAGCGCGTGAGGCCGGCGAGCCAGGGCCGGATGAAGAGGGTGGCCTCCACCATGCCGGTGAAGACGTTGGCGGCCACCGACACGCCGCAGGCGCCGGACACCCCGAACGCCGCCCTCAGGCCGCGCGACATGACGCGCACGAGACCTGGCAGGATGCGCCAGTGGTAGAGCAACGCCGAGAGGGCACCGACCAGCAGCACGATGGGAAGCGCCTGGAAAAACAGCACGAAAGAGCCGCCCGGGCTGGTTTCCGCGAAGGGCAGCGGGGCGCCGCCCAGGTAGCCGAAGACGAGGCTGGTGCCCGCCTGGGTGGCCCGCGCCAGGGCGCCCACCGCATCCCCCACCAGGGAGAAGGCGGCACGAAGCGGCGGGATGTGCAGCAGGGCGGCGGCAAGGGCGATCTGCAGGGCCAGCCCCGCGGCCACGGCCCGCCAGGGGATTGGCCGCCGGAAGCCGCCCAGCGCCCAGGCCAGGGCTGCCAGGGCCAGCAGGCCGAGCGCGGATTGCAACTGGAGGGGGATCAGCCCCTCCCCGGCCCGTTGCCCGGCGCCGCGCGCCCGCGCCGGTCGCGGGACAGTCCCTGGGCCGCCAAGGCCGCCTCGTACTCCGCCCAGCGGGTCGGGTGTTCCCGGCCCAGGCGGTGCAGCGTGTCCCAGGTGAAGATGCCAGTGTCATGGCGGTCGTCGAAGACCAGGCGCACGGCGTAATGGCCGACCGGCTCCACCGCGAGAATGGCGACCTCCCGCTTGCCATAGACGAGCGTCTTCTGGCCGGGGCCGTGGCCCTGCACCTCGGCGGAGGGGCTTTCCACACGCAGGTATTCGGCGGGCAGGCCGAAGGCGCTGCCATCGTCGAAGGTGACGTCCAGCCGGCGCTCGGCC
>Ga0210040_10000933_pt1 | contig 46478 bp, 34 predicted proteins | sample CryGeyCG12114_NA_FD_185462 | JGI IMG/M metagenome (GOLD analysis project Ga0210040, IMG submission 185462) | Groundwater microbial communities from aquifer - Crystal Geyser CG19_WC_8/21/14_NA (SPAdes) (version 2) | ecosystem: Environmental > Aquatic > Deep subsurface > Groundwater | place: USA...
TGCTGCCGGCGTTGATTTGGACGATGGTTCGGAGGGAGGGACAGGCGTTGCGTTGGGTGATTTTGAGGCACTTTGCGACGGCGACTTCATCGCCTACGAACGCTGCTGCGTTGGAGATGTTGAGTCTGTATTCGATGTCCTTGTCGACTAGGAGTGTGGTGCATGGACAGAGGATGATGCCGCTTCGTAAGCACGCTGTGGCGAGCTCCCACCAGGCTGGTATGCGAGGGAGGATGACGATCAGTACATCGCCGGGCCCGAGTCCGAGGTTGTGGAGGAGTGTTGCGATGCGATGCGATGAAGCTGATATGTCGGCGTATGTGAGCTTGCGTTCTGTGTTGAGGTCTTGGGAGACCCAGTGGAGGGCGTTCTGTGATGGGTTGGTTTTGGCCCAGTGGTCGACTATGTGTGTTGCGAAGTTGAAGGATGACGGGCGACGAAGTGGTGAGACTGGGAGGTGGTCGAGGGACATGATGCTGTGCTACGAGGGCTGCTTTGGTAATATTAGCCCTGAATGTCTATCTAGCAGTAAGAAGCCTACTCCGTCTAAACAAATGCTGAAGGAGTCTTCAGTTTGACGGTCCTTTGCAAAAGCACGCGACGTCAGCAGGGATGTCAAGAGTGGTATGCTGTTCTACAAATCTATGTACAGTACATGGATGTAGGTGTACAGGCTCGAGCTTCTCTCTACGGTAGCCAGCTAGCCCGAACCGGCAAGATCGGGGAGTCAAGCGGGGATTCGCCTCGGTTGAACGCGAGCGTGGTTCGCGTCCTCGACGCGTCCTCGGCTATCACGCTATGTCTGGCGCATCCGGTCAATAGCGCATGCCAGCACTTCCTAGCTGACGATGGTGAATTGCCAGTTCATGCTTCAAGAGCTCCCGGCTTCACATCACCTACCGCTGAGCCTGCCTTGGTCGTCTCCGCTGCACCACGACCAATACTGAGTCTCAATCGAACAGGGTGATCTTTTGTGAATCTGTGCATGTACCCGGCTCCTTTCGGGGCTTAATGCCACTTTCCCATCGCATAGCAAGCTTTCCTGTGTCTGGGTTCGCAAGCGGAGTAGGAATGTTTTGAAGGGTTCGCACCATCATGCGACGCATGTAGCGAGGTGTCAGGTGATGGGGGTTGCGAAGAATGGCAGATATCCGCTTGGAATGTTGGGGTTCGACTGCTTGTGGGCTGGTCTTCACAAGACTGCTGATGTCGAACAAGTCTGAACTTCCAGGCATGCTTGCAAAGACTGGAACGCTTGCTTGGCGTCTTCGCTGGGGCACATTCCAGTTAGATCGAGCTGGGTCGGTGGCTGTTTTGTAGATTGCTAACCACTCCTGCTCTTCCAAAGGAGGAAGCAAGGTGTCTGCATGTTTGGCGTACCACTCTCTCATCATACCCTTGATTCGGGACTCGGGAAACGGTTTGTTCCACCTGTTTCTTTCGGGCACCTTCGGTTGAGGCTTGATCCTCCCTCTGGCATCGAGGAAGCTTTGCAACTTGCTTTGACTTCTCAGCAGCATTGTGAACTTGGCTGGTGGTCTCCAGTGTCGAGAGAACAGGGTCGGGCTTGGTGCGCCTTGATCAGGGCCCATGATATCTGCAGGTGAAGGAGCCATGATCTCTTTGAGCAGTTCCCTTCTTCGTTTCCCCTTCCTCGCGAAGGTCATCTTGAGCACATTGAGCACCGCTCCAGTATAGCCCTGGTTGGCCCTTTGAAGCATGTAGAGGTACCTCCGTCCCCGCCGCATCTGTCGCGACTCGTTCTTCGATAGTAGTGGCAGGAGGCCATCGTGGTCGCTCGTGGCTCTGGGTTCAGCCTCCTTGACTTGCTGCCGGCGAAAGGACCATGTTATATGCCGGTGGTGAAACTCCTGAGCTGCAGGATGGAACAGGTAGGAACTTTCTCGCAGTAGGGCTCGGTAGAGGTGAAGAGGGTTTCTACAGGGAGCAGTCATCACCCTTCATCGTTCCTGCACATTTCCTGCTTGAGTCGTGCCTTCCTTGTGACAACTGACAACTGCAGGCTCGGCAAGTTGCCGCTGCTAGCGCGAAAAGAAGACGCGTCTTATGCCCCACTTCGCACTTCAACTGCCATTTGCACCGTGACGAGCGTGATCGACCGCGACAACGAAGCTGGATCACCACCACAGCGCCATTGTCATCGCATATAACGCCTTGCCGAGGTCTCCATTCAAGGCACGAGCGCAGCTTTGCTACCACAATCGCATTCTTCCTACCACAACCTGTGCATCACCATCACTCCCTGCGTAACTGCGCTCAAACGAGAGCTCATCTGCCAGCACTACCCGACATTAAAGAGCTAATCACATTTGCTAAGCCTACCCTACGACGAGATGCGACAGCACCAGCTTTGACACCAGTATCAAACCAAAATGGCCTCCGGCGTCCAATCAGTATATCCTCAGCTTCCTCCTACCTATCCTTCCCATGCACACTCGGCCTCTATGAATGGTTCGTTTTCACAATCCCAGATGGGCTCGTTCGATGCTCCAAACCAATCTGTCGCAACAACTCCGGCACCTACACCTCCTCTCCCCAGGCCCGCCTCGCAACAGCAAATGAATTACGGCATGAATGGGGGGCATATGATGCCCCCGAACAGCTACGGAGCCTACCACGACCCGAACATGTTCGCTCAACCGCAACAGTACCAGCCGACCGGCCAGACCCCACAGATATATACTGCTGTATACTCAAACGTTTCTGTCTTCGAGATGGAAGTGAACGGTGTAGCCGTTATGCGACGCAGAGCTGATGGCTGGTTGAATGCCACTCAAATACTGAAGGTAGCAGGTGTGGACAAGGGCAAGCGAACAAAAGTCTTGGAGAAGGAGATTCTGACAGGTCAGCATGAAAAGGTCCAGGGCGGCTACGGCAAATATCAAGGAACCTGGATCAGCTATCAACGAGGTCGAGAATTCTGCCGGCAATATGGCGTGGAACAGCTTCTGTTGCCCTTGCTTGAATATGACATAAATGCAGATGGTGCTCCAGGTCAGCAGAATATTGAAACTCCAACCAAAGAGCAGGCCATGGCCGCCCAAAGGAAGAGAATGTACGGCGGCGACAACAGGTCTATGGCACAGTCACAGGGCGGCACATTCTTCAAGAACATGTCCAGTACCGCTGCTAACGCTATCAATGCCCTCAACCGAACAAGAGTAGACTCACCAGCAAGAACCATGGATGGTAGACGATCGACAGGTCCTCGACGCCCATCACAGCAACAGTTTCCTCATGATATGTCTTTTGCAGGAGGGAGCCAGCACAGTGTGCATAGCATGCACTCGCAAGACTCCTTCTCTGCTAACAATGGCGTCCTGAGTCAGAACGCTAGCTTTGCCGATTGGCAGAACAATGATGAGCCTCCCAGGAAACGAATGAGGCCAACGCCAGAAAACTCCTTCATGCAAAACTCATACGACGGAACAACAGAGAACATCATGGGTGGTATGGGCAGCCCGACAGAGGCCAATCAGTCATTCTTCTCTCAGCCTGGACAGTCATTCATGGCTCCGCAGCCCTTTGTCTTCGGTTTGCAGCCGTTGCCTCACTCTGGTGGCCAACTCGAGGAGCAGAAGAAAGACCTGTTACTGGACCTATTCATGGATCCTAATCGGACTGACTTTGACGATCATCCTGCTTTCCTGACATTGAGTGGAGACGAGTTTGAGGTGCCCATCGATGCTTCCTGTAACACAGCGTTGCATTGGGCAGCAACTCTAGCACGAATACCGCTCGTGAAGAAGCTCATGGAGAAGGGCTTCGACATACGACGTACGAACAGTGGGGGCGAGACTGCTTTGATCGCAGCTTGTCAGGCTCGCAACAACCTTGATCAGAGCACTTTCCCTGCCCTTCTAGACCTGCTTGGTCCTAGCATCGAGATACGGGACGGCCGAGGACGAACAATGCTGCATCATATTGCTGTATCTTCCGCTATGAAGGGCAGATCTGCGGTGGGCAAGTACTATCTCGAGTCTTTACTGGGCTATGTTCTCAAGCAGTCTGGCACAACGAACACGACGAACGTATCCTTCGATGGCGCGAAACCTTCACCCATGACCCTCACGCGTTTCATGTCCGAAATTGTCAACGCGCAAGATAAGTCTGGTGATACCGCGCTGAACCTCGCAGCTCGGACAAGCACTAGAACAATCATCGATCAGCTACTGGAAGTTGGTGCTGATGCTCACATAGCCAATCGTGGTGCTCTTGCGCCGGTTGACTTTGGTGTCGGAGCAGACGACAACAACCTTGCACGCGATCCCAACCTGACCATGACCTTTGACGCCTCACAGAGCATGAATGCATCTCAGCAGTCCTTCGACGAAGCCAAAGAAGGATTTATGACATGTAAGCCACGCTTGTTGTATTAACTTGTACATCACTAATTTGTCTTAGCCATGGGCGGCATTTTTGCGCAAGCCGACGCAGACTTTCAGTTGGAAATGAAAGAGAAGGACGACATACTCAATAAAACCAACGCAGCATTGAAAGAGTCGGGATCGTCGCTGCTCGAGGAAAAGAAAAAGCTTGACGAATCGATAAAACGTGCTCAAGCAAAAGAAGAACTTGAACAGAGAATCAAGAATCTGAGACGATTCACGCAAGAACTGCGCGAACAACTAGCAACCACATCCACGATCCAGGACAACGTCCAAGTGGGTGAAGCCGACAAAGGCTTGGACCTGGATGGTAAAATTCACAACGTTGATCAGCTGTTTCCAGGCGGCGTCCAAGATCTGGGTAACACTTTGAACCAAGAGCAAATCACCCTTCTTCACTCGTTAGAACGAGCAGAAGTGTTGACAGGGCGCGTGCAAGCGTATCAGACACACAATGCACTGCTGGACAACGAGGCTAGAGGATTGAAAGGAAGGAGTAAGGAGCTGGAGGAGAAATACAGAAAGATCATCAGTTTATGCACAGGCACTCCAGAAGAAAGAGTAGATGATCTCCTGGACCAGCTGGTACAGGCAGTCATTAGCGAGCAGAAGGATATGGCCAGCAGCGTTGATTTGACGCGTGTTCGCGATTTCCTGCGTATGGTGCAGCATAACAATTAGGTGAAGGGGACGTTTGAGTGTGCCGACATTGGATGAATCGTGCTTGCGGATTGCATCGAATTACATAGTCCAGCAGCAGGAAATGAAGGGGGGAAGTAGTCACGATGGCATCTGCTGGTCGTGGACTTGATCATTTCGATATCGTTATTTCGAATGCTCGAAGCAAATTGCTGCCGTCTATTACACATGCTGAGGCGCTCAACATGGGCTCATTGCATGGTCCGACCATGTCCTCGTTCGCACGAGCGTATCGCGAGTTCTAGGACAAATCTACTGCGCCGCGGCTGCATAATCTTAAAAGTATGATCAAGATGGCATTTCAACATTCCGTCGGCGTTAGCAGGGAATTTGAAGAACAGTCGGAGGTCACGGGTGCCGACTTGGACTTGGATACGGCGCTTCCAGTAGCAAGATCATGGTTGCACAGAAAATGCGAATTCAGAAAGCAGCATGCGACACCAATCGTGCTGCCAAGTCTGCCCAACCAAGCAAGGCTAGCCTTGGTCGGTCTCGAAACTTGCTGCGACACATCTCCGACTTCTGCGTGTTTCGGTCTTTTCACTGGTCCACCTCTCCTGCCCCCTGCCGCGCGCTAAGTTTCATTGGAACAGAGTCTATTTTTTTCGAAACTCCTCTTCCCGACGACGTCGTGGTAACAATGCTTCATGCTGCCCAGCTGTCCAGCTCTACTTGTAGCTTCGCTTCGGGCTTACCGACCTGATCCAATCAAGATCCGGATCGACCAAGCATAAGCCACCCGCTGTCCACCGATTGGTCCACCATGAATGTCGTGCAGATGAACTCACTAAAACCCTGCAACGACACCCCGCCATGTCTTGTGGTCGAGAAGCGAAAGACTCTTACAGACTCTGTCCCAAATTTAGTGGGTGAAGCACTGGGGAACCAATGACCTTGCGTGCTCGGTCGCCTGCTTGTATCGGATCGGCGGTGTCAACGTCCATCGCGACCCGACTCCATCATACCACCGCTTCCGTATAGTCATGATCTCTCCACCTTTTTCTCCCTCCAAAGGCCTCGGAAACCGGATCAGAGACCTTTCTGTTACCAAGAAAGTCGGAACCCCTACTCGACAGGTACTCAACACCCCTCTCTGTTCCGTATGTTCTTGATCTTCATTTAGACAGTCAACCTGTCCTCGGTAGGTTCATGATCATCATCGTTCTTCAATTCTTCTGTGGTCTGGACGTCACCGGCTGGCGCCGTTGGCAAACATTCATTCAAGGCCTATCAAGCAGTCAATTTGGGACTCGGCGGTAACGAGATCGTGTGGAGACAAAGCTTGGACGATCTTTCTCAATAACCTCCAACACTGGCAGGCTCTCAGTCTTGGACATTGGCAACCACACTGCAGACTCTCGATCTTCAGTCATAAACTCATACACGCAACTCAACATGCTCCTTACACGATGGGTGCTCACGGCTGCCATGCTGGTCGCAGAGGCGAGTCTGGTGGCATCTTCCACTCTATCACATATTCCATTGCCGAGAAGGCGCGAGGACTTCAACAAGCTGATGCAAAGGGCTTCTAAACACTACGGAGGAGATCTAGAACGGCGAAGCCCACAACAATCATCGACCAACGGTGATCTCAGCTTGTCGACACCGGCAGTCGAACGAAACGTTAGCACACAGGCAGCCTGCATGAGTTCGATGCAGGGACTTTCGAATGTAACCAACGAAGCTGGCTTCGCAGCATGTTACAACATCCTCGACTGGCAGGAAAACATAAGTGGTATGTTCCAAGCTGATCTTCGACTCTATCAAGCCTCTGCGGCTACCGGTCAATTTGCCGACGTACCCATGAGTGCCATCACAGTTCAGCTGAACTACCCCAACAGTACCCAGTTCTCGATTCTTACGAATTCAAAACGGAGCCTTGCCTCGCTACAGCGGAGGCAGGATCAAAGTGGTCCAACAGAGATCCAACAATACTCTCTTGTTGGGAACTTCAAAATCCAGCTCGATACCAAGAAGCTCAACTCTACTGAGCTCATGTCCCTTCTGATCCCTCAAATCAGTTTACAAGCAAACACAAACGGTACAGCCATCACAGCAGATATTAGTCCAGCCGATACTGCCTACTTCGTCGCTGGACAATTTAAGGACGAGGCCACGCCACAGTTCGTAGCACAAGCAGCCAGTCCAGCGATGGCAGTAGCTGCTATCGCAGCTTCGAAGGGGTTCGTCCTTCCGGGGACAACCTTCGGCATCTTTCCAGTTGGTCTCATCGTGACCTGCTCATGGACCGTGCTCTTTCTTGTAGCGTTCGGGTTAGGGACAATAGGAAGGATAAGGCACCGAGACATCTTCAGGAAGCGGCTCGCAGCCAATACGCGTCTAGGCAAGAAGTGAACGAGTGCGATGTGATTACCAAGATACCCATGTACTGTTAGCAACTTAGATAGAGATGTGAACACGAATTTCATAGACATAATCGATGACCTCAACGGCTTTTGTCCACCCTGTTGAGGATCCCTTGTCGACCCTCCAGGCACGGGGTGCGAGGGCAACGTATCCGGTTGTAGTTGATTGCACTTGGCTTTAAATTGCAGTGCGTTATAGCTTCTCATTGTCTTTTTTAGTCGCAATTGATACCGTCTGCTCGTAGGACTTTCTGAACGACAGTTATGAGGTCGTATGATAAGTGGTTGCGTTATTTTTGTCGTCGACTGGTTCATTGGTGCAGTTGTTGGAAAATGCAAGTAATCGAAGGCGACCATGTTGCTCTCGGCACCGTGGCCATGATTTGTCGACGGCACGTGACAGTGATTATCATAGCGCCCGAGCCCTCGACAAGCATTCCATCTCCGCGTCCTCAAAAACTTCATGATTTGTCGAGTCCAATTACTAAGCATCATTGGCCGCTAGAAATCGCCACAGACAAGCATTTACCATGCTTAGAAGTAACCTGATGTTACCTTGATGAAGTGCTCATGGTGGTGCTATCCTTCTTGTATATTACAACTTGTGTCAAAAGAAGGTTAATGGTAGGTCGAGTGTAAGCACTGGACTCGCGCGACCCTGATGCACTGCCCACAAAACCTTTTGAAAAAGTTTTCCCGCGTGACATTCCCGCAGTGAAGAAGATACTATTTTCAGGCAAGGCGCGCGCTGATTGCGATCCGACTCCCTTATGCCGCGCCACGATCCGTCTACAGACGAGTGCTTGAGGAGGAATCGAATCTAGCCCATTGCTCCCTGGCATTCTGGGACAGCCAACATGGACCACTTGTACCCATTTCCAAAGGAGGGCAAGTCATGGCTCGAAGTTCTCGAGGATCCTTTGACCCGGAAACTCCTTGGTCACGATGCTACCATGGCAGAAAAGGTACCTTTCGTGTCTGGGGTCAACTCAAGACTCAAGTTTCTACTTCAGGACCCCTTGAAGCACATTTCTTTCGCCAAAATAGGATATACCGCCCTCGAGGCTTTCCTGCAAGCAAACTGTACTGGTCCTCCTCTCGAATTCGATCCGGTCACCACCATCGTGCCGGAAGCATATCATGAGGAAATACCGAAGCTCAGGGAGGAAATGCTCAAGAGCTTATCGGTAGATGGTATCGATGTGTACCCCCTCACGCCGCGCATTGAACTGTTCTGGCTCGCGAAGTGCATGATGGACAATGTTACCCTCGCCGAAGAAGGCTTCAATGGACGTCGGGCACGATTCAGAATCAATTTCTGGCACCAAAAATTGCTCTCAGAGCCCTCAGATACACTCAGAGATCTGATTTATCGTGATGCAGATGTGCTAGGTTCACAAATGTCATCGCGCCTCGCCTACGACGGGGCTGCAGCGGAAGAGCACATGGTCGAATTCTTGGTTGAACGTGCCAACGCCGAAATATATTATGGCGACAATGTGCAAGCGCGGGAAGACTTACTAAGGGCCGCTAAGCTGAGGAACTTTCAATTTGCTCTGACAGGAGCGCTGGGCAAGAGGACGAAGTTCCAAGAGAAGAACACGAGCCAACTCGTCGTCCTGGCAAAAAGCAGAGATCAGGAGCCAGAGCCTTACAATAGCAGGAGGTCGAGTCACGCGGAACCACGTTCGGCCCACAGCAGTACTGCAGAATCAAGCTCGAGAAGAGTATCTATGCGGCCGCTAACACCAGGCTCGCCGAATACAGACACGGGACAGATGTTCTCCAGCGTCGGTGGAGCCCTATCAACGGACCATACAACACAACCAGAGAATGTGCCTCTCAACGATGACACCTTATTGGAGAACATCCAGTTCAGTTCTGGTTCTCCACAGCTGTCAAATACTGCCACAGAGATTGTGACAGAACAGTCACACTTTCCTTCTGCACTTGCCGCTATGGATGCTGCTGACCAGCCACAGCTGTTCCCTATGGACTCTATCATCCTGCTGGTCATAGCGTCGAGCATCTCGAACACCCAGGCGTCCGACGGTCTGACGAGGGAAGAGACACTACCTTATGCATCAAGAGTCCTGGAAGGAGGATCCTCGAACTGGTCAGTCTATTCTCAAGCGCTGTTGGTGCGAAGTCGGATCGAAGGCTACAAATCGAGGACAACGGAAAGAGGCCTGCTTCAGCTGCAAGCACTAGTCGATCAAGTCATCGCCGAGACGACCGGTACTGGAACAACAGCAAGAACTGATGGGGCAGCTGACACAAGTAAAGCCGACCCGCCGACGACATTCCTGCCGAAGCCAAGTGAGGGAGAAGGTGCCAGCGTTGCTGAACGCCTGGTATACGTTCATCAGATACATCCACCTTTCCGATGGGAGCTCGAGGCTGAGCTTGCCGCAAGATGGACTCAAATGGGCGGACTGAAGACAGCACTGGAGATCTACGAACGTTTACAGATGCACGCCGAGGTGGCACTTTGCCTCGCTGCAACCGACCGAGAAGCCGAATCTGTATCGCTGTTGAAGAGACTACTGTTTGTCGACCCAGACCAGGACATGCAAGATGGAGATACCGTGTCACTGAACAAGCCATTGCCATCAGAAGCTCCTCGATTACTATGCATTCTCGGAGAGATCCAGAATGAGCCCAAGTACTACAATCTCGCCTGGACAGTCTCGAACAGCCGATACGCGCGGGCTCAAAGGTCACTCGGCAAGTTCTACCTCAAGCAGCGAGATATGCATGGTGCTATGCGAGCGTTCACCTCAGCACTAAAGATCACTCGCCAGGATCTAGCGACTTGGTTCTTGCTGGGCTGCGTCCAACTCGAAGTGGAAGATTGGCAAGGTGCCGTAGAGTCCTTCACACGAGTTGTGCAGCTCGAAGACAAAGATGCCCAAGGGTGGAGCAACCTTGCCGTCGCGCTTTTGAGGTTGCCCCAGCCCATACAGAACTCTGCCAGTGAAAAGCCCCAGGATGAAGCTACAAACCTAGAGACGATTGACGAAAACGTGCCTACTGACGAAGAGCACGCGGTCAAAGCAGAAGTCGATCCGCTGCAGCACACGAGAGAAGCACTACGAGCGCTCAGGCGCGCAGCACAGCTCAAAAGAGATGATGCACGAATATGGGACAACTATCTGACTGTGGCAGCCAGCATACCACCTGATCCAGAACACCCTGAGAGAAGCACGTCATGGCAGGAAGTACTGCACTCGATGAGCCAGGTGATCACGTTGCGACACAAGAAGCAAGGCGAAAGCTGTATTGACCTCAAGATTCTGGAAGCACTAGTCGACCATGTCACCAGCATCTGGGACTATCCAACTCCAGACGAAGACGAGACAAGCAAGGATACGGGATCTTCTCTAGCTCCGCACGGAACCAGCGTCGCAACAGAGTCATTATCAAACCCGCAGCAATCCACAACTGCAAGCGGAAAGGGCCTGGACGAACCTCATACCGCCGCACCAGACGCCCCTCGCACACCTTTCCTCGTCCGCGCCTTCACAACACTAACCGATACCCAAATCGCACCCCTCGCCACATCAAACCCGCAACTCTTCCTCCTGCTCTCCCGCATCGCACTCTGGCGCCACAGACCCGCCGAATCGCTCTCCCTTATCGAGAAAGCATGGCGCGCAACCACGAACGCGCCCACTCCTGAACCAAAAGATCTCGTCGAAGCGACAGCCGTACTTGTCAATGGGTACCGGACACTTGGACCCATGGAGAGAGAACGAACTGGAGGGCCAGTCGAGAAGGGGTGGAAGTTCAAGAGTCGCAGTGCGATCCGGTCTGTGATGGGGAAAGCGAAGGGTATGTGGGATGAGACGGAGGAGTATAGGAGGCTGCAGGAGATGATGGAGGGGTTGAAAAATGAGACGGGGGCTGAATAGAACAGAACAGTCCCGTTTGCGGACTGGGTTTGCAGCTGAATATCGCGATGTGCGGCAGAAGTACATCTGAGATAGATACACCTGATACCCACCCACAATTGACTTCTCCTCTTCGGATCAAGTTTTACGGTCATGGTATTGATGTCTTGCTCTAGCTTCTCGTCTCGTCTCGTCTCGTCTTGTGCTCCCCTAGCACGCTACTCATGTTCTACGCCACCGTTGAGACGGCTGTCCGCGCTCATCATTCGGTCTGTGTGGTGTGCTCGCCGCACGTAACCATCCCATCTTCGTCCGCACGTCGGAAGCCACCGCATCACAGCAGACCCAGCTGTCCATATTTACGTCACGGAGACCGAGTGAGCACTTCACACTGCATGACATCCGACGCCAAGAGGGGATGACGAAGGCACGACTGGTAGTGACGAAGACGCTGTGGCGGTAAGCAAGGTGCAGTCTAGTTTGCCACAGAGCTTCAACACGGCCTCCATTGAGCGTGGGCGTTGATTGAACATCGTACGATGCTCAGAGCTTAGGTCTACGGTGTTGCACGAGTCTGTTCTGTACGCATTTGTCGCTATCTCCCGTCTGGTACGGTGCGAATCCGTCGCGCGACCCACGCGTGTCGTAGGGTGTATGTACACTCACATTGGCTTGCGGTCTGCAATCATGAGCTCGAGTTAAAGACGACCGTACTGTAGCTAAGAGGCCATAAGTTACTCACTGCAACGGGCGCGATTACTCTGAATCTGTTCAGGCCCGACGCGACTCGTCCACGTCGACTTGCGCGATGTGGGTCGTAGACGCGTGGTTGTTGGGTGTATCGGTCCTTACTGTATTTTAGGGCTTCGATGTCACGGATAAGCCATTTGAGATGAGATGTGTTCCTGCCTGATCTGTTGTGTGTAGACTGCAAGGACTGTGGGTAGCCGTGAGATGCAGTGATCGACGCATGCTGCTCCACGTCTCTCGCGTGGGAACTTGTCATTGTTACTGTAGGTTAACGAGCCAATAGGATTGAGGTGGCGACGCCACATAAAGCTTGGACGGAGCAAGATTGAACTGCATGCACAGGGAGGACTCGTGTTAAACAATGATATTCATTCAGCTCATTTGATACTCGATAACATATGACCTGCGCACGTCGCTTCGGCGTTGTCCATTGTCGGTCCTTAAAACAATCTCTAAACCCACAGCGCGAAAACCCAGATCTTCAATCTCTATTGCTGAAACGCGTTGTTCAACGGAGCTCCCCTGTCCGAAATAGCCAACAATCCCATCGCGAGTATGAGTACAATCTTTGGTCATTTCAAGATGTCGTGGTCAAGATCTTGGAAAGATGCAAGCCCTGTTGAGGGGGTTAGCAGATGACGGCATAATGATGGAGACCACCCTTACCCTTATCTCAGGAGGCTCGCCATGAGATGTTCGCGTTGAGCATAGCTTCAAGCTCCTGAAAATCCCCTGGCAACATTGGATCCTGATTGTTGCGACGCTCTCCAATGGACAGAGGCAGGCTTGCAGCACCATTGGAGGATGTCAGTGAGGAAGATAACGCGCCGTTGTCAATCATCTCCGCATCACCAGTCGTAGGAGCCTCATCGGCGAAAAAGTACTGTGAGTTTCGGTGCTGCATTCGATTGCTGATGTATTGTGGATGAACTGTGCGTGGTTCATCCCCTGAAAAGTGATCGTTCTGCCAAAATGGACCCTGTGGGAATGCATTCTCGACAGCTTCTCCTTGCATGAAGTTCTGTCCGGCGCCGAAATCTAAGTGCACATTGCCATATTGGCTGTTGTTGACAAAGGCCTGAGGCAATGGCTGGATGGGGTTGGACTGCTGAGATGTGCCAATCATTGAACCAGCAGCAGGCGGTTGTGATGGAAATGCAGGTTGATCAAAGCCTCCCGTACGTCGGAGCGGATGGTTGGGTATGTGCTGACCTCCGTTGAAAAAACCTTGAAGGTTGGCACCGTCGTCCTCTTCAGACCAAGCTTGTGACTGCGACGTCGGAAGATCGGGGTAAGTGGATCGCACCGGACCTCGAGCTGCGTGCTGTTGCGGCGCAAATCGACCAGCATTGTTGTCCAATGACTGGATGTATTGGATCTCTTGCATGGTTGGAGAATTCTCATACGGGAACAGGTGCTGCTGTTGAGCTGGCTGCTGTTGAGATTGCGGCACGTTGGGAAATTCTGCGGGTGTCAATATCGAAGGGTCTACAGTCATTGGATCGAACCCTGCAGAGCGTTCTGTTGGCTGGACCAATGTGCATGAGGGCGCAGGTGTACCCCTATATGATGGGCCGTCGAAGGTGCGCTGACGTGGGTGATGAAGCTTTGGTGGCGAAAGGGTGTACTGCGTTGTCGGAATGATACCTGTGGCTCGGTTTTTGGGAGGGGTACGGTGAGATGATCGGCCTGTCGAGCGCGCACCGGGACTGCGTTGAGGTGATAACGGACTTCGTGAGACGTCCCGAGCATTGTTACCACCGAGATCACCGACTGCACCTTCCGCAACGTTGTCCGTGTCATCCTTCTTGCGTTTCATCGGCACCCTCTTGCTGTTACCAGCCTCCACGTATATGATATCAGCTTCTCGACCCATCGCCTGCTGCAGATAATTCCAAGGTCGTTCTCGTGCCTGGTCACATCTTGCATCCCGAGGAAGCTGTTTCCACATCTGCTCAGCTGTCCAGCCCTCTGCCATAAAGATTCGGAGACCATCACCCCAGCAGTGGAAAGGATAGAATTGGCACATGTTTTTCAGTGTCGTACCAACTGGTATGTCGACATCTTCAACACCATGATAGCGGGTCCAGTGGGTTTTGGATCTGCCCTTCTTGCAGCGGATGTTGAACTTGGTTCTTGGCGTGCTGTCGATATCATCGAATATGGCCATCATGTTGCGACCTGAGTCTCTGCCAAGCGATATTTCTGTGACAGCGTCTTGAAGATCTAGTTTGCGCTGAGCCAGAGATGGATAGTGGATTGGATCATCCGAGTGGTCTGGCCAGAGTCGCGTGCGAGCCTTGCGAGTTGCTGCATTCTCTCGTCTTTGGGTCTGAGGTGGTGACTCTGACGATGTTGTCGCAGTTGTCACTGGCTGAGCGGCGTTCATACTTTCGTGTTGTTCCCTAGAGAACTCATCGAATGTTTGACCGTGAAATGAAGAGTCCATCGTGATAAGTTGATGATCAAGATGGGGGAACGAGTCGCTGATATCCAAGTTGATGATATCCTAAGTGTTGTAGCCAGAAGAGGCTGCTTGGAGTATGTGCGGTTCAGTCGAGTGAAAGTACGTGGCTGGGTTTCCTTCACTCTGATACAAACAAAGGGGATTAGCTGCGCAGTCAGGCGCTTCACACCTCTGAGCCAGTGTAACAGATCGGCGGCAGTGAAAGCTATAGATCTGCTAGCCACAGATCGATAGCAATCCTCAGAAGCCGAGTGGTCGTGGAACGATAAGGGGTATAGATCCGATATCGCAGTCGAGATGGATGATCGAATGGCAATGTGATACCACTGCGTGGTGAGATAAGGGCATTCCAAGAGATGGGGTTATGGTCACGATCTGAACGACTTCTGACAAGAAGATGTTGCTACTTGAAGTACTTCTACCTTCTGGCCGTCCTACCACGCAATCCTCCGTACTGCGCAATACTACAAACAGACAGCCTCAATCAGCCACAATACAGGCCATGATACTTCCGAAACCCATGTTTCCGCATGGGACAATGGCGACCGCAGAAGCTATTCAGGCAATTGTCCTTTTGCAGTCGCCTTGCTTACCTACGCATTTGAGGCTATCGACGGATACCGCTTCGGGAAGTCTGCAAACCATTGCATCAATAACTACCTTTGCTCAATCAGCGATTTAGCCTTGCAGCTCGGAGACCCCTTTTTTCAGGGCATCGTCGCCGGCTCGCGGCTATCTACGCTTACCCCCCTGTGCAGCCTCGATGACGGACTGGAACATCACAATATCAGCAGTCTTTTCAGAGAGACAAAGACATGCATTGTTCACAACGCAGTCTTATTGTTACTTCTCTTTGTCCTAGGCAAGCTCGGGCACGTCGTTGTAAACCCAGGTACATTTCACAAGTCACCAATTCGACAATCGCAGCTCTGACCGATGACTCTACGAATGGTCGCACAGCATTATGGCACATCGTATTATACGGCGCAGGGACGGTGCTCAAATGAGTATATCACGCCTGCCGAGCCCCTCCAGCCAAATCAGGCCTATCTTCGTTAGCAGTGACAAACGGCTCACGCACACATGCTCGAGGACAATGGGACAATGTATCTCAACAATGAAGCCGCTTACTGTCTCGCCTCGAGCCAATCTAGTTTGCACTCCATTTCTTGTTCCTCCGAACCCAAGTTCAGCCGTGTTCGCCTGCGCCCATGGAAATATTCAGCACCCAAGCAAGTCTGCCTCCGGATCTCATGACGATTCACTGTCACCGAGCCTTCTCCAAATTCTTATTGCCTCCATAAATTCCGCGTCCGAAAACCTGGACCACACCAGAAAACTATTCAAGGAGAAAATCCCATCTCACATAAGCACACGAGCACAAGATCACTGTGATCACAACGCACCATAGTATTTTCAAAGGTCCCAATCATACTGCTATTGACTTCTGCGATACCACTATTATGCCCTCGTCCCTCGCAATCAGTTCCAAACCCAACTCATGATACCATCGCTACGCTCAAGAACATTCCCGACCGCGTCACTTTGCCAGCTAACCGCTGATTGCTATACCCTAACCATGTCCTTCGGAGAACGCCATGCTACGTGCGAGAGACGCATTCATATCACAGGCTCCTCGTAATCACTATTACTATCTCCATTATAACTCACCGTCTCCACTCATCTTCCGAGTCATCCTGAGGCGCATCTCCTACGATATCGTCAAGCGATATCCCACCGCCGAAATGATCGACCGTTCGCAGTTGTGGCGCACACCGACTACGCAAGACCTTGGAGTCTTCGGCGTGAGAGAGCAACAGCTAGAGATGCAATTCGGCACGTCTAGCTTGTGGCTGCCTCCTCCGCTACATCGGTACGCTGAGTTGCCGATGTCAAAAGTACCGTACTGGAACATGAGTCTGCAGTCGCTGGATCCACGCCACATCTCTACGGTCCTACGAAACCAGCACTAGCGCACGCACCGCCACTCCGAACTTATGCAGCCTATAAAGGACGGATACAGTACGGTCGAGACACGAGAGGATCGGCCTACCGCATAGGACGTACAAGATCGGACTGGCACCACACCACTAGCCGAAACAGGGCCAGCCAAATAAAATAAAAAGGCAGGCCTCTGGGTTAAAGGCCTTGCGCAACGAAGTCTTCCGGTACAGTCATACAGCAAACCTGTATGTATATGTATGATCATCCAGATCTCTCGTCTCGTGTGGCCACGCACATCGAGAATCAAGCTCAAGCTACTTACACCTACTAGTACTCCCAGCGTGTTGATCTCACAACGATGCTTGCTTGCTTGATCCCGCACACACACGGCAACTGACTGATCCCATCCCACCCAAGTCAGGTTCGCGCCAAGCATCGATCGATCGATCGATGGCCACGCACGCCCCAAACTCCATGCTCAGCTCAGGTTCCGAAAGTCGTGCCACTGCCCCCTCATAACCATGGGCATACGGTATTAGCAGCCAGTAACTCAATATCCACATGCAAAGGTTGAGAGTAAGGGGGGGCCCATCCACGATAAAGACGGTTGAGCAGGTGTCAGGAGAAAAAGCAGATCTACAGAGGACTGGAAGGAGAGAGATATATATACACACACAATTTATATAGCCCGCGTACGGAAGTGGTCTAGAGAGGTGAAACTAGAGCTTTTGGGGGATGCACTGCGTGGCATGGTATGGCATGGCAGAGCAAAGCTGAGATATCTTGTAAGCTAGTATAGTAGCGTCTCTTCACTTCCATATAGTCGAGCAGCTAAGGAACGCATTGCGTACATGTAGACACAGGCTCCGCATTACTACCGAATGAACAGCAGCATACCATGCTCCCGTGGTCTATGCAGGTTCAGCCGCGCACCCCTCCCGATCCGGATACATACACGCGCCCGGCTTTGAAGCAGGTACGCACGGACCTCGTCTGCGCTCCCTCTCCGTCTATGCCACTGCAGTTTCCAGAGCTTTCGGCAGCCGCCTCAGTCGTACTGCGCATCTGAACGCCAACAGCACTGTTGTTGGGCAGACTGACGGAGTGGGGAAGTGTATGCCATTCTCATCTAGATAGGCGAAGGCCCAAGGACGAGCGGATCATCCTCATCCTGATTTTCTTGAAGACCATCTGCGTTCGAAGGGCTTGAGTCAGAGCCTGCACGAGAATCAGCCAGGTCCAAAGTACTCAGACGGCTGGGGAGGAACAGCATAGTATGACGGGAAGGAACGGAGCAGAGCTAAGTGTCTACAGCGTGTAACTCAAACTCATAAAACATCATTGCATTGCTTTCTCTGCACACAAAACATGCTGTTGTATCGCATCCCATCCCTCAGAACGAACAGTCAAAGCATCAAGGCAAGAGAGAGATTTCACTCACCCTTCAGCTTATCCTGTTTGACATTCCAAGCTTCATCTAAGAACGACTGTTGTTCCCTGGTATGGCTACTTTTCAATCCAGTAGCTACAGACGCGCTTGGGTCTCTTCCAGCATACATAACGTGCCTTCTGTTGTGGTGTTCCGTCGCGTTCAGCAGTGTCTCAATTCTTGGTTGCACGAACGACCACGCGCCTGCATTCAGTGGTTCTTCCTGGCACCAAACAATTGTCTTCGCGTTCGGGTATGAGTCCAAGTTCTCCTTCAGTTGCGCCCAGGGGAACGGGTTCAGCTGCTCAACACGTGTGATGGCTGTGTTCTTGAGGCCATTGTCCTCGCGGTGCTTGTGGAGGGAGACGTACACTTGACCTGTGCATAGGATGACACGGTCGATCTCGTCGGGCTCAGCTATAGATTTGCCGTGTTCGGGGTCGCGGATGATATAACTGAAGTGGGAGTCGCCGGTGAAGTCTTCAATGTCTGAGCGGCAGAGTGGGTGGCGTAGGAGGGATTTCGAGAAGAATATTATCAATGCTATCAATGTGTTAGCGTTCGAAAGATAGATGCACTTGAGTCAGCGAACTTACGTTTCCGGAATTCTCTGTTCATTTGTCTTCGAAGGACGTGAAACAGGTTGGATGGCGTGGTCATGTACGCAACCTGCATATTGCAGTCTTGGTGCTGTCGCTCGAGCTTCTCTGCGGATGGGAAGACTCTCGGCTCCTCGTTACACAGCTGGAGGTAACGTTCGATGCGGCCTGAGGAATGCTCGGGACCCTGGCCGTCATAACCATGTGGTAAGGAGCAGACCAGACCGGATCGCTGCAGCCACTTCACTTCAGCCGAGCAAATAAACTGGTCGATGATGCACTGTGCGTTGTTGGCAAAGTCGCCAAATTGTGCTTCCCACACCACCAATGCGTTCGGTGAAGACAGGGAGTAGCCATATTCGAAACCGAGCACACCGAATTCTGAAAGATGTGAATTGGTGATGACAAATCGTCCCTGATCCGGTGACAAGCTATTCAGTGGCACGTAGGTGTTCTCGTTCTCTTGGTCATGTAGCACAGCATGTCTCTGTGAGAAGGTACCTCGCTCCACATCCTGACCAGAGACACGCACATGGTGGCCTTCCATAGCCAGTGTACCAAATGCAAGCGCCTCGGCTGTAGACCAATCGATACCCTTGCCTTCATCAATAGCCTTCTTTCGTCCGGCAAGGATACGCTTCAGGTTACGGTGGACGGTGAAGCCTTCTGGAGCACCGCCAATCTTGTCCCCAATTTGCTTGAGGATGTCGTGGTTGACACCAGTGGGTGGATGCGGCAGGACCATGGTAGCAAGCTCCTTGGGCGACTTGAAGCCGTTCCAAGCAGAAGTCAGCCACTCTTTGCCGGTGGGTTGGTAATCTTTGCTTCGGTCGTAGCTGTCATTGAGCATTCCCCAGACCCATTTCTTGTGCTCGTCGACGTCGTCTTTGGTGAAGGTCTTGTCGTTCAGAAGCTTCTCAACGTACTTGTCAATTTGAGGCTTCTGTTCAGCAATGCGTTTGTACATCAGCGGCTGGGTGAAGGAAGGCTGATCTGTTTCATTATGGCCCTGCTTTCGGTAACAGACGATATCGATGACACAATCTTTCTTGAACTCTGCACGCCAGTCAGCGGCAAGTTGACATATAAAGTTCACTGCCTCGACATCATCGCCGTTGACGTGGAAGACGGGGGCATCGATGGCCTTGGCAATATCCGAGCAGTAAGGTGTCGATCGGGAGAATCGAGGATCAGTGGTGAAACCAATCTGGTTGTTCACCACTATGTGGATGGTACCTCCGGTGGAATAGGCAGGCAGGGTATGGAAACCCATGGTTTCGTACACTACGCCTTGACCAGCGAAAGCAGCATCACCATGCAACAGGACACCCATGGCAGTGAGGTGCGCCTTCTCATCGTCATTGAAGTGTTGAATGGCGCGAGTCTTGCCGAGCACGATTGGGTCCTCGGCTTCCAGATGCGATGGGTTGGCAACGAGAGACAGCTGGACACGCTTGCCGGAGGGAGTTGGTCGCTCGAAATTCATACCAAGATGGTATTTGACGTCTCCGGAGCCTTCGTCGGTGGACTCGGATGAGCCGGAGAACTCTGAGAAGATGGACTCGTTTGGCTTCCGGACCACATTGGAGAGCACGTTCAGTCTTCCACGATGCGGCATGCCAATGACGATGTCCTTGACACCATAGTCGACGCTTCGGTCAATCATAGCCTTCATACCAGGGACCAGTGTTTCGCAGCCTTCTAGACCGAAGCGCTTGTCGTTGGGGTATTTCGTGGCCGAGAAGGCTTCGAAGCTCGAGGACCAGATCAGTCTGTCCAAGATCCTTCTCTTGTCGTCAACCGAGTACTTGTATGGAGTAGGGACTTCGATACGATCACGGATCCAGTCGCATTGTTCTCGGTCGGGGATGTGAATGTACTCGACGCCGTAGGAGCCGCAGTAGGTTCTGTCGCAGGCATTGATGATTTCTCGCAGGGTCATCTTCTGGCCTTTGTCTTGCACGAATCTTGGCAGGATACCGGGACCAAGTTCGAATTCCTGGTCGAGATCGCTGTCCTTGAAGCCGTAGTGGCTGAGCTCCAACTCTTTGGGCCTGCTGTAACCAAAGGCTTCGGCTTCAATTCGGATGCCCAGGGGGTCGGTTTTCGCTTTATGGTGGCCTCGCGACTGGTATGCCCTCACCAAAAGCTGAATCTTCAAGTGGGTGCCGACGTCACTACTTGTACCCGTACTAGGAGAGTAGCCTGTCGACATATCGCCCACGCCGCTAGCTTCTGAGATCAAGCCTGGAGGTGGCTGAAATGCTCTAGAGACTGGCATCTGACCACTTTCCATGTTCTTGAAGTATGACTGCCAGGAGATGTGTACCGAGGAGGGGTCTTCCTTCCATGCCATGTACATTTCGTCGATGTAGTTGGCCGTGTTGCCTTGCAGGAAGGAGTCGTTCGGGTCCTGACCATATCTTAGTAGCTACACGGACCTGCCTTGGGGCTTTGTATCTTACCACTCCCTTGTTGGTGTCTTCAGCAGCCATGGCGTACATTCTGCGCTGAGCTGTCAAGGCTAGCGCTCTCCGGGCAGTGCTCAGAGCACTTGGCCGTGCTGCAGGTTGGGTGGTGAGGCATCTTTGCGATGGCCTGGCCAGCTGTCTGCTGGCCTTCAGCGTCGCTCTGAACATGATTTGATGCGACCAAGGTGATTAATGGTGGTACATAAGGAGAGGAGAAAGCTTGGTGAGACCAGCTCGAGCAGTCGTCGCCGAGGACAATAAAGGCCTCAAAAGTGTGACGACGCTAAGAATGCACCTAGGAGGAGGCAACAGAGACGTTTGTACAGAGGGGCGACAGTAGATGTCAACGAGGAGGTGCAGTGATGAGGTCGGAGTGTGCTATGGTCTTGCCCAGCAGCTGACGGCTCGTCGGCTTCGAGCTGCGCCTGCCATACTGAGGGAAATGCCAGGTGACCAAAGCACGTGATTGGCTCGCCCGTCACGCTATGACAAACTCTCGGCTAACGTACCCGTTTACCCATGTGTCTGGGACCTTTCAGTCAGAATGGGCAATTAATACTAGCACTACTTTCGACTCCTGTATTCACACTGCCTTCCCTTTGCTGCCTGCTGAATGGGTATCATACATATCAATCAATCAATCAATCCAAACCATACATGCTATGCCAGTCTATCCTGGACCTAAATCCGAGTGCCCGCTAAATATTCACGTCCGACTAGTTCGATTTCTCCATCATCGCCAGTCCGTCGTCTCTCTAGTACCCATCGACCGTCCATATCCCTAGCATAGCTCACACTCTCAGCCCCACTGCTGTTTCGGCTGTGGTTGCCCTTTCGACTCATAGGGGAGCTTGGAACCTCCTGCTCCCGTGAGGATTGTGAGAGATCGCGAGCTGGCTCTGCAACTTTCTTGTGCCGTGTGTTCTGCCTCAGTGTTGCCCTTCCACCATCTTCATCCTCATCTTCCGACTCAGCAATGTTCAGAGCACCCACTCCGCGAGTAGGCGATGACATCCTGCCTCCGCCACCGTCACCTTTTAAATGCTTGTATCCTGACACATGCGCAAGTGGTGAGCTATGTGGGTGATGTCGCTCTGCGAGACTGTTGAGGCTTGTCGAGCTGCCTCCAAAAGCCTTCCCTCTCAACTTCATCAATGTACTCAAGCTCATCTCCTCGTCTGCAAGCGGCGAATCTCTTTCTAGCAGCTCCGCAATCCCGGGGCTTGATAGAGCCTGCCCGTTGCTTGCCATACCCGTGTGCAGAGGCTGGCACACGATAGAGTTGCGTGTGCTCCATTCGCTCCGTTCCGTGATCGGCGTCAAGCTCGGCTCCTGAAAGTTGTACTTCCCGCTATGACTGCGCTTCACTCCATTCGACCCGCGCGAAGTAAAGTAGCCTCCGTTCACAAAGTCGGCCGATTCTCTGCCGTGTGCTCGAGCATAGAAGCCGAATTCCTGGCCGTAGAAGCCATCATCGTCGTTTTCTAGTGCTTCTGCGTTCGCCGCTGCAATCATCGCATCATCGTCCATATCATCCTCCATGGCGTCTCCGTCCTCGTCAGACATACCAGAGCTCATGACATGGTTGCTGTACCGGCTGCCTCTCGATGAAACACCTGGCATGCTTACATGGAAAGGTGAATCTGTTTCGTCATCAGAGAGCCGGGTAAAGCTAACCGTCCGGCCGACACCGCCTTTCGCCGTAGCTTTATTCAGTGCCATCGCCAAGGCGTCGTGATGGGCAGCCAAGTTGCATTCAGTCAATCCCGCTTGCTGTTCTGATACTGGCTGATTGAAAGTCGACTCAGAGGACTCTGCACGCACGGACAATGACGGTGGCAGGTCGTGTGGCGCTTCACTTCCGCGTTGCGGCGCCAATTTGACCTCTTCGCCTGGCAGCCGCCGTTGCGAAGCTTCCTCGTACTTGCGTGCATTGTTCGCAGGAATGTCTTCAATCTGGTTGGCATCGTCTAGAGCATCTTCGTCGAATTCCGCAGTATTTTCAACAATATCGTCGTCAAATTCGCCATCGTCGAAATAAAGATCAGAATCGTCAAATGGTCCAGGATTGAATGGGATCTCAGACGTTGACAGGCCGAGAGGTGCTGTGCTGATGCCCAACCCATCATAGAATAGTGCCTCGGGAGATTGTTCAGTGCTATCCCGTATCCTTGGACGTGTGTCAAACGCTGCAGCCGCTTTGTATTGAGCCATGCCAATTGGAAAACCCTCAATATCGCGCGGCGTTGATTGTGATGTATGCTGAGCTGTGCTTGGGCTGAAAGTCAATGACTGCGGCGTGAAGTGAAATGCCTGCAGTGATTGCCGGTTGACACCCCTCGCAACAGTCCCTGGATCCCTACCTTGGCTGGTTGACACGTCAATGTCTCTGATAGTGATGTCTTCTGTGTCAAAGCCGTCTTCACCGTCATCGTACACGTTCTGACTTGTCGGCATATCTATGTTCTTGATAGTAATATCACCTGTGCCGAATTCGTCATCTTCTTCTAAGCCATAGTCCTCGGTTGCAGGTCCAGAAGACTCCTTATGTGCTGGATTCTGGCTTGATGGCTGGTCGACATTTCTGATCGTGATCTCATCATTGTCGAACCCATCATCGTCATCAAGGCCGTCAAAATCATCATAGCCATCCTCATCGTCCACCGATGCAACGGAGAGACGAACAGGGGCTGGGTTTTTTGAGGCATGCTCCTTGTGCTTGTCTTCCAAGACCTTCTCTTGTGCAATGGATCCTTGCTGGCCTATGAAACTGAACCGCGAAGACGTGCTGGTCATGTGCTTGGGAAGGGTGTTGCCAGTAGGCACTTCTAGCACTGGTGAGGATGCCTTCTTCGGGGGCGGTGGTGGAGGCCGCTCGGGCTCTGTCGCCACTGCTACCTTCGAGTGAGCGGATTCCGTGCCTGTATCCTTCTCATTGAGGTTGTCCGGAGTCTTCAGGCCAACAACGCTGTCACCAGGTAGGTTAAGAGGCAGATTCCTTGCGAAACTAGGTAACGCGCCGCTTGTGGGCTTTTGAAGATTCTGGCCGTGCAAGTATGCAGTATTAGCAGGTTGAAGTGGTCTTTTCTCCTCCTGGAAGTGCTCCTTGAACATAGGGCTGTGCAGAGACGCAGGTGTGCCGTTGGTAGAGTCGACTTGAGGCGAAGAGATGTCAGATGGCCTCCGCGGATAACTTGGACTGGGGCCAGGACCGGGTCTCGGCGAGTTCTCGTGGTTCAATCTGCGATATCTAGGCGCAGAGAAATCGTGGACCATAGTGCCTCGAATGCTGGGTGTGATGTTGTCCGGAATGGCTGGCACGTGGAGCGTGCTGACGTTCAAGTTGACGTCGTCCAGCTTGTTCGCATTCTGGGAAGATCGTCTCCGAGCCAGGAGACTCATAGGGTTCAGTAAGTTGAACCTGCTCTTCCTGTTGCTGGGGACGCTCTTCGAGGCCATAGCGTCCTCGGTAGCACTCCTGTCGTACTGCGCCCAGAATGTAGCAGCTCTTTGTAAAGAACCTTCATCCTGTTCACGACTAGAAATTTGTCTCAGCCGATCTCCCGACGCGCGAGAACCGTCCAGCATAGGGGAGTCTCTTGTTGTTCCCGTCACTGGGGGATAAGTGTCCATCTTTTGCGATGCTAGGGAAATGCCTTCTCCGACACTGCTTGTTGCGGGCCGCATGGTGTCGGCCAGAAACCTTGGCCTGCTCTTGCTCAAGTCATCGGAAACTCTGTTGACAGGCTGTGGTCGCAGAGGCGCGTAGTTCTCGGAGGCCAGAGCGGGTGAGATTGAGGCAAGATCAAAGGTCGGAGAGGGCATGTCGAGGTCTATCGATGGCGAGTCAAACGGGGTGTTGGCGGAGCCCGGCTCCATGGGCGAGAAGTGTGGCAAGTCTTGTGACCGTCCATGTCTTCTCGAAAGCGTAGGAGAGGATGGCGAGGCAGGCGTAGATCTTCGTCGTCCGGCTCGTCTCTGAAGGCCCGGAAGCCGTTCAGTCATGTTCATCGCTCAACTCTGTACTTGCGCATGAGCGTTCGAAGCGCGCTTTCAGCATGAGATGGTCGCTGTGTACGACTTCGCTCATTCGAAGTAATCGTCCGAGTCAAATTAAATCGGCGCACATCTTAGCAGCTCGAGTCAATGGGTTGCAAAGGCACGCTTTGAGAACAGAATCACTCGCTCAAGAACACGCTGTTGAACATCGTATAGCCCTACGGGTCGAGTAGGGAGCACAGAGGCAGCAAAAGCAGAATCCCCGTGGGAAGGCCTCAAGGTAGATTCTTGTGTAGTGGCAGATGTCTAAACGAGCATTCGGAGAGGACTTGTTGGTGGACTTAGGAGCACGGCCGCAGGCTTGACGTGCCCAACGATGGTTCGCAACGCACGTTTTGGGGGCCGAAAGCTCAGCACGTTTCGCGGCATCCCCGGTGCACTCGACTCGGCAGTGGTGTAGCACATTGTCTGAAACATTTCGCTTACATGATGGAAGGACGACAAAAGAACATGATGAGATTAGAAACCCTTGACGAGGGTCCAGGACGAGAGCACTTGTGAAGGACTTCTATGGTGTGCAGTCTAGCCTCCTCTCCCCCAAGGGCATGGCGATAGTCCCGAGCCTATTCGAACATGACCACGCATCTTGGTGCTGCCAAGTTGAGACTCCAAGAGCAGAATGTACGGTCGCCCGCATGATTTATCCGGCCAACAACAATAATGATAGATTTGACACACTACATTGCACGAAGGCTCGTATTTGCCTACAGCTGGAAAAGACCGGCCGAAGTTTCCTCAGTCCGCAGACATCTCTGCCAGCTCCTCGTACGGCCACAGTCCTCAACGTTCATTATTTCTCTGACCCACGACCGAACTGCCATCGTTGACTTGAGAGCTAATGGCTTTGGATCTGTCAGTACTGTACTGTGGAGTACCCCCGACTTGCAGCTCTGATGAACGCTACTTCTCACATCTTGCAACATGAAACCCTATGGTGGGCGAATCTACTAATCCACGACGGTCTCTAAAGCATACAAACCAGCTCGGCCGTGAGTGGAAGCACATCGTACACTTAGACCAACCTCGTCGGTCATGTCGTGGTCGTTAGCGAACGACGCACGGTGGTGAAAAGAGTTCAAATGTTCTGCCTAGCTCATCAAAACCCGTAATGCTGTTTTGCAAACTTGGTGGGAAAATACCGAAAACAGTTGGCGACGGCAGGCAGCCTCGTTCTCGGGCGTGGAGCGCGCGCTGTCGGCAGACAGTAACGGGGACTCGACATACTGCAATGCAAGCGCAGTAGTCCCCAAGGCGTTCACTACAATGCCTTTGAGGTCTTACATAGACAGCTTTCCTCGTTGACATCAATCGCAACCTACCATTAAGCAAAAATCTTAGGTAGGAGCACTGTTCACCACTACCGAGATTCGTTGTATCTGAGACCTGGAGCAGTACCGTGCCCCAGTTGAAGTCGTCGGCCCGAGCATAGACAGTGCCCTTATCTCTTGCATCACGGGCTTGATGTCAGTGTCAGGACCAGCGAGTGAGTCTTGCTGATTGGATTGGGTGATGAAAGCGCGTTTGCTTTTCTTGTACCCAAGATGATGGGGTATGCCGAATGTCCCACCAAAAAGTCCTCACTCGTAACAGGACGCAGCCGTCCCTCTGTGACTCTGGAGGGAGCCAGCTATATGAGACATCGATCTGCGATCCTTTAATCATATACCTTAGCGCGGTTATAATTACATTGGTGAGTACCGAGGCGTGACCAGCGTTGCAGGCTTAGCTACCTATACTGTAATGGTCAACAGTTCAATTAAGAGCAGCTTGTGTCGTCGGTTACGAGGCGATGTAATTAGTCAAACCTTCACTTCGGTCCCCTGCCACGGAGAGGTGTGATCGTAGTTTGTCAGATCTCCGCTGCCTACAGCAAGAGCGCCTTGAATAAATACCTGATCGATATGTGGCGTCTGCAGAAGTTAGTCTGGCCTGATTGGCTGTGAGATGAACCTCTGCGGAAATGCATCCCGGCACGGTTGAACAGACACCACACCTGGCGCTTCGGGAACAGTGAACAACACAATCCAGTATGATGATGAGACATGCAAACGAACATTTTTCTTGCCCTCATGATCGATCGTAATCCCGCCAGCAGCTAATAAACATCAGGTGCTAGGAAGTGCTGCGACGCGGAACGTCGCTTCTTCTCGTTGTTGCGGAAGCATGCATGCAGCGGTGAACAGATGAAGTGCTGTCGGGTACCTCTGGCTGTTTCAGATGTACCCTGCGAGAACCGAACCTTCGTAACAAGAAAGGTGATGCAACCTGCCGGGCTTGGTATGAAGGGCTGAGATCATCTGAGGTCAAGTTTCTCTCTTCTAGGCCAGGAACGCAGTTCGTGTCGAAGGCAAAGCTTTGACCAATCAGATGAAAATTTTGTTCGTGTTCTTTCGTATAGTCTCGAACAGGTCTCTCGTCAAGCTGAACATCTTTTGGCTCGGATATGCAATTGGGATGTCCCCAGACGATCAGTTGTTACCACTCCGCTCTTGCAGTGAACATACGGTGTAGATCGTCACGGATGATCTTTTGGCGAAGTCGTATTTTTGGAGCACTGTGGCAGATAAAGTTGGCGGCGTTTCGATGACTTGGCTGCCACCCCCACTAAGGCAAGCCTCGATCGTTGCTAGCGGCATGGTTCAGGATGTGGAACAAGAGACGAAGCGACTATCGGCGCTGGCGATTATCGGTCAACCCAGGATGACAGTCGTCTTGATAGCTTAGCACTATGAAAACAATAGTCCCATCGCATCGGTCTTGTAGTGGGCTACTCGTAATGTTTGAGTCGTTGGTTTGAGAAATGGCCGCGTGGTCGGCAAGCGTCATCTGCAAGTCTACTGCAAGTCATCGCTTAGAGCGGTATATTTCAGGGGCAACTCGGTTCTGATAGGTGAGAAGAGATCACGACCCGGACCTGCATCTGAATACGGAGTCCATGATGTGAACATCTGGTCCGTGGCTGCAGCACCATTTACTCGCCTTTCTCTTCTCATCAGCGCCAGCAAGGGTAGAAATTGTGATAAGTCATGTCGACGCCTATCATCCTTACGAATTTGTCGACAGGTTTGAAGCTGAACAACCACCACGGACGTGTTTACCATAGGCTTCTTCCCTGAAGAACCTTGAATTTTCGTTTGACCAGTGAGCATCTATACTCTACCACACCGGAGATAGCAAAACCATGAAGATGGTACCCGTAGGCATGATGGAAGCCTCACTGTTTGGGCATTCAGAAAAGTTGTCGAGAATTCCGGGTCGAATGGTATGGCAGAAGTCGATGCTTCGGCGGGCGATGGTGTTATTAGCTTGCATAGGCGGCAGGCTAGTGGCTTCACCATTTCGTGCGGGCCTGTTCCCACCATCACTCGCCGGGGACAAGAATTGAGGTGTTCTGTGCTCTGGTTGGTCAGAGGCCGACATTGACTAACCTGAACTCAATCGATTAGGCCAAGTTCATCCTCTTGCTTCCTTCTTGTCGTCCCTTGACACACCCTCTTTCTGCAACCGCATCCTCAAAGATCGCTTAGCTATTGCAAGTTGAGTCTCTGAAACATCTTCGCTGTCAAAGCATCGCTTTCATTTCGGCCGTGCTACAGCGGGTCGAGGCTACCGGCATTGCATATGATCAGCCCGCTAAGCCCACATGTGTTCGTGATCCATTCAAACATGTCCGTTCGTGGGCTCACCCTGCCGGTTCATCCATCTCGTTCTTGGAGTAGCAGCTGACACGTCTTGTGCATATTTCGATACAGCCTCTACCCGGCCACGAGCTGCGTGGTCTTCCTTCTCGTCTTCGTTGCATTCTTTGCCCACTCTTTGTGAGCGGCAGCTGCTTCCTGCACGCTCGAGTCTGTCATTCCTTTGCATTCTTTCTTCTCAGGCCAGTTGGCACTTGGTGGAGGAGGTTTCGTTTCATCCTGAGCATCGTGGCATCGCTTGGGCAAGTTTGGATGATCTGCTACACCGCCCAAACCTCATTCCAATAGCAGGATCAAAGCGAAGAACAAGGTCGGTCGTTGATATGATTGGCGTCGACCATGACCAGCTACGATAATCTTTGAGCTTGCCGTATCCCTCATCACCATATATCTATTACAACCATGCCATCTCCGCAGCGGCATCTATCAGTGGATGAGCTTAGCCAAAGAGCAAGCACAGGACTAGCAATCCGACGAGGAGAGATCAAGATATCAGAACCGATACCGTCATCGTATGTACATAATGGTGCTGAGATGGACGCAGGAGCGTATGAGCAGCCAACACCAAGAGTGGAAGGGACGGGGCCGAGAGATAGCGGCGCAGGCGTAGTACATGGCAGGAACGACAGCTCGGTTCAGTCTGTACATGTCTCGAGGTTCACCGAACGCACATCACTTGGGCCGTCATTAGCGACCAGTAACATGTCCTCCACTCCCTCGAAGGAGTCGGCTACGACGACTAAGAGAGCCACAGGATTGAGGGCCTCCCTCAAACGCATGTTTGGCAGTAAAAGGGAGAAGAATGCAACTGTTCATACAAGGAGCGCTTATCAGAGCGTAAGCAATACCTCTAGTCTATGCTTCCACACACTAACATGTCCACAGACCCCTACCCGGGTTCATTCTCTGAGTGCAGCTCAGCATTTGAGCGAGTACCAGCCTTCACCACTACAGCATAGCACTATCCACCCTCGAGCGCTGAACTCTCATGCTCCGTCACCGCATCTGAGGGGCGAGTCGGAGGGTGCGGTACGGCAGCAGCCCAGTTTTAGTCAGCTTGGGAAGAGAAGAAACACTGTGCCCAGCTTGTTGATGGCCCCTCCTGAGGAGCCTACGCAAGTGAAACCAGAAGAGCCCCAAGAACCTCAAGAGAAGCGCAACTCCGAAAGGCCTAGGACTGCCATCAGACGCGATGCTCCACCATCATTGCAGTTCAAACGGCGCTCCCGCAGCGCAGATGCACTGGCAGATCTTCTCCGATCACCTCCATCCAAGCCCTCTGGTCGGCGGGACCGAGCAGAGGAGATTGCTTTCTGGCGGAACAGCATTGTCGTTGATCCTCTGCCGAGCCTCCCAAATACTGACGAGCCAGTCCTGTCAAAGGCTGCCGAAGCAGATCAACGGCCCTCAGCCACCCTGTCAAGGCCTCCGAGACCATCGCTTGAGCCCATACAAAGCTTCGATTTTGGCTTGCATGATCGTTCAACCTCCGCTCGGGGCGCGAACCTGCAAGAGAGGGTCAACACACTGGAAGTCAAACTGTACGACTTTGAATTTGCTCTGGCAAAGCTGCAGGGAATAGATGTCTCTAAACCAAATTTGCCTAAAAGGCCGTCAAGGTGTAAATCTCTCCGAGGCGTCTTTCCAGACTCCAGTGATTCATCAGCACGAGAATCATCTTCCAACGACCTGTCCTATCTATCGACTCCAAGCGATCGTTGGCAGCCTTCAGCATCAAGGGATCAACTTCAGGCAGACCGCACCAGCAAGGCGACTACCATCAAGCCCGTCCACCGCCGGATGTCATCAAGCAAGTCTCAGGCATCCTCTCATTCATCCATTCGCTTCACCAGAGAACAATACGACACCCTATGCACACTAATTCAAGATGAAAAATCGGCTCGCCAAAATCTTGAGACGCAGATGATGAATTTACGAAAGGAAGTCGACATCCTGAAGTCACCAGTATATGCCTGCGTGCGACCAGCAAAGTACCCGACCCCAAGCCCAGACGAGTCCTTCCATCACTCAGCCTTCAATACGCCTCGCATGCTGCGCCGCACACCACCTTCACGATCTGAATGTGATTTCAACGAGACCTCCAGATTTAGCATGACTGAAACGGAACCTGATACTGAAACCGACGATAACTATCCCGAAGTCTATGAGACACCCCAGGAAAACACCTTCAGGTTCGAGCCGAGGAGAGTGAGCCCGCCCGGCATGATATAGACATTACCTTCAACATCGGTTCAGCAACTTAGATGCAAGTATTTCTCCACTTGGCATCCCACTCTCGTTTATCGAGGCTTTGCAAATTTTGCTGCCACAGCGGAAGCGGCAGTTATCGAACGATATGCTGTTTCCGTCACCACGTCAGCAACTATACCTTTCTTCCCACTACTTCCCGCTTATGCTTGCTTGTGGGGTTGCAAAGTCTACCCCTGCTTTGGAAGAGAAGGTCTACCTGGCAAAGGATTTTGATGTGGAACATCTTCTACCATACATTATGCATTATGATACCCGGATTTGATGATTTGATTGGCACGGGGCATAACTGAATTTACCTCTCTGTGTTTCACTGCACGAGGATTGTGCAGCTTTGCGACGGAACGGCAACACGCGCACTATAGGCAGCGCTAGACGAGTATTGACTGCTGCTCTATGCAGTCACAGAAAAATATATATTTTCACACTTCAACTTCCTCTACGACGGCCCCATCATGTCGTTAGCACTACCATGGTCTATGTTCGAACGTCCGCCTTGCACTTCCCAATGCCACAAGCTTGCTGCTCCCGCTGTGACATGCGTCACTCGCAACACCCAGTTAGGTTGTCGTTACTTTACTGCACAGACTATGGTCTGGGTCCTTCACCTCGCTTAATGCAGGCGATGGATATACACCTCGCGTCTTTTAGACCGCAAGGAAGTGATTGCTACTTGCACTTTCCATAGCTACGTTTGTCGAACAGCTAATTTGCCTGCTCGGTCGATAGTCATATATCACAGAGGGTTCCTCCCGATTTGACAAGCTTTCACATGGGTCACACTGGTTAAGTACAACATGTCGGCGGACCAAAACAAAAACCCAGAGGTGGTATCGTTAACGTCCGCTTTCAGTGCGTTCGGACGATCCACTCCTTGGAAAGGCTCACACTTGCAGCCGCTTTCACTCGAGCAATTCGATGACGGTGAAGATGAATCTATCCGACCGCCAAACTCGCCCTTGACTCCAGAGCGCGAAGTTGCACCACAACAAAAACCACAACCTGCCACAGAACCTGCTGCTCCCAACTCTGATGCACCACAAGACGAAGTCGATGCTGACCGAAAACCAACGCCCGCTTTCGGTACCCTTTCCATCCGAAGGCGCGACCAGGCTGCAGGTAAGATGACGGATCATCCAGCCACGCACAGTAGCCCACCTATTACCAGTAATGCTTCATCAGGTCCACTTTTGGGTGATGGCCATCCTTTCCATAGCGTGGAGGACGTCCTAGCCAGCGATGAAATGAGTGCAGTGAATGAGGCCGAAACACCGACAACATTGCATGAAGCCCACGCTAGAGCCGAGGGTAAGCTAATGACAGTGCTGGTTTGGTACTGCTGACATATTCGCAGAGCCTTCATCACTCAGTGGTAGCCTGAACCCGTTGCAGGCTCCCATACCACAAGCACTTGCTCATACTACGTTGGCCCGATATAAACTCAGCTATCCTGGAAACGTTCATGATCCATCAACCAACCCTATCCCAGCATACCTCTTGCCCGAATCGGCACCTATGGCAAGTCCAGCTCGTATGCACCCCATCACCGGTCGTCCACTGCCCGAACCAGTTGTGCATCCACCACATAATATGTTCTCCCACAACATGCCACTGAACCACGGCGTCCGCGGCGGCCCTTCAAATGTTCAACTATTAGGTTACGCAGGCCTCGAAGACTTCCCCTATACCGGCCAAATGATCAGCAGTAAGATGCACAACGTATACAACGAATTCTTCCAGTACGACAATGCCAGTTGTCCTGCTGGTATTATGTATGCCGATCCAAAAAGAGGGAGAGCGACAGGAGAAGCATGGTTGTACGTCAGGAACGTGGGGGATGTACAGTGGAACAGAGACTACCTAGCCGAAAGAAGCGGCATGAGATATTGCATATACATGAAAGAGGTAGGGGAGGACTGGCAGTGGGAGCAGATGCTAGGTGACGTGCTTGATGCGAGGGCAACCCTGAATCTGTGGGTGAAAAGGACAAAGAGTATGGTTGGGACGACTGGGCCGTTCTGCACCGATAACGAAGGCATTCCTAGGCCTGGAGTGCGTCTGCGGCCCACAGGCCAGCAATGTGAGCAATAACGAAGGACGATCTTTCCACTGCTCTTACCTGGTGAGCCGTCCCGCTCTTGCCTTGGAGGAGTGCTGATATGGTACCTGCCTTCAGCAAGGTTGGACGCGGAGGTATGTTCAATTTTCGTCTGTTTTTATGTTGCTCGGTTTTATGGAAACTGCTGTATGCTAGCAGCCAGCCGCGCTCTCCACTTCACGTTCGTATCTTCCACCGCATTTTACTTTGTTGGCGGCTCTCTCTGATGGCGAACAGGTCAAGGCTACTTTATGAGTTCCTGCATGCTTGACACACTTGAGCTGACCAGCAGTACATTATCGCGTGTGTTCCCCCCGGCTACCTCGAACGAAAAACTGTGAGCATTCCATGAGCTTGGCGCTCCAAGTCAGCGGCTCCACAGCCCCGAAGGGTGCCACAATTTTCCGAGCACCGCTAGCGTTAGCGCAGTGGTGCACACCAGTGCCGGGCTGGCAGCTTCACATCCTCTCCAACTCGGAATAAAGCAACCCAGACGATAAAGGCGCACCAAAAAGCTCTTATTGCACCTCTCGGCATTCTCAATCCCGGGATTATATCTCCCAAGAGCCAAGACCACCCCGCAGATCATAGTTAGCTAGGCGGCTAAACACCAGGAGCGTCGACACCGGAAAATCATCCCCACACATTTCGTTCTCCAGGCACTCAACATCCAATCATTGATCAAGCGTATGAGGCCCGACCCGGTTTACACGTCATTTCTCACAGCTCTCAAGAGCTCTTGCGATACGTTGTGGGTTGCACAGACCCCATCAGACACGAGTACTTCTCCACGTGCGCTGTGCCAATCACGAAGGACTGAGACCATGGCGCCTGCTACATGCGATCAAGATCGACGCCCAGCACGCTTTAGCGGGATGCAGACCGTCTTGAGGCCAGGATTGATGCAAGACGGCATCACTTCGACTCTCGAGCTGCTCAACTCCTAAAAGACTTGCGCCGGGCCTGCCTTCGTATTTTCGAGTGTCACCGTCTCTGTTACTGTGAGGACGAAAACAAGCGGCGATCACATCGCCAATATGTATATCAATCTCTACAAGCCTGGCCGCCAAACACGATGGGCCATAACATTCGCCTGTCAGTTGGCCTTTGTTCTTTTCGGCTATGACCAAGGCGTCTTCAGCGGTATTATTGGGAATGAGCACTTCCTCGATGTTATGAACCACCCGAATGACAGTCTCATGGGCATCATCGTGTCTATATACAACCTTGGTTGCTTCACAGGATGTATCCTTAACTTCATAATTGGTGACTGGCTCGGGAGAAGGAGAGCAATGTGGTTTGCTATGGGGTGGATCATTGTAAGTGCTGGACGTGCAATCTTCTACGCACGGTCAAACATGTGCGACTATTGACAATCTACTTAGGTGGGTGCAATCTTGCAAACCTCGGCGTACGGCGTGGCCCCCATGATGGTCGGCCGCTTCATCACAGGTATGACTAAAGAAATGACCTGCACCTTGTGCCATACTAATGAGCTAGGGATCGGGACTGGCATCGAAACCAGCACAGTGCCAATGTACCAATCTGAGCTTGCACCGGCGAACATTCGCGGTATGCTCGTCTGCTCAGAGCCACTCTTCGTTGGCGTAGGGTACGTAAAACACCGAACGGCTTCACGAGTGAAGCTTCACGGCTAATCCTCGCAGTATAGTAATTTCTTATTTTTTTGACTACGGCATGAGTTTTGTTGCCCAGCCTGTCGGCATAGCCTGGCGGCTGCCGATTGCATGTCAAATTACTTTTGCCTTTGTGGTCGTGGTCTTGGTCTTCGGGCTGCCAGAGTCTCCGCGATATTGTTATCAGAAGGGGCGAAAAGAGGAAGCACTTCAAATTCTGATGAAAGTATACGATCGGCCGGCCGACGATCCCGCGATCCGGCGTGAGGAAGCTGATATTCTTGAGGCTATCGAGCTGGAGCGTGAGCACGGCGAGTACAAGTGGCGCACCATCCTTAAGAAGGATAATGTGCAGACAGGTATGCAGAATCTCCAACAGCGAAAGCTGCCACTCCTGCGAGTAAAATGTCTATTCTAACACCTCGCTTTTTTGGCCGACGAGTACTCCTGGCTTATGGAATGCAATTCATGAACCAGATGGGTGGAATCAACCTGGTGTAAGCATTCATGTTCCCTCACCTGACCTTCCAGATGGCCCCGGCTCTAACGCCCCGACTCTAGTGTCTACTACGTTCCTGAAGCTCTTGAGTCCAACGTAGGTCTTACTCGAAACCTGAGCCTTATCATCGGCGGCTGTATCCAATGTATGTTCGTAATCGGGAGCTTCTACCCAGTCTTTTACTCCGACAAGGTTGGACGACGCAAGCCGATGATTTGGGGGTCTGCTGGACTGGGCATCTCGATGATGATGATTGCCATTCTGTTGTCGTTCAATGGCACCTCGAAAGAGACAGCTACCGCCAGTGCGGCTGTTGCATTCTTCTTCACCTATATGCTGAGTAAGTCCAGCAACGTGCTGTTTGTCGCAAGCTCCAGACCACTAACTCGCCAATGCAGTCTTCGGTGCTTCGGTGAACTGCATCCCCTGGTGCTATGTCCCCGAAATCCTCCCCCTTCACGCTCGCGCAAAGGGCACCGCGGTCGGAATCTCGTCGAACTGGCTGTGGTAAGTCGCCTTTCCCAAAGACCTGTCACACTTCCCCGTGCAACCAGCGCCAGCGTCGAGATCTTGTCCAGGCACTGGTGAACCGCCCCCTCGCTCCCGACACCAGTTGCACCGGCGAAGTTTTACTAATCTCTTCACAGGAACTTCTTCGTCGTGATGATTACACCAATTTTGCTGAACCGCTTGCAATGGAAGGGCTACCTAAGTAAGTACCAAAGGCAGTACCATTTTCGACTCGCAATCATGTACTAACCATCCGCCTTTACTTCTAGTCTTCATGGTCACGAATTTCTTGTTCGTACCGCTAGTATACTTCTGCTACCCTGAAACAGCGAATCTCACGCTTGAGGAGATCGACTATATCTTCGCTGAGCCAGATAAAGGGGCGGTGAAGTGGTCTCTTGAGATGCGCAAGGAGCGAGTCAAGAATGGGCACAGGGAGAGTATGGTTGGTTTCAGCAGCAGCAGACGACAGAGCATGGCTGGGAGCATGGCGCATGGGTCGAAAGATGATGGGAAGGCGGGTGGTGGTCGAGAGGTGCAGCACTCAGAGAAGGTCTGAGGCCATTGTATATTGGCGGATCAACTTTGGGGTGGGATATGCTGACGGCCACGCGACACTGCATGCAAGGCAAGGCAACACAGCTACGCTGTCAGCAGCCAGATCCTGCCTGCCTTGTCTTGTCCTACTAGCTTCTCGAATCCGACGGCGTATGCCGTGTCTGGGCGCTAGCCGTGCCTGCGCAAGTTGGCATCAATGGGCGGAGCATGAACTCAAGGACAGCACATTTCCTTGCCAGGACAGCAAGCTATGTACTGTGGGAGTGGTTGAAACTACAAGCAGCGACCTTCGAGGATCGGGTGGAGCAGCGGCGCAGGAGTCTTCGACTACGATGAGGACCTACCGGAGAAACTACGGTAGCTTAGGCCTGGAGTACAGCTACAGGAGAAAGATGCAGTGGCCTCGTGAAAGCATCAAGGGACAGGGATCGAGAAAACTTATAGGGTCTTGAGACTGAATGAGGACCATCAGCAATGGCAGACCCAGACACAGACAAACAGTTTCGGATGAGAGTGTCGAATTTCTAGAAAACAAGTGGCTGTGCATGTCCGATCGAGGACCGCCTTTGCTCGGGGGTGGGGTGGACGTTAACAACACGCATGCTCCCTGATAGAAAGCCAACGTGACCTCCTTCGTTCGTCAGCCAGCAATCCGTTCCTCCACCGTTCTACGTGACTACGAACACCCTACCGGCTGGCTGCAGGTGATTTCACAGCCAAAAAATCTTCCGTAAGACAAGCAAGCATATTCCCGTTCATACCCCGTTTTCAGCACAACATCACTTCTCAAGATTCATTCCTGCAGCAACAAAACGACAAGGACTGCTAGAAATATAGATTATCACGCTTTCCAGCAACCCTTACATTTTTATCGCTTGCGAAAAAGAACAAGGAAGCTGTATCGTTCACCCGTGCGGAAAGGGAGGGGTATTTACCTGCAGCACGTGCTGGCCACTGCCCGCTGTACGATAAGCTGCCTGTGTTTTCACAGAGCCTGAGGGCCTGCTATCTACTGTCCGTGGGATCAAAAGCCTCTGTATTATAGTGTGTTTGCCAATATACCAAGTAGACGCATATCATGGGGCTGCTTTTGTGGTGATCTTATGCAATTACTAGCGGCGGAACGGTGTCTATTGTCCGGAAGGTAGGAAGAGGGGTTGGGTTGGGTTGGATCTGCTTTGTCTCATCGACGAGTGTTGGGTTCGGCACGCTGGAGTAGGAGAGAAGCTGGTTCAGATCGCATTACCTGGCAGATCCGGCATCGCCCTTTTGAATAGGAAGCCTCTGACCCAATATGATCACGTGGAGAAGAGGCTGACATTGGAGAATAGAATATATCTATATTTACATACTACATCGCAGAACGATTTCTCTTCCCAAAATGCCACTTTGCCTCCCATAGTGGTTCATGCTGTACAAACATATCTTTTGAGCTCGCCTTTCGTGTCTCTAAAAGATTGCTCTCCTTCATCATGCTGGACACTTGATACCTCCGAGTCACATGAGCTTCTATCTGTTCCTTCACCTGTTGCCTCAGTCAGGCTAGCCATTAGCTGGACCGTCGCATGCTAGCTCCTTGTGCTCCAGACTCATCATTGATGGATATGTCGCTTCTTTCGTCTTTTACCTACTCTTTAACGTACTAATCTTATGTGACAATGTCGCCTACGTCGACATGCTGCGGCGCCCACGGCTTTGCGGCCGACTCCTCCGCATCACTTGGTACTCGCCAGTCAAGCGGGCTGTATAGGTACCACCCCTTCAACGCGGCAACGGCAGCCCTTGTCCGCGCTTCGTCCAAGCTGCCTCCTGCACCTTCACCCAACTTCTCTTTTCCTGAGAAGACACCCACGATGAACACAGGATGCCTACTCAATCTTCCAGTTTCGGATAATATCCTTGCAACAGGCGGCTGGAAACCTTCCCTTGCACACAGTTTACTCAAATCTTTCGTGGGCGTCCTGAAAATCATCAGGCTAGCTATGTTCAGCCGCCTGGGCATGAAATGATCCTTGAAGAATTGTTTGGCCGCAGCGCGTCCAGCATGGAGATATATTGCGCCCATCACTGCCCTGACGAAATCTGCAGACGCGTCGTCTGTCGTCCGACCCTCTGAGCGGTCCTCACCATCTTTCTTTTTCATCTCGCCAAAGGCATCGTCGTAGATGGTGCGGCTGCTTATGCTGTGCCGCCTCTTGCCAGTCTGGGAGTCTGGGAGTGGTTGTGTACTTATTACATTCCATTGCGTGTTAGGCAAAGCTTGCGATTCACCTGGCGGCAGATGCTTGAATTGCAAGAGGGCTGGATCAACTTCTCCACCTGGCGCAGCTGCGCTCTGCACACCCCATTCGCGGGTTATGGTAGCAAGGGCTTTGGGACCGCAGTAGCCGTTCATGACTGAGAAGACGACTGCTAGTGGTAAGCGTGGGTATTGGCATATTATGTATTCAGAGGTGTAATATTGAAGGAGGTCTGAGCCTAGCACAGCGAATGCGCTGTTGTTGAACTTCTCATTGGAGTCGGCGGATGGATCGACTAGTGTTCTTGCCAGAGACTCAAGAGGTAGTCGAGATGGCAAGCCTAGCCGTGCATGTAGAGCTGCGAGCTGTGCTGATGTCCTTGATGCTTGGATGGGAGGGGATGGCAGTCTCGTTAGGATTTCCTCGGGGATCAGGCTCGCGCGAGAAGCTGAGGTATCGACGTCTTCTTCAATAGAATCTATGGTTGCAGCTGCCGTTGCTTGCGTGCGACATTGTATTCGAGATCGTACGCTCTGTGAGGAGGAGGAGTATTGAAGGGGATATCGCAGGTTGGGTCTCGTCCTAGGAGACAGCACGTTACCGCTCCATCTTAGGAGCCGCACTGCTTTCATTGAGCAAAATGAGGGACAGTAGTTGGGAGGATGGGTGATCGGATGTGAGCTACTGCCACTTAATGATTACGTCCAAGGCAGCTGTTGCTGAACGTGATTGCTCCTTCCTCGATAACTTTTGGGCAATCGCGACACGAGAGGACTTTCCAAGTCAGCATCACCACTAATTTGGGTAAGTGCCATCACGTGCAGCGCCTTCCGCAGCTCATCTTTGACCTCGTCACGACCACATCCGACAGCTACGGCAGCAACAGCTCAATCTCTACATTCTCCTCTCCTTTCGAGTCAGTCAATATGGGCGGCGGAGGCAAGATCCCCTACCCGAAACACGTCTGGTCGCCGGCTGGTGGCTGGTACGGTCAACCTAAGAACTGGAAAGCCAACACTGCGGTTGCTGGTCTCACAATAATCGGCCTGACAGCTATATTGTGGAAAGTGAGCGCTGAGAGAGAAGTGAGGGTCAGGATGCCGGATCCGGACCGCTTCTTCCCCAGCAGATAGTGAGTGCAAGGAGCATGAAATGGTGCTGCGGAGACTAATGAAGAAACAGTTGGAGCAGGCAGATAATCGAGCATGAGCGAGCACAGAAATCGAAGAACTTATTAGATGAGTCGTCATGAGGAGCCTCAAACGGGGCCAATGATCGTGCGAGTCTTATGTTACAAGTGCAGGATGGAGGAGACACCTTGATATGCGCCTACCAAGGACGGAAGCATTATGAGACGAAGAAGCTCGGGATAGCACACATGCAGCTTGCACAAAGCACTGGCAGTGCCCTTGTACATACCCTGGCGATCAATAGGCCAGGGACAGTCACAATCACGAACGGAACTCGATCAATCAACGGTGTCCATTTGTTTCTTGACGCTACTCAGCTCTGCATAGGTTTTGATCAGCAGGCTCTCACGGCAATATGCATTAGTAATGTGGACCGTGGAGGATCACTTGGAGCAGACATCGAGCCCGAGAGAGCGCCTGCGTATTCGGCTGAGGTGTCCTCGTGACTTTATTACCTCACTGCTAAGTAGTCCCAAGGCTGCAGTTCTCGCAAGTCCTTCTTTGCTCCTGGCTGAAGACGCAAGACGTCACAAAGAACGAGTAGCGTGTTCCTTCGATCACACATCTCACGCCCGCCCTTATTCTCCGCGACTGATGTTCAGCGGTTCCCAATCTTCCTTGTACATCTTCCACCACTCATCAACAGTGAAGGTAGTGACTCTGCTAACCAGCTTGCCATCGTCCCATTCCCCTGCCCTCATTGTCTCATTCAACTCCCCAACCACACCCTTCCGGCAGGTCTCCTCAAGCCACTCCAAGAACCACGCCGTCTTCTGATACCCTTCGTCCCACTTCTTGCCACGTGTACCTTCATTAGCGGGCCACTTCGTCCAATGCTTCGCGCCTAAGCCGCTCTTCATCCGGACGTAATCTGCTATTCCCTCGATCAGGCCGCCTGGACACTTCCCATGGGCATTGTGTTGGAATGCATGGACCATCTCGTGCGTGACGACTCCCCTGACCTCGTGCAAGAAGTCGGCGTTACTGCTGTCACGCTTTGCACCGAGGTAACCGAGATTGACATGGATCTCTTTGTGCGCTGGATCGAGGTCGGTGCCCGTAGTGTAGGCTACACCATCCATCGGTCTGAGCACTAAGGTGACAGAGCGGACCTCTTGTGGCTTCCATTCAGGCTTTGGCTTGATTGGCTTCTGCGGCGGTCGTGGCGTGCTGACATCCCCATCGCTATCGGTTGGTGGCGTGAAGAGGTGGTGCTGCACGTTGAGAATTGCTTCATCGAGGAGTGTTGAAATGGGGATGACGCTAGTGAACCGGCCAGTTGCAGGGTTGGTGAGATCATCTAGGTGAATGCGCAAGCGCGCAGAGGAACAGAGAGACTGGTGCCTGTGTTGGCCCTGGGCAGGCTTGGGCTCTGCGTCTTCAGGTTGGGGCTCTGTGTCCTTCGCGTAGTTCTCATCAGACGGAGCTTTTGAGACGGGTGCTGGAATTGGCGATGGAAAAGCTGTGACGGCAGCCGGATTTGCAGACATATTACTTGGTAGCTGAGATTTGTCTCGGTAGACTCGGGTCATGGTCTTGTATGTGTAATCTCAGTACGTATCCGTGGAGCTCTGAAGCAAGGAGGTATGTCAACAATCGGCTGAGCGGGCTCCAAGTGCTTCTCGGGCTGCAGACCAGAAGCTTGTAGGTGGCCCAGTTTACTAACGCTTCGATGTTTAGTAGCCTCGAACGATGTTATAGAGGTAGGTCGTTGGTTTGGAATCAGGACATAAAGCGGTTTGAGTCGGTCAGTTGTATTATATTAGGACAATGCACCAGAAAGCTCAAGTTTTGCCATTGCTTTTATTGGAGATAGACCTTAAGCCGTACTGACTACAATTGCAAGTATTCTGCTCCGGACATTACTTTCCAAGACCTCTTTCCACTATGGGGACACAAATTTACCGCCCACAGTATGGTGAAAACTGTGCTCGTCGTCGCCGTCGTCCCAAGCTGAAAAGAGCCGACGTGGACGAGCGTGTGTTCGCGCTAAATAAGCTTCATGAGCTAGGCAGAAGTTTTCCTGTAAGCCGATTCGTGTGATCTTCCCAACAACACCCCACTCTTTTGATGTTTATGTCTGCCATATCAACATCACTTCAACTTCAGTATAGTACGGAAGATACCGTCATACTACTAGTTAGTACAACTGATACCATTAACACACCCCACTACTTCACGCCTCATCCGTCCAACCACTGAAGCCTCTACGCCCTGCACCATTCGAGCTCCGACGTCATGCAATAGGCTGATCACGTCGCGCCTGCCATAAGTAAGTGGTCTCCCGCATCGTTCCTTCCTCTTTTCTTTCCTTCTCTTCACAAAAATGCCTTCCCTGCGGTCTGTGACCGCACACGTCGCCCTTCGGGGCAAGGACTGTGAGTACACTACATGCCATTGCCACCTGCACCTGCACCTTCCTATTTCTCGCGTTCTTGCACTTCAACTGATTGAGCCCGTCGCGCCTTCCTTGCCAATACGTGTAGCGAAGAAATGGAATCACAATCTTTGAAGACACCGTGAGGAAGTTGCAACTCAGATGCAAGACCGGAATGAGCCAAAAAGCAACAATTGAGCATCTCATACTTCTGACTAACTCAGCTTTTGAGGGTGCTGGTGGTAACATCGCGTGCAAGCTCGAATGCACGCCCTCAGCCCACAAGCAGTCCCTCGCGATGAGTATCTCCCTTTTGATTTAGGAAGTCAATGCTGCTGCAGCTATTGCATCACCATCAGAATTGAAGACAGCGGCACACGTTTGGGGCTGGCAAAAGGCCTTGCACGCCAGCTCTCCCTGTCCGCGTTTACGGCATGCTACCTGATACTGGAACTTGCAGCACTCCCAGCACTCCCAGCACTCCCAGCACTCCCGGCGATCACGTCCCCCAGAGTCATACCCCTATAAGTTCCTCAACGCCTACAGCTGCCCTAACTCAGCCCATTTTCACTCCGGGTTCGAGTCTTCACATTGCAGCATTGCAGCAGCTATTCCGTGTCCGATTCAGTTCTAACTCAGTTGGTGCGCACTGCTCAGCCCAGCATCTCTCGGTCGAGTCTCGCTGCACTTTCGAAAACTAGCCCTGAAAGTTCTTGTCGCGTGCTTCCCACGTGTTTGTTGTGCTTTTGCATGCATCTGCTTCTTTCTGTTGATCGCCATGTTCACCCTCGTTTCGCACTTACCCTGCTCAATTACTACACACTCCTATTTTCCCACTTCATCTCCATTTTTCAGACTGCTGACCTATCTTTACACCTACAGTACCAAGACTGGTTTAGAAGACCAAAACGTCCTTGCCCATCTTCACCAGAAAGATGGACTACTCCGAAGTCCTGCGCTCCAATGGAGCACAAGAATTCCGCCTCCCAAAGTCTGCTGGCGAAGACAACTGGAAGTCTCGAATGGATTTCTGCAATAAGATGACAGCGACCATCGACACCTACGGCAACTCTCATCTGCCGAAAGACTTCACCGCTCAAATCGAACCCTACTTGAACAATCTCCTTGATTGTGCACGATCTGAGCGTACACAACTTTCCATTTCCGCCTGCAAACTCCTCGGGGCTCTGCCAAAAGTCCTCGAGCGAGATATGCATCCACACCTTGATCGAATGCTACCGGACCTCATCAAGCTTTGTGCCAACACCAAGCAGGTCGCAGTCAAGGTCGCAGCAGCAGCAGTTGCCAGCATCATCCAATACTCTACATATAACCATAGACTGCTCTGGCATGTCTGCCAAGTCTTCGAAGACAAGGTCCCTGGACCGAAGCAGCATGGCACGGTCTGGCTACAGACCCTGCTGAAAGAATACCATCGATACATAGACCTTCACAAAGAGTCAAGAATGATCTGTCGAGCTCTACACCTCGCACTAGAAGATGCAGACGCCACAGTTCGCACCAACATCCGTGCAACATACTGGACATACAGCAAGCTAGACTCCGATGGTGCAGCAGAGATCATGGAAAAGCTAGATCAACATAAGAAAACTGCCTTGCAGAATGACCCTCACAACCCCGATAAGAAAAACGTTCTTACTAAGAAACAACCACCTCGACCAATGTCGGCATTGGCTGAAGTTCGAAAAGAACAGGCCAAGAAGAAGCGTGCTGAAGAAGAAGCATCAGCAGCACAGAAACAACAAAAAGCTTTCAGTGCCTCAACCGCCAGTCATGATAGCATCGAGATACATGAGCCACGAAAAGACAAGCTGAAGAAAGAGGAGAGAGGCTTCAGACCTGAGCTCGATCGCGCAGGTGCTGGCACTGCCTTGTTTGATAGGACAAGTAAGGATATCCCACACATGCAACAAAAGAGAGAGGCAAATGTGCATAAGAAAGCACTCTCACAGGATGATGAAGTCGTCACGAAGCCGAGTGTCAGCTCGCGACTGCTCTCAGCCCCTGTCAGGCGACCAAGGATCAATGTCACCCCTATGACAGGATCACACACTGCACCCGCGAGGCCATCATCTCGGACTGGTCACGCAGCCCCATCACATACACACGGACAGCAAGCAGCGCCAAGCAGCTCAATCTCAAGAGTTGGCCATGCAGCTCAACCAAAAGAGACTCAGAGAGACTCAAGACCCACATCTTCTTCCAGCTCCAAGTCAGCCCCAGTTGCCTCATCTGAAGCCTCCACCACCGTCATGGAACACCGAAGGCCAATGCACTCACCGAAGTCAAAGACACCTTCGACCACTTCCTCCTTGACCAAGAGCAACATCATGCCCGAAACCAAGCAACACAAGCAGGCTGGGACAGCATCCAGCACACCTAACGCCCAACCAAAAGCATCACAACCCTATATTCCTGATGGCAAGGAGAACACAGCTGTTCCCCGCTTCGACCCAAAACAAAGCGGCTCACTCGAAGGCACTGAAATCCCTCGGGCGAACAGGCAGATTTCCCCGGAAGGAGGAGAAAGATATCAGTTGACGCTGGGCCAGAACGATCGCAACAGTGCTCGACGCTTCCTGAACAGACTTCCTGACTCGATCGCGAGTGATCTCTTGACATGTCGGAAACTCAAGGGCATCCTTGAACAGTTTCCGGAAATCGTTCCTGACGAAGCAACCTTCGATCGGATCTTTTCGAACTTGTCAGAGTCGTTGGCCACGAAATTCGACCTCATACCAAGCAAATCTTATGCCTCCTACCCGTACGGTCGGCAACTTATCCTCCAAACAACCATACCACTTATCCAGCAATACGGAAATTGGTCCCACAAATACCGATCCGACTGGATTCGAACTATGATATTCTACCGATGCACATTACCCCAAGATCCCAAGGATCGAAGAACAGAATTATGTATGCGAAACATCTCTACAGTCATCAGTGGGTGCCCGAATCCCCTTGACTTCATCCCTAGTGTGGTATCAGCCATTGATACTGGAGAAGATATTATCTTGCGAGCTATCAGGAAGGGCGAAGAAGACGAAAACCCTGACCTTGGTGCGGATGCCATGGGTGGCTACCTCAAGGATGCCATCAACGAGAACCAACCTAAACACAAAATTATCACAACTCCTCATGAGGAATATCCACAAGAATTGGATCACCTGTACGAAACCGCCCTTTCTACTCTCGCAATTATCCTCGAGAAGGGCAAAGAGAGGAACAAACAGCTCACATCTCAGGAAGAAGAAGAGCTTTGCGAGCTTGCGAAGCACGCCCTGGCGACCTATACTTATACCGTCAAACGAAGCGTCATCAGCTTCGTTGAGCACCTGCAGCTTATCGTGGATGACGACCAGAGGCTTTTGAGTCATTTTACGGAGGAAAGCCAGGTCAACCTGTTGGAGTACTACATGTCTGAGACACGGAGGAAGTACGATATCTTTTCTTGAAACGGCGATTTTGGCGACGTTATTCTTGGGATTATTCTTGCGATTATTCTTGTAATCATTCTTGTGATCATTCTTATGATCATTCTTATGATCATTCTTGTGATGGATGGCGAGGCTGTAACTTGTATCTTTAGCATGCCGCAAGCTTGTTGCGATGACTGTTTTGAGTGGATTGATGGAATTTGAGCTTCAACCTGACCTTTCTTCATCTTGCTAGTACTCGACCTGACCGCACCACGATATGTCAGGAGGTGACGGATACTGATGCCTGAGGCAGCTGACAATGCTAGTGAAACTTCAGGCATCTCCGTCTTAAACATTTCTGTCGGAGTGACGCAGCGTCGTCCTTGAGTTCCTACAGGTAAGTTGAGCACCACGAAGCGGGCGATACAAGGTCGGTGAGCTGACTGTTGCTTCTACTAGGCTAGGGAGGGCACCCTACTCAAATACGAATATCCCAATCGCATGCGTGAACCTGCCAGCTCTGACTCCGACAACGAAGCAGTATTGTCTACCTCATCTATATATGCCCTTCGGCACAATATAACAGCCAAAATTCATAAGTATAAACATACTTGTCACCAACATTTCGTATCCTCAGCGCACCAACCATGTCTCAACCAACGATCGAACTTCACACACTTTCCACCTCCGATGGCAGCGCAACCTACACTTCCCCGACGGGATCGCACACCATCCTCTCCGGTATATCTTACCCACTCGAAGTGCAGTACCGCAGCCACGAACTCCCCGAAGATACATACATAGAAGTCAATCTCATCCCGCACAACGCCGTGTCACAGGTCAAAGAGCGGCATGTGGAGGAAATAGTGCGGCGGGG
>Ga0210040_10000934_pt1 | contig 46468 bp, 31 predicted proteins | sample CryGeyCG12114_NA_FD_185462 | JGI IMG/M metagenome (GOLD analysis project Ga0210040, IMG submission 185462) | Groundwater microbial communities from aquifer - Crystal Geyser CG19_WC_8/21/14_NA (SPAdes) (version 2) | ecosystem: Environmental > Aquatic > Deep subsurface > Groundwater | place: USA...
TATCCTAATCAGGTCGCCTATAGATAAGGTTCTAAGGCCGCTACTATCCCTTTGATATTAAGTATTTATTCCTTATAACTAGGATTAAATATCTCGATTAAGCTATCGGCTACATTATCGTAACCGCCGCTCACGTTACGTAAAGTTTTAACTAATCGCATTATTATCTTATAAACCTAGCGCATCTAATTACGACTACCTTCGTAGTTTAGTTGAAGTCTAGTAATTATTTTAGCTTATCTATTAGCTAGTAATAGTAAGGTCTTAATTAAATCGTTATCTTAGTAGTAGATAATAGTAAGAATATTACTAAAGATCTAGGTATACGTAACCTACTTATACTTCGTTTAGCTATTAGAGTTACTCCTTAAGACTAACTATATAAGGATAGTTAGAGCTCTAAAGGTACTTTAAGTAGGTATTAGCTATTATAAGATAAGAGATACTATATAATAAAGGGTATAAATATAAAACTAGAGACTAGCTAGAACTAGTAAGAGTAAGTATATAATATAAGTTAACTATAAAGAGTTTATCTAAATAAGTAGCTTTACTTAAAGCGATATATATCCTTTACGTACTTTATATACTCTAATAGCTTTATTCTAAAGCCTATAAAGCTAATAAAGCTATCTTATCTTATTAAGTTTAGTTTAGGGAATATTCCTTCTAATTAGTTTATAAGTCGTACTAATCGCTTAGCGGCCGTATTTATCTCGTTTACCTACTTATAATTAGGCTAATATACAATATTAAGTATATTACGTATACGACTTACTCTTATAAGAAGATATCTTTACCGATAACTATAACGGTAATATAAAGAAAAAAACTCTAAGAGATTAACTAAAATAGATATCTCTTTAAATAATCGATTAAAACGCTTATATAGCTCGACGCGTAGCGCGGCTATAGTAGACAACGCGTCGAAACCGATAATACTACTACGGCTATTCTTACTTAATACTAAAGCGCCGCTACTTATACGATAGTCGTAACGAGTTCGTAACTCTTTAAAACGCGCCTAAGCTAATTCTAATACGAAAGAGGAGGAGGGAAATACGGTAATCGCGGAGGAGAAAGACTAAAATAGTATATATAAGAAGGGTTTAAAGGGATCTAGCTTAAAACGCTTAGCTAAGATCCTTATAGCGATAATCGCGCTAGCACTAAGCGCCGTAATAAAGAAGCTTAATAAGCTAACGAGAATAAATAAGACTAGAAGCGTAAAGCTTAAGAAGTAGAATAAGGTACTCCTTTAGCGATATAATAGTATAAAGTAAAAATTACCGAACTTATTTAGGTAGTATAATATAATAAAACGAGAATTATAAAGCTTAAAAGTTAAAACTAAACCCTACTAAATATAATAACAAAGAGTACTAATAAGTAAGTAAAGATAATATAAAGTTAGGCCTAAGTAGTAGCGAGAGTACTAGCCTTACTAACCTTCTTATTAACGCTACTAAAATCGACGCCGTCTCTTTTTAATAGACTTATAAACCCTTATAACTCGATATTTTAAACGTTACTCGTATTACGATTAGCTATTATTTTAGATCTAGTGCGAACTACGAATCGTACTAGCGACTTTTCTTAACTTAAAGATAAGATTAATATAATACTACGTAAGTACGAGGCGACGAATAAAGTACGCTATACGAGTTTATAGCGATGCGTTAAGGGAGAAAATTAGGTTAAGATTATACTAGTATTAGAGAAAGTAGTACGGTAAGTACAATAAAACGAATAATAGCTCTAAGAGTTACGATTTACGAGGTACGTATCCTAGGCGAATAATAGTATTTAATTAAGGTAAATCGCGTTAATTAATTCGCTATTAGCTCGAACTTTACTACGAAAATTACTTAAAACGCGATAAAGGCTATTAAATAAGAAAACGAAGTAAAAATATAACGGATCTAATAGCTTAGTAAGGCCTTTAATAAGATATATAAATCGATAATAGTCTTTCTCGCCGACTATTAAGAGGCGAAAGTCCTACTAGCTAAAGGGATAATAGACTTTAAAGGAGAGATAGTATATATACGAACGTACGAACGCTAATAAGGCTCGACGCGCTACTTTAAGTGCTATAGTTATAGCTGTATAGAGGTACAATATAAGGCTATAGCAGCGATATATAGTAAATACGTATAAACCGAGTATACTACTATCGACTATACCTTAACGCGAATTCGATATACGATATACTAGGGACTATACTAAGTAATAGATCGCACGTACTTTAAGTACCTAGAAATACTACAACGATTTAACTTAGTCGAATAGTATAAGTAGAATACTTCGAATACTATTAGCGAACGTAGAAAAACGACCGATAGTATAATATAGTATAATAAACGATAAGAAATTACGCGACTACGGACTTATTATAATTACGAAGCCGGCGTACTTTTAAAACGAAGAAGAAGAAGTAGTTGCAGCGCCTTCGTACTATTCTAACTAGAGATAATATCTACTTAGCTAAGCGAACAACGCGATAAGGTAGTTAATACGCTTACTTATCTACGCTTATATAAATATCCGTACGCGAGGAGTTCTAGTAATATCGCTTAATATCGTTATAGTATAAATTAGAGTTAAAATATAAGCTATCCTTATAGTATTAGTTTACGTATCGCTCTAGAACTAGAAAGCCTTATAAAAACAGTAAGACTCCTTTAATAAACGATATAAAGCTATAATATAAGATATAAGATTATTATTACTAGAGTTTTTAATTAATACGACTTACTATAAAGTAGCGATTATATAGGGATCTTACTAAGATAAAGCGAAGCTTAAGATATTATCGACTTAATAGAAGAACTAGATTTATAGTCGCTTCTTCTTCGCGAAAATATTACCTATAAAGGCGCTAATATAAAGACGATTATTAATCTTATTCTTAGTAGTAAAGGCTTAGCTAACGGTTAGCTAACTAGTTAGCTATACGATATTAAATACAGATAAGACTATTAAGCTATTAGTACGAGTTTTACGATCTAGATTAAAAGCGTTACCTTAGAACTATAACGACTATTTAAAAAAGTAGATTAAAAGCGAATCTAAACGGTTATAAACTAGGAGTTAAAATCAATACCTCGCCGACTAGAAGACGAAGACGTTAAATTATAAGCGCGACTACTCGTTAAGACGATATAAGAAATACTCTAGAGATACGTTTCGCTAGGACGATTATCGCTCTACTCTAAGCGATAGTAGAATCGAGAACTAACTTAGCTATAAAACGAGTATAGCTAGCTTTATAGTCGAGCGAGAGAAGTATAGCGTAATAGGAACGCGGATAGTAACTTAGAAAGACTAGCTAAGAAGATAAGATATTACTTTTATAATACGATAAAGAAGTAAAAAAGATAATACTAAAAGAAGTATTTATAAGAGACTAACTATATTTAGAATATAGTACGATACCTTTAACTAACGAAAAGTAGAGGCGTAAACTAAGTAAACGAATTAAAGCGAAACTATTAAATAGTATATTAAAGGTACTCCTTAAGACTAAATATATAAGGATAGTTAGAGCCTTAGAGGTACTTTAGGTAGAGGCTAGCTATTATAAGGTATAGGGTAGTGTATAATAAAACGAGGCGAGTATAATTTCTAAGAGGAACCCTATAAGAAAGTAGTATATAAGTAGAAGCTTATCTTAAATAATAACTAAGTAGGTATAAGTATATAATATAAGTTAACTATAAAGAGTCTATCTAGATAAGTAGTTATAATTAAAGTAGTATATATTCTTTACGTACTTTATATACTTCTATAGCTCTATCTTAGAGCTTATAAAGCTAATAGAGCTATTCTATCTTATTAAGTCTAGTTTAGAGAACGTTCTTTCTAATTAGTTTATAAGTTATACTAACCGCTTAGCGATTATATTTATCTTATTTATCTATTTATAATTAGGCTAGCGTATAATATTTAAGTCTTTTTAGGTCTCGCGAACTTCTACTAACGATTTATTAAAGGGTTTTTACGAGTAGTAGAACTATTAACGGCTTTAACTAAGAAAATAAAAGGAAAATATACCTTTCTCTTAAAGGTATAAAGGGCTTTTAAGTTCCTAAAGTAACGCTTTATAACTACTTCTTTTCTTATAATATTTTAATCGCGACCTACTAATCGTAATAGAAACGAATACTTTAAATAAAGCTATTACTATTATACTTATATAAGTATATAAAGATAGGAAACGAAGATCGATTACCTACTTTTTTAAGAAACTTAAGAATACGAAACTTAACTATACTATATTCGATAAAGAATTATATACTATAGTTATTATACTAAAGTATTAGAAAACTTACCTATTAAGTACTTTAGAACCGATTACGATATACTTAGACTATAAGAATCTTACCTATTAAAACGAAATAAAGAAGTTATTCTAACGATAAGTAAGATAGTTTAAGGAGTTATTTAATTATACGTTTCGTATATACTATATAAGGGGTAAGAAAAACCGTAGAGCTAATACTTTAAGCCGAAGACTCGATTATATATATATTAGAGGTACTCCTTAAGACTAACTATATAAGAATAGTTAGAGCCTTAGAGGTACTTTAAGTAGGTATTAGCTATTATAAGGTATAGAGTAGTATATAGTAAAGGGTAATAATATAGATCTAGAAACTAGCTAGAACTAGTAAGAGTGAGTATATAATATAAGTTAACTATAAAGAGTCTATCTAAATAAGTAGCTATAATTAAAACGGTATATATTCTTCACGTGCTCTATTCGCCCTATTAGCTCTATAGCAGGGCTAATAGTCTCGATAGAGTATACGCTATACCTAATATAGCAGTTATCCCCTAATACTCCTTTTAATTAGTCTATAAGTCGTAATAACCGCTTAGCGGCCGTGTTTATCTAGTTTACCTATCTGTAATTAGGCTAGTATATAATAATATAAAACCTTAAGAATAATCTAATACCGATTTTAAAGAAGAAAGGCGAGTACTTAATATACGTATAATCGTAGATCTCTTTAGCGAAGAAGAGGATACTATTATATATTAAGATCTCCTAAGCTTATAAAGATAAAGAAGAGAGTATATTAAAAGAAGATATAAACCTTTTAATACTCTTCTTAAAGGGTATATTCTAGTATAAATATCGCCTTTAGGTACTCTAAAGACTTAGAAAAAGACTTATTACGCTATACTATAATAATATAACCGTAAGCTATTTAAGAGTTAATAAGACGATCGAGCTTCTTATATAAAACTACTATTAGCCTAAGATAAGAGAAATCGTAAGAGACTATATCTCTTAATATAACTTATATAATAAAGTTAAATACTCTAAGTATAAGTTATATAGCTTACTATAACTCTTATAAGCACTAAAAAGCGCTTAGAAGTTTATATTAATAAACTTTATAATTAAGTTACCTAAGTCGAAAAAACTACTTATAAGAATAATCTACGATAGTATCTTAGTTATTTATAATCGACTAACGAAATATTCCTACTTCTTATCGTATATAAAAAATTCTATAACTAAGAATCTATCTTATATATTTCTAAGGAATATCTTCGTAAACTATAAGATACCTAAAGAACTAATTACCGATTAAGATAAACTCTTTATATCTAAATTCTAGAAATCCCTTATAAAGCTATTAGATATAAAATATAAACTATTAATCTTATTTTACCTTTAGATAAATAGATAAATCGAGCGAACGAATTAGATATTAGAGTAATACCTACGTTGTTATTTAAATTATAAATAGACGAACTAGGTTAAACTACTACTAGTAGCCTAATTCTATTTTAATAACTATAATTTAGCGACGGGTATATTACTATATTTCGCTAGTTATAGTTTTTATCTCTAATTTAAGGATATTACGGGATTTTAGCCTAATAAAAAGGCTATAATTAAGGCGGAGTTAATATATAAACTCTATAAAGAGGTTAAAATAGATATTAAGTTCTTAAACTAAAGAATAAGTAAGTATACGAATAATAAAAGGCTTAGTAAACTAACTTTAAGGGAGAGGAATCTCGTTTACCTCGTTTGTAAAAATATTAAAACAAAAAGACTAAGCTTAAAATTAGATTACGTTAAGTTAGGACTATTTAAGATTAAGAAAAGAAAAGAGCTAGTAATATTTATTTTAAATTTACTAAAGAATATAAGAATCTATTTAACCTTTTATATTTTACTTGTTAAACTAGCCTCTAAGAATACTAAACTCGTAATTGTTTACTATTAAGGCCTGTATGCCTACGACGCCTAAAGCGAGTGCCTAGCCCGATCATTTAGGCTGCAAGATACAAAAGTACGCGCTAACGAATGATATTGATATAGTGGCATCTTGAACACATACCCATACCTAAGTCTTAGCGCTTAGCATCAGTAAAACGGACTAACCCGTAAGAGAGACGCGACGCGTTGTATTAAGTTAGTCGGAAGAAGATACCAATCAGATGAAATTGAACATGTTCTATGGTTTTCACCCCCCCAACGCCGAACACCGAAGGATGAAGAGATCACACCATCGCCACGAATCTGCCATGATACCTTGTGTGCAAAATCCATTCTCCTATTCCTTTACTGGCACAAGTATCGCATCAATGTATGAGCTCTTAGCAGCAACCACAGCGCTCAGCGCGTTGACTGATGTAGCCTGCATGATCTCGAAGATGGATACTTCAGCTCCGGCACGTAAAGCCAACATGTTTCGCAGTTCCACTGCCGATAGCGAGTCGACACCGTACGTTGTCAAAGACTTGGCAGCATCAACATCTCCTTCATCCATCATGAATATATCCACGAGTTGCCTCGTAATAGCTGTGACCACCGCCTTACATGCTTCTTCGAAGTCTGAAGCAGTGGCGATTGAGGCTGCTAGCTCTCCCATACCGCCACGTTTGCCGCCTGAGCCATGGTCTGAGGAAGTACCTTTCGGTTTTAGAGGGGTGAATCTCCGGTCGCGATCCAAGCCTGAGGTCGTCCAATCAGCACCTTCAATGCCGACAAGTAATGAATCCTGAGGAGAGGACAGGATCGCGGATCCAATGACTTGTAACACCTGCTCTTCTGTAAGCGCCTTCCAGTGCTTGAGGCCAGCTGCAAGCTTGTCATTTTCTGCAACAACTCCCACGGCCTGCACAACACCGATGTCGACAGCAGCTGCGTGGAGTCCTTGGCTGAGTCGGAAATTTGCCAGGGCATCTTGGTAGGCATTGCCCGCTGCATAGTTGCACTGGCCGGGCAGACCGACAATACCGGACAGCGACGAGAGCAGAACGAAAAAGTCAACATCCTTGCTGTGAAGTCTTTGGTGCAAATTCCAGCTGCCATGAACCTTCGGTCGTACTGCACCATTCCATTGCTCATGGGTCATTCTTTCCACCAAAGAGTCCTGAAGAACCATAGCACCCTGTATGACACCACGGATAGGTGGCATATTCTGTTCACAAATGTCGAAGGCTGCTTCGACTGACTTCTTATTGGTGATGTCGCAAGCTGATGCAAAGGCTTGACAACCGAGCTTTGCAGCTTCTTCGGAGAAGGAGCGAACCTTCTCAACGCTGGCGCTGCGAGACATGACAATGATGTTTCGAGCACCTCGGGCTATGAGCCATTCGCAGACTGTTCGACCTATGCCTCCCAGACCTCCTACAACAAGGTAGGACGCATTGTTGTGCAGTTTGACGACTGGGTTGCGCGGGAGTACCTGTTATGAAAGATTAGCTGTTGGACGCAGAGTTCAACCTTGTCACTTACCTTGACCATGTCATTACCGCTTACCGTCAACACCTGTTTACCGATCTGTTTGCCAGTCTGCATAAGACGAAAGGTCTTCTCGATTTCGGACACAGGTCGCACGTTCAGAGGTTGGACTGGTGAAATTGTGCGCTGTTGCAGAAGAGTCATTACCCCTTTTAATGCTCGCTGTACTTGAAGACCTTTGTGGTCTTCGTATTGAACAAGGTCGAAAGAGGAGAATGACACATTGCGTGTGAAGGCCCCTATCTGAAGACTGTTGTCAGACTCGAAATCTTTCTTACCGACCTCGACGAAGCGCCCGAATTGGGCCACGCAGTTGAGGCTTTCTTGAAGCAATGTGCCTGAGAGACTGTTCAAGACGACGTCCACGCCTTTATTCTGTGTAGCGCTGAAGACACCAGCGGTGAAGGACTTGTCGCGGCTATTGAAGATCTGGCCAGATGGTATAGCGTAAGTCTTGTGCAGAAAATCTCGCTTCCCGGTCGTTGATGCGGTCGCAAAGATGTTGGCACCAATGTGCTGTGCGATCATGATGGCTGCCTGGCCAAGTCCTCCAGCTGCCGCGTGAATGAGCACCGATTCTCCCTTCTGCAGTTGTGCGATATCATTCAAGCAGATGTAGGCTGCGCTGTAGCATTTGGGAATGGAGGCTGCAACTTCGAAACTCATGTCGTTAGGAATGTGCACCACGTTTGTGCAAGCAGTGCGGACGGCATTAGAATAATCACCTTTCATGAGTGCTGCCACGCGATCGCCGGCCCTGAAGCCTTTCTTGGTGGCGTCAGAGCCCAGACGAGCGATGATGCCAGCACATTCGAATCCCATAACACTTGTGTCTAGCTGTCCCATAGCAGCCATGACATCTCTAAAGTTGGCACCGAAAGCTTTCGGCTGAATCTCAATTTGCTCCGGCAGGAGAGTTGTGACTGCATCATCGTTATCCACGAAAGATAGGGTATCGTGCAGGCCAGGAGTGCCGATGGCTAATTGCAGCCTTCGCTCGGGCTGCATTAGCAATTCAAGTCCTGCAGCACCCTTCTGAGAAGACGAGGGAACGAACATTTTGTTTCTTTCGTAATCTTTGTAAAACCGTGGCACGTTGATAACGCTATCGCGTACAGCATATTCGAAATCATCGATGCGCAGTGAAAAGTCGAACGATGCCTTGAAGACACTTGAAATTGCACAGATAGAGCCTGGTGACCAGGCGTCCTGATTTGGATCTAGGTCAAGCGCAATGGCTCGCTTGCCGGCGTACTCAGTACGCAGGGTCCGTAGGAAGCCCTGATTAAGGCTGTGATCAATGTTCCGAGGATTCATTGTCGCTCCGGAGGTAAGCCATAGAAGGCCTTTGGATTTCACAGACAGGTCTCGGATGGCCGTAAATTCTTCTGGTGTAGGATCTTTGAGGGATGGATGATCGATGTCTCCAAGGAAGATGCAAACTTTGCCGTCTGGCTGAACATCTTGCAAGGACTCTATTGAGGGTGGACAGTTCGTGATAGTAGCAAGCGAAGCCGTAGCTTGGCGAAGCCATTCTGCAGGTGGTCGGGTGCGGTTGGTTACAAACACAATGGGAGCAAAACTCGGTGGAGAAATATCCGTCGAGATTGTCGATACAATTGCTCTGCAGGAGTGCTGCTCTTTGTGCTCGCTATCGTAGAGGACATGGTCAACGCCGTTAAAGCCGGCGTCCTGGAGTGCAACGCTCCATGCTGATGTTGACAATGCTGGTTTGAAGGAGCTATCATTTTGGCGTTGCTCCCACCACTCAGGTAGCAGACTTAGCACAAGCCATCGATCCAGCGAGTCTCGTCTCGCATCAGTGAAAACGAGTGAGCCTTCGGGCTTCAACAGTTTCCTGATGTTGGCGAGTGCCCTTGAAGGATTATTAAGAGCTTCCATAACTTGATCAATAATGACAAGGTCGTAGCTAGCAGCCTCAAAGCCTTGTGCCCCTGAATTCTTCTCAATGTCGAGCTCCTTAAATGTCATCAAGGGTTGCCAAGCAGCCGAACGTGTTTTGACGGCTTTAAGGCGCTCTTCGGACGTAGCTGTAACATCATAACAATCAACGACGTCCATGGCGCAAGGGCCTAGTGCTTGTGCGACTCTCATAGCAGCGGACTCATTAGCGCTTGCCAAATGTAAGATTCTCAATTTAGGCTTTTTGTGTGCCAGAAGCTTCGCATATGTTCCAATCTTGTCCAGACATTGCGAGAAGCCTGTTGGTTCGGAGAAATATTTCGAAAGACTCTGGTCTGGTAGGATCGATGAAAGCGCTATTTCGCCCTTCATGATGGATGCTAGCTTGGGACCTACTTCGCAGACCAAGCGTTCACCGATGTTATCTTCGACTTGCTGCGAAAGGGCTTTCATCGTGATTGAAGAGTCTTCAGCCTCCTCTTCATCACATGCGAAGACTTGGTCGTTGAAGCCGAGCTCGGCGCGTAGTAGCATCCAGTAATAGAGGTATTTGTGATGCGGCTCCATCGTCGAGATGTCTTTCCGTGAAATGTTCTGTATAGCTTGTCTTATGTAGGACATGCAGAGTCGCTGAATGTTCACGAATGTACGAACAGCCGCCTCATCAGAAGGAGATTTGGAAGCTTTCTTAAAAGCCGTGATACCAGACACAACTATGTCTGGCTGCCATGAGACTTTTGCGAGCTTCTTGTAGGTGTCTTCAGGCTGTATGACCTCTCCAATGGAACGAGTTATATAGTGATCGACCGACATGACTGGTTGCGGTGGCGTTCCATCAGAAGAATGATCGACGACCACTAGGTTGGCGTCGAAGCTTTGAGTGGTCCTGCCCACAATTTCCGAATAAGCCCGGAACTCATGACCTGCATCATTGGAGATGTTGTGGGCAACATACAAACCTTTGATGACGCGGGGAACAAATGAGGCATCCAAGTTCGCACCCGGAAGAGCAATGTAGTTGCCGTAGCCGAATTGAAACAGGACGTCGAGTGTAGTTGGATGTATTACATGGGCATGTTGATGCTTGTATGGTTGTGTCGCCGCGGTATCAGCAACGGTGAATGTCGCAACGGCCTGAGAGTTGCGGGCTTTCACCTGGGTTAAATTCCGGAAACTAGGCCCATGCTTGACTTCTATATGATGCAGTGCATTGTAGACATCAGTAGGAGCCAGGCTCTTTCTATAGTCGTCCATTGAACTGTGATTGGCAAGACGTGAGATTGCCGAATGTGGTACATCAGCTTTAGCACCATCAGCAGCCGCAACAACTGTTTGGATCAAACCTTTGCAGTTTTCGGTCCATAGACCTTCCCCGTTGACTGAATAGACATGAAATTCTGTCCATTCTGATGCATATATCGCTTTGTGGCTGATTGCCGTGAAAGTCATCTGAATCTCAATTCCCTCTGCATTATCTGGGATGACCAGTGCAAGAAGGACTTCGATGTCGCGAAATCGATAGCCAGAGATGGCCTGGTCTTTGATCTCAGCCACTTGGTGAGCACCTTGTATGGCCATGCAGATATAGCTTGCAGCCGGTAAGACTATGTCCGTCTGAATGACATGGTCACGAAGCCAGGGTAAGTCTGAAAGCCGAAGAACATGGCGCCAAGTAGGTGTAAGCATGTTTGTGCCCAGCACAAGAGATCCGAGCAGGTCGTGGTCTGCATGTGTCCTGTGCCGATGTGCACGATTCATGCGTGGCTCAGACCAGTGTCGTTTTTGGTGGTTCCAGGGATATGTTGGCAAGTCATGAATGACCTGGACGTATTGGTTGTCTTTGGGGAAGTTAACACTGCCCATATCAACGGGGTAGCCCGCACGAATCAGCTCGCAAGCCAAGCCGTGCATTGTGACCAAAGCATTGCTCTTCCTGATCAGACTTGGGAAGTACTGTATCTTGCAACCTTTGAAGTTTGATTGGGCGACTGTCTCTTGAATTGGCCCTGACAAAGTTGCATGAGGACCAATCTCGATGATGACATCCACATCAGACGTAGTTATATCCTCATCCTCGAAGCACATAGCATGTAGAGCTTTGGTGAATTGTACAGGTTTCGCGAAACTGTCGACCCAATGCTTTGCGGAACTAATCCGTGCGCCATCTGTTTCCCGTCTACCAGTTGTAGGCGAGGCATAAATGACACTGGGGTTCATCTTCCCTGAACCTTTGAGGAGTGGGTCCAACCATTTCCGGTAGGTTGGTGACAGAGCCTCCATGTGATGCGAGTGATAGGCACAGTCAATCTTAAGCCGTCGTCCAAAGACATTGTCGGCCTTGAGCATCTGCTCGAGTTGGTCGACAGCATCAGCGTCGCCTGAAGCAGTCGTGCTGCTTGGGCTGTTGAGACAAGCGACGACCACAGTGCCTTTAGGAAGGCGTGAGAGGTAGACGCGTTCCAGTTCTTCGGCACCCAGACCTGTTGCAATCATAGCACCTCTCTTCTCAACCACTCCTGGAATTGTTTTCCCAGCTATCTGACCACGTGCAAACACAATGGCCATTGCATCCTCAAGGGTACAAGAGCCGGAGGCATATGCCTCCGCAACCTCGCCGCTGGAGTGACTGCATAGCGCTGTTGGATTGACTCCCCAAGAGCGAAGAATCTCTACCAAGCCAATCTGTACAACAGCGGAGAGAGGCGTGCTGAGTGCCAGTTCATTGACTCTGGTATCTTCTGGTCCTTTGGTAAGTTCGTCTAACAAGGTCAGTCACGATCAAATGGGATTTATCAAGAATGTTCCTACCCATGAGGCTCCACGTGCACCCAAAGTCCTTCAGGTAAATCTCCGCTGCATTGATTGTGGCCTTGAAAACTGGATAGGCTTCAATGAGTTCGCGACCCATGGCCCACCACTGCGCACCCTGTCCGGTGAACACAAAGCCAATACGAGGCTTCTCCAGAATTCGTCTTGGGCTCGATTGCGAAGCTTCAAACTTCTTCACCAGCTCAAACAGCGATGTTGCTGATTGAGCATTGACCCACGGCAGCTTTGAGCGGCGCTGGCCAAGCGTGTAGGCGAGATTGTCGAGATAGAGATCTTCGGAATCTGTCTCTATGGTCTTCAGATGCTCTGCAATGTTCGAGGCCATTCTTGTCGCAGCCTGCTCGTCTTTCGCGCTCAACATAAAAACCCTTGATCGTGGTGACTTGAGTGGCTGCTGTGACTGATTATCGGGAGGGAGATCTGTCCTGTTCAGAGAAGAGTACGATTCATAATCTTCCAATATAACGTGTGCATTGGCACCGCCGTAACCAAAGTTGTTGACAGATGCTCGCCGGATGCCAGTCTTATCCGCCCAGCGCTGCAGCTCCGTAGGAACCTGCATCTATATTAGCAAAGAATCGTGAATTGCCATCGCTAGAACCCACCTTTATGCGGTATTTTTCGAACGGTATTGCCGGGTTGGGCTTTTCGAAATTGATACTGGGAGGTATTTGTTTATGCTGTAAGGCCTTGACTACTTTGATGATGCTTGCAAGACCGCTCACAGTCTCAGTGTGGCCTATATTAGTCTTCACTGAACCGATCGGAAGAAGTTCTGGACGTTCGCCATTCTGTGCAAAAGTAGAGGCTACTGCTCCGGCCTCTATGGGGTCACCCGTCGGCGTACCGGTGCCATGAGCTTCAAAGTATGTTGTATCAGCAGGGTCGAGACCTGCCTTCCTGTAACACTGGGCAATGAGGACAGCTTGAGCCTCTTGGCTGGGCGTCGTGATAGTTTCCGTCTTGCCGTCCTGGTTGACTGCAGTAGCACGTACCACAGCCCGAATAGGGTCTTTATCTCTCAGTGCATGATCGAGGCGTTTGATGACCACTGTAGCTGAACCCTCTCCTCTGCCGTATCCACTAGCTCGGCTGTCGAAAGCATACGACCTGCCAGCCTCGGACAAAAACGCGCTCGACATCACCATAAAGTTGTCAGGATTCAGTATGACATTTGAAGCAGAAATGATAGACATGTCGGAATCGCTAGATTGAATGCTCTGGCAAGCCTGATGGAACGCAGTGAGAGTGGTTGAGCATCCAGTATCGATTGTTTGGCTTGCGCCTCGAAGGTCGTAGAAGTGAGAAAGTCTATTAGCAGCCATAGCTGCACCAGTACTAACAAGTAGAGCACGTGGTAGGGACTCTGGATCCCTCATGTGCATTTCGCTGTAATCGTGGAAGAACGAGCCGGCGAACACGGATGTGTTTGAACCCGCAACATCTTGTAGCGAGAGACCGGCTAGGAGAATTATCAGCAGGCAAAGTCTGAGGTACGAAGTCGGAACATCTTACCATTTTCGAATGCCTCATATGTAAGCTCTAATTGAAGTCGGAATTGAGGATCGTAAACCTGTATGGCTATGAGTCAAATCGTCAAGCCCGTTTGCTCAACATACCGAAGCAAGCTCGGAAGTGAAGTTGAAGAAGCTGGCGTCGAATAGAGCGATGTCTTCTGATAGGAAATGTCCTCCTTTGACATTCATCTAAATTCGAGTAAATAAACGGTCATTTTGAAAGCTTCGCTGGCCTTACAGTGTTGAGCTTTTGTCCGTTCGGATGGTAGAAGGCGTCTTTGTTAAACCTCGAGGCTGGAAACTCAGACCAAGCACTTTTGGACTCTGCGCAAAGCTTCCAGAGTTTCTCTGGACTGCTAGCTTCGCCCGCAAAACGGCATCCCATGCCAATGATGGCAATAGGCAGTGGTGAAGTCATGATGTCAAGGATGGGAGTGTATGTTGAAATATCCTGTCAGATTGTGATGGCGGGTGGAAAGATGTGTTAGCAGTGGAGGGCAGCCTTTTGTTACATGTCTGATAGTACAGCATGGCATTATGTCGAATGGCATCCATCCTTGAATAATGCCTGACATGCTCGTTACACGTGAAGCTTGGGTTCGGAGAAATTTGTGTATCTCCGTGGGCAATCCGTATTCTGTTTCTTGGTGGGTAATGATGCCACGGAAAGGTACATTGGAGGACCATGCCACACGGACTTAGTACACGTGGCCGCGGGACGCCATGTATGCTGGGCATGAGCTCGTTGTAAAGGGCCGCTCGTCGCTGTGGCAGTAACAAAATTGTCCGCACAACAGACACATGGCGGCAGAATGTTATCACGCTCAATGTCGGCTCATCTTCGATTGTCCGCGATGCTCAGAAGAACAGAAAGCGGCTCCGTACTTACCTATGTGGTAACGTGGAGCTCACGTGCACCGAGAAGAAACTCCGTGGGCCAGACTCCCGGCGGGCAACCCAAACGGCCGCCTCGGCTACGGTTGGCTAATCTCATTGTTAATGCTGCTGCAGGCTATGTTTCGTCTTTTTTTGATGGCAATTAGTACTTACCTGCTTGTCACGATGGTAGAGTGATAAGCATAAGGGTTGTTATATATTACAATGCGTTGTTGTTGAGGTATAGTCGTCGACTAGATGACTAGCAGTTTGGCGGGTAAGCGTGCAGCAGCAAAGCGTGCAAACCGGCCAAATGGGTTGTCCAGGAAGAGCCTGGCTAATACTGTGTGAGGTGGGACCAGATCATCGGTACACCTTCCTGGTTCGTTGACAGGCATTGTGCTCAATCTCCCTCCGGAAAGTGAATGTGTCACCCATAAGCGCAAATTTTAGGCAGGGAATGCGACACCTTGACTTCAGGGAAGGAGTCACCTATCCCTACCATCACGACCTGGAACTTAGGCTGGTGAAAGTTCGAGTTTTTCGTCGGCTAATTCGACCAGTCCTTGAGTCCGGGTCGCGATGGTAAGCAGCGAGCTTCTGAAGAAACAAGCTGGACGGCCGATCGCCGTCCGATCGCGTCCATAGAGTCTCTCTTAAGAGCAGACCAGACTGATCTTAGGGGACTTCGGAGATTTGCACTTTGAGCAAACACTCTTACCGGTTGACCCCCTCTACACACGGATTTAGACAATTGGTTCTAGGGTTTCGAACCCTCCTCTTTATACCTATCAACGAAGTTGTATTAGTAGCCCTTAGAGACTATTTTGAAATTCTAATCTTTCAAATCCGTGTACAGAGGGGACCTCAATCCAGAGTTGGAGTGGCACTGCATGGTACTCCTCGTTGTAATCTTGATCGAAACACCTCCATATTTCTATCTAATAAGTCACCGATCTTTGACGGTAACGGCTCGCCACACTTGTATCTAAGAGCTTTGTGTTCTACACAAATATACTTAGCTGATACGCGCGAATAGAACAATACTAATCTTGACCTAAGAAAAGACTGTTCAGCTGTTCGGTCAGGAGCGATATTAAGGAGACGTATTTATCTACAATAGGTTAGCTCGCCAGGTGTTCGGATCCAGAAGACAACGAGAAGTGTGCTGAGTTACCGCTACCTCGATGGACTACGATCCTTCCATTGATTGTCCAGAGCGTGATCCTGTGATGAATATGGATTCCTCGATTGTTTTACACTTCTGGAGAGCACGTGGTGAGCACTGTCAGCCGTGTCCAGGAAACAAAACCTCGCCCGATGTTCTTGAAATATTGGATTAGATTGCTCGACCGCGCAACCATGCTTAGGATCGCCACCGGAAGTGTTGACTCAAGCAAGCATAAGTGTCCCCGCCTACACTCGAGTACTACTCGTCGACAAGTCTCAAGACCGGCAACGTTCACTTTCAACGACGACTCTATCCAGGCAATGATACGCGGAATAGAAAAGTATCATGTTATTCCTGATCTAGACGTCATGTGAATTGCGAGTTCTTCAATTCCAGCTCAAATTCCTGTTGCCTACGATATGGCAGGAAAGCAAACGCTGTCAACCAATAATTTGTGTTGCCGCAGCCCACATCTCGTTGGTGTTCAATTCTTCCATTTCCCCGTCGTTGAGACATACCAGCAAATTCATGTCTCCAGACGCATCAGGTGGATAGAAATATAAAGTGCCCGGTATAGGTGGCAGATTAGGTCGTCTGATAAACTTGGGTTCGCCAAGTGAGCCATACTTGAAGACCAGGGACGCATTGGCCATGGAAGAGCACGAGACATCTGTAGTCCTATCCGCAGGACCACAGTAGATAAGAGTCGACTTGTCCGGTACACCAGATAGCCACGTAGCATAGCTTCGTACAGAGAATTCTGTATTGTCATTGAGGAGGTTTCTGCGCATGTTGCATGCAATGGTAGACAAAGGTAGTGTCATGAGCTCCTCAAGGGTCAGGAAAGTACGTGAGTAGTAAACTAGCTGACCCATGTAGCTGTGGGAGATTTTCAAGACACCCCGCGAATCTATCGCCCGCAGCATGCGAGAACTTCGTGTCCGGTCGACGCCATCTTTGACCCTGAAATTAGCTAGGCATTTCCAATAAAGAGATATGACTGCGTCCTCAGATGAGATGAACGGCACAGCAGGATCATAGCCAATAGGGTCAGAGGCTATAGTCTTGACCTGCTGTGCTATCTTTCGAGAGAAACGAAGCATCCTCCAGTGCGCGGGACGAGGTGAAGACATTGTTGGTAGAGGTCTTGCAGTTGCTTTGAGCCAGTTATGGTCTCGAATGACATCGTTTGGACTGTAAAGAGGAACTACCTTTGCCGGGTCGCGATTCGCCTGTTCGATGACATCCGCCGGAACTTCTTCACCACACATGACAGAGGCTAGAAGAGTGATCACTCTGAACAATGCTGTACCATCCATAACATTGTGCTGATTGGAGAAGTTCACGAGAGCGCCACCCTTGACGAAGCTGACTTGCACAAGGAAGACCGGAGGGTCACCGTGTTTTGCAACGTCGTAAGGCGTCGGAAATCCGGGTACCGGGCAGAGTAGAGCACCTTCAAGCATTTTAGTCGGTGCTTGAGCTGCAAGGAGTTCGTCATAGCTAGGGCATAGCTGCGTACAGTCTTTGAATCTTACGAAATTGCGTGTCGGAGAGTCTCCAGGCCATACAGCTGATCTGAATCTTCCTGAAGACCCGGCACAGACGCCATCGAGAATGACTCGATACCCCAACCAAGGAACAACTTCCAATATCTTTGCTGCAGCCTCTTCGAACTCTTTCACAACCGTTTCGCGCGGAACGCTCTCGTCAAGCTCGAACAAAGCGACTCCGTGGTTGTATGTGAAAAGCTGCAGGAATTGGCCCATGACATCCGCGTAGACAGGCTCATTGCGAGCTAACTGAAGCTCGGTAGCGACATCCTTGCTGTGGGAAGCAGGAAACACTTGGTGGTTAGCGCTTCTGCTGGGTTCTTGCGGCTGTAAAGGTTGCGCGAGCATATTGGAAATACAGAGATACCGGTTAATTTTGCTGGTATGATCGAGTGTTTTGAGCAGACTTGATTGTAAGTTTAGGAATTAAAGCTCATATGGGAGGAAAGCGTTGTACTGGCGAGCTCCTGCCGCACAACGTCGAAGCACGACTATGTGTCCAGCATGTCTCGCTATAGCTGCCTCACCTGCAAGCATTTTTGCGATCGTGCCAAACCAAGGCTGCTTGGGAATTAGACTTGGGATTGACCGAAGCCCGACACTGACGGCTGGTGACATGAGAAGAATGCAAGAAAGTCCGAGAGAGATCTCCTCGATACACTGTTCTGATATCTCGAAATTGCAGATTCACGTCATATGACAAGTGGCTGACACTGGGAAGTTAGTGGCCAGGTCAAGGTGGGTAGGGCATGTAAGCTACCACTTTCCTCTGCACATGTGGAGCAGCATGTCTAGGATGCTGCTGGTTATACTCCTGCTAGCAATCCTGCGAGCGAATACGAAGAAGTAACAAACACCAAAGGATGTTTCTCGCCAAGCATGTGAAGGGTGCGCTAATTAAAGGCCCTGGTGTGTTGTGGATCATACTCGAAGAAGCTGAACTTGGAACTTGCCTACTTCTCGGAGTATTAATTATGCTGCGGTTCATTATGCATAGTGTCGTCGACGACTTGACGTTTTGGGCGTGAGTAAGTGAAGATCCCTATTTACAAGACACAGGGATAAATTCTTACAAAGTGTGGATCGTCTCCGAAACCAACCCTACCCTATCTTACAGCCTAGTACGCAGCATGTCCCCTAACACTAGGCGGTGCGTAGGCCTATAGCTCCGCTTGACCCCCTAAATCCAGCTGCTTGTGTGTATGCCTACTTCACCTAAGCCATGTATTGCTGTTACCATACTTTTCAGCTAACGGGGAAATCCCTGTTTGTAATAATCTATCCCCGTGACTTGTAGCAACGTGTCAAGCAACCTTGCTACAAGAACCATGCAAGTACCGCCGCTAAGCAGCGAGCGGCGCCACCTGTTGTGGAAGGTGCGGTGTGATACAAGTAGGGAGCGGATCTGTAACTCATTTGTCTCAGACTTCTTCATTACTCCGTTACTGGGCAGTGCATGGCCCACGCGAGTGTACTGCCTTGTCATTACATACTAGTATCTTTCTCCAGCTCTAGCTCCCCGCAGCCACCATAGCTTATTACTACTGCTATCCACACCTAACTCTAGCGAGACCCACCATGCATATCATACACCATCCTAGCACCGGCGACCGCCATCAGGCGCCTGCCTTCTCCACTACTGCACTAAGTACAAATACGGGAAGTGAAGAGAACCACGGACTAACATCCCGTCGATGCAAAGTGTTATTTCCCTAACGGCTCCGGTCGAGGCGACTATTTGCTTCGCTTTGCCAGCCTACCTTCGTTTGTCTCAACAACTCACTGACAACGATGCGGTCACCCGGAACAGTGGGGAAACTTCCATGATTCTGGTGGCGATGTCTGGATGTGTGGAATGCCGGACTCTCAGTCTGCTGTAAGTCCAGCGCTCTTTTCTAGACTCTACAATAATTAGCCCTAGTCAAGAGCCTTCTATGTTATTGGCGCCACTCTTGTGTTCTTCGGAGTTGTATAGCAGACAATGTGGGGGAGTGGAATCCAATGTTTTAGCATACTAGCAGCGATTAGTGTTCGATGACAGACCTTGCCCAGCACTTGAAACTTCCGAGCCAAGCTTTGGAAAACAAGCCTCGCTTGTAGCGGACTCAGGCTTGGACAGACTAAAAGACTACTCCGCAAGAACTGCTACAGGTCCTCTGTCTCGGTACTCCCGACTGGCATGGAATTTCAGATAAGCCGCCAAATCGCTAAATTTCTACAAGACCCTGCAGGTCGCATGACGTATCCATGGCGATCTTCTCGCTGAATGTAACACGGGATTGTCATAAAGTCCTTATATCTCCACACGTACCGTTGCCGTTCGCTATGTTTAGCTTCATTCGCTTTATCTGATGTGCATGTCCTTGAAATGTGGGCCACCAATCATCGTACCGTGTTGAGAATCGACAGGGTTCATCTAAACATGCCACGTATTTTGTGTTTACATGGTGGAGGAACCAATGCGCGCATTTTCCGCGCACAATGTCGCGTTCTGGAAGCGATGCTCAAACCCTACTTTCGACTTTGTTATGCTGAGGCTCCTTTCTTGTCACAAGCAGGACCAGAGGTTCAGGCTGTGTACGACAATTTCGGCCCCTTTCGAGCATGGTTACGATGGGATCCTGATAATGCTGTCGGCGAGACAGATGGTGTTTCGGATGAGATAATTGCTGCAATTGATCTCGCTGTCAAGCAAGACGACTCGTCAGGCGCTAGTGGAGAATGGGTGGGGATCTTGGGGTTTAGCCAGGGGGCCAAAGTGGGTGCTAGCATCTTGAAAGCTCAGCAACTGCAGATGCGAAACTCGAGACGTCAGATGCAGAATCCCGCCTGGCAAACTTTTCAATTTGGGGTACTCCTTGCTGGCAGGAGTCCTCTGGTGGAATTTTCGACAACGACAATCGATACCAGTTCAAATCGGGCGGATCTTGCCCGCCTTGCTATACCCACAATCCACGTGCATGGGATGACCGATACCAACCTACATTTACACAGAAAATTGTTGGACGAGCATTGCGAGAAAGGGTCCACGAGCGTTGTTGAATGGAACGGCGGTCATCGAGTACCTGTAACAACTCCAGTCGTGTCCATGGTCGTCGACAAGATGCTCTCAGTGTTTCAGCATACAGACGCAATCTAGCCATTTTTCGCCACATGTTGTGGTCTAGCGAGACCGTCCCCTACGGCGCAGGTTGATGCCCATTAAGACATCCCATTAGTAGAGTTCAGCGCTTACGTGTTGAACACTAAGTAACGCGAGGCTGAACCCGCACATGATCGGCATTTACTTCTCTCCAAGTGGGGCGATCCGTGTGACGAGAGATCAGCTAGCCCGCCGCTCCTGCAGCTCCCGAGCAAAGGGATCCCCTCTGCGTACAAAATGATCCATTTAGCGCTAACTACGATTTTCTACTACCTCCTCGAATAACTTTATAACCACTTATCGTATATATATATAAGTAGTATCTTTAGAAAGCTAAAGCTCGGTAGACTTTATATATATATAACTTATATCTAAAAATAGATTTAATATTATATAATCTAGTAAGAAAGCTATAATTAATAGTATTTTTTATAGTTAAATAATAATAAGTTAACTATATATAATATATATCTATTATATATATTATATCTTCTTTAGATAAGAAAAGTATTATAAGGTAGATTATAGTATATATAAAGGTAAGATATACGTACTTTAAGCGTTTAAAAACGCGTACTAAGCATCGTAAGCTTATTTAACGAATTTTATACTATAACTTAATAGAATACTACTAATTCTTTATAAAGGTAATATTAGTAAAAACTTTAGATACTTTAGCTTAGATATAGCTATTTACTTTATAAATATATATATTATATATATACTTATTAAGAGAAAGGTAGAAATTTAAGAATAATTTATATCTACTATCTTAAGAGTATCTTTTAACTCTATACTAAGCTTTATTATATATAACTTATTTAGTTTTTAAATTTTTAAAGTATATAACTTATATTATATTATTACTATTATAGAACGAGTAGATTAAGTTATAAAATCGAAGGATAATTTAAAAATTTAGAATTAATAGTAAAGTAATATAATCTATATTTAAGCTTAATTATAAGCTAGAACTAATACTATAAAGAAGAAAGTAAGTTTATAGCTTTAGTACTTATAGAGTTATAAGCTTTTAGTAAGGATAAATTTTTAGTATAATTCTATATACCTAGTATTAATATTTATAATATATAACTTATATAATACTTTTTTTTATATAAAAAATTATAGGATAATCTTAAAATGATTTAATAAACTTAAAATCTACGTATACTATTTAGACTTTACGTTTTTAGTACTTTTCTTCTTAACTCGTTACTAAATAAAGTTTATAAATTATAAATTAGGGTTTTAATACTTTTACTATATATAAATCAATATTAAAAGCTTAAACTATAGTTTTATTATACTTATTATTACGCTATAAGCCTTTTAAATCTTACTTAAAACTTCTAAGTTTATAAGGTATTAGCTTTAGACTTAACGAACTTTTATACTTAAAACTAATATAAATATAAAGCTTAGGACTTAATTAGTATACTAATACTAGAAACTATATAAAAAGCTTTTATATATCCTAAGATATTATCTAATAAAAAGAGGTACTTTAGAATTTTACTTACTACTTTAGGTTTAAATAGCTTTATATAGAATATTATCTAGTTAATAATACTTATATAGTCTTAATCTCCGTTTAAGCCGCTTTCTAACGATACTATTTATATATATATACGATAAGTAGTTATAAAGTTATAAAAGTAAAGAGGAAGAAATTTAGGTTAAGCACTAAATGGATCATTTTGTACGCAGAGGGGATGTGGGCAACTTGATCAGATGGCTTTCCCTGTTGTCCATGTCAATAAACGACGCCGGATATGCGTACATGGGTCAAACCCTGCACAATGAACGTTAGGATTTCTCTACATGCATCGCTACCAGTCATTCATGCACCCGTTCCCACGAGCGGCGGCTAGCTCCATAACAATATTCACACGTGTTGAGCATCTTCTATGCTACTACTCTCCTGTCCACTCATAGAACCAAATTCACCAAAGGCTACATACTACTTGCAAGGTCTTCGATGCACCCTTCAACAGCAGACCTGTGTGTCTTAGTGCTTAACGTAATCATGCTAGGCCTTCAAGATGAGAAAAGGGTCTCCGATTGAGCCTCAGTGCGCTTTCTGAGCAGTATCGGAAAACGCATCAGAACGATCGAGATCTCTGACAGACGCTAGAGATTGATAACACAATGTCGATACCATCCTCGCACTATGCAGCCAGGCCGGTATGTATAGTCTCTCATTCTTGTATCGGACCTCTGCTCTGTAGCTGGAGATATTGTCGTACATTCAATCGCTTGTTCAGCCTCACCTCAGTCATTCTCTGAAGCCTCCCTATACAGCGTTCACTCTTGAGATGGTATCAACATTGGGGCCTGCCCAAACAGTCGAGAAGCCCCCGAGGCAGAGACAAGGTCCAGCTTGTGCTGAGTGTCGCAGACGCAAACTTCGCTGTGATGTTCAACAGCCCAAGTGCGGCACATGCTCAGACCTGGGCATAGCATGTGAACAGACAACCTTCACTTCACCCCGGGGTCCAAAGAAAGGTCACATGAAAGCCCTTCAGAGCAGAATGGGTAAGTCGTTCAGAAGTCTGCTTCTTCAGGCTGAGACTAACCAATCGCCTATTTAGCCAGTCTCGAAGCACGCCTGCAAGAACAGATGGCTTCTGCTGCCGCTCCGTTTAACCCTCCTGATTTCGAGCTTCCAGAAATGCAGTTACATTGCGATTTACCCACGGCTCAACTCAATACACAGCTACCAACGCCATCAACAACGAGCATTGGAAGCAATTCATTCATACCACAAGACTTGACCGTGGACATGACCATGGATATGGATATGAATATGCTGCAGAATCTTGACTATGGCTTAGACCCGGAGATCTCAGAAGTGGTTCGAGCTGATTTGTAGGTCATATATACGAACGAGGACTACATGAGGTGTATGATGCTGACAAGTCGATGATGCAGGGATCAGATCTATTTCGAAAGAGCCCATTCATTTGCTCCGATCTTGCAGCGCCGACGGTACTTTTCTTGGGCCAATCAGCCAAGCAAGACTGAAGCACAAAGGTGCTTGCAATACGCCATGTGGACATTGGCTAGCACTTTCACCACACAATCAGAATATCTACGAAGCATGCTACGCACAGCTGCTGTGAGGATACTCGACGATTTGGAGCGCAAAGACGTTGATCCAGACATGATGGAGATCGAACATGCACAAGCCCGTGTGATATTACTGATCCATGACTTCATGAAGTCAAGCTTCGACCTAGGATGGCTCGGTGCGGCAAGAAGCTTTCGGCTTCTACAGTACATGCGCTTATACGACATTGATGGGCCTCTGCAAATTGCTAAGCGAATGGCTGCCGCCCATGGTGAAGACAAGGTACGTACCGAGGAGTTACGGCGTACATTCTGGGTTGCCTATACCATAGATTGCTTCATCAGTTTGCGAAGCGGCCGGCCTCCCACCTTTCAGGAGACAAGTGTGAGTCTACCCCATGTATAGCGCAGCCGACAGCTTTACTGACAATCATATGCCAGATTGCGGTGAGGCTTCTAGTTCCAGAAGAGCAGTTTCAGTGCGGACGCTGCTCCAAACAAAACCTGCTATCCGAAGTGATGACTTCGTTCACTGATCAGGGTTTCTGTCCCTTCACAGAGTCAATCATCATTGCTACCATCTGCAGTCGAGCTGTCCACCATGGGCAGCAGGCTGCCCTGGAGAATGCGTACAGTCGTGTCACTTCACAACTCTGGACTCGACACTTCTGGATCGAAGAACTTCTGAAGGCTCGATATCTGGTTCTAGGCCTTGACAAACCTCAGGATGTGGTGGACGCTGACAGTCTCCTCATCTTTGCTAAAATGGCGTCTCAAAGTATCATGCTTTATCTTTGTCAGGTACTTGAGTCCAAGACGTGGATTAGGCCCGAAGATCAAGACGCCATTCTTAAGGTCAAGGAACGTTCTGCACAAGCAGCACAAGAAGTGGCCGTCCTCTCACTTTCTCTTGGCCATTTAAGCCGCTTCAAGGTACGTGAATCTAGTTCCTAGTTGTCCCATGATTATTTACAGTTCAAACAGATTCACCCGTTCACCCCGTTGCTTCTTGGGTTTTGTGGGGACTTTTTGAGGAACCGCCATGACGACTTTGGCTTGAATGACATCAACATCCAGCAAATCGCCCAACTCCTTTCAGAAATGAGCTCTGTGAACAAGCTGGCAGATGATGCTTATGCTAACACCGCAATGGCCACTTCGCATTTTAATTCGGTTTGAGGTGTCACAAAGAATCCCCCATATTAGTGATTAGATGCTTAGACCATGTATGACAAATGACTATTTCTGATTTTCGATCTACAAAATGTGGATAGAGCTGAGCTATCGTCTTTTGCAATAATACTTGCCCTCTCCGTGACTTGGCAAACCTCTCTGTCGCATGACCAAATATTTAGTTCGTGTACGCACTACAACGCTATGTTCTTACCTTACCTTACTTATCTTAGACATAGATAGTGATGCTATTATACATATGTATACAGCGCCTAGTCGTAAGAAGAGGCGGTTTTGGTGCGCGCACGAGGTAGTGATTTAATCCTGAAGGACGAGGAGGTTTGCCAAGTTGCGGAGAGGGCAAGTATTATTGCAAAAGACGATATCTCGCGCTGCCCTCACAATCCCAACAACGCTGTTGTGCACATTTCGTGTTCGCCGTCTACAGGGAAGCTGGAAGCAGTTCTTCCGCGGTGTCAATATCTTCGTACGTCCATAGCACCGCATACATTCATTTTCGACAACAGCACGGAAGGGTCTAACATCGGCCGAGTGTGGGGCGGCGAGGGTGGAAAACTACGGTCCGGACAGATACTCCGAAAAACTCCGCCTATCTGGTTGCATACCAAGTACAGCCTCGAGCCTTTGTCCACAAAATCATCATCCCAGACGTGCTTGCTTTCTCCGACGTGACGCTGTAGGCCTTCTTTTCTTCATTGACTCGATGAGACATTCGTTGAGCACGTGGCGGGTAAACGGCCGTTGTGCAGGAGGCACATCATTCTGGCATGGGGTTACAGGCCATGTGTGAACATCATCCAATTCTCCACGTGCGGGAAAGCATGCATCACTCGACAAGCGCGTCTGAAAGGCAGGAAAACGTGTCGTGACCTTCTCCGAGCCCTGAGAAGGCCCTGCAGACCGAGCTCGTGGTTGTATCGAGACTGAGGCGTTCCGGTGTGAACGGAGTTTCGTAGCTATCGCACCTATGTCACCCCCAAAAGCAGGCATTGTTCATGTTCTTGCTACATGGCTTAAGAAGGACTGAGTAGTAGCAATCTGCCGCCGAGATCCGTCGTAATGCCAACTCTTACCACTTAAGCCGAGCTATTCTGTGATACCAACCGTTCAACAATTGCTCAAACCGCCATTCATCATGGTTGTACACGTTCGCGACACTACCCCCAGCAGGACTCTGCTCCTGTTTGGTCACATAGATCTCTCCTTCGACGAAGCAGCATTTCACAAGCTCAGAACATCCTTACATGCCACGAGAGCAAGTCACCAATGGGTTTTCGATACCATAGCGGAGCTTCCACTTTGCTTTTCCGCGCTGCGCGAACGGAATTCAGACATCTTCACGGACTCCCGGCTATCTCTGCTGCAGGATCTCAATGGCTGGATCAATAGCGAAAAGCCTTCACTTTCTCCATTCGTCCTACCAAACATATTGTTGAATCCACTGGTAGTGATTGCGCAGCTGCTTCAATACTCTTCCTACCTCAAATTGACCTGTCCGACAACCGTTGATGACAGGCATCTTCATGCCACAACGCAACACAACACAGAGACGTTGGGCTTTTGTACCGGTCTACTGAGCGCATTTGCTGTGTCGGCAAGCACCGGCGACGAGCAGCTGCGCAAGCATGGCGCGACAGCGATTCGTCTGGCCATGCTCATTGGAGCAGCCGTCGATGCTCAGGAGGCACCCGAGAAGTCAGGACCTTCCCAATCATTTTCTGCGGCCTGGCACTCGCAGGAACAAAGGACATATTTAACGAACGAGCTTGAGGATCTTGGCACAGTAGGTTGATGAGTCCACCCCCACGTGTCCGGAATCTGACTAAATTTAGGCTTACGTATCGGTGGCGTACGACGAGAATCGCGCCACAATCACGTTACCTTCTCCCCAAGCTCCGGATTTGCAAGAGAAGCTTCGATCGAAAGGTCTCTCAGCTAGCGCAGTTGCCCTTCATGGTCGTTTTCATTGGGCTGGGCACTTACACTCGCTCGGAGTCCTACAGCAACTTTGCAATTCTGATGCTAGATTCCAGTTTCCGGATGCAGCACATTCGTTCCTTCCGACGCGATCTAATTCGACTGGGCAAATTATCTCAGGTGGTAGTTTGTCGCAAGAAGTATTATCTGCAATACTGATCACACCGGCACAATGGCATCAAGCATTTACTTACGTGAAATCTGAGGCCCTCTCCCAACCAGATTCCCTCGTTGTGACGTTCGGCAAACCATGTATACCACCGTCACTGCTTCGCACACACGACATCGAAGTGTTCTCCATGTCGGAGCTAGACACAGCAATATCAACCGCAATCAATAAGCAAACTCGATCGAAATATGGCTTCTCGGATAATGATATCGCCGTCGTTGGCATGTCATGTAAAGCTCCTGGCGCGAACAACCTTGAGGAATTTTGGGATCTCCTTTGTGAAGGTCGATCGCAACATAAAGAAGTCCCCAAGGATCGTTTTGGATTCGAGACCGGTCACCGGCAAGTTGACCCACAACGAAAGTGGTTCGGCAATTTCATTGATGACTACGACTCGTTCGACCACAAGTTCTTCAAGAAGAGCCCAAGAGAATGTGCGTCGCAGGATCCCCAGCAGCGCCAGTTGCTGCAGGTCGCTTACCAGGCTGTCGAACAATCGGGCTACTTTCTGTCCGAGACGATGCGGACCGACTCAAACATTGGATGCTATGTCGGGGTTTGTGCAGTTGATTACGAGAACAATGTGGCGTGCCATTCTCCAAATGCTTTCACTGCAACAGGCAATCTACGAGGTTTCATTGCTGGTAAAGTCAGTCACTATTTCGGGTGGACTGGGCCAGGTCTTACCATCGACACTGCTTGCTCGTCTTCGGCTGTCGCTGTGCATCAAGCCTGTCAGTCTATACTAAGTGGAGAATGCAGTGCTGCTCTTGCTGCGGGCACCCATGTCATGGCGAACCCGCTGTGGTATCAGAATCTTGCAGGCGCAACATTCCTGAGCACCACCGGCGCTTGCAAGCCATTTGACGCAAGAGCAGATGGATACTGCAGAGGTGAAGCAGTAGCGGCAGTCTTTCTGAAGAGAATGACCCAAGCTGTTGCTGACGGTGATCAAATCCTTGGCACAATTGCAGCGACTGCTGTTCAGCAAAACGACAATTCCACTCCAATTTTCGTGCCAAATTCCGATTCGCTTTCCACTCTTTTCGACATGGCTACACGCCGCGCAGGCATCGACCCTCATCAGATTGGCTTTGTTGAAGCGCATGGCACAGGCACACCCGTGGGTGACCCTGCGGAATACTCAAGCGTTCGCAAAGTTCTCGCAGGCAAAGGCCGATCTTCGAAACTGCTACTTAGTTCGGTGAAAGGCCTCATCGGGCACTCCGAATGCACATCAGGCCTCATGTCGCTTATCAAGACGCTGCTTGTTATTATGAAGGGCAAAATGCCTCCGCAAGCAAGCTTTGAGAGACTCAGCCCAGGGCTCAAAGCTACACCCGAGGATCAGATTACGGTGCCCACAGTTTTGATGCCATGGACTCCAGCCTACCGCGCGGCTCTCATAAACAACTATGGCGCATCCGGGTCGAACGCATCCATCATTGTTTCTCAAGCACCAAATCAAGGGCCGTTGTCTCGCAGGCAACAAAGACCAGCCTCCGCCAATACTAAACTTCCATTCTGGTTCTCAGGTTTGGATGACAGCAGTTTACGCCGCTATGCGTCCGCTCTTGTTCAATACCTTCGTTCACAAGAAGGTCAACACGCTACCTTTCAAGACATTGCCTTTAACAACTCGCGACAGTCAAACCATGTCCTTGATCGAAGCTTAATCGTCGCCTGCGACTCAAAGGCAGATTTGCAAGACCGATTGACAGCGTTCAGCGGAGCCGAATGTCATGATTCTACTTTGCCTAGATGCGCTAAGCGGCCTCTTATACTCTGCTTCGGTGGACAAATTTCTACCTTCGTCGGTCTCGATCGAGCAGTCTATGAGAGCGCCGGCATATTCAGGAAGCACTTAGGCGCGTGCAACGCTATTTGCCTTTCGCAAGGACTTCCAAGCATCTTCCCAGACATCTTTAAAAGGAAACCCATTACAGATCCTGTCAAGCTTCAGACCATGCTTTTCGCCATGCAATACTCTTGTGCCAAGTCTTGGATCGATAGCGGTATCAAACCGACAGCCCTTGTCGGACACAGCTTCGGTGAGCTTACGGCTCTTGGCGTCGCAGGCGTCCTGAGTCTGGAGGATGCATTGAAAATGATCGCAGGTCGTGCAAAGGTAGTGAGAGACTGCTGGGGCCCCGAAAAGGGCGCTATGATGGCAGTCGAAGGAAACCATGATTCCGTATCCACTCTGCTTGAAGACTGTAACGCCGACCTCGACGGCGAAGCGCCTGCAGTCATCGGTTGCTTTAACGGACCTAAAACCTTCACTCTGTCAGGATCCCGCCGAGCGATCGAAGCTGTTGATGATACGCTATCTAAGCAATCGGTGCACACTATCAAGCACAAGAGATTGGAGGTTACAAATGCCTTCCATTCACCCTTGATTGATCCCATGATGCCTCTTCTAGAGACGAGCGCAGAAGATGTTCAATTCAGACAGGCCCAGATTCTTCTTGAGCATTCAACAAAGATGCCTTTCACTAAGGCGTACACGGCACGGTTCATCGCAGAACACATGCGTGCTCCAGTCTTCTTCAACGATGCTGTCACCAGACTACACGAGAAGTATCCGTCGAGCATATGGTTAGAAGCTGGATCAGCATCGACTGTCACCAACATGGCCAGTCGAGCACTTGGTGCCCCGAAATGCTCCTTGTTCCAGAGTATCAATATCACTAGCGATTCTGGCATGAGCAACTTGTCTGACGCGACTGTAAATCTCTGGAAAGAAGGTTTGAATGTTAATTTCTGGCCCCACCATCGTTCTCAGGTCTCTGCGTACAAGCCCCTGCTCTTGCCGCCATATCAATTTGCGAAGGCTCGTCACTGGCTAGAGCTGAAGGCTCCAGTAGTCCAACAAGCGAACAGCGACAACTTGGTGGCGCAAGACGTGGTCAAACCTCCAGATGCCCTTCTGACGTTTCTGGTCCGTGGGAACGGCAAAAGAGGGTCGCAGTTTCGAATCAACACAAATATCGCGAAATATGAAGCCCTCGTTGAAGGTCATATAATTGCACAAACTGCCTCCATCTGCCCAGCTACGGTTCAGCTTGACCTCGCCATTGAGGGTCTTCAGTTGCTCGAGCCTGAGCTGGTCTCTGATCACTTCAACCCGCAGATTACTAATGTTGTTAACCAGGCTCCATTGTGTTGCGATTCTGCGCGAACCACAACACTGGAGTTATCGCCGTCTAAATGCCAGAAAAATTCGTGGGCGTTCGAGATCAGCAGTAGTAATGATGGGAACAATGCCACTACGCACACATCAGGTGAAATTGTTCTGAAGCATGTTAAGGATCCTCAGCTTAAGGCCGAATTTGCACAGTACGAACGACTGAGTACTCACAAACGTTGTGTAGCCCTACTCGAGAGCACAACAGCGGAAGATGTCATTCAGGGTCGCAACATCTACAAAGCATTTGCACCGATAGTGGACTACGGTCTCGAATACCAGGGTCTGAAGAAGCTTGTGGGAGAGGCATCTGCATCTGCTGGTCGTGTTGTGAAGACGTACAATAACTTGACATGGTTCGATGCACACCTGGCAGATTGCTTCGCACAGGTAGGGGGTATCTGGGTCAACTGTATGACTAACCATGATTCGTCCGACATTTACATCGCGAACGGCATTGAGAAGTGGGTACGCTCACCGAGTCTTACCCCAGGGAACCGACCAGTGGCATGGGACGTTGCGGCATACCACCATGGACCTGTCGGCAAATCATATACGACGGACATCTTTGTGTACAATGCTGTGTCCGGCGCTCTTCTCGAAGTCATCCTGGGCATCAATTATGTCAGAGTTCCAAAGTCATACATGTCAAAACTATTGTCGCGGTTGACAAATACTCCTGTCGAGGGTGCCACTGTGCATTCTGGTTCATTGAGCAGACCCTCTGATATCATCGAGCAGCGCGCCACTTCCTTAAAAAAGGAGCTGCCCTTGGCATCTCAAATAGCTGCAAGGCTGCAAGCCAAACTGAAGCCGAAGGAGGAAGCCAAGTATATTGGCAAGGTGAAAGGCATATTGGCGGATCTTGCTGGTCTTGAACTTGAAGAAATCAAAGACGACAGTGAGCTTGCGAACCTTGGCATCGACTCGCTGCTTGGTATGGAAATGGCGAAGGAGATCGAGACTCAACTCCAATGCACGCTTTCGAGCGAAGATCTGATGCTGGTTACAGACGTGCCTAGCCTCTTGAAGTGTGTTGGAGTAGCGCTGGCAGAGCGTGACATTGACAGCACTGATGGGTCTTGCTCGAGTGATGAGGGATACCAATCTCAGTCGCCAGCAGTATCTACACCAAGAGAGAAGCCTCTGGATCAAATTTCCGTCGCATCACCGAGTATGGATCTCAAATCAAGCCTGGCAGCCTTACTTGGTGTTGAGGTTTCTGATATCAAGAGTGGTGTTGCTCTACGTGACATGGGACTTGACTCACTGCTCGCGATGGAGTTACGTGCTGATCTCGAATCGGAGTGCGACTGCAACATAGATGAACATGTGACTATCGAAGATTTGGACATAGATGGTCTCGAACGTCTATGCGGCAGTGGTGTGTCTCACGGTACTGTTCAATCTGATCCAGCAGCTCCGATCACTTTGGTCTCCAACAGGGAGTCATGCAAGAATCAGCGGCCCGATATTTCTGTCAGCGATGACCTCCAGCTTCCAGGCGATACAGTCGCTCAAGCCTTCACCGAAACTAAGGCCCGAACCGACGTTCTACTCAAGGAGTACAACTTGGACGTATATGCGCGCCAGATTGGACCTGATCAAACAAGGCTATGCATTTTACTGGCTATTGAGGCATTCGAAATTCTAGGATGTTCACTGAGAACTACGAAGGCTGGCGACACGTGGGTGAAAGTCTCAAGTGGCCCAGAACACACACGATTTGTTGACTATCTCTACAAAATGGTGGCACAGAATTCGGACTTCATCCAGGAAGAGGGCGACCAGTTCATACGAACTAATTCTCCGATGCCCACGCAAACGAGTGGAGACCTGCTAGAAGAACTCAACCGCAAATGGCCTGGCGAACAAAGTTGCAACGACTTGACATATTATGCAGGCACCCACTTGCCGCAAATCCTCACCGGCAAGACTGATGGTGTCAAACTCATTTTTGGATCACCCAAGGGCAGAGACCTCGTCTCAAAGGTCTATGGCGACTGGCCTATGAACAGGATGTACTACGAACAGATGCGAGACTTCATATCCCGTCTTGTCTCAAAGCTGCCCGAGAAAGGCGCACCATTGAAGATTCTGGAAATGGGCGCCGGCACAGGAGGCACGACCAAGTGGTTGCTGCCACTTCTAGCAAGCCTCGACTATCCAATCGAGTACACCTTCACGGATCTGGGTCCTTCCTTCGTTGCTGCAGCCCGCAAACGATTCAAGCAATACACATTCATGAAGTTCAGAACACATGACATTGAGAAAGAACCATCTCAGGACTTGGTTGGAACACAGCACATTGTGATCGCAAGCAATGCTGTACATGCTACACACAGTCTTGTCAACTCGACCAGCAGTATACGCAAGATGTTGCGCTCCGATGGTCTTTTGATGATGCTTGAGATGACTGGCACAATGTACTGGTGCGATATGATTTTCGGTCTCTTCGAAGGTTGGTGGTTCTTCGCCGACGGGCGCTCTCACGCAGTCACCAGCGAGATTCAGTGGGAGACGGCACTACAGTCTGCAGGCTATGGCCATGTTGACTGGACGGATGGAGTACGACCAGAGAATAAGCTGGAGAGGCTGCTGATAGCCATGGCATCCGAGTCCAGGTATGATACGAAATCACTTCCTCACATGCCATCTTCACATTCAGCGACTGACATCCTTCTTCGAAAAGCAGCCGTTGAGAAGTTTGTGCAGCAGAAGACGGACCATTTCAAGCAGCCTGTCAAAAAGACCAGCCGTCGGATGCCGACTGGGAAGTGCGTGCTTTTAACTGGTGCGACTGGGAGCTTAGGCTCTCACCTGCTGGCTTGTTTGGCAGAGGACCCGTCCGCCAACAAGATAATATGTTTGAACAGACGCGGACGTTCCAACACACCCCGGGCACGTCAGGAAAAAGCTATGAAGGACAAGGATATCTCAATACCCTCCTCGGCCTGGGCCAAGGTCGAAGTCATCGAATGCAATTCCTCGGACCACCTTCTCGGAATGTCGGCAGGCGATTATGCGTACCTCACCGACAACGTTACACATATTGTCCACAATGCATGGCTAATGAATGCCAAAATACCTCTGAAAGGTTTCGAAGGTCAATTCGAGATTATGAAAAATCTGATCGACCTTGCACATGGTATTGCTTGCAATCGTCCCCAGAGATTCAGATTGACCTTCGAGTTTGTCTCCTCGATAGCAGTCGTCGGGCGTTATCCAACATGGCAGAACAACATCAATGCACCCGAAGAAAGAATGCCCATTGAAGCTGTCCTAGAAAACGGATATGGCGATGCCAAGTATGTCTGTGAGCTAATGCTCGACCATACCTTACACAAGTACCCAGACTATTTCAAGGCCACCTCGGTCAGAATTGGGCAGATTGCAGGTTCGAAATATTCAGGATACTGGAATCCGATGGAGCATCTTTCGTTCCTCTGGAAATCATCTCAGACCATCAATGCTCTCCCGGACTTTAAGGGTCTCCTGTCGTGGACATCTGTCGATGATGTGGCAGGTACACTGCGGGACTTACTGTTCGTTGATCAACCACATCCTGTGTACCATATTGACAACCCAGTACGACAAGCATGGAAGGATATGATCCCAGTCCTCGCTGATGCTCTGGGGATCCCTCGCTCTAACGTGGTCACATATGAGATGTGGATAGCAAAGGTTCGGGCTTGCAGAACCCTATCGCAAAGGGAAAACCCTGCAATCTACCTCATCGACTTTCTCGACGACAACTTCCTCCGAATGTCATGTGGTGGGCTTCTCTTGTCGACAGCAAGGTCTACAGAACACTCGAAGACCTTGCGAGCGGTTGGACCAATTTCAAAAGAGACGGTTCTATTATTTGTGAAGTCTTGGAAAGACATGAAGTTTCTTGCATGAGCCTCGAGGTCTCAAATATTGGTGTTGACAGTGCGGATCAAAATTATGTATTTCAAGAAGTTATGCAGCACCGGACATAGCATGCACGACGAATTTTTCACTTTGCATAGAATATTAGGAATTCGAATTCATCACATTCCAAATTGATTACCACGTCTTTTTTTGAGGTATATCTGGTAGGATCGGTCGTTACGGGCGAGGCTTTCTAGTCAGCCCAACTAAGCACAGCCAGATTACAGCTTCTCGCAGGTGTCAAGTGGCTACTTGGTCGAATGATATGCTTTTGACGTAGCACGATCATAGCACCGGTGAGCTGGGCAGCGCACAAGGGTTATCGGACTTTCTTGGTCTGGACCCGGACTTTCAGATCACCTCGAATACGAGCATTCATGCCTAATATTGACCTCTTACGAAAATCATCGGCTCATCGTTGGATATGATGTGAGGAACCCACGTGAGGCAAGCACGTAACTTAAGTCAGCGCGTGAAAGTCTTCTAATTCAAGTGTCAGGTGCAATACGGCAATACCGATTGAGTGCTTGTGTCTCTAGACAGGCTGCAATAGGCGTTGGTTCTGACCTACAGTATTATTACCCTTCATAATGTAGAAAGACCAACACGGCTTGTGGGAAGCAAGCATCGCCGTTACTTCAGAGGGGCGGGCGTGGTGACAAAATTTGTAGATCCGGTACACAGTGCCAGTCAAAACTCCAGGCACCACTCACGATCACTTGACGTTTACAGGTACCACAATTAGGCAACCAGATCGCAAAATGGCCATATTTATTTTTGTGCGGGCTGCCCGGGCTTGCCGTTGGGTCAGCCTTACTTAGTGAGCGGAGCCCATAACTACTTTCTATAGGGTGGTCATGCTTTACACCACCTCATGCGGTATCAAGTGACTGTATAATCGGTGATTCCTGCTCCACCGTCTCGAGAGCTAGATTTTTAGGTCTTGTGTCCAGTAGCAGATCTTGCATCGGAATAACGGGCGTCCCTGGCTCAGACGGAGTTGCGACTGAGCTGTCTGGCACAGAGTCAACCTCACTCTCGTCTCCTTCCGTCATTTGCTCAGGTGTCGGCAAATCCACCTTCCGATCGCCGTTGACCAGTGCCTGTATGACGACACGCCATTCAAAACTTTCGCGGCTCTCTCGAACCATATCCTCGTAATCAAAATTCCAAATCTTGTGTGACCGCCTCTTGATCTCTTTGAAACATTTCTCAGGATGAGACCCTGTCCGCGGGTGATTCCATTCATAAATCTCGCAAACATCATGGCTGCTTTGCACAAGCCACTGCGTGCGCTTTCTTCTGATAGAGTTGAAAGTGAGGAATGCAAGCTTCAGCGCTTCGAATTTTGAGGCCTTGTTGTTCTCGGTCATTGAACCAGCTTTGTCCAATAACGCCGATAAGCATAATGCATCCTCGACACCAACACCAGCGCCAGCGCCATGGTGTGGTGCTGCAGCATGGGCAGCATCGCCCGCGATACAAATGCGACTCTTGTTGTAGCAGGGTACAGGGAAGATAGCACTATCAAAGACTGCCCATTTGTCGACCTCATCAGGCAACAGGCTTGCGATTGATCGAACCGTCGTGCCCCAATGGGCGAAGACCTTCTCAACGTCATCTCGAGTGGCTGGCGCGACAAATGCCTTTGAGATTGTCCACTCCTCAGGGTCTGGGGCAAAGGCGACCACATTCATCAGCTTCTGATCAGCTACAGGAAAATGGAGTAGGTGAGCTTTCGGCCCAAGATGCATATGCTGATTTTTGGCCTTGTACTCGCCTATCGCTTCGACGGCCTTGTCCATGGGGATCAGTCCACGGTATGCGATCTTGTGAGTGTAAGTCGGGTGAGATACGGGATTCTCACTCCCGAACATGAGTTCTCGAACACGCGACTTGATGCCATCGCACCCGATAACTGATACGGTAAGCTTGCATCCATGTGTCGTGCAGCATTCTCACATACCTGCATCTGCCTCAGCCACTGTTCCATCCTCAAATTCTAGCTGGACCTTCTTTTCATTGTCTTGTTCGACGATGTTTGAGAGACGCTTCTTGAAATGGACGACTCCTTCAGGCACTACCTTTAAAAGTGCGTCCAGGAAATGGGCGCGATGACAACCTTCAAAACCTCGAGGCCCAGCATACAGCTTGAAGAGCAGCTTTTCATCCTCAGGATGCTCAGGGTCAACGTTGAAGCCGTCAACCCACTGCAAATGGTCGTTCGGGTTAGAGGGGTCGCCGTTCGAGGTAGCAACAGATCTGAGAGCAGTGACAAGTCGAGGGTCAATCTGTTCCATACAGCTGATTGCGTTTGCTGTGAATGCAACCCCAGCACCGATCTCCCGGAGAGAGCGTGCTTGCTCGTACACCTTGACTTTGATCCCTCGTCTGTCGAGACCAAGTGCGAGGATCAGTCCAATAATGCCACCACCTACGATGGCAATGTCCAACCTCTCGCCATCAACCTGAGGAGAACGCATATTTCGCATGGTGTCTTTTATTGTGCCTCTGAAACTGTGCAGCAATGGATTTGATATGCTCGGTTAGATGACTGCATGTTGAAGGCAGAGGCTTCGTTCTTGATAAGGCGATCGGTAGTTGCCAGCATTCTGAACTACTTACGCGTGGTTCACGTGGTATGCTCGATTTTCCGTTGCAGAAACTCCGCGTATGTTACACCGGAATGTATCCACATGGCCAAGGTTGAGGCAAGCTCCTGCTCCGATAGGTTGCAACCTCTCCGGACAAAGTCAAGGCACCTGGAGCGCGACTTGACACGAAACTGAACACTTCGACAGCATGGACTACTGCCCCGGAGATATCATAACAGCATGGCAATGATGAATAATCCACATCTCATGGCTCTGTTAACATCTACATGATTCGCCTTATGAGTCCCTAGGTTGTCCTACCTCAGCTTCAGAGTTCACCAAGCATGTCTACCCTCTTCACCGACAAGGTGATCGCCATCACTGGTGCGGCCTCTGGCATCGGGCTCGAAACCGCAAAACTTCTATCCCTGCGAGGCGCTAAACTATCTCTAGCCGACGTCTCTGATGGTGCCCTCAACGACATCTGTGCCTCAATTGAATCGGCTGGAGGCACAGTAATTAGCTCAGTCCTCGATGTGCGTGATCGCCTAAAGGTTGAGGAATGGATTGCCAAGACAGTTGATGTCTATGGCCGCATAGATGGAGCTGTCAACCTTGCAGGTGTGCAGCCTAAACAGGTCGGCAGGGCCACCTTGCAAGAGGTAGACGATGAAGACTTTAATCGTGTCATGGATGTGAACGTGCGGGGGACACTGAATTGCCTCAGGGCACAACTCTCAGTCATGCAGCGAGGTAATGCCATCGTCAACGCATCAAGTATCTTTGGGCTCAGAGGGATGAAGAACAACACGGCTTACGTTGCCTCGAAGCACGCTATCATTGGCTTGACAAGAGCGGCGGCTGTGGAGAACGCGGAAAAGGGTATCAGAGTTAATGCGGTTGCACCGTAAGTTCAGGTGCTCCCTTTTTGCATAATGATGATTAACGGTTTCCAGGGGTCCTACAATGACGCCAATGCTGCCTTGGAAGACAGAGGATACTGATCGGATACCATGGCAGAGGGCTGGCCGACCCAAAGAAATTGCCGAGTCGATTGCATGGCTGCTATGTGACGCTTCGTCATACACAACTGGGACCGCGGAAGTCATCGATGGTTGCTTGATATCACAAGCATAATATTATAAGAAAACTTGCAGTCAGACAGGATGTACAACAGCTTAACTTAAAGTATGTGAGTTTTCCGAAATGACACTATGTCCCTATGTAGAACAACCGGGAAATTGGCCCAAGTTGGCTTAATCATAGGCTTGCACGTAGATATAACCTACACTGGCTGCGGGCGGAAATTCAACGTTCTCGGCCGCTTCACCTGCTTGATTTGTGCTTAAAGCGGACATCTTGGAGTTCGTGGACAGAGACTGGCACCTTCAATACAGACTCGTTTTAGCCTGCCGAGTGCCTGGAAAGAGGCGCAAACAAAATGGTGCCGCCAGACAGTCCGGCCCTGCCGGAGAGTCCTGTCTGCCAGCTACGGAGACCCTATCTAAGCATCCTACAGCCTAAAGCTTTTAGACTCTGGGCCTAGGTAGAGTAGGCATTCTGAAGCGCCGTCATTGGGATTTTTTGGCTTTAATGTTATTGAATTGGACTGGCTAATTATGTTCGGATCGGAGGATTTTCTGAAAGATATCTTCCCATGCACAGGAAACCACAATTACACTGAATCGAAGTAGATGTGTCATTGAGAATGCGAGAATATTGACTACAAAAACCTCAATCATGATAGATATATGGCTCCCGACGAGCTTTCTTCCAGGCCTCGTCCATAGCCTTCACGACCTCTTCGGGCAGGGGTTCCCCTTCCAGAGCCGACAAACACTCTTCCAGCTGATTCGGGTCGCTAGCGCATACGATTATACTGTCCTCGGCCGAAGTTTTGAGAGCGCTATGATGCTTCAACCATCTCAAACTGCATTCCAGTTCCGTGAGGCCGTGTTGCTTAGCAGCCTCTCTGATGATTTCCAAAGCATCAAAATAGGCATCGTGCCAGTATCTTGCTCGATTGTGTTTGCCAATGAAATGTCCAGGGTCGAATCTTCTGCCAGCTGGGTGGTCACTGTCTGCCATGTCTCGAGTATATCGCGATGTCAGGAGGCCAGACGCAGTGGGCTGAGCGGCTTCGATTGACATACCATAGTGGCGCAAGCAAGGAACCAGCTCAACCTCAATGTAGCGAATGATAGCATTGTAAATTGGCTGATAGACACTTGGACGGACCCAATTGTTCTTGATGCAGAGTTCCTGGATGACGGCAACTTCCCAAGCTGGAAATCTGCAAAGACCCCATCTCCTGAATCGTCCTTGCTTGTGAAGGTCATCGAGAGCTTGGAGAGTCACCTCGTATGGTACCGAAGGATCAGGCGCGTAGAGGTAGAAAATGTCTACATATTCTGAGCGGAGGGCGTCGAGACTTGCATTCAGACCAGCTGTAAGGTCTTCTGGAGAATGGTCATAAGGCACATTTTGAGGTCCCAGTGGTCGCGTCTTGGTGGGATAGAGCTTTGTTCCCACCTCAAACCCGTGTGCCTTGAAATCGAGGTCACCAAGAAGCTTCTCGGAGAGCCCGCCTCCGTAGATCCTGGCCGTGTCGAGTTTATGGTGGCCATGCATCTGCATCACATCGAGCATGGGCGTGATGCTTTCTGTTGTGGGGAACGGCAGTGGCCTGCCATTTAAAGGAGGGAAAGCACCAAATTGGATGCCTCCCAGAGAAACTGCTATGCCATCCTCGTGATGACCGTTTGGAAGTGGAGCAATCATGATGATTTTGGTATAAGAAGAAGGGCAAAGTAAAATCTGTGTTCGGATGCAGAAATCATTTCAGCAGCTGTGTTGAGCTTACGCTGCCTTGAATATATCGGTGGTTATCGATGGTACATGCATAGCCCATGTCACGTTCGTCTTGGCGGTACTAAGGAGATCGTCGTTCGTTGCAGCTCGAGGAAATGTAGTCGGACAAAATTTTCGGAGTTTCCTAGGTAGTATTCGAACCTGGAATCGATAGGCGCTGCCAGGCACCCTACGCCGCATCTGGTCACTCAACAGTAAACATATTGTAGTTTGGAATCTGTCAAACACAGCTAAGTCACAGTATTCTCAAATGTTGAGAAACTGTTAAGAGATGGGTTGAAACTCGATTCTAAATCTGTAAAATTAAGAGGACGCGTGTGAAAAGAAAAACACATGTAGCAGGTGCGTTCGTTGTGGTGTAGTATCTTGGTGGCCGCTATCATAGGGGTCCCGGCCGCTAAGATCTCGAGAAGCCCAGGCAAACATCCCTGACGTACGGCGGGTCTTCAGACAAAATTGTTCAGATTCGAACTTCTGATGACCTATTAAATCCTAGCCTATCAGATGATAAGTACGCGAGCGTGGCAGACTTGGTTTATGCGTGAGCAATCATTGTCCGTCAGGAGTGAGCGAGAAAAAGTGGCATGTAGGCTTGGGTCTTTAGGAGAGCCATCTAACCTGTTCCGTGCTTCCCAGGGTTCCAAGGTCGTGATTGCCCAGGTGAATCACCCTATCGTGGGGTTTGGCGTTTGCTGCTTCAAACCGGTGAGCTGTCCCATGATTCGTTTGAAAGTGTAACGATGAATTCTGAGTCTTGTCATCGTCAACGACGAATTTGACCAGGCACGATATTGTAGCGAATAGTTTGGAGGGTACTATATTCATTGATTCGCGGCGACCGCCAAACTAAGCTCTTCTTCACGTCTCAGAACTTGGCTGTAAACCTGAGCCTAGCAGATGTACAAAAACGCGCAAGCTCAAGAATAGTATGGTCGAACGTATACGGCGCGGTCGAAGAGAATGCAGATGTCTTCGGCAGACGATTCTAGGCTTCTTCCGTTCCGGACGCTGCCGCTTCCACCTTGATGGACAGCCATTCCATGCCAGCAGCACCTATCACAGATGTACAGCTGACGACGAGGGCCACCGTAAATGCCGCCAGGATAGCGTCATTATATCCGACGAGGAACGCTTGCATTGCGTCCGGCGGAATGATGGCCCGTAATTGTGTTGCGCCCATGCTCACAATGTTATCGGGCGACAGGCCTGGGATATCCAGTTCCATCGCTTGCGTGCGCAAAATCGAGCTGAAACGATGCTGTGCAACTGCAAGAAAGATAGTGCCTCCCAAAAACTGACATGAGAAGACTATAGCGGACCCAACTGGAATGTCTTTTGTGGGCAACGCTGCTTGACAAGCGACTTGCGGCTGCTGAAAACCGAAACCTAGACCGAGTCCCAGAATCACTAGGTAAGCAGCCCATTTCGCCGTGGACATATCGTATTCGAATGTGGTGAAGAGCCCGCAACCTATGGGCATCAATATTGCAGAAGCCCATACGAAAGGCATGTAGTGTCCGAGCTTCTTTGTTAGGATGCCAGCAGCTATGGTTGCGACTAGTTGACCCAGAATCGTAGGCAGTGATTTCACGGCAGACATGATAGGACTGACACCTCGGACCACCTGGAACCAGAGGCTCAGATGGTAGACTATGAGGAATATCGTGCCACCAACGCATAAGGCGAATATCGCGCCAAAAGTAACGGATCTGCATCTGACGACTCGCGCAGGCACTGTTCGCGTCAGTCAATGCTAGAGCAGTATATTGCCAAAGACTTACCGAGTGAATGTTCATCGGACTGCAATACTTCAACTGTAACGAATGTGACCGTAAAGAAGCCGAACAGCGTGAAAAGCGCAATGATCCTGGGGTTGCTGTACGAGTAGGTATCACCACCCCAGTGCAGAGCGAATAGTAACGACAAAACAGCTCCAACAAAGGTGAGATTTCCCAGAGGATCGAACTGTCTGATTTTCTGGAGCAGGCTACCCTCGAGTCGTTGTAGATTACGCTTGATATTGACCAAGAAGATGATTCCGACCGCAGCGATTGCTCCGAGTGGTACTATATTGTGTTAGCGCAAAAGGCCGTGATCGAGCTATACTCACGATTTATCCAAAAGCACCATCTCCAGGTAGACTTCTCAGCTAGAATACCTCCAATGAGTGGACCAAGAATCGAGCAGACACCGAAGATAGCACCAATCATTCCATTGACAACCGGGCGCGTGGCGAGAGGCGCAACGAGCACCACAATAGCGGTCGCGCCGGAGAACAGACCTGCACCACCGAGACCTGCCACTGCACGTCCCGCAATGAATGTATTCGAGTCATTCGAGACAGCACATATGATCGAACCAAGTTCGAAGATGCCGAGAGCGGACATGAACACCCATTTGACGTTGAAGAAGCAATAGAACTTGGCGTACAACAATTGAAATGCTATGGACGTCAGAGCGATTGAGGGTTGTTCTTTAGTATTACTCACCACAAACAAAGAGGAAATATGCCGTTCCATACCAGCTGATATCATCAATGGTTCCGAAAGTGTCGGTGATCTTTGGCGTTGCGGTTGCGATAACTTGTACACACGACATCAGCGAAGGCTAGGTATCGGGAGTACCTAGAACAACTGACTTGTGTTGTCCAAGGCGACACATAAGATCGTGAGCATCAAGGCTGCAACGACAGTGGCAAGCTTGACCCCGGACAAGATATTCTCTGTGCCTCCGACCTTCGTTTCGTCTGTCAGGCTTTCATCGTGCGTGCTTCGTGTCGAACCGTCGCTATTGCCGGCTTCCACGTCACTAGCCTTCTCATGCTCATCGTTGGCGTTGTGGTCCATGGCCGGTAATGGTGGTCACTGGTGCTGTATCTTCAAGAACCTCTTCAAACACTGTCTGAAGAAAAGTAACCTAGGTCCAACTGTTGTACTTCCAGGTTTGCATCGATCGAAAGCTCAAAGAACAAGGCTTTCTCTGTGCACTGTATCTCTTGACATGTCATCAAGGCACTAGGTTCGCCATCCGTAGATGAACATGAATTTTGTGGATGCTTGCAATTGATTGTCAACAGAGACACCGACGTCCATGCATAGCCCATGTTCGTGACAGGACGGCGCAATTGTGTGATAGGTCGCGCATCACAGGACACTTGGATGCCGGCGTGCAGATGTTGCGGGTAAATAGTTCGGAGTTTCTTAGGATACGTGCTCGGAAGCATCCCCAGGCCTTGGCACAAATGAGCGACACTGGATACGGTAATTCTGCAAAGCCCCGCAATGTAGTTCCTGCTTTCCACGTGCGTTCGGACTGTGGTTTGGACTGTTTCGCGTAGTCAGAACTTTGGATATCTCTTAATGTGAGGTATCGGCTTGACTGTTTTGTCCGAATTTACATGCCAGATTGTGAATACATTACGTGTTGGGATCTTGGACAGTGGTCGTCTTGCGGAGCCTCTCAACCGGCTGGTGTGACGTTTGAAGACCTCAGACGGGAGTTACACTACATGTGCATTCAAATGCCTCTTAGGTTCTTCAGATGACTGCACTCGAAAACTTGTCCATTCTCGCGCATTATTACTGTTCCAAACTCCCACAAGAATACTTACCTCAAAGCAACTTATGACAGCCAAAATGGGCAGCATCGACGAATCTCTGGACGTCATTCCAACAATCGATCTCACACCTTGGCTGAAAGACGATGACGCTTCAGCTAATGCCAGAATCGCTGTCGTGGAGAAGCTTCATGATGCCTGTGTCACGTATGGTTTCTTCCAGCTTGTCGGTCACGGCATTCCTCTCGATATGCAAAGAACTGTTTTGAACAGTGCTGCCGGGTTCTTTGATCTCCCACTCGAAGAAAAGAAGAAGGTCTCAATCAAAAATTGTTTTGGCCGTTCAAACAGGGGCTATGAAATCATGCAGGGTCAAACCCTGCAGACTGGTGCTTTGCCGGATCTGAAAGAGGTACGTTTCATACCACATGGTAAGACGTTCTTCTGAACATCTGTAGGGTTTCTTCATTGGCGCAGAAGTACCAGCAGAGAGCCCTCGAGCTGGGAAATTCCTGACTGGCCCGAATCAATGGCCCGAAAGTATGGCTGCTGCGGACTTCGAAGACCCCCTCCAAACATACCGTGGATCCATGGTAAAGCTTGCACAACTCGTGCTCAGCCTGCTTGCATTGGCATTGCCAAGTCCGGCTCCATCCAATATCTTCGACGACTTTATGTTGCAGCCATCCGGCAACCTTCGATTGCTGCATTATCCCCCAAAGCTGGAACCTAATCCAGACCAATTAGGCTGTAAGTCTGCTCAAGTGTACAGCAATAAGGGTACTGACGCGTATAGGTGGAGCCCATACTGATTTCGGTGCCATTACCTTTGTGCTGCAACAACCAGGCACGAAAGGCTTGGAGGTTTTCTACCCACCAAAGGAAAAATGGATCCCAGTGGAAGCTAAGGAAAATGCCTTTGTTGCGAATATTGGTGACCTAGTCCATCTATGGACAGGCAAATACTATCGTAGTGCAACTCATAGGGTTACTGACATTGGCGACAAACATAGGTATAGCGCGCCATTCTTTTACAATGGCAATATGGACCTTCGCTTCCACCCCCTTGATTGCAGTCCTCCACTGACTGTGGAAGAGCATATCCTGGGAAAGCTCAATGCATCAAAAGCTGAGCAGACGCTGCAAAAACCGAGAAACACTAATATTGATTTTCAAAGACAGTTTGCACCCGAGGTTGCGACAGCAGCTGGCTAAGGCTCGAGATAGGAGGCTTTGTCTGGGATATTCATGGTTGTCCAGATGGCAATGGCCAGAAGTTTCTGGAAACGAGGTACTCCTCTTAGACGGGCGAGTGCTTAGGTATAGATTGAAGATGGTTGTATATACCTCCAATACTGAATTTTTGCCTATTTCTATCAATACCGCGACGAGATGCAGTGATAAACGTCTGCAGGTAAGAAGGGGGTAAGATTTTAGCGTTAGTCATAAGGCCGATTGCGGCGCCTGTCTGCTTAAAGCCCGCCTAATTTAGGTGCTTCTTCATCGCTAACTAAGTACGCTTATCGGCTAACCGTTCACCCTGGTACAGTCACCCCGGATAATTATCCGGATCTAGTCCCGATTAGGCCGTGCACGGCTAGGTCTATATATTATTTAAAGCCTAATTATACCACTATAATATAATAAATAGCCTAGCGGTTTAGATAGTAGCTAGGTTATAAGTTTAACTCTTACTAGCAATATTAATATTATTATTAAAACTTTGTATACTAGCTCTATACCGCTAAGACTACCCGTATTCGTCTTAGTATTAACTCGACTAGTACCTTATAATATTTATTACTTACTAACTCCTATAATTCAATAATTACTAAATAAAACTCATCCCTAACTTACTATAATTCCCCTCTCTATAATATATCGTAATAGTTCCTAATAAGTATAGTTTTAAGGTGTAACTAGGCGTATTCGATAACGTTTAAATTAGGGGAGTTAGCGGGAATCCGAACCTAAGTAATCTTTTGTTCTTTCATCCACTTACTACTTTTTTTTACCGTATAAATAGGTGCATTATCCTATAGTAGGTGGAATCCCGTCGTCGGTAATCGGGAGAGAGCTTCCTCTATTGCCTAGCGCTAGGAATTAGCTGTAAAACCGTTTTTTTTCGACTCCGGATCTCGTCTTATTACGATAATCGAGCTACGTCTCTTACTACTTATAAAACCTATTGTTATCTCTAAATATCCTTACCCTTATACTCCGGCTTAAGAAATCGCTACTAGTACTTCTTATCGGCGAAACGCTAGCAGTAAACGCGTTAAGCACCGTCCCCTCGTTTAACCTAAATTTAGTCCTAAAAGTACACCTTTTTCTATTAGCGGCGAGTCTACTTCTTATACTTCTTTACCTACCGGTAGCGCTAATAAGCTTACCGCTACGTTAACGCGGGTTTATATTGCTACCGCTAGTGTCCTAAGTTCTTCTTATAGAGGATCTCGAGGATAAGGGTATTACTTAGCGTTAGCTCGGTTCCGCGCCGGATTTAGGTGTAGGTATTAAGCGGATAACGGCGAACGTAGATATATATTATACGTTCGTCCCTCTCGTTATATATCTTCGGTCGTCCGCGTCTAGGACGGCTGCGTTATTTAATACGGTGCGGTGCTAGTTTAAGAGTATCGAAGATCGTTAAGGTAGGAATTCTAGTATCTTTATAAATCTTAACGCTAGACTTACCTAATACGTACGCGCTTTCGATAACCCCTTATATACGTTACAATAGCTCTCTCCCCCTATGTATATTACTAGTAATAGCTCGAAGAGGCTTACGTATAGGTGCTATTACTAGTTAAAGCTATAGTATAGGTTACGAACGCGTTGTTTACACTTTCGGAATTTAGATAATTATCGGGGGTAACTATACCCGATTATCTTACTACTAACTACTAAATCTCTTTATTACTTAACTACTTAACTATAACGTCTTATTATTAATAGTTAATAAAGTTAGGCTTTAAGAGGTACTTAGAGATTACCTTAATAATAGGTTTCCTTTATTACAACGAGCTGCGAAGGCGTATCGCGTCTCGCTAACTACCTTAGCCGACCGATATTATACTCGACGAACTAAGTAAGAAGTACGCGTTATATAGTAAATACTATTACTAGAATAAGAGATACTACTTAT
>Ga0210040_10000935_pt1 | contig 46463 bp, 37 predicted proteins | sample CryGeyCG12114_NA_FD_185462 | JGI IMG/M metagenome (GOLD analysis project Ga0210040, IMG submission 185462) | Groundwater microbial communities from aquifer - Crystal Geyser CG19_WC_8/21/14_NA (SPAdes) (version 2) | ecosystem: Environmental > Aquatic > Deep subsurface > Groundwater | place: USA...
ACGTTTACTCTTGTAATCTGCCACATGGCTCTGGCAGCCTGGCCCTTCAATATCGGCATAACACGCATGGGGAAGCTGTCATATCTTTCCAGAGGTTTAGGCTTCATAAAGGGAAATTTGAACTCTTTTCTTCCCCAGAATGCGGAGCCTATGCCCAGGCCTATGGCTGCACCCTGTCCAATATACATTGTCATGATTCTCCTGGAACCATAGAATGCCATTCCCTCGGCCTCCTCTTGAGTGACTCTCCTACCACTTACATTCTCAGAAGCCCGAATCATGTCGATAAGGAGGGTGCCGCTTATGTAGGCGCTATTGTTGCCCTGCCAGCAGAGAGATTTTGTCCAACCTGCAACGGGGATGTTCTCGAAGGGCAAGCGGAAGTGTCTTTGCTGTCCCTTCAGATCATAGCCAAGCTCTATTGCATCAGTTCCGACATGAATATCGTAATGTGACCTGATATCTGCGATCTCCCGCAGGAGGCCATCTGGTCTTTCTCCTGGTTGCAGAGGACGAGCTCCAGGGCCCATCGAAGGCGGGATGCCAGATGAAGATGACTCTGAGGATGCCATGGTGAACCGGGAGTGGGTTAGTGTGTGCTTGAGGAGTGTGTCGATTGCACCTTGTTAGGCTTAGACCATGGTAGAGCAGCTTGCTGGTGGAGAGCCGGCTTCGAGGTGTGGCAAGACTGTCGCAATGGCAAGTGACAATGAGTGCTAAGGAACGCGTTCTAAGGCTTTAATTGCACGAAGCTATGGTTGCTGGTCCAGAGTCACGATGTGTAGACGCGCCAGCATGCGACCATGTAACTGCTCTTTCTACCATCCAATGGCAATGACGTCTACGGACTTTCCTCCACATTTCCGTCCTCAGGCACCAAATTTGCCCACCTTCGATTGTTTCGACAATTCTGACTCTTGCCGACTCTCAAGACTGCCAACTAGGCTGCTTACCACCCTCACGCTCGCTTGCCTCCTCCGCCTTGTCCTATCTTCTAGCGACACCCACTGACCTCCCCTTTTGACAGTCATACCGCGATCAGGAAACATCTACAGGCCGTAGGCCACACGGGGCCTTGCGAGCACATACTGAGACCAGCCGCCCATCATGCCTCCCAAAGCAAAGCCTGACATGGCGCCGAAGAAAAAGGCCACTGTCGATGACAAGACCTTTGGCATGAAAAACAAGAAAGGCGGCAAAGCTCAGAATCAAATAAAACAGCTCGAAGCCCAATCCAAATCGAACAAAACGCCAGAGGACAAGCGGAAAGAAGCACTCAAAGAACAGAAGGAAAAGGAGAAAGCCGCCGCCGAGGCAGCAAAGGCTGAAGCCGCTGAGTTATTCAAGCCTGCACAGACACAAAAGGTCGCGTTCGGAGTTGATCCGAAGACGGTGGTGTGCGAGTTCTTCAAGAAGGGAATATGTGAGAAGGGGAAGAAATGCAAGTTCAGCCATGACCTTGAAGTGGGAAGAAAGACGCAGAAGGTCAACCTGTACCACGACGCGAGACAAGAGGAGAAAGAGGAGAAAGAAAAAGATAAGATGGACGATTGGGACGAGGAGAAACTACGGAAGGTGGTGATGAGTAAACACGGCAATCCCAAGACAACGACAGACAAGGTCTGCAAGTATTTCATACAAGCCATCGAGGAGGGCAAGTACGGCTGGTTCTGGACCTGTCCAAATGGAGGCGACAAGTGCATGTACAAGCATTCGTTACCGCCTGGGTAAGTACACCCGCCTTTGGCCTGAAGCCCGATACTAACGATTGCAGGTTTGTGATCAAGACCAAAGAACAACGCGCCGCCGAAAAAGCCCTCATGGACAAATCTCCAATGTCAACACTAACACTGGAGGACTTCCTAGAATCAGAACGACACAAACTTACCGGAACCCTTACCCCTGTCACACCCGAGTCCTTCGCCAAATGGAAGAAGGAACGTCTCGACAAGAAAGAGGCAGAAGAGGCAGCACGCAAGGCCAAAGAGGCCACCGGTCGTGCTCTCTTCGAAAGCGGGAATTGGCGCGCGGATTCAGACGAGGAAGACAGCGATGACGAGGACGAAGACGACCAAAGGAGGTGGAACATTGAGCAAATGCGAAAAGATACTGAGCGCTTGCAGATACAGCGTGAGGACGAGAGGCTTCAGAGACAACTGGGCGGTGTACCTGAAGGCAGTGCTGAGCCTAGCGCAACACCGAGCGTCAACGGTGATGCTCAAGACGAAGGCGAAGGTTGATTAATCCCATCAACTGGTCAAGTACAACGCGAAACATGACTTACGAATATATCGGAAAATGCCTGCCACGCATCTTGTTCGAACAGATCAGCACTCTCGGTGAGACGCGACGTCAGCCTGGCTATGAGCTAAACGATAGGAAACGACCCACCCGTAGCATCTTGCTGGCGAGGACAAGTAGAAGAGGCATGCCAGCTCTCCGTGACAAGGCAAGCCCATGAAGAGGACGTTTCCGATCACAGAGCCCTTTGGCAGACTGAGATATAGACGGTTCCCAGTCCTCAACACCATCAGATAGACTGCAACAGAGTTCGACTTTCGCGTTTTCCCATGGAGCGACAAGCATCAACCATGGGTAGTTACGTTACACTTCCTCCCAGTCGCCGGAAGATCTCAAGAACCACTCTCCCACCCGTTCTTCCTCCACCAATACTCCGCCTGTCTCTTCTCCAAAACAGTATTATTTGGACACAAATCAGTAAAATGCTGTACAATCAGCCAAATTGGTAAGCCAGACTTGTTCCGTTTGAACACGCTGACGCGGCGGTATTGCCCATGAGAGGTTATGTAAGCGTAGCCTTGAAGCATCTGCAGTAATTCTTGGTCTTGCTCTTGTATTGCATTCTTCGAATCTGCTCGCGGTAGGTGTGGTGGCTGGGTGAGGTTTGGTAGATAAGAAGGTAGGAGAATAGAGTGGAGGACGTTGAGAACAACGTGTTAGACGAGAGATTCCCAGTCCTTGTTACTGGTAGAGCTAGCAACATAATTAAAAGCATACCAGTAGCACCATCAAACTTTCAGGTAATGTCTGAATTGGTACACCTCCGGTCGCTCGTGCGATATGACTCTAAGTCTTGGCAGTACGTGTCGTCGCTGACGCAGTAGTTCAGAATCAATCTCTAGTCGTCAACCACGTGCCGTCTCACGACCGTTGTCTCCAACATCAGCCGCTGTTGGATACCAGAAGGCCTCAAATTTACCCTGGTCACAGTGGCTTGCGCGTCCATTTCTGAAACAGTGTTGAGTCGTGACTCGATGCCCGTATCGGAATCAAGGCCGTGGTAGAAGAACGCGTTGACCGAGCACTTCCAGAGCGGGGCTTGAGTCCGGCGCTGGATAGAGATTGTCGCAACCAGAAGGACGACGGCGGTTAGACACAAGGCATAAGGGAGAGTGAGCCATCGCCAACGCACTCGGACAAGATTCACCACGTTGCCCATCTGCCCGGTGACGACTGTCGTAGCATTGACGTTCCTCTGAGGATCGAGAGTCATTGCCGTCAAGCTCGCTGACAAACTGTTCATGACGTGCTCGTGTCCTGCCTCGAGGTACACGTCCGCAGCAATGCCTGATGTTTCCAGGACCGTGCTCCTGCTGCTAAGTGTGACATCTTCGGCTGTTAAATTCAGGGACCAAGTTGACGGGTCACCCCGCTCGGTGCCCAATTGCATAGAGACGTTACCAGACAATGTAAGGTTTAATAGATCGCGGTCAAATGAGGCCAGCGACTTGCACCAAGCGAAGGGCTCCTGAGCCCACGCATCCTCACTTCCTGGTCCCCAGTCCAGCTGCCCAAGTTCATTCAAAGCAGTAAAGTTGAGGGGCTGGGTGTCGTTGCGTTGAAAGCACATATACAGGGCTACTGCGCTTGACTGTCCGGAGCTTGGAAGTGTTAACTGCGTTACGACGTTTTTCAACCCATGACTTGTGCGCAGCTCCGTTGCCAGTACGCCATTCAAAGTCTTGAGATCGTAAACGTCAACGTAGAGATCGACCTCGCATGTTGTGCCTGACACCTCTAAATATCCAGTCTGATACGAGTATGTGAAATTCAGAGCACCGAAGGCATAGATTGGAATATCCAATGCTTCCTGAGATGGCCTCTCTGGCTGCGACATACCTTCATATACGTACAAATTGGCCAAGCCTGCAGTCCAGGTTTGTGAGACCTGGTAGAAAGGCATTTTAACGAAGCCACTAAAGAGCAAGCTTGGATCTGATGGAATATAGTAGTACCACCACGAGGCAGTGATATCGATCGGCATACCTTGAGCTGCCCGCGCTCTACACGACTTGTAGCCCCTTGCCTCCGTGAGATTGTCGCTCTTGATTTCGTCAGGCGAGAACTGAAATGTACAAGGTGGATCCATTGTCCATGTGGGATCCACAAAGCACCGACTATGCCATGCCAGTGTCTCAAAGCCTTGCCATGTGCAGTTTCCGCTAGGACAGTTTGGCGTCCAAGTGAAGTCATCTTTGTACAGGACCGATCCAATGGCTTTCTTGAAGGGTACACCGATATCTAGTACGGTATATGACTGAGCCGCTGCGATAGTGGCATCTTCAGACTTTGCATACTGGATCGATGTTTCATACGTGACGACCTGTTGTGTAAAGGGATCGAAAGTTAATGCCAGGACAATTACAATTGCACCAATCGATGCTAATGACTGTCTTGTTGAACCAGTGAGCATCTGGATAGCACCATATGGACCGCGCGAGGCACTGTCAAAGATTGCCGCATCCATCAAGGATTTTGTGTTCTTGTCGCCAAGCCATGTCCATTTAAGCTGACCGATACAATTTGAGACAGCAAAGATGAGAGCCGCTTTGCTCGCAGTAGCAAGAACGGACACAATGGCGTTCAGAGTTACGTCGTACTCCATTCTTGGCGTCGGACGCCCATCGTAGGTGAATATGGTTGCTGCGATAGCAATTGCGCAAGCTATGCTGAAGCATAGAGCCGCGATTTCAGGATACCAGCTGTCCCAAAATCTATCACAGATGGAAACTCTTGGTGACTCATGGTCTGGCAGACTTGCATGGAACGTCGATATTAGTCTCTTCGCGTCGTCCTTGCGAGAGGCATCCATTGAGTAACTGTAGAGGCACTCGAGGAGGGATCGGTGGTAGCAAGAACGCTCTCGAAATATGATAAGAATGTGCAGCTCGATTCATCAAAATTCGGCTTCCTTTGGGTGTTGAGCGTAGACAGTGTCGCTATCTTGATTTCGTACCGTTGTTGCATTTTCGGCCTACCTACCTTGGCTGTACCAGAGCCGTGACTGAAGCACTGTAGCTTAGGGGCGGGTAACCACCAAACGGCAGCACACAATCGTTACCCACCACGACCTAGAACGTCAGTCAAATACATAAGCGTCATCTACACACCCACGTTAAGCGCCGTGGCTTTATAGATAAAACGAGGCTTTATACGGATTGTAAGAAATGGCGTAGAATACTTCCCCGTCTTCCCAATCGGAATTCCTGTGCATGTTAGTCGTCTACCCCTGTGTTCTTGCGAGTGGATAAGATGTATTGGCTGAAAGTCTTGTTAAACCCTACAACGCTTATGCATCTAACTAACCTTCTAGGTCGTAGTAGTAACTCCCAGTTGCTATTTATAGTGTTCACAGCCTTGAGGAGAATAGAGAAGCAGACTGTACTCGTTATTTGTTCAGAGTGCAGAGATATCATACTTTGATTCGTCGCCTAGCTTAAGGACAAGGACGCCTCATAGATCGGTACATTGCGCTCCGTATCATCCTTGTTGCAGGTCTAGCTGCGGGGTTATAAAAGTAATGGGGTGCTCTTACAAGTACTTGTAATGGCGACCTGGTTTCTGGGTCGACCGCACAGTAAAGTCCTGGGAGAGAAAAGCAAGGGTCACCGGTTGCGTGATCGTCCAATGGAAAATGCAGTGACCCCACAACTTCAAGGACGAGCTTGCTGGAGCCATCTCTTGTCGAAGCAGGACGTTGATGCAAATAGTGAGCATTTTCGGACACGCAAGCACGCCCAAATACAATATGTCAAAGGCAAAACGGTTCATTCTGCGGCAAGGATCTTGAACACTTTCAGGCGAAGGCCCGATGAGCTTCTTGGCCTGCACGCAAGAAGCACATGCACGGGCACTGCCGTTTGTGGAGTGGCTCATTCTAGACTTTCCAAGAATTTGATCACCTATTTACTATATCAGATGCCTGGGAATGCATACTTGCAAGGCTGCAATCGTACGCTTACCACGCGACGCAGAATCAAAGTATGTGACACGTCCCGTGTAATCGTTCGTCAGGCGCGTCTTACGCCATGCCCATCTCTGGCAATGCTAAGTCGCACATCTATGATCAGCCCCTGGCGGCAACTTCTTGTCGTCTCATCAATTACCGGCCAACGGAACTCGTATAACAACTTCTTTTAGCTAGTGCCACTGTCAGTCAACCATGACGCCGCTCAAGGGTAGAGGAACCATATCGTTGCGGTCATGAATCGAGGACAGACTCCTGCCTAATTGATCTGATATATGGACCCATTTTACCAATGGCCTCGCGTATCAGGTGTCGACCTCAGTTGCTTCTAATATGGTCTTGCCCCTTGTCCTCGCTAATATCAGGGGTAAAACTCCCTAAGCGTCAACTCCAGCCGCAATCTGCTTCACCAAGCCTGCATGCTCGCGCTGCATAAACTCCATGTACGCCTTCCAACTCGATAAGTCAGTGTCCGCTCCAGCGGCATTAGCACTGGGAAACTTCCTGGCGAGCTCAAGACTGGCTCGTACAACAGCAGAGTTTGCTTCATTAATTTTCTCAATCTCCTGCTTGACTGCATTCTCTTTCGGTTTCTGCTCGAGGATTTTCTTGAACTGTTCCGCGAGTGCGGGTAGTCGGCGCTTCGTCTCTTCGGGATCGAGGTTCGAAAGCCGGGCAAGCATGAGGTTGCAAAGAGTGCGAATGTCGTGGTCATCGCCTTCGCCGTCAACAATGCGGTCGAAAATTGAGGATAGACTCAGGAACGGCAGAGCGCGTGGCGTTTCCATAAGCGTGTACAGTGTGGCGTAAGCTGACTTTCGCAGGTCCAGACCGCTATCTTCTTGATGCGTAAACGGTCCGATTCGGACAGTCTTAATGAGTTCCTTCTTGACGTGTGTATCCGCGAGAACGACTGGCAGAACTTCGGTGAGATTGGGAAGTACAAGTTCGGATTTGTTCTGGATTGCTGCGGTAAGAGTTGTAATAGCAAGACGACGGTTGCCCAGGTCTGGATCGCTGAGCATCTTCTTGAGCAGCGGAACGATTGTTCGCGAGAGAGCGGCGCTGTAAGTACTGCTGGTGTTGTTGAGTGTGAACCGAAACGCTGAGATGACGATGCCTCGTTGAGATGAGTTTGCATCTTCAAGAGCTTGATGAAGTGCTTGAAGATATTTGGGTGGATCTAGCTGCAGCACTCGACCAATGCATTCAGCACCAACAGCTTGATTGTCCTCAGCAGCTGCGACAGCGAAAAGTTTGGTCCACATCTCTTGAGTGTATGGCACGATGCTGGATGCTGAGTTCTCGGTGTGCTGTAAGACCTCTTTCAGAGAATGCATGTAGAGATATTGCTGGTGTGCATCACCACCAAGTCCTTGCAAGATGACAGGCATGTACTGCTGAATATCGCCCGAGCTGGCACTACCAAGCGCAACGGCGGCAGACAGTCGAACTTTGTCTGACTTCGCAAGGAGACTCTGAGTGAAGATGTTCATGTCAAAGGGTGGTTTTGCGCTCATCCTTAGACCGATCTCGCCCAGCACTGTGAGCGCAAGGCAAGCGGAGTTATCGTCCTTATTTCCAACCTCTCCGATGAATGCATCGATGGAAACAGGTAGATTGCTGCCGCCGTGAACCATGAGAGTGCCGATAGCGCGACCCAGAGTGTTAGTATCGCCATTGGTGCCAACAGCCAACAGTCCGGTCACAAGCGGCGGTCCCAAGCCTTGCTCGCCAATAACTTTGACGACAAGCAAATACGCCTTGAGTGGAGGGCCTTCTAGATGGGCTTGAGCTAGCCGACACAGTGCTTCTACGACAGAAGGGCTGACGAGGGTCTGTGCATTAGTCGGTATGATCTTGGACAGAATGACCAAAGCTGGGGTTAGGAGATGCAGGTCGTCTGGACGCAGGACCGGCATGAGCTGAGCTTGAAGTGTCGAGATTGTGTCGGTGCCATATTGTGATGCAGTCACTGGATTGAGGGCCAGGTATTGCAGAGCCTCGAGTGACGCACCACGTAGCGAGCGATCTGCTTTCCTCAGTTGATTGGCAAGCTCAATGGACACATCTTGGACCCAGGACATGCCAATACCATCTTGAGCCGTAGCAGCCTCTGCAATGAGACCAATAGCTTGTGCACTTTCCAACCTGGTCGTCTCGTTCTTCAACCGGTCGTCGAGTACACCTAGTGCTTTGACACGAGCTTCTGGAGACAGAAGAGTTGTGCCGGATGTTCTGGACGTCAACACACCGAAGACTTGTATGGCGCGATGTCGAACTTCGAGGTCGGCGTTCACATTGTTGACAGGGCCAAGCGTCACTTGGTAAAGCTTCTCGAGGTGGATGGCGTGGTCCTGGCTTGCCGCTGGTAGCCGAGGAGGTGACAGAGCTTTAGCGAAGTGCTCCATCGTCGCCAGTGTTGCCGTCGACACCTTGTAATTTCTGTCGCTGACGAGACTTGTGACGGAAGGGATCAGGGCAATAACAAATGGCATCAGAACAGTGCTTTCGTTGGTCTCGGTAATGGTGCTTATCAAACTCAGTGTCTCGATCTGTAAGCTTGCAGCCGTAGCGGTTGAGCCAGAGACATTGGTAGAGCCGCTGCCGGCGGAGGAAGTTAGTGCATCGGCAAATGGGTCTTCGAGCTGTTGTAGATGGTCTGCCAGTGCACCGCTTCTCGACTCCGCGATGGCTTTGAGCATAACGATGGCAGATTGTTTTAAAGCGACACTAGCTTTCTTCCATAGTCTGACAATAGCTGAGATGATCTTTGGAACGTATGATGCGAGCTCTGCTTGTGCTCCTTCTGGCGGTGAAGGTGGGATGATGGGAGGACTGGAACGGCTGTGAATGAGACCGCGCAGGTCAACATCGTCGATGCTAACGTTGCTGTCTTGTCGCTTCCGCTTGTGACTGTTGGGAGGAGAAGCCGTAGCATCCGCGAGGTGATTGGAGGGCGATGCAGTAATTGCTGATGCTTTGCGAATGAGGGTTGTCGTAGCTGCAATAACTTCCATTCGGACGCCATCTTCTCGTTCTCTGTTGAGTCTTGAAAGTAATGCTGGGGCAATAGTCTTGACCAGGCCCTCCTGCTCGGTTGGTGAGCTAATGGAGACGATGGTCAGAAGCACCCTAGCAGCGTACCGCCTCACTTTCCAGCTCAGATCTTCAACATCCCCAAAGGCATCGTCGTCATCAAGCTCAGCGTACTCATCATCGTCGTCCATTGGCTCCTCAGTGAACTCGTCGTCGCTCTGGGCATCTTGCGTGCCTGACATTTCCTCGTCGTCTTCTGCATCCACAACGTTGGGGTCATACTTGACGTATCGAAGGGCAGCCTCGGTAGTAGTATCCCAGTGAGGCTGCATCTCTGTAGAACATGAGGCAAGCAGAGATTCAAGTGTGACTAGTGTGGCCTCTCGCAGCTCTTCAACTTCTGGATCTGTTTCAAACTCGTCATCCGAGCCCGATGTGGGCGCTTGCAGCTCGTCTTCACTCAGCACTGCGAGAACAAGCGGCACCAACACATTCAGGTAAGACCCCATTTGAGAGGGTATGGCTCGGGCTAGGGTCCCAATGGTGGAGATCAGATAACGGCGGTGGTTGACGGAGACTTGTGGATCTTGCAATTGGGTAGCCACAGAGTCGACCAGTTCGGTGAGCTGTGCTGGCTTGTAGTATGGGACAATGGCGCTGATGCCTACCAAAGATCGCTTCTTGACGACTCCATTTGCCTTTGGGCTGCCGATGGTGTCCATGAGAGTGGATACCAAGGCAGTCAATTCCTCGCTACGCAACAACGAGCCATAAGAGCGGACAGCCTCAATGGCCACATCAACGGCCTCGGCGCTGAAGTTCTTGTTCTTCTGCTGCTTCAGCAGGCCTGGGGTGAGGTCTGGCGGCTGCTTAGCGGTTGGTATGGGCACGTGACCAACGAGTCGTGGAATGAGGACTCTGCTGATGGCAGAGAAGGCTTCTTTGGTGTCTCTTTCTGTGTTGGCGACTCCTGGTCGAGGCAAAGATCCAACCAATATTCTCAGTGCAGTCATAGGCACCGACACGTCGATGTCCTTGGTGGTCAAATCGGTGATCTTGTCAATGTAGGGCGCAATGTGGTCGCTTGGTATCCGAGAAGCCAGTGGACCGACGCTGAGCAGGGTCAGTAGAGATCATGGAGGCATGTAGTGGTGGTTTACCATTTGAGCGCCTGGTTGACACAATCGCCATGGCTGTCAGTGAGGGATTTGATTACTCTGTCGATGACTCGGCCGGCTGCATGGTTATCAGTGCGCAGAGATTCGGATCCTGGAGAGTTCAAAATTGCAGTTAGGTCATTCAACTGCATGAATCTGATATCTGCATCTGGGTCGTCCAGTTTGGGGAGAAGGTTCGCAATACCCTGCATGGCTGAGGCTCTATCTCGCGCCATGTTGGGACACGATACCAGGAAGAAGAGGTTATGTAGAGAAGAAAAAAGAAATGCAAGCAGTTGTATCCATGAAAGAAATGCTCTGTTGCACTGGTAGTATTTAGCAAGGCAGCGATGCAGGTGAGTGGTGGGGCGGCAATCAGCTTTGTGATGCAGTGCCTGATTTTCAGTCACGTCCAGACACGTCTCGATGAACCAGTGAATAATTCAGCATCAACGAAGGTTTCGTGGACATCTTCTGTCGTGAAGCCTTCGTGGCACTTTTCACACCTGGCCAAGCCAATCAAAACTGCTTGAAGGGACATAGTGAAGGTGTGTCAAGCGTCAAGCTGGGGAAGCAGGAACAAGGATGTTTAGGAAGCCGCATTTCTTTCCCATGACGTTGCGCTCAAGCAGCACAAGCTCAACTTCGTTTAGCTTGGCCTTTCCGCTGCCGCGCATCATACCACTCCTACCGCAGCTGCTTGACGCAACCTTTGATTCTTGTTGCCGCAATACTGATTGTTTGCCTCAATTCTACGTGTACAGATCGTAAGTATGGTCATCCCTCGAGCTTCAGCCGCGCCGGCTGCCCTTGGACGAACACTCTTTCGACGAGCAGCTACCCAGACTCGAAAACAAGCTTGGAGACAAATTGGTCGAAGGCACTACGCTTCCGAACATGGCGGCCAAAAGAGCAGCGAGCTCCCATGGTAGACACGATGATTACGTCAAAGGAGAAAATAGTGGCTAACGCTTCTCAGGATCATTGGATCTGTCGGTTTCACTGTTCCAGCTGCCGTGTGGTTGTACGGCCAGGGTCCCAAGAAGGGCGTGCATCATCCAGAGGCTGCCCATGAGATAAGAGACGAGAGTGAGAAGGAAGAGGAAGAGCCCGCTGAAGAAGCTCAAGACGACAAGCAAGGTGGTGGAGAGGACAAGGAGGCGTCCGACTCGGATCAGAGCAAGGACGAGAGTTCCGATGAGAAGTCTGAAGATTCTGGCGATGACTCAAAGCAAGAGTCCAAGGACGAGGGCAAGGAGGAAAGCAAGGACGCAAGCAAGGACGAAGGCAGAGACGAGTCCAAGGATGACTCAGACAGTAAGGGTGCCGACGGCAAGCCCGAGCGCAAGTTCTCTGACGATGGCTACGAACTACCAGGCCCAAATGCTCCAGGCCAGATCAACAAAGGCCCTGGTAAGGGTCCTGGCGAGCAGCAGCAGCAAGTCGGCGATCGTCCTCGAACTCCCACCCAAAGAGAGAAATCCGTGAGTCACCATGACACGAAACTACGAAATATTGCTAACACGTCCTACAGGATGGCCAAAATAGGTCACAGTCTGGCGCCATGAACCCTTACCTGGATGACGATGAGAAATCCAAGAAGGGAGCAGGCCCCAAGGAGACTGCGAAGATCCATGGCACGGTCGACTCAACCCAGCCACTCAGGTAATACTTGACCAGTATCACGTTTCATAGTATATGGAAACACAAGACCTACCCGTTCATCCACTCATAAATGTGATTCGTTTATGCTAATAATGAGTCTCCTCTAGGGGTGACGGCAAATCTAATGAATAATTAGGTTAAACGTCGTTACGGCAAGCACCATATGGGGACGATGTTCTGCTCCAGAAGCGGTCGATTTTGCGATGAGAAAGCGTGGAAGTCTATTTGGCGCAATTGAATCTGCCAGTGCCGTGAGGAAAGTGGATAGCTAGCTTCAAACTACTACTAAGGCATTTGTACTTGTACATGAAGAGCAGCAAAACCGGTGCTCAGCTTTCGGACAAACACTGTGGCCGATGAACATGTCACTTTTTGTACCTGAAGCGGCCATACTTTCTCACCGACGGTTGAATGTGCAAGATGGAAGACGCGTATGAGCGATAGGGATGATGTTCAAGCACTTCAGCAACCCCTGTTCAAGTGATTAAACGTTGCCAAGTAATCTCCGCTGAATCCTCGTTCACATGTCGTTCTCGTGTATCTCCGTTTCTCGTATTCCTTCGTTTCGGGATAATCTTCGTCTGCCAATCCCTCCCGTGCCGCACAGCGCAGGGTGCAAAACCGCAACAACTGTCTACTTCCGGTCCTATAGAACGCATCTTGCAAATCCTCACGAGCCTCGACACCTGCCTTTCTGCCATACGAATTGCGACAATGGGCCGACCTCGAGGTGGCAGCAACTTGGGCGCCGATCCTCGCGGCGACACAGGCGCCCCTGCACTCTCTACCTTAAACCGCCCTGACACGCCATCAAGTTCCTCGCACGACGAACGAGAACGGAAAGAAAAGTTAGCGAAACCACACTCCAAGCGGCGGAAAGCAAAATCCCTCTTCCGCAGGTGGCGGGCGATCTCCTTGAGGCACACATGGCTCAACCCGCTCCTCATCGTCCTGGCAATCCTCGGCGCATATACCGTCAATCCTGGCCAGCAGAACCCCCTACACAAGGGGATATTCCTGTCTTACAATGAGGGTCCAGCACATCCAGGCGGGCCAAACAGATATGGCAAGGGAAAAGCAGACATCGCTTTCGTCTCCTTCTACATTGTTGTGCTTTCCTTCACAAGAGAATTCATGATGCAGAGGGTAATTAGACCCTGGGCCATCTATTGCGGCATCACGAAACGTGGAAAGCAAGCCCGGTTCATGGAACAAGTTTATACAGCATTCTACTTTAGCATCTTCGGTCCTTTCGGGCTGTATGTCATGCGATATGCCGAGGGTGGGAGACTCTGGTACTTCGCTACAACATCCATGTTCGAAGGCTTCCCACACCGATCACACGACGGCATCTTCAAGCTGTACTACCTCCTACAGGCCTCATACTGGGCGCAACAGGCGATAGTGCTCCTCCTCCGCCTCGAGAAGCCCAGAAAGGACTTCCAGGAACTCGTTCTCCACCATCTCATCACCCTTGCACTCATCGCTCTGAGCTACCGATTCCACTTCGCCATGATGGGGATAGCAGTGTTCATCACGCACGACATATCCGATTTCTGCCTTGCGTCCTCCAAAACACTCAACTATCTAGACTCTGTTATCGTGGGTCCATACTTCGCCTCGTTCATGTTCGTGTGGATTTACCTCCGACACTACATCAACCTCCGTATCCTGTGGGCAACACTGACTGAGTTCAAGACCGTGGGGCCATACGAGCTTAATTGGGAGACCGAGCAGTATAAATGTTGGATTAGCCAGGTTGTCGCTTTTGCACTCTTGGCGTCACTGCAGGCGGTCAATTTGTTTTGGCTCTCGCTCATTCTGAGGATTGCGAAGAACTATGTGTTCAACAGTGGTCTAGCGGATGAGCGGAGTGACAATGAGGAAACGGAGGGGGAAGACGTGGACCACAAGAAGGTCAACGCCGAAGCGAAAAAGGCCCTGGAAAACGGCAAAGGTATGACCAACGGCAAGCCGGTCGTACTGCTCAACGGAGAACCGGTGGAAGCGCAACCTAAACCGGAGGGGGTCAAGGCAAGGAGGAGTCCGAGGAAAGCAGGCTGATCATAGCATGACACCCTCAAGCTATTCTTACTATTGACACTGTTAGACTAATTCCTGGTGCGTGCAGATTCTGGAACGCACCTGCTACGTACAAGCATACACTTTGTGTTTTACCTGCCTTTATAGCCTCGGATCAGCTTTTCATGTGACCCGCTCTTCGATCACCCATGCATGCTGCCAAAGCAGTGTCAAATTCCAAGCTGTTATGCCCCTTCGAGCGTGAAGTCATTCACACTGTCGTTCCACCAACTGTGCAGTGTCCCAATCTGGTGCTGTCGGCATACTCATAGGTATGCACGCCTTCCAACCCCACAAGGACGCGACGCTCTGTCTCTTCTGGCCAAGAGCGCTAGTGGCTGCCTCACTACACCTGGGTACGCTTTCGCAGAGCTGCGGCCTGCGAGAGATAGGAGACACAAGTCGAGTGCTCGCAACGCACGTGTCTCCGTGCCATACTCGTCTTTGCCTTGATCTACTCTACTCTCAACCACACGTCATCTGTCGTGTTTCTCCCCCAGCCGACAATCGTCTTTCGAATGCCAAGCTACACCATCGCCTGCATTCCTACCACTGCTTTTGTACAACAATGCGGCTTCTCGAGCGAATAAGCAATGACGACTTCCGTGTCGTGAAGACCTCATTGGTGGCGTTCCAGCATATGCCATCCTATCCCACATCTGGGGTACCGAAGAGGTGATCTACTCAGACACAATCGAATCAAAAGGCAAGAATAAGGCTGCCTACAGAAAGTTCGGTTGATCGCCAACTGAGCGGCCAAAGGCAAATCGAAATACATCTGGGTGGGTACCTGTTGCATCGACAAGTCGAGTAGTGCTGAGCTCACAGAAGCAATCAATTCGATGTTCCGTTGATACCAGGAAGCAGCGAGATGTTATGTTTATCTCGAAGATGTCCCAAAGCCGTCTTCTGGTAGGCTAGCACTCAGGAAGAGTAGATGGTTTACACGAGGCTGGACGTTGCAAGAGCTACTCGCCCCTGCTTCGGCCGGCTTCTTCTCTGCTGATGGCCAGCAGATAGGTACAAAGAGCTCGTCGGAGGGAGGCATCAGCGAGGTAACGGGGATCCCAATCAAAGCTCTACAAGGCCAGCCTTTGTCGGACTACAGTGTTTCTGAACGACTGGCGTGGGCGAAGAATCGAAAGACTACACGGAAAGAAGACGAGGCATACTGTCTTCTAGGTATCTTTGACGTCTACCTGTCCCAGATCTACGGCGAGGGCTCCAATGCATTTGTCCGGGTTGGCGACGCTGTGGACCAGCGCTCGAAGCGTACCGGCATGTTTTCGTGGTGAACCATTACATGCTAATATGGCGGTTCTAAATAACATGTCTTCAGGAAACAATGACGTCTCTGACATTATATCTAACGCACAACCCGCCAAAACGTATAACTGCAACACCCCAGTCAACCACGGTCACTGGAGCGTCAACAAGAGCGGGGTTCTCGACAGCATGTTTGGTGGCCGCGTGAAATGCGTCCGATGTCCCAGTTGCTACTAGGAGTACACATCTGGCAAAAGCTCGTACCCTCAACCGACACTAGCCGGTGGACAAAAGGTACCTTACGAGGTGATGTGGCAGAAGTTTCACCATACCGAGGGAAAGGAATCCTCCTTCAGATGCTTCATTTGTCGAGATAGTACGGTGCGGCATTGGGATGGCATAAAGGGGCATATTAAGGAGGAGCATACTTGGGCCGAGATCTATGGTAAAAGTACGAGATGAAGTCCGGACTTGATCGGATCTCAATAGTTTCGAGGCGAATGTTGCGAAGGCCGGACACCATCATCTAACGTATGAAGCGAGGTTCTGGTGCACAAGAAAGACATACCTAGCTGGTGTATGACCACACGAAATCAGCTTACTCAGGACAAGCAGGAGTATCAGATAGGGTTTGAGGCCATGGCGTTGAGAGGAAGTCCGATTTATGAAGTTCCCGTCACGAATGCTACCTTCGTTGTGATACAGGCTCTGGACACTTGGGACGGCGAACTAGTGCGGAGAATATCACGACAGGTGAAGTGCAGATTATGTAGCGACGACGGAAATCGCTTCGGTAGGACGAACCAGTAAGAGAGAAAGCGCTTAGCTGCGATGAACGTGATTGTGGTCACATGGAGCACAAGCAGTAAATCGAGTCAGTGAGAACGACAGAATACGGCGCACGAAGTATAGAATCATGTACGTGGTGCTCGCCTAGCAGAGACGTGGATTGAGCCACAGCTTCCACATCTGTCGTTCTTGCTCCTAACCAGATTATACCACGGCATTGCTGAGGAGAGCATAGTCCAGGGCCTGCAACCGTTTTCCTTGCTTCCTATTTCGCCCTCGCTATAAGCCGCGATCCGTCTACATGTTCAATGATGGTCATAAACAGTGAGTTGCCCCGCCCTCCTCATTCTCGGGTCGCATCCTGCATCGGCCGTTCACCACGACTATGTTCCTCTGGAAGCACAACCAGCTCTTCACCCCGTCCCAAAGGACTCCGACGCACAGGTCGACGAGAGGCGCCGATGCCAGGTATACGCTAGATGCGTTGATTTATCTACTGTGGAGCGTAATTCCCTTACCAAGGCACTTTGCAGCCGAACTTGGAGTATATCCATGTTGGAATAGTGCATAGACGATAGGAAGCAATACTATATAGCGACAGTAAACCTCAACTTATTCATACAGGAGCACACTCCGTAGCACTTCAAGCATGCCCATTGATTCCATCCACCTGCAGCGCACTCAGCTCATCCCTGACAGCCCTGTACTCCTCTTGCGCCTCCCTCTCCCGTCTCGTCACAGCACCAACTTCACTCCTCAACTTCTCGAGCCGGCTCTGGAGTCCTGCATCCTCCGCCACCCTGAGATCCTCAAACGCCCTTCTCTTCTCCTGTTCCTCCAGCAATGCCTTGTGACCATCCGCCAATTTCTTCTTCAGGCCCCGCTGACGAGACATGTACCCGCCGAGCAAAAGGCCGAGCTTCTTTTCGCGTTTGTTGTTTTCTTGTGCGAGGTCTAGTAGAGCGGTCGACGCTGCTTCGTGGTATGGTAGAAGGTCTGCGGAAGTTTGCAAGTGGGCGATCGAGGTCGGTAGCTCGCCTCTTGTCGGCAGGGTGGAGAGGGTGGTGAAATAGGCGTCGTAAGCTGCTTTTGCCGTTGGATCGTTCTCAACTTCTGCTTGTATCGCGGCGCGTGCGGATGCGATGTAATCATCAGGCAGTGCTTCGGCTGGTTTGGCGGGCTGTCTCTTCGAGCCCGGTAGTGGTTGGCTGCTAGCGTCATGGGTCATGAGAACGACCGCTTCCTGAGCGATCATGCTCCTTATCGGATCTGGTATTGTTTGTGCGTTCGCCAGGAGTTGTTTCTGATCGACCATACGTGGACGTGGTAGATTCCGCTGGAAGACCTGTGTCTGCCGTTTGAACTCTGCTGCGGCGGCAGCCTCTTCGGCTTCGCGTGCCCTTCGGTCAATCTCCTCTTGGTCTTCACGGTCCGTCGATGTCGTTGCGACAGGCTCAGTTGTCTCGTCCGGAAGTTCGAGCTCGAATTCAGTAGCCTTCGGTTTTGGTAGAGATGCGAGTTTTGCTCGAAGGGCGGACTTGGCGTCCAATTGTGCTTGGTTGTTGATGAGCAGATTGTCTCTCGGAGTCCTCAGAGGTGTCGCACCGGGACCCGCTTGTCCTTGCTGGCGGAAAGGCGTGGCCAATGGGTTCGGGGTTTGAAGCTGCGAGCGTGTTGGCGCTGCGCCCTCAAAGCCTGTGGACCCCGAGCCTTGGTGCAGCGGTGTGTTGTCGCCGCCTAAAAGCGACGACTGTGTGTTTGTCAGTGCTTGAATGTCACGTATCGAATTTGCTATTCTGTCTTCCTGGGGCGGGGCCATTGGTGTTCTGATCGGCGTCTGTCCCACCATATTCGTGTATCGTGAGGACAGACCCGCGTCTTCACCGACCGCTTTTGAGGCACGGTCGCCTGACATCCCCATCTTGACGATATCTTCGAGCTCTGCTTCGCTGACTTGGGGCGCTGGTAGGTTCAGTGCTCGCCGGTTACTCTGCTGTTCTGCTTCTCGCATCTTTTGTAGAGCGCCGGCCCTTACTGCCGCCTTCTTTGCTTCATCAGCGCCCTTGTCATGCTTTTGGCGCTTGTTGTCCTGGTTGTCTTCGGGTTCCCCTTGTCTTTTTCGAGCAAGTTGCTGCTTTCTGGGGTCAAATTCTTCTCGCTCTTTTTCGTTTTGATCTGCTTCCTCGAGTGTGTCATAGAAGCCAGAGGCTGGTGCCTTCTCGAATGGAATGTCGGCATTGTAGTCCATCTGACCCTTCTTCTTGGTTGTAATCTTGACGTTGATCCCGGCATTCTTGAGTTCTCTTCGCTTCTGCAGGACTGCTAGCCGTCTTGACTCTTCGAGTTGTCGTTCTCGTGCCTTTCGTTTCGCTTTCTTGCCTTGGGTATTGGCTAGGCGAGCTCTGGCTTCTGACAGCATTTCCTTCTCATCCTCATCCATGTCGATGGTGTCTGGTCGCGCGGGCTTCGACTCTGGATCAGGATCGAGCTCTCCTGGTCGCAGCTTGCGCACGTCGTCCCCAGTCGGAGCTGAAGCCTCACCACCCTCTGGTCCACCCAAGGCAAGCTCATCATGTTCCCGTGTCTCTGCTTCGTCCAGCAGTCGCGAGTACCGTTCCAGACACTGATTTGCGGTTCTCCCCACGATGGGAGCAATTGTCCGCCATTGTGTTGGCATCAACTTGGCCAGATGCAGCAATTTCTCGTCTTCCTCCTTTGACCATTCGATCTTCCGAATTGCAGGATCTAGCCATTCTGTCCATCGTGCCTTGCACTGCTTTGGCGTTTTGCGCGCAAGGAGCGATGAGACTCGCGCCCACTGATTGAGGCCATATTTCGACACTGATGCCTTGAGGATCTCATCCTCAATGTTCGTCCATACTCCTCCCTTGACCACAGGCATCTTTGCTAACACGGTCGTGGGTAATAGGTGTAGTCAGAGCACTATTGCATACAAACAATTACTGCGAATCTTAACCCGGAGGGCTTCCAGGCCGCGAAGGCTTATCTTATCGCTAAGGCAGCAAGTTTTTTGATACGGCAAATCTCGTTTTAGGAATTGAAATTTATGCTGCTCACTCTCTATCGATCAAGGCCTTGGATCTCAAAATATATCGTGCAGGCACAATGTCGAATGTTGGCGCACCGCAGCAGCACAAACAGCCGTCACGCAAAGGCAAGAAAGCGTGGCGTAAGAACGTCGATGTCACCCAAGTGCAAGAAGGCCTTGAAGGGTACCGCGAGGAGGTAAGGGCAGGTGGACCATTGAAGGACAAGGCAGCAGAGGATCTATTCGCACTTGACACTGTAGGCTCGAAAGAGATCAGTAAGAAATATGACCTCGGCAAGCCACTCAGAGTCGACCAGATCCTGGCGCAGCGTTCGGCCGTTCCGCCCGTCGACGGTCGGAAACGTGCAGGGCAGGAATTGGAACTTCCAACTGGTATCTACGAGCCCGCCAGCAAGAGGAGGAAAGGTGATTGGGTGAGCAAGAAAGATGTACAGAGGCTGAAGAAAACCATCAACACCACCTCACATCTCCAGGACAATGAGGGCGCGGAAGAGCAGCCTAACTTCGATTTATGGGATGTTGCGCCTGTGCCTACACCAACCGACAGTCTCGAGTACGTGCCCAAGCCAAAGGCAAAGGTCGCTCCTCCAACAATCAAGAAGGCTCCAGTGCCACTCACTGCCAATGGTAAAGCAGTGCGACCGGTACAGCAACCAAAAGCCGGTAGCAGTTACAATCCAGATTTCGATGAATGGAACCAGGCTATCATACAAGCCGGTGACCAGGAGGTAGAGGCAGAAAAGAAGAGATTGCAAGAAGCGGAACAGGAAGCTGAAAAGCAAGCCAGGATTCAAGCGGCGCAGGAAGACGAATATGCTGGTCGGACAGATGACGAGAGTGCCTGGGAGGGCTTTGAAACGGAGAACGAAGACAATGCGGCGCTGAAGAAGAAACGACCTACTCGCAAGACACCTGCAGAGAGAAACAAGGCCATACGGAGGAAGGAAGCAGAAAGGCAGGCTAAGCACGAACGCAAAATGTCCGACAAGAGAAAGATGGGCGAGGAGCTTGCAAGACTGCTTGCGAGAGGCGCCATGGAACCGGCGGAACATGACGCCGCGCTCGCTCGACTCGAGGCTGAGGATGAGGATGAGGATGAGGGTGAGGATGAAGGAAGTGGCGATGATGCCAAGTTGAGGAGGAGGAAGAGGGGCAACGCGGTCGTGCCAGAAAAGAACCTGGAGGTGGTATTGCCAGAAGAACTGCAAGACTCTCTTCGAAGGCTCAAGCCAGAAGGCAATCTGCTGCAGGATAGGTTCCGCAATCTCCTCGTCAACGGTAAGCTCGAAAGCAGGAAGCCTGTGCTGGCGCCGAAGAAGAGGAAAGTCAAGTATACGGAGAAGTGGTCGTTCAAGGACTTTGAGATGCCGGTCCACTAGGTGCTGGCATCAAGTCAGGTAATGGAGCACCTATAGCGATCCGTGATTTTGGAAGTGATAGCTGCAGGCAATTATTTCTGTAGCTCCCATCAACCACACAAGCTTATGCAAACCTGGGCATCATATCCGTGTTCGGACTGTGCAGGAAGATGTTCGAGTAGGAGTCCTCCTTTGAAGCTCAAGCTGCCAGTACCACGAGGAAGACACCACCTGGACTCGCTGGAGTAGCTCAACTTGGCTAGCTTAGTCCAGCCGATGGCATCACTATCATAGTTTATCTGGGAACTGGCAGTCGCGTGGTTTTAGGGCAGTGATGGTCCAGCCAAAACACATGCGAGTTGATTGATCTTACTTGTAGCCTAAGTCGTTTCCTGCCAACTTCGCGTGTTCGGGGCTCTGCGTGTTTCATCTCGACGGAATGTCATTGTTTGGAGAATCACCTCCAGACGATCGATCAACAGGCCTCGGTGCGGCAGGTCAATCCAAATCCTCAGCTTTATTCGGCGACGAAGCATCAGCTCCCGCTTCCAACAAGAGCACCTCGTCTGGCCTCTTCGCTGATAACGACGCGGATGATTCGCCGTGGTCTGTGCCAACTCCTAAGAAGCAGAATCGCCAAAACATCGTGAAGAGTCTCCTGCCAGCAACTCAAGTTCCCGACAGCTACGTCGATGCGTACGACACGCTTCTAGACTCCGAAGAAAGCCGCGGCGCAGGTGTCAATCTCCCAAGTGTACGGAAGCTGCTTGCAAGCAGCAGCCTCAGTGCCAGCGATCAAGATAGGATATTGAACATTGTTTTGCCTGCTGGTCAGCACTCGGCAAGCGCATTAGAAAGAGCAGAGTTCAACGTCCTGCTTGCGCTGATTGGACTGGGTCAAGAAGAGGAAGAGATAAGCCTTGACGGTGTTGATGAACGGAGGAAGCGTATGTGGCACCGGTAACAGCTTGATGGGCTGTGCTAACATGTGGCAGGCTTACCTACTCCGAGTATATCCTACCTCGACGAACTGAAAACACGACTACAATCAAAAGCTCAGGACGAACCCCAGCCTTCACCTCCGGAGACCCCGAAACAAGCTCCTCGACCTCGACAGTCTTCGTTCGGAGGTGACATGTCTTCCGACCCATGGGCCAGCCCAGCTGTCAAGAACATCCCACCCTCGACTGCCTCCCATACTATGAAACCTGCGGTATCTGATGAGTTCTCCTCTACCGCAGTCAATGGTATACCTCGAACGACAAGCAACTTCACAACGGCCAGTACTCAAGAAGAACCCTCAGGCAACGAGTCCCTAGGCACAAGTCCCGGCATGACGGGCAATGCATGGGGAAGCTACAATGGCAACAACAGCGGAGGCTTCCCAGACCAATCGGCCATAGGAGGAGGGTTTGGGGAGTCCAACGAGCCTCCACGTGCGAGACAATCGAACCAACCACAAAGATCTATTAACGCTAGTGTGGCTCTACCAAAGGGTACCGGGGAGCTGGTTACAATTTCTACCTTGCCAGATAAGGAGGGTGTCTTCCTTTTCCAGCATCACAATTATGAAGTCAAGACCATACGGCGCGGCAGTACCGTTGTAAGGAGGTACAGCGACTTTGTGTGGCTGCTCGACTGCCTCCAGAAGCGCTATCCATTCCGGCGCCTGCCGCTGCTGCCACCGAAGCGTATACAAGGTAGGCTGCTCTGATCTGCCAAGCAGAACCGCCAACGCTGACAAGAACCAAGTTAACGGAAATCATCTTGCAGCTGACGGATCCACTTTTCTCGAGAAGCGCAGGAAAGGGCTAATACGCTTCATGAATGCGCTGGTGCAACACCCAGTGCTAAGCCAGGAGACACTCGTCGTCATGTTCCTTACAGTACCAACAGTAAGTCGTCTTGTGCTTATGTCTTGCTTTAGCTGACACAAAGCAGGAACTTTCGGTGTGGCGCAAACAAGCCACTATATCCGTGCAGGAGGAATTCACGGGCAAAACACTTCCCCCTGACCTAGAAGACAATTTGCCCTCCTCCTTGCCGGACCTGTTCGAACAAGTGAAAGCTGGTGTAAAGCGCGGCGCAGAGGTCTATATCGGGCTCTGCGTACTCCTGGAGAGGCTAGCAAAGCGCAATGAAGCAATGGCAGCCGATAATCTCAAATTCAGTTTAGCACTGCAGTCCTTGACCGAAGGTCATCTAGACACTTACGCAATTGACACAAACGACGTGCCACTGCTCAACGACGGCATCAATGCAACAGCCAAGCACATGTCACAAGCACAGTCACTACTGGAAGACGAAGCACGTGCCTGGGATGAAGGAGTTCTCGAAGATCTGAAAAAGATTAGAGATGCAATGGTCTCAATGAAGGATGTGTTTGATCGACGCGATCGCTTGGCCAAGGACAACATCCCACAACTCGAGCGGAGAATACAAGCGTCGGAGAATAAGCTCGTCGCTCTGCGGCAGAAACCTGCTGGCACAGTGAAGCCAGGTGAGATGGAGAAAATTGAAAGCAGTATCACAGCCGACAAAGAGGGCATCGTCCAGCAACATGCGCGAGGAGTATTTATCAAAGAGTGTGTCCGTGACGAGATTGTTACCTTTCAGACTACTATATTTACACAGAGTCACCTACAGCAGGACTGGGCGCAGGAGAGGGTAAAGTATGCGGAGCTACAGGCAAGCAATTGGCGCTCGTTGGTGGAAGAGACGGAGAGCATGCCGGTTGGAGAGTAGGATCCTCTATCAGGCAGACTGAGTCCGACACACCTTGGGCGGAACATGGAGAACCCACAGGCGCCTGTTTGGGGAGGCTGAGTCTCCATATGTAGGTAATAATGCTCAAGGGTCCAGGTATTCCGGGTTCGGGCACTCGAAGCAAGCCGATGCCATGCCCTACTTCATGATCATCACAAGAAGAGGCGTAGGTCTTGATAGGGTGCAGGAGCTGCACGAGCTCCGACACTTCATGTGGATGCCAATGGTACCATCCGAACCATCACTCAGTAGGTATGACCCTTCGATTGGACAGCATATACGAGGATGGCTATCGTATGCAAGAGATGACAAGCAATCTGACCATTGGTTGTGAAGGTTACTCTGGTACTATTGTCCCAAGTAGGGCTGAATATAAAGCAACGTCCTTCGTTGGTTTTCGTCTACGCTAGACCGAAAGAGACCTCCGTGAGTAGGCTCCATAAGATTATGTGATCTCACATGTTGACCTAACTTCCTACCACCCAATTAGAAAGTCGAGAGCTGATACGAGCTGTTTCATGCCAGACGCTGACAAAATGAGTTGCCGACCGTGTCATCGGGCCGGCAATGATACCATGGCTACTCGAGTCAGGCCAAGGAGGCACTGTTACATTTGTCAAGTACCAACATAGCCACCATAAATAATGACCCGTGGCTAAATAACAGAAGTACATGCCCTTGACTCACGACCCACCATACACTTCCCGGTATTCAGGCGTCCCCTACAGGCAAGGGAACTTCACCGCGCAAGCTACCGAGTACTGTGCACTGGAGACTGCTGCTGCACTTGATGCGGATCTCGGCTCCATTGACCAACCATAGCTCTATCCATACATATCTACTTACGGTCAACTGCCTGAGTCTTGCCCATCGCTGCTCTTACACAGGCGGGTCTTCTGGCATTCTGCGTCTTTCGGCCATTCAATTGGCCACTCTACAGGGCATTAATGCACTCAATCTAAGCCACCATACGCGATCAGCTCGAACCAGGGTACGCTGCATAGGGAACTCACGACTTCTAGACATCAGTACATATGAACTTCTGAACCACTCTCACCAACTCAACGCTCACAATCAATAACGTATAAAGGAAAGTCTCCTTATGATGGAGTCCTGTACCACAGCACACGGCAGAGGCAAACGAGAGACACTGCTTTCCAGATCCAAGAGAATCATCGGAAAGCAGCTACCAAGTGACGCCAGAAGCGTGGATGATGAGGGGTGTAGGTGCTTTCTACATAGATTGGCGGTCATGCGCTAATTTTTGCTAGATGAATCGAAGCTGATCCAGAATGATGTCTCCAAGAGACGAGCTCAAATACTTAAGGCACAGAGGCATGAACAGAATTTGTGATTATGTCAACATCCGGTAGCTAACGTTCTGCAGGACACATCGACGACGGACTCAGAACTACATACAAGAGCTGGAAAAGGAAGTTCTTCGCTTACGAGCTCGAGAAGCAGAAATGCAAAGCGAGTTGGAGAGCAGGTCGGCCTCAAGCCGATCACGCTCGCAATCCCACGGCTTGCCGTCGCCATCATCAAGTGCCGGCAGCGACTATTCACAGCAGTTTCCCAAAGACAAATCCATTACGGTAGACCTTACAGAATATGCCCAGCTTGAGCCCGAATACCCGTGCACAATCGCCGCCGCACTCAAGCCCGCACCTAAATACTCCCCACCATCAGTCGACATTGTTGCTTGTGCGGCGGACGTCAGCGTTGAAGCCGTGAAGACATGCACAGGCGCAGTATGTAGCATGGATGCTCAAGCAGCCATCAATTTCATCCTCGAGTATGTCTTATCGCACTGTCCCTCTGATGCGAGCCTGCTGACCGCCCTACAGTCTTGAACGTCCCTGCCTTTCCCACGTCAAATTCGACATGCATACACAAAAGGCAAGCCCCTTCAAAACACCAGTCTTCAATTCCGGCATGAGCCACGCGTGCACAGCATCTGCCTCACTCGTACATTCGCATCAACACGTTGACCTTGCCAGCTCTCCTGTTCAAGTCCCTGTTTCGGTGATCGACAGGCTACTCGAAAGCAGCAGAAGCTTACCACTGGGTCCAGAGATGACGCCCGTCCAAGTATGGGCTATTCTAGTCAATATCGCCAGCCAGCAGGCGATCACTTTCTCCATATATGCGCTTCTGAAGGACGAGTTGAGCAAATACATGAGGTGTAACAGCTTTGGGACCACGATTGAAATCGACACGTTGAGACAAGTACTCAATTGGTTCTTTCCATGGTATTCGACAGCGCAATTACATGACAACAAGATTGGTATCACTCTGTGGGGACAGCAGCAAATGGACGACTTGGGTGGTTTAGGCTGGGAGGAATTCTTCTGAGAGAGTTAGTCAGAGGATGGTATCCGCTACTCCTACCGTCGCGATGAAGCGGTGTGCCTCTCCTTGAAGCTTACTTCAGCTCAGGACCTGGGTCTGTGTCGCCGACACCATTCGAACTGCTCGCACTGAAGCCATCCGGGTTCGTCTGAGCGTTACCGCATCCGAACCGTCGGATGCAACACAGTGTCAGGGGTTCAGCCCCGCTCCTCGCTCGGCAAGGCTCGCACAGCAAAGTGTTATCAACGCATGAGCCTTGTGATTGTTTGAATGGAGTAAGAGAACGCCTTGAGTGTTGGAACATAGTCGATCGCCCTCAATGTACCTGCTGATCATACCAGCTACTATCTCGGTCCTGTTCCATTCGACCGACCTCGATTGTACACCTGATATTGTGATCGTATCTTTGGGCGCACGGAATGGGGAAATACATCGAACGCTCGGAGTCTTGCGACGAAAGTGCTTTATTGCTCCGTCATTTTTTACGATCAAAGCAAGTGGCTGAAGGCTACTGAGAGGGCGGGAGGCATTTGGCATTGCGAACACTCACTAACACGTTACACGAGCTGCATTGAGGCTGATCAGATGTGCAAGCTGGAGGATAGCACTTGTTTCGATGCGGTGTCGGAAGTCTCCGAGCCTTGAAGGCATAAGCACTCGTGTTCGCTATCGTTTTTGTGGCGTTGACCCGCGCTCTATAGCATGTTCCGCTCGGTGGTATGAAGGTTGACGCTGTTCCTTTTCATGCAGTGATGACCCAACTTGAATCGACAGGTGATTGTAGCTGCTGCTAGGCCGACGACTTTATGCGACCTCGGCGGGGTCAACGTGTGCGTCATTCCTGTTGCCAGCTAGGGCATTCTTGCAGACCGCAGCTTTGCAAGGCTGCTCAACATGCTTACGAGTAGAGAGGCACAGCACGGCATCAAAAGGTGCACCCTAGCTTATTCGTAAAGTATTTGAATGTGATGATTTGCTTGGATTGGCAAAAGTGAGACTGCCCAGCCGGGACTTCTGAATAGTCGTGTTTGCAATCCTCGTCGATACGATGCCCCGGATGCTAGCTCGTGCAATCACCACCCTACCTACTCCAGCAGGCATTCACCACCGTCCGGTTGCTGCACCATCCTCGTTGCCTCAATGGCCTAGAACAATGCGCTCACCGCTGAGAAAAGAGGCTGTGCACGACTAGCTAGACGCCTAGGTCTCATGCTCTTAGCCAAAGCCCAGACCGGGATTGTTGATAAAGTCAAGCTCTCTGTCGTCCAATGATAAAAAGCGGACGCCCCTATTATGTCGCGACGATGTGTGTCAGGCTGAAAGAATGACGATCACGACCTGGAAATAGTTAGGATGTATTAGTCTTATTTTCAGCCAGCGGCCTAATCTACATGTTCTAGCCTTATAGGCTTGACGAGGCTATACGCACAAATCTTCCCTGCTATTATATCCACAAAGTGCCTATAGAGTGGGTATAGGATGCCTACCGATAAAGAGAAGTCTCCCCTTTTCATTAATCCTCCCGAAAAGCTAGTAGTAAGGCCAATAATACATACAGCTGACCCAGTTCTTCGGTATCCTTACAGTTCTAAACCAGAAAATGTATATTAGGCCATTGGCTGAAAATAAGGCCAATACAGCCTAACTATTTCCAGGTCGTGAGTGGGTGATGGTACTACGGTAGTATGAACCACGATGGCGCATCTGCATCAGACCCGCTGGGACGCCTGGAGCTCGAGAAGCATGAGAATAAGAAGCTGCCAGAGCTCAGCCTAATCTCTTTCCTTTGATTAGTAGGTCCATTTTGCTTCACTGCATAAATTCCGACCTCGATCCTCTTCTAGAGGCTGGGCGCAGTAGTCAAGAAGGTTGCCTTATTTGCGACGCATTGACCTAGCTTGTAAAGAGGACCTATGCAATGGCATATTTCGGGCCTACGGCAAGCTCAACGTTGCCTCATATGTCCTCTTACAAGAGTGTCGCCTCGGATGAGATCGAGCTCAAGGGCGACACACATTCGCAGATACACCATTCGACGTGCGATGTCAGAGGGCACACCGACCAGAATCGTTATGTGCAAAGGGAAACCCTTCAGAACACTACATGGGAGGGCTTGAAAGCCGTTGCCCGGCGTTGCTTCTCGCATACCCTGCCAATCTTCACAATCTTGGGATTGATCGTATTACTTGCGAAAATGTCCCACTCAGGATGGATTGAAGCCAACTACTCAGTCTGCCAGCCTGACGGAACATTCAGTCTCTCCTTTGACCAATATACGCCGTGGAAACAGGATTCGTTCTTCGCGATCGATATGAGTTATGGCAGCTACTCGTATGGGACCGCGAAGCTTATCGACGTTGTTTGGGATGTGGTACGTATAAACAGCCTTCCGTAGTGTAACTCTGGAACTTACTTACATGACTTCAGGCCGTTGGAAGAGGTGGGCAAGCGCTGCTAGCTATCTTCACCTATCAAACCTTTACCAAAGCGCTGACCCGAAATATGGAATCTTCTTCGGTATCGACTGAGACCTTCAAAGCTCTGACCTTGCAAAACGATACGATCTTCAGTGTGTCGAAGTTGATGAGAGACTTTCTCAAGGTTGGCGGTACGCGTGCCAAGTTTGCCATGTTGTGTACTATTCTTTCCGCGCTATTTGTGCTTTTGGTGCCGACTTGGCTCAGTGCTATGACAGGGTACACCGCTGATATAGAAGGTTTTGTGCAAGATAGTAACAACAATCTGGCCCCTGCGGGTGACTTTCGCCCTGCTATATATACCATACACGATGGAGACAGGATTGGGTTGACGAAAGACTATCATGTAGCCGTACCATGGTATGTTGGCCAGATCCACCTGTTCACGTACAAGGACTATGGCTGCTCTCTAGAATACCGCACCAATTACACCACAGGAGAGCACTACTGGGCGGAATCATCGGACGCAAGTTGCACAATGCTCTGGCGGGTCTCTGAGTACACCTCCATTTATGGCTTTCTTGGTCTCAATGCTACAGAGACTGAGTTCACTCTCCCTAACACGACCAACATCACTATACCTGAACCCTCTCTCAACATCTCAGCACATTTTCCGGTAGATCCAGACTATCTCTCCTTAGGACCAGGATCGCGGGCCGATATCCCATGGTATCAGGAGCCATACGGTTTGGGCTGGAAGCGCAATGACACGAATGAGTTTCCATTTTTCACGAAATCGGACCCGCTCTTCTACCACCAACTGAGTGATACACTATACAACCTTACACAATTCAACAGCAACGGGGGCTGTCAGCAGCTTCGAGATGTGCGATACAAGTGGGGATTTTCATTTCTCCTGCTCTACGCCTTCGTTGTCACTTGGCTGGTTTGGACGATTGTGATGTATGGACTATACCTTGACTCATACTTACACTCACGCCTAGATGTGGTTAGAAGAAACATGGGGCTGGATCGAGCTGTTCTCGACCTCTCGTTAGCTATGCAAAAGGAGGTTGACTCGCAAAACGTTCAACTACATGGGGATCGCCAGCTGCACCATCTCTTCAAAAGTGGTTGTATGTCATATCAGGACCTACCACTGGGTACCCTTCCCCCTACGCGTTGGACCCAACTCCAGAAACGGTGGCGCGAGTTGAAGTCTCATGGTTGGACCCAACTCCCGAGATGGTGGCGTATGCCTATATCTTAGTCTTGTATACGGCTTTTGAGACCATGTTCGGGCCTCGAGCAGGGGGATCAGAATCATGACATGTTATCTTAATATCTAGAGCGCTTTTGCCTCCAGCGCAAACCTGGAAATTCGAGATCAATGTATAGCTGCCGCCCTTTGACTGTCCGACACACTATGTGATACTCTGTGGCTGCGAATACTTGTCCTTTTCTTGACCTGCTCGCGCGCGTTCGCGCTGCAGTGACAGGGAAGACACAAAACCCCAGCTTCGTACCGAGTACTATAGATTATTTGGCAAGGTCCAAGCCTAAGGCTGCCGCCAAACCATCGCCACTTCGGGCACTTTTAGGCCTCGTCGGTCCCAAGCTGAATCACCATCACCTTTATAACACAGGTCATCGCAACTCGCGTGCTTTTCGTATACCCATCAATTAAGTCGACAGACAATCTCAGAATCTGCTTGCGACAACATGGTAGGCCATGATGCATCGCAAGATGCTGATGGTACACCAGCGCCCGTCGAGAAGGGTTTTGCGACTCTTTCACAACTACAGTAAGCACGCTAATCCCCCGAAGCTTCATGAAAACCACAGGATCTCAAACTAATAGTCTAATACGTTAGGATCGGAGTAAAGGTGATGGTCCAGAAGAACACCGAGACACGCAAAGCAGAAATTCTCTCCATTCGGCAGCGAAATGGAGGCTTGTCTTTCTACGTTCACTACGTCGACTTCAATAAGCGACTTGACGAATGGGTAGCCGCTGATCGCATCGATCTGACTCAAGAAGTCGAGTGGCCAGCCCCAGAGAAGCCGGAGAAGAAGAAAACGACGGTCACGACGAAACAACCTTCTCAATCCCAGTCAGCCACCAAAAATGTCATCACAAAAGCAACAGGACAAGCACGTTCCGACTCTCGAGCCGGCACAGCGACCCCAGACAGCCAGTATCTCAGTTCAAAAGCTGGCAACGACCGCAAACGCCCTCAACCATCCAAAGCTGGTGGAAAGGAAAATCAGCAACTGGACGATGGCGTGGCTGGTACCCCTGAACCAACTCTAGCAGGCGCCGGCACACCTCTACCCACACTCTCAACAGAAAACTCCGGCGCTGGTGCGGCCGACACAGAAATGCTCGATGTGACGAAAACCGAAGAAAAAGTGCCTCAAATCCTCGAACCACCCGACGAAATCGAAAAGCTCCGCACAGGCGGCAGCATGGTCCAAAACCACGCCCAACTCCATCTCGTGCGAAACCTCGACAAGATCCAAATGGGCAAACACATCATCGAACCATGGTATTTCAGCCCCTACCCACAGGAGTTCTCCGACGTAGACCTCGTCTACGTCGACGAATTCTGCCTGTCATATTTCAGCTCGAAAAAGGCTTTCGAACGCCATCGCAGTAAATGCACCCTCCAACACCCGCCCGGCAACGAGATCTACCGCGACGACTTCGTGTCATTCTTCGAAGTCGACGGGCGTCGCCAGCGGACCTGGTGTCGCAATCTGTGTCTCCTGTCCAAGTTATTCCTCGACCACAAGACATTGTACTACGACGTCGACCCGTTCCTGTTCTACTGCATGGTGACACGCGATGAACACGGCTGCCACCTGATCGGGTATTTCAGCAAAGAAAAGGAATCCGCCGAAGGCTACAACGTCGCATGTATCCTCACGCTCCCGCAGTACCAACGACAGGGCCTGGGCCGCTTACTAATCGCATTCAGCTACGAGTTGTCCAAACGCGAGGGAAAATTGGGATCACCCGAGAAACCGCTCTCTGATCTGGGGTTGTTGGGCTACAGACAATACTGGAAGGAAATCCTCGTCGAACTGCTCTCTGACCCGAGTCGGCTCCCGCCCGTAGGAAGCGCATCCCACACGCCAACCTCGTCCGATTTGCATCCCCACCTCAGCCTTAGTCTAGGCGGACCAGGAGGAGGCCAGTACACGACGTCGATCTCCGAAATCGCGAGTCTGACGAGTATGACCGAGAAGGACGTGCACGAGCAGCTTGAGGTGTTGAGGTTGCTGCGGTATCACAAGGGACAGTGGATCATTGTGGTGCGGGATGAGTTGCTCGAGTGGCAGGAGGGCAGGCTTGCGAAGGAGGCGAAACGGGGCGCGCGGAGGATCGATCCTGTGAGGTTGCAGTGGAAGATTCCGGTGTTTACGAATAGTATGAGGACTTGGAATTGGTAGGGCAGGGATATTAAGAATTCAGTTGATGTTAGCGAAGGCGTTGGCGGGGCCCATTGGCGTTACACTGATGGATGATTGATGAGAGAATATGCTGAATTGCTTTGCTCTGCAGTCAAATGATGTTGTGGATGCTTGTTTGTGTGCTCGCAAGTCTTGCTTGCTGACACAATTCCTGCCAGACCGTTTCCAGTGATGTGTTTGTCCGCTCTCCTTAGTACGCTGGTGGGTTTCTCTACTGTCGCCGCATCGCCTTCTCGTTCCGCCTCGCTCAAATCTAACCTCTGGATGAGCTCTCATCCAATGACGCTACCTTCCAAGCTCTTTGTGTGATGCCAAGCACAGAGGGATATTGAAAATAGGGAATTGCTGCAGTAGATCGAAGAGCTGACTATCGATTTTGCGAGAGCGGCAAACGAGTGCAAGAGCTCGAAGTTTTGCTACAGGGTTGTGAGCAGAGAATCAGACGGACTGGTTGACTAGGAAGACCCGGGACCTGTTTCTCGCACGATGTTCATACTGGACACTATGTTATGTGTCAGTAGTTCACAAGTACGCGTTCAACGGGCCGTTCCACGGGTCGGTCATCGAGAGAACTGACCTCCTCGACATGAAGATGCGTGCTGGGCAGCGAGCGCCCGTCGCATCCTTGCATAAAGGGAACGCACCATGCATCGTGCGTAAGAAATCTTACATCGGCGGATTACACAATGCGTCACACCAGGTCTTGCATGTCTTACAGTGGATCGACATGAGCGTGGTGTCGCCATTCATGGCTCCGAAGGTAGGGTGCATAGAAGGGCGACTCCGTATACATTTGCTCGTGAAGGCGGATTTGCCTGGATGGAGCACAGGCGTGTTCGTGCCTCTTCCCACGTTCATCGATATGGCTAGAAACATGGTATGCTATTTCGATAAGGTGTTCTGCCCGGATCGTTGCCGGGATGATAGAACATCGTGTTGGCTCACAATAGCCTGAACGCCGGAGTAACACAAGTGCCTCAGGTCTTGGGGTAAAGGCAATTGAAGGACAGTTACAGCGGTTTGTGGCCATGCGTCCCGCGTGATATATGGCGTCGTGATGTCGCGGCGTAGCCTAGCCCTGAGCACAACTCTCTGCAAGCCCGGAAACAGGTCCGTGGGAAAGACGAACAACGATTGCCACGATATCCGATCTCCTTCAGTAGCTCGTGTTGAGTGAAAAGGCTGCTGAATATAGCTCTCTTACTACCAGGGCAGCGCCACATGAGTCCTGGACTGAGGTTGATGGAGCTTGGCGATATCAGTACCGGGTTGTGGCCTCGCCATGCGTTAAGCCTGAGGTAAATGACTCCCGAGTAGAAGCTTATCGTATTGTAGACCCGGAGGGTTCTTTCGTGGACCCATCTGGAAGTTGCCAGGATAGATCTCTGCGTAGGGATCACGGGCGAGGGGTTGATTATCCATCAGAGCGATGCCATTGGGCATCATATAGCAAGACACCGTAGGCTGCAAGCTGCCAGAGTCCACTCCTTTAACCATAGGTCCCTGACTGATGGATACTCAGGATTGTGTGCTCATTGGAGCCAGAAGAATGTAGTAGCATACTGAGCCTTCTCTGTGGTGACCTAGGAGACTGTTAGCCACTAGTAACACGGTGCAACAAACGTTAATATTCCCAACAGTCGCAATTCGGTCGGAGGACTCGCATCAGCATGGAGAAGCGTTGCTGAGCAGAAGAACATAGGGATAAGTTGCTCAAAGACGGCCAAAAGTAGAGTAAACGATAAGGCAACGGTAGCAGATGTTTGTCGAAGAGTCCTTTCCTACGGCAAGTGCTCTCAATGATGGTGGCTTCCTCGCAAGATATGCACAACCGTCGCGAATGGTTGACTGAAACTGCCACCTGCGAAATACCATCGTGGTATCATTGAAGTTGTGCTCTGAAGAAGCCTCCTATGGAGTGCTTATTGAGCTGAGTCCTCTTTCTTTGTGTCATTATATGCCTTGAAAGCGGTGCCATTGACATGCTGATCTTGGCCAATTCGCTCTCTTCACGCCACTTCTATGCGAACAATATCCTTCCCAGGTCGTTCACATCACAACACCAGCATTGCTCGCAATACGTGGCCACAGCTCGGCGGCCTCCTTTGCAACGGGTCCAGTGATAGCAGAGCCCTTCATCTCACCCTTGGGGTTCACAATGACACCAGCGTTGTCTTCGAAGTAGAGGAAAATACCGTCTGGTCGTCTCCATGGCTTGGATTGTCGGACGACGACTGCTGGCATGACTGTCACAAAGTTAGCATCAACCCCTTGCCGCGTGTGCTATGCTTCCGGCATGAACGCACCCTTTTTTCTTAACTCAGGCTTTCCCTTCTTGACAGTAGCCATGACCATATCTCCTGCACCAGCAGCTGGTAGTCTGTTCAGTCTGGCACCGATGCCCTTGACTGAGATGATGTAGAGATTTCGAGCTCCGGAGTTGTCTGCGCATGACATGACGGCGCCGCTGTGAACGAACAGTTAGTTTCCGGTCATGCAGTATGGCGGGGTTTCATGGTGACAAGTCGTCTGATGCGAAAGGCGCAGCCTCGTTTTCTTCACACCACACGTTTTCTGGTGTAGCCAACTGCACTGCCAAAATGGTGTCGGTGTCGCCGTCGATTTTTTCGTTGTAGGGGAGGCAATGTACATACACAGGCAGACCAAGAGTCATCTTCAGCTTGTTACCCGCGGTACCACGACTGCACGTTTGTTAGCCTTCCTTGCACTTTGTCACAAGGTCCCAGATCGCTGGTTGCAGTGCTGGGATCCAGGCAAGCACATACCCTCTCTTGGACGACATCTTGACGGTATTTGTAGGTTATGTCGTGACAGAAGTAATCGCGAGCGCAGTTGAAGTCGACGAGATGCATGCAAAACTATTGTGCTAGCGCCAAGCGCGCCAGGCAGCAACGTGCATGCCTCAATTTTCCCGCATTAAGGCAAAGTCCACGGTTTGACCTATCCACGAAGAGACGCGAAGAAAATGAATATGATTTGGTGGTACAAGCTGATTTCTTCAGTGCCTGTCGCTATGTAGGACTCAGCTCCCCCCTCGGAGAGAATCCATGACCTCAAATGCCGACACATGAGACCAACTGATGTCAAGCTCATCACAAACCCGAAGTGATATAACATGCTCGACAGATAACAACGGCGCCCAGCTAAGGTGTCAATGCACCATGTGCACCGCTTGAACGCCAGCCCCCTTGATAAGCCCCGATACACAAACAAGAGAGGTGGGCTATTCTGTCTTTGCTGCCTCCGTCCTGGCTTCACCCTCGGCATTAGCCTCCTCCCTCTCCTGTAGACCCTCTTCCTGCGCCGCCGCCGCCGTATCCTCTGCAGCCATCTCCTTCTTGATCTGGATTGCCTCTTCTACGCTTGCCGGAGCCGCAATCGGTTTCACACCTTCACCTCCCGCCTCAGCCTGCAGCGAATCTGCTGCATCTTCAACGTCTCCCATTGTGACGTCGGCATCATCTAGCTTCTCGGCGGGCTTCGCCGGTGTACCAGCAGCAGTATCAACGTGCATCTCGTCTGCTTCACTTGCAGGTTGCGGCGTCCCGATCCCGCTGTTGGCCGCCGAGTCCACAGTGTCCCTTAGATTCCTGTGGTCAATGAACTGTCTCCGTTTCCTGCTTCCGTTCTGTCTCCGCACGCCATTAGCTTCTGCCATATCTTCATCTTCGCTGTCGCTTAGCTCGCCGTCCTTCTCGACACGCTTGTCGAAGCGCCTCTGTGTCATACGCTTATCAGGATTCTCGTCCTCATCTAGGTCGTCCAGCGCCGCTTCGTCTTCGTCGTTCATTGCTAATGAGGGTGGCACATCGGTCATTTGCACTGATGGGGCATGTTGCGTGCGTTTCAGGTTCTCAAGGACGGTCTTAAGGATCTTGTCGAGGTATTCTTTCGAGTTTGCGTTGTCCATGTTCGAGGGCCGTACATCCAACTCGTAGTCGGGTGCATAATATTCGTAGTAGTCGTTGTAGGGCAGGTTCGCGCTCATATCGTCGCCAACCAGACAGCCAGTCTCGTATGCCCAAGTCCGCGCAACGTTTCTCATAGTGTAGCCGCCTCCTCCCAGAATCAGTGTTGGCAGGTTATAGGATTTGACGAAGTTGACACAGTTAGCGTGACCCTTCATACTGAGGTTAAAGCAGCCTAATCTGTCACCCGACAAGGAATCTCCTCCGCATTGCAGGACGACGGCTGATGGCCTGTAGAAGTCCATGATGGCCTTGATGACAGGCTCGAAAATGTGCTTGTATGAGTAATCATCGATGCCGTCTCTCAGCGGGAAGTTGACAGCGTAGTACTTCCCCGAGCCAACACCAGTATCTCTCAGCTCTCCTGTTCCAGGAAAGTACTCTCCGTACTTGTGAAAGGAAGCTGTCATGACTCGGTCTGTGGTGTAGAATGCTTCTTCGACACCATCACCGTGATGGACGTCAATGTCGATGTACAGCACCCTCTGATGAAACCTCAGCAGTTCTATTATACCTAGTACGATGTCATTCACATAACAGAAACCTGATGCTTCACTTTTCTTTGCATGATGCAGACCACCAGCCCAGTTTATGGCAATATCGGCCTTCTGCCTATTCAGGCGTGCTGCACCCTCCATACTTCCTCCGGCGCTGATGCCACAGAACTCGAACAAGCCATCAAAGACGGGACAGTCATCGCCCACATTGTACTTCTGCTGCTCCTTCTGGAAAGCCTCCATGTTGTCTGGTGTGACCTTGGCCAGGAACTCAATGTACTCGTCTGTGTGGAACTGTGTCATCTCGTACTTTGACGCGGGTTTCGCGCGGTAGATCTCCATTTTCTTGTAGAGGCCGTAGTTCATCACGAGGGAGTGGGCCAGTCTTATGCGGTGCGGTTTCATGGGGTGCCCGCTGACATAGGCATAGTTGCCGACGTCGGAGTCGTAGAAGTAGGCTACTCGTTTCTTCGAGTCACCGTTGAGTTTAGGCTCGTCGATTGGCGCGAGCGCCATGTTGGCGACGGGGGAAGTGTATCAGGGAGCTAGTGAATGCCGAAGTATCAAGAATGCGCCCAATGTTCGAAAGGAAAGGTTCGCAGAGGATAGTGGGATTGCTCTTCGTTGGAACTTCTGTTAGTATCAAGCAGAGAACGTGATGATGCCGAGTGGAGAGGAGGATGGTATTGGAATAGTAAGCGGAAGGTGGATGGGTAGAGGGATAGTAAGATACCTGGCGACTTGGACTTGGGGGACTTTGAGGACTTCCTTTCTTGCTCTCCGACTCGCTGCTGCCAGCCCGAATGATCTGCATCGACCAAGGCGCGTCAGACCGCGGTGCCATCCGAGGCTGTGAAGCTTCTAGGCGAGGCTGCCGCTGTAATTGCTTAGCGCACCTGCCTTCCGCAGGTATCAAGTGGTTGCGTATGTACTTGCCTCAGAATTCATGGACTTACTACTCATAAAGACGACACAACCGCATTGCCTTTAGACATCAGTCAATCTCTTGCATCCTCTCACAAACCGACAAGGACGCACTCTCCGTTTTCTCGACTACCAACTATCGGTCCGCGAGCCTTTGCCTGAGAAGTATACCAATCATCACCTGCTCACTCGAGCACAACCCTTCCATACCTCACCCACATCTTCGGCCACCGCAATATGGATCGCCTTAACCGAATGCTCGCTGCCGCCCAAGGCATGGGCATGCAACAAGGGCCACCAGGAGCTGATGCACCTAATCTAGTCGACAACTCAGAGACTGTCTACATCTCTTCACTAGCACTACTCAAGATGTTGCGACATGGCAGAGCAGGAGTACCGATGGAAGTCATGGGTCTTATGCTGGGAGAGTTCGTCGACGACTTCACAGTGCGTGTTGTCGATGTCTTTGCTATGCCACAGAGTGGTACATCTGTCAGTGTCGAATCAGTTGATCCAGTCTTTCAAACAAAAATGATGGATATGCTGAGGCAGACAGGACGGCAAGAAACAGTGGTTGGGTGGTACCATTCACATCCTGGTTTCGGATGCTGGCTGAGTAGCGTCGATATCAACACACAGCAATCGTTCGAACAGCTCACCCCGCGCGCCGTCGCCGTCGTCGTCGATCCCATCCAGAGTGTGAAGGGCAAAGTCGTCATTGATGCATTTAGGCTGATCAACCCCCAGACCTTGATGATGGGCCAGGAACCCAGACAAACTACATCGAACTTGGGCCACCTCAACAAGCCATCGATACAAGCACTCATCCACGGTCTGAACAGACATTACTACTCGATTGGCATCCAGTACCGCAAAACAGGTCTGGAAGAGAACATGCTCATGAATCTACACAAAGAAGTCTGGACCGAGGGTTTGGAACTTCCAGCCTCTTTTGCCACTGAGCGCAAGAAGACGGAAGACGGCTTACAACGGCTCGTGGACCTGGCGGACGGCTACGAAAAGCGAGTACGGGAGGAGAATGAACTTAGCAAAGAACAACTCAAGACTAGATATGTGGGCAAGGTTGATCCAAAGAAGCACATTGAGGATGTGGGGCAACAGCTTATTGAGGACAACATCGTAGCCGTGTCGAGGCAGATGATAGATAAGGAGGCTAGTGTGGCGAGGAAAGGCGGTCAGCTGAATGGCCATGCACAGAATGGGGACATGGAGCTTGACGAGTAGTTGTTGAGCTAGACGCGGTCTTGATATCAGTATAGCATTGCTGGCGTTGATCATGCGGCATATTCTGTGCGGCAACAGGCTGGGTCCACTCCGAGTAGGCAGGTGGGAGGCAGAAGTCTTTGCTCGCGCCATTTAAGATACACTCAATGAAATTCATGATACTCTCTACAGCTACTCTCCTAGTAATCGCAACACTGAGCTCACCTAGGAAGGCCCCCAGTGGCGGATGTGCTGAAGATGTCTACCGATCCTTTCATACAGATCTGTTCACGTTGCTACTGTTTGCGCAATCTGCACCAAGCGGACATCGGCTTCCTCAGACGCCGTCCGACAGAGCACACCATTCGTCTCAGTGTGCACAGAGCTAATCATGTGCTTATGCGCCCAATCCGCCTGCTTCCCCCATCTTACCTCCTTCTCTTCCTCCTCAGCTTCTTGTCTAAGGCGGCTAACGAGCGGCCCGTCGACATTTACCCCGGGGTTTCCATCCAGCTCCACATAGCGCAACTGCGGCATCGCTTCGAGCACCTCCCCCAGCAAGTCCCCGCAAAAATCAGTGTAGAAGCTGTATGATTTCCTGTACTTCTCAAACGCCGGATGACTGGGGTCAAACTCTACGAACACCCTCAACGTCTGCACTGCTGTCAACCGCTTGAGACACCTTGCCAACCGCGGCGTGACTTTCCAGTGTTTTGGGGGATCCGTCCAGCTTGGGCCCAGTATCATTTTCAGATTCGCGACGTAGATCTGGTAACGGGTGGCTAGCTCGGAAACTAGAGGTGGGCTTTCAAATGCTTGTACGAAGAACAGTGGGAACTTGGTCGTACTGTACAGGATGTATGCTGCCTCGTCGTGCATTTTCTTAGAAACCAAAAGAGCTGCCAGCCGTGAGCTTCTCCGTCGGCCTTTGGCGTCTCTGTATGCGGGTTTCGAGAAGAGGGTGTAGTGATAGATACGGTTGCGGAGTTCGGACGGGAGGTCGAAGAAGCGGAAGGGTTCAGAAGGGATGGTGGAGAGGTCGAGGCGGGACAGGGCTTCGGATACTTCAACTGCTTCGGCTTCTGCGGCTTCTTGGGCTGCTTTGCGCGCGCGCCTTTTCCATCCGGGGCGTCTATCTTCGGGGATTGGGAAGGCTTCAACTAGGCCGTCGCGCCAGTTTGGCATGGTACGGGTGGATGGCGGTATCTGAGGTGCAGCTGGGACCGCGTGCTGGTGTATCCCACCCAAGGGCCGGAGCGTAAAAGCGCAAATCAGCTTGCGAAGGTAGATATGTGGAAAGAGTGGCAGGTCTATAGGATCAAAAGGTCAACTTTCGCGGCAGCTTGAATACAATGTAGAGGACTTGAGGAGGAAGGCCAAGTACTAGATGATCATTATGCAAACTAAGGTAGGTTTGTCTCGTCCTTACGGGGCAAGCCAGAATCAGAGGATGTCCTTTTCGGTGCTCTTGAGGAGAACGATTTCGAGTCTCCCCAGCTTATACAGCTATTCGAACATGAAGTCTGTGGACGAAACGCCAAATTATGTGCTGGGTTATTCAACTTTCTATTTGTGGAAGAAGAAAGAAAGAGAAGAGCGGACGGAATCGAGGCAAAAATATGACGGAGGGAGCTGGCGAGCCAACAATTGTTTGACGGGTTTGCACTGGAGCGCACCCGAACTTTTGGAGAGAGTGCTCGCGATGCCAGTGCTCGCGACAGCAGTACTGGGTGCCATCAACAACTTATTAACTGCTGCACGTGCGAGCATCAGCTCCTCCTCGCAACACTTCTGTACCTTCTTATGTCGCTGTGATCCTGGGATGGTCGTTCAATAATGCTCAGTCGTGCCGCCTTGCCTCTCCTGAGGCCTCGCTGCTTCCATGCAACATCAAGATTAGCCATTTCACAATGCCAGAGTCGAGGCATGCGCAACGACAGAGGTCGCCTGCACAATCCGACCGATTTCAAACTACCATCGAACACCAGGTCATCCTCCAATAAGTACGACAAGCCTATACGGGCAGTGCCCAAGCAGGATGCAGAAGACATAAACTCAGACTCGGCTGCGCATGACCCCTCAGAGTTCAGATACGGAACACAGCCCAGAGAACCGTCTCGGCCTGCGGGCTCCAGATCGTCAGAGGCCGAGCAGGAAGTTTTTGCACAACCTCCTCCATCAGAACCGCTGCCGGATCTTCGGAATGGTATTCCGGCCGACTACGACCCAGACACGAAGCCACAGAAGCCACTACCGGATCTTACCCAGGGCATCCCGTCAACACTAGATGCCGAGCTACGGCAGGCGTCCAGAAGAGGTCGCGCCTCGCAAGAGAGCCTTAACATCACGGAAGAGGCTGCGGACCCACAGTCGCCTGAGCACAGCGACCGCGGTGGTGACGGCTTACCCCGTAGCTCATATGTCTCCTCAAGCGACCGACGACGCTCCAAACTCACCAGGTACTTCTACGTTGGTTTGGGCTTGGGAGCAGTCTCCTATGGCCTGTACATGGGACGGGACTGGACGGAAGAAGAGGCTGAAGTACATAAGGACATCTCGAATGGCTACACACCAGGCCTGATTTACCAACGTGCAATGGCAAGATTCGGTGGCACTATGAGTTACTACAAGGACCCGGTCACCAAGAAATTGTTGCCGGATGCGCAATTGATGGATCCTAACATGCCACCCTTCACCCTAGTCGTGGGTCTGGAAGATGTCCTCGTACATTCAGAATGGAGTAGAGAGCATGGGTGGAGGATCGCAAAGAGGCCCGGTCTGGACTATTTCCTGAAATATCTCAGCCCTTACTACGAGCTCGTCATCTTCAGCAGTCAGCCATCTTTCACAGTCGACCAAATTCACCGCAAAATCGATCCTTACCAGATGGTTTATCCACTGTACAGAGAAATGACTGTTTACGAAGACGGAGGCTATGTGAAAGATCTCTCATATTTGAACCGAGACTTGAAGAAGGTTGTCGTCGTAGACTCGGACCCGCACGCCGTCAGAAAGCAACCGGAGAATGCCATCATACTGCCCAAGTGGACTGGCGATCCAAAGGACACCACCCTCATCGATCTTATACCCTTCCTAGAGAACCTTGCCAACCTGGGCTATCAAGACACTCGGGAGGTCCTCAAGTCGTTCGAGGGCAAGAACATTGCCGAAGAGTTCGATAGAAGACAGAAGCTGCTCCGAGAGAGGTTTGAAGCACAACAAGCGGAAAAGAGGAAGCACAGAAAAGGTAGCGGCTTCAGCCTCGGCTCCATCTTTGGCTCAAAGCCTAAGGCACAGGACGGTATGCAAAGTATACATGATGCTGAGGCGGAGGGTAAGATGTACTCCGACATCATTCGAGACCGAGGTCACGAAATGTATCAACGTCTGAACAAGCATCTTGAGGTGGAAGGACCCAAGATTGTTGCTGAAAGGGAAGCTATGGAGAAGAAGATGCAAGACGAGGCCATGGCTAGCATGAAGAGTGGTATGTTTGGCTGGGTTGGAGGCCAGGCAAAGAAAGAGTAGTGCAAGTGATGTGACTATGTTTCCTTTCGAGATCTCTTCTCTTCGAGTTCTTTGAAGCATGTATGATAGTGCAAGCCAGGCGGTAGACTTGAGCCCCGGGCTCGTGAATAATACTTGTATATGTACACATTTCACACGTAATACAGACTTTCTTTTGTGCTATCGGCCAGTCTACCGAGGAAGGCAGAATCGTGATAGACGGCCGCTGAGGCTGTCATTCGGATGCCAATGAAGGGGCGACACAAAGATAGTAACAGGGGCTCTTAGGTTGACCACTTGCAGGTCACCCTGCAGTACCCATCGCCTAGAAGAAGCAAGCTTCTGGGTATACTAACGGCCAAAGCGGACTAGCTCGGAAGTGTCCGACCATCTCTCAAGGTGCCCCCGGCACGCTTTAGCGCCAAGCGTAGCATCTGAGAAGCCAAATTGGATCAGCATCGCTGTCGCGACTTGCACCGATCATACATTGTCACGTCTCACCTTCCACGCGTTCATCGATACTAACATATCGGCAAAGTGATTGCGGTCATCCAACTCCAGGCTCAGCAATCCCCAAGCTCGAAGCATCAGTAATCCACGAATAGCGGCGATATCAAAAGACAAGGGCCCATCACCTCGTTCTATCCGGGCGGCCATCGCATCAATCTGGCGACTTTCTAACCTCTGGCGCCTGTGCGCAATAGCCGTCGAACCTCCACATGAGCGCAATTTGACAGCAACACCTTGAGCACTGGCTCACATCCATTGGCCATGTGCTCAGTCAGCTTCATGAAATCGAGCTAAAACATTTACTCCCCGACCGCTAAGCTATGAATGGCTATTCCGATTCGATACAACGCTTCCTGGTCAACGATGATCCAGTATCACCGCAGTCGCTCGACTCCCCACCTTGGGCAGGAGGGTCCAGTATTTCCAATAACCTCGATACCAGAGTGCTTCGAAATATAGTACAGCCTCAGGCCACAAACAGATCGGCAGCCTTCTTTCATCAACTTCCACTGGAGGTCATCGAGAGGTATGTATGACTTGCGAGTACCGAGACGTGGACTGAGACGACGCCAATGAGCAAGGATCATAGCTAACCTTGGACAGGATTTTGTGGGCAGCAGATGCGAACGGCTTCGCATCGTTGTGCTTACTCAATCGAAAATGGTATCGAAAGTCACAAAGCCTAGAGCTCTACGCGTATCACCTATCTCGGTGCCCCTCATACGCTCTATCGAACAATGTCATCACAGGCCCGTTTCGCAAGAACGACCTCTACCGCCTCAAAGCCAAGTTTGCTGCTGAAGTCAGACGGAATCTCTTTGACGCTTATTTACGACCCCGTGAGACGCACATCAACCTCATTTCAGTCAGCGCAAACTCGTCTGCGGCCTTTCCGGGTGGAGAGGCGTTCCGGTTCGAGTTCTCGCCAAATGGTCGCACGATATTGGCTATCAGCTCATCGCGGATATACGTGCTAGATGCTTCATCGGATACTCTGGAGATCAAGCGCGAGTTAAAGACTGTAAGGCGGCCAATTTCCGCTTCTGTGACTGACGATGGCTCGCTTCTTGCTGTACTATCGTCGAAATACCAGGCGAACATTTATGCTCTGACACAGGGAGGCCCCGCCAAGCATCTCCAGGTCATTGTGCTAGATAACCCACCAAGGACGATCGCGTTGGCACGTGAAGGCACAGTACTGGCCGCAGCCTGGCAGGGAGGAATAGAGGTCTTCTCGTTAGCAGCAAATGCATTGTCGACGGACAGACGAGCAGTACGGAGTGAAGCAGTCGATTCTCTGGTTTTTTCAGGCGACGGCTCGATGCTGATTGGTAGCTCTCACGACCTTGAAGAGCCCAATGCTGTTGTCATTACAGCGCCTTTTTACACGGAGAACGATCCGAACATCACGCCGAGAGAAATTCACAGCCGGATGTGGACGACGCAGATCCTGTTTCCTCAAATTAGCAGTACAGTTAGCCATGTTGCGCTCCTACCTGGCCACGCAGAAGGGGATGCCAACTGGCTATTTGCTTTCGATCATACACTCATGACCTACCGAGCAGTGCGGACAGACGACACCAGAACAGGCGTGGCATACTTCCTCAGCCCACCAACAGCAGAACGGTTCGAATTCCCTCAACCTTGCATTGCGCCAGTAGCTACCTCGTGTGGCACTTTAGCGGCTGCTGGCTTCGCTGAACATGGTTTGTGGCTATACGGTGTTCCTGAGCGCTTGGACATCAGTCCTGACATGGGCTCTGTCGTCGAGCGACATGAGGAGCGGATGAACGGCAGAGTCACTTTGACTTCAGCTACCGGTCACCCAGAACCTCTGATGGCATATTCACCCTCTGTCTCTGGCAGCAGCGAGATGATCGAAGAGGATGGGCTCGCAGGCAAAGTGGATTGGCGGCAGAGCTTATTCGTTAAGTGCAGCTCGATCAAGGGTATAGAAGGATTCGCCTCCGCGAAGTGGGTGGAAAACTCGGAAGAGTATTCTTGTGCCTTCCTTGGCAAGCGATTGGTTGTGACGGCACCAGCGGGCGTCAACAGATTTGCTGAAGATCTTGGCGAGGAGAACATGCCTGTGGATGGTTCAAGAATATGTCTGTTGGATTTCGACTACGGCCCGTCCTCCTTGGAGAACCGAGAGTTCACAATTGAGGTCGGAGACAACGAGGCGGAGCTTTTGACTGAGCAGCTTGGCAATATTGATGTTGAAGTCGCTATGGAGCGAAGACGCACGGTACGAGCCACCCGAGGCAAAGGTACTGCGGCAGCAGCAAGGACGGCGTTGGGACGATCGCATACTGCTGCTTCGCCACCCAACCCGTCGCATCTGGAAGATGCACTCCGCAGGAATGTCGTTTCTCAACCCTCTTCACCGAGCGAGAACATGCTAAGCCCTGTGACACGTTCTTCTGGTTTGTCACGATCGCAAACAGCGGCCGGCTTCCAGCGTGCACGCTTTCCGCCTCGGCCTCCACTTGGCTCCTCTTATTCTGAGCTTGGCCATGAACAACGAATGCCGCATCGAGGCTCGGTTGATAGCTGGGAAACGCCACCACCTCCTTATGGTCAGGAGGCACAATCGCACCGTCATCATATATCTAGGTCTAACTTGCAGCATCGTTCAAGCAATGGCTCTAGCAACTCGACCGCCATCAATGGCAATCTGGCTCAGCTAGGAGCTTTCCAAAATAGAGTTGTGCCGCGTCAGAACATGGGACAGCCGCCCATCGGTAGTGCACAAGCAGCACATGGTCAGTATACGCGGGCAAGCACTTCATTAGACGGTACGATGACGAGTGAGAATGGTCCGTCACAGCGTATGATGAGTCAGTATGGCGCACTAGCCCGGAGTCCACGACCTGATGGCATTCCTGAAGAGACCGCAGAATACTACACAAATCACATAAACCATAGGCAACCTTCCGCGTTCCAGGCAGGCTATGCACCAGACAATGTGCTCAGCCCTGCTGGAAACCCCGATGCCTACTTCAGCGGCCGACGTCCTCAAACGCATGACGGTAGTCCGCCGAACGACAATCTAGCTCTTCGGTCAACGATGACACATCCAATGTCTCCGCCAACGCCTGACCGTCCAGCATGGTTAACTGAGCAGGATCAGCTACCTATGCCGACTCCACCAAGTGTCGGTCGCAGTGAGAACAGAATCAGTCTGACTGGCGCAAATTTGCAAAATCGCTTGAATCACCCAGTACCGCCTGTGCCCACCAATGAATCGCCGGCAAGTCAATATGGACCGCGTGGTCAAGCCTCACAAGCACCCACATCGTACAATCAGGCTGTGACTGGACCTGACATGGGGTACTCAAATCATATTATGCCGAGCACACCGACTGCGGAACAGATGGCAAGACTGAGTCGCAGGCAGTCGCCGCTGCCTACGCCACTTCAAATAGGCCCACCAGGTGGAGGTTTCGGCCATGGTTACCGGAACACAGCATCCCACGACTTTGGCGCTCCAGTGCCGCCGTCGCCACCGCGAGCTGCATGGGGCGCTGCTGGGGTGCCGGGCTCACCTAGCTTCAATCGCGCCATGGCAGCGCCAAATGGTCTCTCTCGGCCCAACAGTCGCGGCAGTAATCGCGGCGGCATCGGCGCATCACACTCAACTCCGAATCTGTTATCCTCGATGCATGGGCCAGGAGGGTACAGGCATAGTCCCAGACCGAGCTACAGCAGGCTCGATACTATCAACAGTGTTAACAGTGCTATGTTGCCACATGAAAGGGCTCAGAGCGTCGTAGGTGGAGACAGCAACTTTCATGGTGGGAGGATAGTAACCGATCCGGCGTTGATGCTTGATGGTAGAAGAGGGAAGAAGAACAAGAAGAAAAGAGACGACGGGAGTACGATGGAAAAGGAGAAGGGAAGGAGATGTGTTGTGATGTGAAGATAAAGGCTAGGAATACACATATCTTAACCAGGACCGAAACGTGCTTCTGACCATATCTAAAATTGAGAGGGATACCGAGCAGAAGCGAGTCACAAGACGGTTCTTTTGAGATTTGCTGGGTTTATCGATGCTTGAGAAGGTGAGCATCGCCATTAGGTTCAATTAGCGTGTCTTGCCTGCT
>Ga0210040_10000937_pt1 | contig 46431 bp, 37 predicted proteins | sample CryGeyCG12114_NA_FD_185462 | JGI IMG/M metagenome (GOLD analysis project Ga0210040, IMG submission 185462) | Groundwater microbial communities from aquifer - Crystal Geyser CG19_WC_8/21/14_NA (SPAdes) (version 2) | ecosystem: Environmental > Aquatic > Deep subsurface > Groundwater | place: USA...
GAGTCCATCGACGGACAGAAGTCCATGGGCTGACCGTCGCCCGCGTGCAACGGGGAGGTTTCGGCACCGCTGCGGTACCAGAACCTCCCCGGTCCTGGGCCAGACTGCGGGACGTGCCCACCGCCGTCGACCCGGACCGGGTCCTCCGTACGCTGCGCGACCTCGTCGCCGTACCGAGCGAGGGTGGTACCGCCGGCGAGCTGCGCGTCCAGCACCTCCTCGCCGAGCGGCTCGGCGACCTCGGGCTGAGCGTCGACCTCTGGCCGCTCGACCTGGCGGCGCTCCGGGCGGACCCGGGCTACACGGGTGAGGAGGTCGAGCGGACCGCGGCCTGGGGCCTGGTCGCGACGAACCTCCCCGGCGAGGACGTCGGCCTGGTGCTGTCGTCCCACGTCGACGTGGTCCCGCCCGGCGACCTGAGGCTGTGGAGCGGGGCTCCGTACGAGCCGGTGGTCTCGGCCGGTCGGCTGGTGGGCCGCGGGTCCTGCGACATGAAGGGCGGGTTGGCGGCGGTCCTCGGTGCCGTGGAGGCGCTCGGGCCGGACGTGACCGACGTGCCCCCGTTCGCGGTGCACTGCGTGATCGGTGAGGAGGACGGCGGCCTCGGCTCGTTCGCCAGCCTGGCCCGCGGCCACACGGGCCGGGCCTGCGTCATCCCCGAGCCGACCGGCCTGGACCTCGTCACGGCGAACGCCGGCTCCTTGACGTTCCGCATCGAGGTCCCGGGCCTCGCGACGCACGGCAGCACCGCGTACGCCGGGGTGTCGGCCATCGACACGTACCTGCCGCTGCACCTCGCCCTGGCCCGGCTGTCCGAACGTCGCAACCACGTCCGTGAACCGCTGCTGGACCACCTCCCGGTCCCCTACCCGCTCTCCGTGGGACGGCTGCAGGCCGGAGACTGGGCGAGCAGCGTGCCCGACCGCCTGGTCGCGGAGGGCCGCTACGGGCTGCGGGTCGAGGAGGACCCGGCCGTCGCCCGGGCCGAGCTGGAGCAGACGGTCGCCGAGGCCGCGGACGAGCACCCGTTCCTGCGCGACCACCCGCCGGTCGTCACCTGGCCGGGCGGACAGTTCCGCGGCGGGCACCTGCCGCCCGGGCACCCGTTCGGCCACCAGGTCGCCTCCGCGCACGCGCAGGAGACCGGCCGGGACCTCCCGCGCGAGCGCGGGGCGCCGTGGGGCAGCGACCTGCGCCTCTACAACGGTGTGGGGGTCCCGACGCTCCACTACGGTCCCGGCGACGTCCGTCTCGCGCACGGGCCCGACGAGAACGTTCCGCTGGACCAGGTGGGCATGACGGCCGCCGTGTTCACCCGGCTGCTGCGCGACGGCGTGCGGTGACCACGGAAGACTGACGCTGACCACGGCGAATCTGCCGTGGTGAGTGACGGTTCACCACGTCAGCGTGGTGAACCGACGCTCTCCGCGACCGGCACTCGCGCGACGGTCGGGGTCAGGCGTACGCGGGGAGGATGACGTCCTCGATCAGGCGGCGGCGGTCGGGGTAGGGCGAGAAGACGCTCTCCGCGGCGTTCACGGTCAGGCGGCGCAGGCCGTCGAGGTCGTAGCCGAGCTCGCTGACCAGCAGGCTCATCTCGCGGGTCAGGGTCGTCCCGCTCATCAGCTGGTTGTCGCAGTTGACCGTGACCTTGAAGCCGAGCGCGTCGAGGCGACCGATCGGGTGCGCGGCGACCGAGGCCACTGCCCCGGTCTGGACGTTGGACGACGGGCACAGCTCCAGCGGGACCTGGCGGTCGCGCACGTACGCGGCCACCGGGCCGAGCACGTCGCCGCCGGGCCCTGCGGTGATGTCCTCGACGATCCGCACCCCGTGCCCGACCCGGGTCGCCCCGCAGGCCAGCACGGCGCCGGCGACCGACTCGACGCCCGACGCCTCGCCGGCGTGGATCGTGTACGGCCAGCCGTGCGTGCGCAGGTGGACGAACGCGGCCAGGAAACGTTCCGGGGGGAAGCCGTCCTCGGGCCCGGCGATGTCGAAGCCGGCGACGGTCCCGGTCTCGTCGGCCAGGACGAGGTCGGCGATGTCGGTGGTCGGCTCGACCATCCGCATCGACGTGAGCAGCTGCCGGACCACGATCTCGCGGCCGCGGGACCGGGCCGCCGCCATGCCGTCCTGCAGCCCGGCCGCGACGGCCGCCACCGCCTCGGCCTCGCTGAGCCCGCCGTCCGTGCACCGCTCGGGCGCCCAGCGGGTCTCGCCGTAGACGACGCCGTCGGCGGCGAGGTCCTCGACGAACTCGCGGGCCACCCGCCGCAGGTTGGGCGCCGTCTGCATCACGGCGACGGTGTGGTCGAACGTCTCCAGGTAGCGCACCAGCGAGCCGGAGTCCGCCGAGTCCCGGAACCACGCCCCGAGGGCGTCCGCCCCCTGGGCTGCGGCCGCGGGCAGCGAGTGGTCGATCTCGGCGGCCAGCTCGATGATCGTGGCGGGGCGGAGCCCGCCGTCGAGGTGGTCATGAAGGGAGACCTTGGGCAGCGCGCGCAGGCGGTCGAGATCGAGGTCAGGCATGTGGGTCAGTCTCTCGCGCTTCAGTCCCTCGGTCCGACCTTGGCCAGGTCCTCCGTCCCGAACGCCTGCGGCAGGACCTCGGTCATGGGAAGCACGCCCAAGGGCGTGTCGACGAGCAGCGACGGACCGCCGTGCTCCCAGAGCAGCTGGCGGCAGCGGCCGCACGGCATCAGGCGCGCACCGTTCGCGTCGCAGCAGCTGAACGCGACCAACCGTCCCCCGCCGCCGGCGACCAGGTCGGACACGAGCCCGCACTCCGCGCACAGCGTCACCCCGTACGCGGCGTTCTCCACGTTGCAGCCGCCGACCACGCGCCCGTCGTCGACCAGCGCGGCCGCCCCGACGGGGTAGCCCGAGTACGGCGCGTACGCCCGCTCCATCATCTCGACCGCGCGCGCCCGCAGGAGGTCCCAGTCGACGTCACTCACGGTGCACCCCCGGGCAGCGCCCCGACAGCCGCACACCGTCGGACCCCGCGCACAGGCTGCGACCTGTGCGGGTGGCTGGGAGCTGTGCGGCTGGACCGGAAGGTGCGCGGTTGGGCATCGACGGTCCTACTTCTCATAGGGGATCCCGTCGGCAGCGGGCGCGCGGACGCGACCGACCAGCCCGGCGACGGCGATGATCGTGGCGATGTAGGGCAGGACGAGCAGCAGCTGGCTCGGCATCGGGGTGCTGAGGGTCTGCAGCTGCGAGGCCATCTGGGTGACGAAGCCGAAGAACAGGCACATGATCGTGGCCAGCACGGGCCGCCAGCGGCCCATGATCAGCGCAGCCAGCGCGATGAACCCGTTGCCGACCGTGAACTCCTTGGTGAACTGACCCGTCGAGGCCAGCGTGAAGAACGAGCCGCCCAGCCCGGCCAGCACCCCGCCGGCGAGGACCGCGGACCAGCGGATGCCGCGGACGCTGATCCCGACCGTGTCGGCGGCCTGCGGGTGCTCGCCGACCGAGCGGATGCGCAGGCCCCAGGTGGTCTTGTAGAGCAGCACCCACACCACGACGACGGCGATGATCGCGAGGTAGGCGAGCACGTTCTGGTCGAAGAGCACGCGCCCGAAGAAGGGGATGGACGAGAGCCCGGGGATCGCGATCGTGTCGAGCACGGGCGCGTTGTTGTACGTCGACGAGGCCGGCTGCACGAGCTGGTCGAAGAGGAAGCCGGTGACCCCGACGGCGAGCAGGTTGAGCACGACGCCGAGCACGACCTGGTTGACCAGGTAGTTGATCGAGAACAGCGCGAGCAGGGCGGCCATGACCAGACCGGCCACCATCGCCGCGACGATCGCCGCCGGCACCGACTGGGTGACGCTGCCGACCACCGCCGCAGCGAACGCGGCCGCGAGGAACTGGCCCTCGATGCTCACGTTCACGACGCCGGCCCGCTCGCAGAGGACGCCGCAGAGCGCCCCGAACACGAGCGGCGTGGCCAGCGACAGCGTCCCGGCGAGCTGGTTGCTGACCGGGAACGGCAGGTCGCGCCCGGCCGCCGCCCAGGTGAGGAAGCCGAGCAGGACCGCGATGCCGGCCACGGTCGCGGCGACGACCGCCCACCGGCCACGGACCCGGCCGCTGAGGAACGCGACCGCGGCGGCGAGGCAGAGGACGGCGCAGACGACGACCGTCGGCAGGCCGGGCAGCGGCACGGTGGGCAGCTGGACCTCGTCGAACGCGTCCGACAGGGCGAACCGCGCCTCGCCGTGCGTGGAGCCGAGGGCGAGCAGGAGCAGCAGGCCGACGATGCCGATCAGCACGCCGGTCGACAGCCGCTGGCGCCGCTTCTCGCCGGACTCGACGGTCTCGGCGGTGGGCGGGGCTGTCGAGGTCGCGGCGTCCGTACGCGGGGCCGGGTCGAGAGCCGTCACGACGAGAGGCCTCCTTCGGGGACCGGACCGCTCGCTCGGGCCTTGCGGGTCCGGACGAACGGGACGAGCCGGGTGACCAGCGCCGGCGCGGCGACGAAGAGCACGATCAGCGCCTGCAGCGCGGTGGTGAGCGTGAGCGGCGTCTGGGCGACGCTCTGCATGGCGAGGCCGCCGGCGTGCAGGGCCCCGAAGAGCAGCCCGGCCAGGACGGTGCCGAGCGGCGTGGATCGACCCAGCAGCGCGACCGTGATCGCGTCGAACCCGATCGACCCGACGATCCCGGCCGAGAGCGGGACGGGCAGCCCGGAGGCGGACGGCCCGAGCGCGGCCTGCACCCCGGCGAGGCCGGCCAGCGCACCGGCGACGGCCATCGTGATGACCGTGGTCCGGGCGACGCTCATGCCGGCGGTGGCCGCGGCGTGCGGGTTGGCCCCGACGGCGCGGATGGCGAAGCCGGTGGTCGAGCGCTCGAGCAGCCACCACACGAGCACCGCGGCGAGGATCGCGAGCAGGAAGCCGAGGTGCAGCTGCCCGCCCACCAGCCGGGGGAACGTCGCGCTGAAGTCGACGATCGGCGAGATCGGGTCCGTACGGCCCGGGCGCTGGAAGACCGTCGTCGTGAGCAGGTAGTCGAGCAGACCCGCGGCGACGTAGTTGAGCATGATCGTCACGATCACCTCGTGCGCGCCGGCCCCGGCCTTGAGCCAGCCGACCAAGCCGCCCCAGACCGCGCCGCCGACGATCCCGGCGAGCACGGCCACGAGCAGGTGGATCCCCGGCGGGAGGTGCCAGCTGAAGCCGACGTACGCCGCGAAGATCGAGCCGAGGATGGCCTGGCCCTGGGCGCCGATGTTGAACAGGCCCGCGCGGAAGGCGAGTGCCACGCCCAGCCCCGCGCAGATCAGCGGCGCCGCCTGCGCGGTCGTCTCGGTGATCGGCCCGTAGCCGCCGACCGAGCCGGCGATGAGGGCCCCGTACGCGCCCCCGACCTTGTCGGCGGAGGCGACCAGGGCGTCGGAGGGACGGGCGAAGAAGTAGGTGAACTTCGAGCGCACGTCGGTGTCGGAGACGATCATGAGGATCGCGCCCACCAGGAACGCGAGCACGAAGGCGGCCACGGTCGCGATGACGTCGGTCCACGGGAAGCGCCGGGCGCTCCGGGCCTGCTGCGTGGGTCGGGGGGCGGTGGGAGCCGGAGCCGTGGCGGTGCTCATCGCTGCCCTTCGACAGGCTCAGGGGACGTCGTGGGCGCAGGGGACGTGGCAGGCTCCGAGTTCCTGGGCGCCGCGGCCAGGGCTTCGTCGACGGGCACGCCGGCCATCATCAGCCCGAGCGCCTCGCGGGAGGTGTCGGGGGGCACGACGCCGACGATGCGGCCGCGGTACATGACCGCGACCCGGTCGGCGAGCGCGGCGACCTCGTCCAGCTCGGTGGAGACGATCAGGACGGCGGTGCCCCGGTCCCGTTCGCCGACGAGGCGCGAGTGCAGGAACTCGATCGCGCCGACGTCCACGCCGCGCGTCGGCTGGCTCGCGACCAGGGCGGCCAGCGGCCGGGACAGCTCGCGGGCCAGGACGACCTTCTGCTGGTTGCCCCCCGACAGCGAGCTCACCGGGGTGTCGATGGTCTGCGTACGGATGTCGAACTCCCCCACCCGGTCGTCGGCGTTGTCGCGGATGCGCCCGAGGTCCAGGCGGACCCCGTGCGCGAAGGGGGCCTGGTCGTAGGAGTTGAGGACGAGGTTCTCCGCGACGGTGAAGCTGCCGACGAAGCCGTCGTGCTGCCGGTCCTCCGGCACGTAGCCGAGCCCGGCGTCGATGATCTCCTTCGGGGTCCTTCCGCTGATCGTCTTCCCGTCGAGGGTGATGGAGCCGGTCGTGAGCGGCAGCGTGCCGAGCAGGGCGTCGGCCAGCTCGCTCTGCCCGTTGCCCTGCACGCCGGCCACGCAGACGATCTCACCGCCGTGCACGTCGAGGTCGAGGTCGTCGACGACCACGTGCCCTCCGGCGTCGGCGACCGAGACGCCCTGCAGCCTCAGCCGCGGCTCGGCGCTCGGCCGCGCGGGCTGCTTGTCGACGACGAGGTTCACCGCGCGGCCCACCATCAGCTCCGCCAGACGCGCCTCGGACTCCGTCGGGTCGGCGGTGCCGACCACGGCGCCCCGCCGGATGACGGTGATGGTGTCCGCGATCTCGCGGACCTCGCGGAGCTTGTGGGTGATGAAGACGACGGCCTTGCCCTCGTCACGCAGCGCCCGCATGACGTCCATCAGCTCGTCGATCTCCTGCGGCGTCAGCACCGCGGTGGGCTCGTCGAAGATCAGGAACCGTGCGTCGTTGGCCAGGGCCTTGAGGATCTCGACGCGCTGCTGGACCCCGACGGGGAGGTCCTCCACCTTCGCGTCGGGGTCGACGTCGAAGCGGTAGCGCTCCGAGAGCTCGCGGACCGTACGACGGGCCCGGCGCATGCTCAGCCCGATCCCGCCCTCGCGGCCGAGCACGAGGTTCTCGGCGACGGTGAAGACCTCGACGAGCATGAAGTGCTGGTGGACCATGCCGATCCCGTCGGCGATGGCCTCCTTGGGGTTCCGGATCACCACAGGCGAGCCGTCGACGAAGATCTGGCCCTCGTCGGGGCTGAGCAGCCCGTAGAGGACGTTCATCAGCGTCGACTTGCCGGCACCGTTCTCGCCGAGCAGGCAGTGGATCTGGCCCGGGACGATGTCGAGGTCGATGGCGGAGTTGGCCACGAGCGAGCCGAACCGCTTCGTGATGCCCCGCAGCGCCAGCCCCGTGGCGGGTGGCGCTGCGGGGTCGGCCCCGTGGTCTGGACCTGCCGCCGTGGGAGCGGTGGTCACCGGTGTGCGGTCACTGCTGGACCGGTCGAAGGCCGAGCCGGCTCAGGACGTCGGCTGCGACGTGGACTCGATCTTGATCTTGCCGGAGACCACGTCGGCCTTGAGCGCGTCGACCTCGGTCTTGAGGGCCGCGGGGACCTTGGAGTCGAAGTCGTGGTACGGCGCCAGCCCGGTGCCGGAGTTGTCGAGCGTCCCGACGTACGGGCTGTTGTCGAAGGTCCCGTCCTTGGCCGCCTTGATGGCGTCGGTGACCGAGACGTCGAGGCCCTTGGTCACGCTGGTGATGATGTTGGAGCAGTAGGACTCGGCGCTGACGCAGCCGTCGGTGTCGACCCAGATGGCGTTGACCTTGCCCCCGCTGGCCTTGGCCGCCTGCAGGCCGCCGAGGCCTGCCGGACCGGCGACCGGGAAGACGATGTCCGCGCCCTGGCTGACCAGGCCCTGGGCGACGCGCTGCCCGCCCTTCTGGTCCTCGAAGCTGCCGACGAACTGGCCGTCCTGCTTGGCCTCGTCCCAGCCGAGCACCTGCACCGAGGCCTTCTTCTGGGTGTTGTAGTACTGCACGCCCTGGGCGAAGCCGTCCATGTAGATCGTGACGGTCGGGTACTTCATGCCGCCGAACGTCGCGACCTTGTTCGTCTTGGTCATGCCCGCGGCGAGGTAGCCCGCGAGGAAGCTCGACTGAGCGGTGTTGAAGACCAGCGGCTTGAGGTTCTTGGCCGCCGGGTACGCCTTCGGGTCGTTGTTGTCGACGATGGCGTACTTGATGCTGGGGTTGGCCTTGGCCGAGGCGAGGGTGTCGTCGCTCAGCGCGAAGCCGACGGTCACGATGATGTTGCACTTGGCGTCGACCATCGACTGGACGTTCTTGGCGTAGTCCGCGGCGGCGTTCGACTCGACCTGGCCGGTCTCGACGCCGAGCGAGGTCTTCGCGTCGGTGAGGCCCTTGTACGCGGTCTGGTTGAACGACTTGTCGTCGAAGCCGCCCGAGTCGGACACCATGCAGGCCTTGAAGCCGGCAGCCGCGGCGCCGCTCGACGCCGCGCCTCCGCTCGGGGCGGCCGAGCTGCTCGAACCGGTGCCGGGCGCCTGGGCGCAGCCGGACAGCGCGAGGGCGGCGGAGGTGGCCAGCACACCCACCAGGGTCAGGGTCTTCTTCACGGAGGGTCTCCTCGTTCGGGTCCTGCGTACGGGCCTCAAGAAATAGTGCGGCCTCCGGTGGCCGCGGCGAGGAAACCTCGCGCCGCCAGGGGTCGACCCCGGCGACCAGCACTCTAGTGCCTGGAGACCCCTGGGCCTCGACCCGCGACGGTCACCATCGGGTCACGGCGCGAGCGGGTCGGCGTCGGCGCCGCGGCTGCTGGCCACGTCGGCGAGAACCTTGACGCCGACCGCGATGCAGCTCTCGTCGACGCGGAAGCTCGGGTGGTGGATGTCGGGCCAGGTCGCGCTGCCGGGGGTCCGGACGCCGAGCCGGGCCATGGCGCCGGGCACCTGCTGCAGCATCCAGGAGAAGTCCTCGCCGCCCAGGGACTGCTCGGTCGCGGTGACGCCCTCCGGCCCGAGCATGGCCTCGCCCGCCGCGGCGAGCCGGTCGATGCCGGACTGGGCGTTGACCGCGGGCGGGGTGCCCTCGTTGATCGAGACCCGCGCCTGGACGCCGAACGGCGCGACGACCTGGGCGACCAGCTCGGGCAGCATCGCCATGGCCTGGTCCCAGCCCGGGGTCGTCAGGGCGCGGAGCGTGCCGAGCACCTGGCCGCTGCTGGGGATGGCGTTGGGGGCCGAGCCGGCGGTGATCTTGCCCCACATCATCGAGACCCCGCTGCGCGGGTCGACCCGTCGGGACAGGACGAGCTGGGTCTGGGTCACCAGCGTGCCCAGGGCCGCGACGACGTCCTGGCTCAGGTGCGGGCGCGAGGTGTGCCCGCCCGTCCCGCTGAGCGAGACGCTGATCTGGCTCACGGCGGACGTCACCGGCCCGACCTTCAGCGCGATCTGGCCGGCGTCCGTACGCGGGTCGCAGTGCAGGGCGTAGACCTCGCTGAGGTCGGTGAGGACCCCGCCGTCGATCGCGTCGACCGCTCCGCCGGGGCTGGTCTCCTCGGCCGGCTGGAAGATCAGCCGGACCCCGCGGGTCAGCAGACGCTCCTCGCGGAGCCGGGCCAGGACCATCCCGACGCCGAGCAGGATCGTCGTGTGCACGTCGTGCCCGCAGGCGTGGGCGACGCCGGGCACCCTGGACGCGAAGTCCACCGCGCTGCCGTCGGGGATCGGCAGGGCGTCGAGGTCGGCGCGCAGGCCGACCAGGCCCTCGCGGTGCTCGTCAAAGGGCTCGCCGAAGGGGTCGCCGTACGGGATGACGTCGCAGGACGCCCCGGTCCCGATCGGCAGGATCTTGGCCACCAGGCCGACCGACTCGAGGATCTCGACCACCTTGGCGGTGGTGCGGTGCTCGGCGTTGCCGACCTCGGGGTGGGCGTGGATGTCGCGGCGGATGGCGATCAGGCGGTCGTGCAGCGCGTCGGCCTCGGCGACGATCCGGGCGCGGCGCACGTGGTCGTCGACGGGTTCAGACACGGTAGGTCAGTCTGTCACGCGGACGTCGCCTGCTGCTGGTCTGAGACGTTCCGTAACCAGACGGGAACGGCCCGAGCAGGCACCTCGTCCTCCGGCTCGAGGTTAGGCTCTCCTAACTCGACTCGCAGCCATCCCCGGCGGCCGGTCCACCGAGGAGCAGGAGCACCGTGGGCTACTACGACGTCTACCACCGCGCGGAGGTGGTGGCGACGCGTCGGATCACGCCCCACCTGGTCCGCGTGGAGCTCGGCGGCGAGGGACTGGCGGCCTGGTCGACGAGCGGTGCGCCGGACGAGCGGCTGGTGCTGGTCCTGCCGGCGCCGGGGACCCGGACGGCCGCGTCACCGGTGACCATGCCCGACGGCACGCAGGACTACCCCGACCCCGACGACCAGCCGCCGATGCGCAGCTACACGGTCCGCTCCTGGGACGCCGCGACCCGCCGGATGGTCGTCGACCTCGTCGTGCACGACGGTGGCATCGCCTCGACCTGGGCGCGTACGACCCGGCCCGGCGACGTGATCTACGTGACCGAGGCCATGGGCTGGTACCGCCCGCCGGCCGACGCCACCTGGCAGCTCCTGGTCGCCGACCTCGCCGGGCTGCCCGCGCTCGCCCGTGCCGTCGAGGAGCTGCCGGCCGACGCCCGCACCTACGCGCTGGTGGAGGTCCCCACCGAGGACGACCGGATCGCGGTGAGCAGCGCGGCCGATGTCGCCTGGACGTGGGTCGTCGGGTCCGGGAACGACGCGGGCCCGAGCCGGCTCGCCGCCGCGGTGGCGGACTTCGTCGCGCCCGAGGGCCCGGGCTACGTCTGGTTCGCCGGCGAGGCCAGCGCCTCCCGGGCGGTCCGCAAGCACCTGCGCCACGAGCGCGGCCTGCCGGTCGCCTCCTGCACCGTCCTCGGCTACTGGCGCCTGGACTCCGAGCGCTGGGACGCCCGCTACGCCGAGGTCGCCCCGACCCTCGAGGCCGTCTACACGGACGCCGTCGCCGCCGGCGCCAGCAGCGACACCGCCCTCGAGCTCTACGACGAGGCCCTGGAGCGCGTGGGGCTGTAGTGCCTCACGGCGCGTTCCTGGTCAGCCCTCCGACAGCGTCGGGGAGCGGGGTGGGGGCAGCCCGACCGGCGCCGGATCGCGCGCCGACGCGTTGAGGAGGAGGGCGTGACGACACGCTTCTCCGTCGTCACGCGCGACGACGAAAGCGTCGGGTCAGAGCGCGATCCGCGTCCGAGCGGAGCGAGGACAGAAGATTCAGAAGTGTTCTGACGGGCGGTAGACGCCCCAGACGTCGCGCAGGGCGTCGCTGACCTCGCCGACGGTGGCGCGGAGCGAGAGCGCCTGCTTCATCGGCGGCAGCACGTTCGCGGAACCTCGCGCCGCGGCCCGGAGCGACTCCAGCGCGGCCTCGACACGCACGTTGTCGCGGCCAGCGCGGATCCGACCCACCCGGGCGACCTGGGCGGCCTCGAGCGCCGGGTCCACCCGCAGCGTCTCGTAGGGCTCCTCCTCGTCGAGCGCGAACCTGTTCACCCCGACGACGACACGCTCCCCGGCGTCGATCTCCTGGGCGATCGCGTACGCGGAACGCTCGATCTCGCCCTTCTGGAAGCCCTGCTCGATACCGGCCACCGCACCGCCGCGTGCCTCGACCGCCTCCATCAGCTCCAGCGCGGCCGCCTCCACGTCGTCGGTCAGCGACTCGACGACGTACGAGCCGGCGAACGGGTCGACCGTGGAGGTCAGGTCGGTCTCGTGGGCGAGCACCTGCTGGGTGCGCACCGCGAGCCGCGCCGCCTTCGGCGACGGCAGCGCGAGCGCCTCGTCGTAGGAGTTCGTGTGCAGCGACTGCGTCCCGCCGAGCACGGCCGCGAGGGCCTGGACGGTCACCCGGACCAGATTGACCTCCGGCTGCTGCGCGGTCAGCTGCACCCCCGCGGTCTGGGTGTGGAAGCGCAGCATCTGCGACTTCGGGTTGGTCGCACCGAAGCGCTCCCGCATCACGTGCGCCCAGATCCGCCGCGCCGCGCGGAACTTGGCGACCTCCTCCAGCAGCGTGGTCCGGGAGACGAAGAAGAAGGAGAGCCGGGGCGCGAACTGGTCGACCTCGAGCCCCGCCGCCAGCGCCGCCTCGACGTAGGCGATGCCGTTCGCGAGGGTGAACGCGATCTCCTGCGCGGGCGTCGCCCCGGCCTCGGCCATGTGGTATCCGGAGATCGAGATCGTGTTCCAGCGCGGCAGGGCCTGCGCGCAGTAGGCGAACGTGTCCCCCACCAGGCGCAACGAGGCCTGCGGCGGATAGATGTAGGTGCCCCGGGCGATGTACTCCTTCAGCACGTCGTTCTGGATCGTGCCCGTCAGCAGCGCGGGGTCGATCCCGTTCTCCTCGGCCACGAGCTGGTAGAGCAGCAGCAGCACGGCCGCGGGAGCGTTGATGGTCATCGACGTGGACACCGTGGCCAGGTCGATGCCGGCGAACAGCACCCGCATGTCGTCGACCGAGTCGATGGCGACCCCGACCTTGCCCACCTCGCCCGCCGCGAGCGGGGCGTCGGAGTCCATCCCCATCTGGGTGGGCAGGTCGAAGGCGACGGAGAGCCCGGACGTCCCGTGGGCGGTCAGCTCCAGGTAGCGGGCGTTCGACTCCGCCGCCGTGCCGAAGCCGGCGTACTGGCGCATCGTCCAGGGCCGGGTCGTGTACATCCCGGGGTGCACGCCCCGGGTGTACGGGTACGCGCCGGGCGCACCGAGCGCGGTCGCCGGATCCAGGCCCTCCGGTTCTCCAGGGCCGTAGACGTCGGCGAACGGGGTGCCCGACTCGGTGTCTCCGCTCACCCCCTGATCGTCGCACCGGCGGCGGGCCCGGGTTTGTCCCCCCTGACAGCATGTGCGCGTGGAGATCGCTCTGGAGGTGCTCGGGATCGCGGCCGTCGTGGTCGCGGTGAGCGGCCTCGCGGGCAGGATCCGCTTCTCCGCTCCCCTGCTGCTGCTCCTGGTGGGCGTCGGGGCGTCGTACGTCCCGTTCATCGACGAGCCCGTCCTGACCAGCGAGGTCGTGCTGCTCGGCTTCCTGCCGCCGCTGCTCTACTCGGCCGCGATCCGCACGTCGATCATCGACTTCCGGCACAACCTGCGCCCGATCGCGTACCTCTCCGTGCTGCTGGTGCTCATCACCGCGCTCGGCGTCGGGGTCGTCACCTGGTGGCTGCTGCCGGTCACGTTCCCGGTCGCGCTGGCCCTGGGTGCCGTCGTCGCACCGCCGGACGCGGTGGCAGCGACCTCGATCGCCCGCAGCGTCGGCCTGCCGCGCCGGGTGGTGACGATCCTCGAGGGTGAGTCGCTGGTCAACGACGCGACGGCCATCACCTGCCTTCGGGTCGCCATCGCAGCGATCGGCGGCTCGTTCTCCCTGTTCGACGCGGGCGTCGGGTTCCTGATCGCCCTCGTCGGCGGCGTGGCCGTCGGGCTGGTCGTCGGGGCGCTGGCCGTGATGATCCGGGTCCGGGTGCGCCGCCCCGTCTACGACACGGCGATCTCGTTCATGGTCCCGTTCGCGGCCTACCTGCCCGCGGAGTCCCTGGGCTACCACGAGCTGCACGGTTCCGGGGTCATCTCCGTGGTCACCGCCGGGCTGCTGCTGGGCCACAAGTCGCAGGTCATCCAGAGCGGTCAGAGCCGGCTCAACGAGCGGGTCAACTGGGGCACGATCCAGTTCCTGCTCGAGAACACCGTGTTCCTGCTGATCGGCCTGCAGGCCCGTCGGATCGTGACCGCCATGGCCGAGTCCACGCTGTCCGGCTGGCAGATCGCCGGCTTCTGCCTGGCCGTGCTGGCCACGGTCGTCGTGCTGCGCATGATCTGGGTCTTCCTGATGCGGATCTCGTTGTTCCGGCGCCAGCGCGACAGCGACAACGACGAGGTCAAGGTGCCCTGGCAGGCCACCCTCGTGGTCGGGTGGGCCGGGCTGCGCGGCGTCGTGACGCTGGCGACGGTCCTGCTGATCCCGGACAACCCCGTGACGCACGACGTCCTGCCGGTGCTGGTCTTCGCGGCCATGGTCGTCACCTTCGCCACCCTGCTGCTGCAGGGCCTGACCCTCCCCCCGCTCGTTCGCGCCCTGCACCTGCGGGGTCCGGACGCCCGCTCCGACGCACTCCAGGCCGCGACGGTGCTGACCACCTCGACCACGGCGGCGCTCAAGGCGCTCGACGACCTGAGCGGCGGCAAGGACAGCCCCGACGTGGTCGAACGGGTGCGCGACCGCCTCAACGCCGGGCCGGAACGGCTCTGGGAGCGCCTCGGCGACCACAGCAACGGCGAGACGCCGGCCGACACGTACCGCCGGCTGCGGCTGCAGACCCTGCAGGTGCAGCGCGACTCGGTGCTGAAGACCCGGTCCAACGGCACCGTCGACCACGAGGTCATCGAGGAGGTCCTGGACGCCTTCGACATCGAGGAGTCCATGCTGACGATCTCCGCCGAGCGGGCCGACGAGATCGACGAGATCGACAACGACGACGTCCGCACACCGGTCGACCCCATCGGCCCGTGCGAGCACCTCGAGGCCGCGCCGACCGAGATCGAGCCCGACGGCGACGGGCGGTGCATGGACTGCGTGCGCGAGAACCTGACTCCGGTGCACCTGCGGATCTGCCTGGCCTGCGGCAACGTGGGCTGCTGCGACTCCTCCGTCGGACGGCACGCCGACAAGCACTTCCACTCCGCCAGGCACAAGGTGATGCGCAGCTTCGAGCCCGGCGAGGACTGGCGCTGGTGCTACGTGGACGAACGCCTCGGTTGATTCGTCCGGCACACCCTGCTGGCCGCGGCACACCCTCCTGGACCCGGCACACCCTGCAGGGTGTGCCTCCGCGAGGAAGGTGTGCGCGCCGACCGAGCGCCCCGGCCGACCTCGAACGGATAGAGACCGAGCTGTCTCACGACGTTCTGAACCCAGCTGGCGTGCCGGACGCTCGGGTCTGAGGGCCGGCCCTCAGCGGGCCGGGTGCCGGTGCACCTGGACGAGGAAGGCGCGACGGGCAGGGATCAGTCGGGGACCGGGGCGAAGTCGCCGCCGTCGACGCGGTGCACGACGAACCTGGCCGCCCGCCGGCCGTCGAGCTCGCTGACCCGCAGGGAGAGGCTGACCGGCTCGGCCTCCTCGTCGGCGAGCGGGTGCCCCTCGGCGACGGCGGAGTCGCCGAGCGCGGGGAGCTGGCCGAGCTGGGCCATGAAGAAGCCGGCGAGGGTGTCGTACGGCCCGTCGGCGAGGCTGAAGCCGGTCCGCTCCGCGAACTCCTCCAGCGTGGTCAGACCCTCGATGCTCAGGTTGCCGCGCACGCCCGGCCGCTCGGGCTGGACGACGTCGTACTCGTCGCTGATGTCGCCGACGAGCTCCTCGACGAGGTCCTCCATGGTCACGATGCCGGCCGTGCCGCCGTACTCGTCGACCACGATCGCCAGGTGCGAGCGGTCACGCCGCATCTCCGACAGCGCGTGCAGGACGCGGACGGTGTCCGGCATCCGCAGCACGGGACGGGTGAGGTCGGCGACGCGGGTGTTCCGGCCGCTCACGTCGGGGTCGAGCAGGTCGCGGACGTGCACGAAGCCGAGGACGTCGTCGGCGGAGTCGCCGGTCACCGGGTAGCGCGAGTGCGGCGACCGCAGCAGCTCCCGCACGGCCTTGTGGGCCGGCATCTCGCCGGAGATGAAGTCGACCTCCGTCCGCGGCAGCATCACCTCGCGCAGGCTCCGCTCCCCCGCGTCGAAGACGTCGTCGACGATCCGTCGTTCCTCCGCGCCGAGGGTGCTCGAGCCGCTGACCAGCGCGCGGATCTCCTCGTCGCTGACCTCCTCGCGGCCGGCCCCCGGGTCGCCGCCGAGGAGCTTGACGAGGAAGTTCGTGGAGACGCCCAGCAGCCAGATGACCGGACGCAGCACCCGGGCCACGATGTCGACCAGGGGGGCGAGCGCCATCGCGTACGACTCGGTGCTCTGCAGCGCGAGCCGCTTGGCCGTGAGCTCTCCGACCACGATGGAGAAGTAGGCGATCAGCACGGTGATGACGATCAGCGCCACCGTCGAGGAGAGCTGCTGGCTGAGACCGAACCAGCGCACCAGCAGCGGCGACACGGCAGCCTCGAGGGTCGCGCCACCGAACGCGGCACTCAGGAAGCCGGTGAGGGTCACCCCGATCTGGACCGCCGACAGGAAGCGGTTGGGGTTCTCGTTCAGCCGGGCGACGGCCTGGCCGCGCCGGCCGTGGTGGGCCATCTGCTTGATCTGGCTCTCGCGCAGCGAGACCAGGGACATCTCGGCGGCGACGAACACCCCGCTGATCAGGATCAGGAGGATGACGACGAGGGCGTCGGCGAGCGTGCGGTTCATCGCGGGTGGTCCACGGGGTGTTCTCAAGGCTCCTTCACGAGCGGACATCGAGGGTAGCGAGCCCCGGAGGGTCGCGACCCCGACGTCCAACGCCGGGCACTGCCCGATCGTCGGCACAGGGCCCTCTGCGGCGCCAGCCGGGCAGGGTGACATCCTTCACCAGCCCCGACCGGTGGGGGAAATACCCTCCGCGTAACAAGCATGCCAACATCGGGCCATGACTCTTCGCGTCAGCGTCATCGGCACCAGCTATCTGGGAGCCACGCACGCCGCCGGCATGGCGGAGTTCGGCCACCAGGTGGTCGGCATCGACATCGACGAGGACAAGGTCAAGATCCTCAACGCGGGCCAGTCGCACATCTTCGAGGTCGGTCTCGAGCCGCTGCTGGAGAAGCACACCTCCAACGGGCGGCTCCGCTTCACGACGGACTACACCGAGATCGCCGACTGGGCCGACGTGCACTTCCTCGCCCTCGGGACCCCGTCGCAGCCCAACGGCAAGGCCGACCTCCGCCAGCTCTACTCCGCCATCGAGAGCCTGGCCCCGCTGCTGACCGAGCCGTGCCTGATCGTCGGCAAGTCGACCGTGCCCGTCGGTACCGCGATGCAGCTCGAGGCCCGCATCCGCGAGCTGGCCCCGGCCGGCGACGCCATCGAGGTCGCCTGGAACCCGGAGTTCCTGCGCGAGGCGTACGCGGTCGAGGACACGCTGCACCCCGACCGGCTGGTCTTCGGCACCCACTCGGCGCACGCGCTCGAGGTGCTGGCCGAGATCTACGCCCTCCCGATCAGCGACCGGACGCCGGTCGTCCGCTGCGACATCGCCACGGCCGAGCTGATCAAGGTCGCCGCGAACTCGTTCCTCGCGACCAAGATCAGCTTCATCAACGCGATGGCGCAGATGTGCCAGGCGGCCGGCGGCGACGTCGTGCTGCTCGCCGACGCGATCGGCTTCGACAAGCGCATCGGCCGCGAGTTCCTCAACGCCGGCCTCGGCTTCGGCGGCGGCTGCCTGCCCAAGGACATCGCCGCCCTCGCCGTCCGCGCCGAGGAGCTGGGGGTGAACGTGCTCAGCGAGTTCATCCACGCGGTCGAGGCGATCAACACCGGCCAGCGCAACGAGATCGCCGACCTCGCCATCGAGCAGGCCGGCGGCGACGTCAACGGCAAGCGCATCGCCGTGCTCGGCGCGGCCTTCAAGCCCGGCACCGACGACACCCGCAACTCCCCGGCCCTGACCGTGGCCGACCGGCTCCACGAGCACGGCGCCGACGTCCGGATCTACGACCCCGAGGCCCGCCTCCCACCGCGCGAGGGCTTCACCCAGGTCGCGAGCGTCGAGCAGGCCATGCTCGGTGCCGAGATCGTGCTGCACCTGACCGAGTGGCCCGAGTTCCGCCAGCTCGACCCGGAGAAGCTGTCCCACCTGGTCAAGTCCAAGATCATCATCGACGGCCGCCTCAAGCTGCACGCCCCCACCTGGCGCCACGCCGGCTGGAAGGTCGTCCAGATCGGGCGGGCCGCCACCATGTGAGCAATCTCGACCCCTCGCTCTGCCCGGTCTCGACGAGACCGGGCAGACGTGCGTCTGGACCCGACCCGCGCCGGTCCGGGCGCCCCTGCCTGGACGAGGAGAGCGTGGCGACACGCTTTTCGTCGTCACGATCGACGAGGAAGGCAGGGGGTTGGAGCCCGGGGCGCGTCCGAGCGGAGCGAGGACAGATAGGTTTGTGTGGTGAGCGACGCGACGATCATCTACACCCACACCGACGAGGCGCCGATGCTGGCGACCTACTCCCTCCTGCCGATCATCCAGGCCTTCACGAGCCAGGCCGGCGTGGAGGTCGAGACCCGGGACATCTCGCTCTCGGGCAGGATCATCGCCCAGTTCGCCGACCGGCTGCCCCCTGAGCAGCAGCTGCCCGACGCGCTGGCCGAGCTCGGACAGCTGGCCCAGACCCCGCAGGCCAACATCATCAAGCTGCCGAACATCTCGGCCTCCGTGCCGCAGCTCAAGGCCGCGGTCGCTGAGCTCCAGAGCCAGGGCTTCGCGCTGCCGGACTACCCCGACTCGCCGTCGACCGACGAGGAGCGCGACGTCCGCGCCCGCTACGGCCGCACCATGGGCAGCGCGGTCAACCCGGTGCTGCGCGAGGGCAACAGCGACCGACGGGCACCCGCGTCGGTCAAGCAGTACGCCCGCTCGCACCCCCACTCGATGGGCGCCTGGTCACCTGGGAGCAAGACTGACGTCGCGCACATGACGGCCGACGACTTCCGCTCGAGCGAGACCTCGGCGGTCGTCGACGCCGCCGGGTCGCTGCGCATCGAGCTGGTCGGCGATGACGGCTCCACCACGGTGCTCAAGGACAAGGTCGCCGTCCGCGCCGGTGAGGTCGTCGACGCCACCGCGATGCACGTCGCCGCGCTGGACGCGTTCCTCGCCGAGCAGATCGCCCGCGCCCGGGCCGAGGGCGTGCTGTTCTCGATCCACCTCAAGGCGACGATGATGAAGGTGTCGGACCCGATCATCTTCGGCCACGTCGTCCGCGCGTTCCTGCCCGAGGTCTTCGCCACGTACGGCGACGTCCTCCTCCCGGCCGGGCTGAACGGCAACAACGGCCTCGGCGCGATCCTCGCCGGGCTCGACGCGCTGCCGCAGGGCGACGAGATCCGGGCCGCGATCGACGCGGGCCTGGCCGCCGGTCCCCCGCTCGCCATGGTCGACTCCGACCGTGGCATCACCAACCTGCACGTGCCGAGCGACGTCATCGTCGACGCGTCGATGCCCGCCATGATCCGCATCGGCGGCCACATGTGGGGCCCCGACGGCGCCGAGCAGGACACCCTCGCGGTCATCCCCGACTCCTCCTACGCCGGGGTCTACCAGGTCGTCATCGACGACTGCCGCGCGCACGGCGCGTACGACGTCACCACGATGGGCTCGGTCCCGAACGTCGGGCTGATGGCCTCGGCTGCCGAGGAGTACGGCAGCCACGACAAGACCTTCGAGGTCGACCGCCCCGGCACCGTCCGCGTGGTCGCCGAGGACGGCACGACCGTGCTGGAGACCCCGGTCGAGGCCGGCGACGTCTGGCGGATGTGCCAGACCAAGGACGTCGCCATCCGTGACTGGGTCAAGCTGGCCGTGACGCGCGCCCGGGCCACGGGCAACCCGACGGTGTTCTGGCTCGACGAGGGCCGCGCGCACGACGCGAACCTGATCCGCCTCGTCCACACCTACCTGGCCGACCACGACACCGAGGGTCTGGACATCTCGATCCTGCCGCCGGTGGAGGCGACCGCGTTCTCGCTGGACCGGATCCGCCGCGGCGAGGACACGATCTCGGTCACCGGGAACGTGCTGCGCGACTACCTGACCGACCTGTTCCCGATCCTCGAGCTGGGGACGTCGGCCAAGATGCTCTCGGTCGTGCCCCTGATCAACGGCGGCGGCCTGTTCGAGACCGGGGCCGGCGGCTCGGCGCCCAAGCACGTCCAGCAGCTCGTCCGCGAGGACTACCTGCGCTGGGACAGCCTGGGTGAGTTCCTGGCGCTGGCGGTCAGCCTCGAGCACCTCGCGCAGACGACGGGCAACGCCCGTGCGCAGGTCCTGGCCGACACCCTCGACCGGGCGACGGGGACGTTCCTCAACGAGAACAAGTCCCCCAGCCGTCGCGTCGGCGGGATCGACAACCGCGGCAGCCACTACTACCTCGCGACCTACTGGGCGCAGGAGCTGGCCGCGCAGACCGACGACGCCGAGCTGGCGGCCGCCATGGCCGAGACCGCCCGTCGGCTCGTCGAGGGCGAGCAGACGATCGTGGCCGAGCTGGGCGCCGTGCAGGGCCACCCGGTCGACATCGGCGGCTACTACCGCCCCGACGTGGCGAAGGTGCGCGCGGTCATGACGCCGTCGCCCACGCTGAACGCGGTGCTGACCGACCTGAACGGCTGAGGCCGATGGCTGCGGCCGGCGAGCAGCGTCACGGGATCTCGCTGAGCTCCCTGGACGACGAGCTGTTCGCCGGCGCGGCCGCGACCAAGCGTGACCTGCTCGACCACCTCGAGGCGGTCGCTGCGGTGATGCTGCCGGGGCTCGAGGACCGGCCGCTGTCGGTGGTCCGGGTGCGGCCGGGCCAGCCGGCCTTCATGCAGAAGAACCTGCCCGCGTACGCCCCGGCGACCGTCCGGCGCGTCCCGCAGTGGTCGCAGGCGTCACACCGCGAGGTCGTCTACGCCGTCGCCGACGACGTCGCGACCCTGGTCTGGTTCGGCAACCAGCGGGCCGTCGAGTACCACGTGCCGCTGTTCCGAATGAGCGAGCCGGACCGGCCCACGGCGCTGGTGCTGGACCTCGACCCGCCCGAGGGCACCGGCTTCGACGTCGTCGTGGCGGCGGCCCGCGTGGTCCGACAGGCGCTGGAGGAGGCGGGGCTCGCGGGGGCGGTGAAGACCAGCGGCTCCAAGGGCGTGCACGTCGTCGTGCCGCTGGAGGCCACCTCGACGACCGACGCCGCCGCTGCGACCCGGGCGCTGACCGTCCGGGCCGAACGCATCGACCCGGGGCTCACCACGACGGCGTACCTGAAGGAGGACCGGGCGGGCAAGGTGTTCCTCGACCCCACCCGCACTGGTGGCGGGACGCTGGCCGCGGCGTACAGCCCGCGCGTGCGGCCGGGCACGACGGTGTCGTTCCCGCTGGGCTGGGACGACCTCGACGCGGCGACGCCGGCCGACTTCACCGTCCGGACGGTGCCCGGGCTGCTCGCCACGGTCCCGAGCTGGGCCGAACGCCTGCCCGCGCCGCAGCCGCTGCCCGCGGACCTGGTCGCCGAGGGCCACGAGATCCCGGTCGCGCGCGTCCAGGCGATGCACGAGGGCAAGCGGCGCAAGCGCGCCCGCGAGGCCGGCAGGAGCGAGGGCTGACCCGAGGTTGCCGGTTTGCTGCCTCTCGTTCGTCTTTTCGGGGGTCCGACGCCCTCTATGGCTCGACGAGGGTCGGAAAACCAGCGGACGGCCCCACCACCACCGCGTCGACGCGGCCCTGCGGACGCTGGCGGGCCTCGTACGCGTCCTCGGCGGGCATCCAGGCGTCGACCCACTGCTGCCGCATGGCCTCGCCGTCTCGCGCCAGCGCCCGGGCTAGACGGACGTCGTAGGCCACCTCGACCCACAGCGTGACGTCCCACGGGACCCCGAGCCGCACGTCTGTGCTGGACACGCCCTCCACGAGCACCGGGACGCCCGGCGGCACCTCGGCCCACCCGGCCGAGGCGTCCGCGGCCCAGTCCCACCGCTCGTAGCGCGCCGGTCGACCGGCGGCGAGGGGCACCAGCAGCTGGGCGACGAACCGGTCGCGCTCCCACGTCGCGACCGACGGACGCGCGAAGTCGTCCACGTGCACGACGACCGCGTCCGGCAGGGCCTCGGCCACGCGCCCGGCCAAGGTGGTCTTGCCGGACGCACCCTTGCCGTCGATCCCCACCCAGCGGGTGCCGACCAGCCCGGCCAGACGGTCCCGGACGAAGGCCGGCGCCTGGTCCGCACCGATCCGCACCACCACCTGACCTCCCCACGGCTCTGCCCGTCGACTAGCGTCGGTCAGGTTAACGGCGCCCCCGGGGTGCCAGGACCGACCGGAGGAGACCCGTGAGCACACCCGTCAAGATCGCCGTCACCGGAGCCGCTGGGCAGATCTGCTACAGCCTGCTGTTCCGGATCGCGAGCGGGGAGCTGCTGGGTCCCGACCAGCCGGTCCAGCTGCGGCTGCTCGAGATCACCCCGGCGCTCAAGGCGCTCGAGGGCGTCGTGATGGAGCTGGACGACTGTGCCTACCCGCTGCTGGAGTCGGTGGTGATCGGTGACGACCCCAACCAGGTGTTCGACGGCGTCAACCTCGCCTTCCTCGTCGGCGCCCGGCCGCGCAGCAAGGGCATGGAGCGCGGGGACCTGCTCGAGGCCAACGGCGCCATCTTCAAGCCGCAGGGCCGTGCGCTGAACGACCACGCAGCCGATGACGTCAAGGTGCTGATCACCGGCAACCCGGCCAACACCAACGCGCTCATCGCCCTGAGCAACGCGCCCGACATCCCGGCGGAACGGTTCAACGCGCTGACCCGGCTCGACCACAACCGCGCCGCCGGCCAGCTGGCGATCAAGGCCGGCGTGCCCGTGGCCGACGTGACGCACGTGACCATCTGGGGCAACCACTCGGCCACCCAGTACCCCGACATCTTCAACGCCAGGATCCGCGGCGAGCAGGCGTCCACGGTGATCGACGACAGCGCCTGGCTCGAGAGCGACTTCCTGCCCGCGGTCCAGAAGCGCGGTGCGGCCATCATCGAGGCCCGCGGCGCCAGCTCTGCGGCCAGCGCGGCCAAGGCGACGATCGACCACATGCACGACTGGGTGCTGGGCACCCCGGAGGGCGACTGGGTCTCGATGGCGGTGCCGTCCGACGGCTCGTACGGAGTGCCCGAGGGGATCGTCAGCTCCTTCGCCTGCACCACGTCGGGCGGTGCGTACTCGATCGTGCCGGACCTGGAGGTCAGCGACTACTCCCGCGGCAAGATCGACGCCAGCGTCGCCGAGCTCGCGGAGGAGCGCGAGGCGGTCCGCGCGCTCGGGCTGGTGTCCTGAGGCCCCGCCGCGGGCACCAGGCCTGACCTGAGCCGTACCGTCGACGGAGCCCGCCCACGGCGACCCGGCGATACGTCATGATGGCCGCCATGAGCGAGCCGAGCGAGCCGACGAGCAACGAGCCCACCGGTCAGTCCAATCCGTACGCGCAGCCCGGGCCGAGCGACGCCCCGTCCGGATCCTCGTCGGGGTCGTCTGCCGTGCCCGGCCCGGACTCGCTCGGCTCGGGCAGCCCGTCCTCGCCACCGGAGCAGGGCCAGGGCGGCTACGAGCAGCCGGGCTCGTACGGGCAGCCGGGCGAGCAGGCCCAGCCCGGCTACGGCCAGCCGCAGCAGTACGGGCAGCCCCAGCAGTACGGGCAGCCGCCTGAGCAGGGGCAGCCGCCGGCTGAGTACGGCCAGCCCGGCTACCCGCAGCCGGGCGAGGCGAACCCCTACGGTCAGCCCGCTGCCTACGGCCAGCCGGACCCGTACGGCCAACCCGCCCCCTACGGCCAGCCGGGTCCCTACGGCCAGCCCGCCCCCTACGGCGCGGCCTACCAGGGTGGCTACGGCATGGCTCCCCAGCAGCACCCGCGCGGGGTGACGGTGCTGGTCCTCGGCATCGTCAGCATCGTCTTCTCCTGGACCTGCGGTCTCGGCCTCATCCCGGGCATCATCGCCCTGGTCATGGGCAACGGCGCGCAGCGCGACATCGACGCCAACCCGAGCGCCTACTCCAACGCCCAGCAGGTCCGCGTCGGCCGGATCCTCGGCATCATCGGGATCGCGCTGACGGTGCTGCTGGTCGTCATCATCGTCCTGAGCGGCGTCGCGGGCTCGCTCACCGACCGTTGAGGACACGCCGATGAGCAGCGGCTGCCGGCCTACCAGTACGGCTACGTGCCGCCGGTCGAGCACCCCTCGGGCACGACCGTCCTGGTCCTGGGCATCCTGTCCCTGGTGATCTGCCCGGTCACGGGGATCTTCGCGATCACGATGGGCAACCGGGCGCTGCGGGAGATCGACGCGCAGCCCGCGACCTGGCCGAACCGCCAGCAGGTCGTCGTCGGGCGCATCCTCGGCATCGTGGGCGTGGCGGTCTACGGCACCCTGTTCGTTGGCTACGTGATCTTCGCGCTCGTGGTCATCGGCATGATCGGCGTCGCCGGCCGCTGACGGTGGTCCGTCGCGCTAGCGGGCGCCGGGGACGACGACGCTCAGGACGAGGATCGCGCCGCCGGACAGGAGCATGACCCCGACGTCGAAGGCCTTGCTGCGCACGCGCAGCAGCCCGGCGCGCCGCGTCGTCAGCACGAGCCGCAGCAGCGCGCCGAGCACGAGCGCACCCCCGACGACCAGGCACCCGGCCCGCCAGGTGTCGGGGCCGAGCAGGGCGGCGACCACACCGCCCAGCACGAGGGCCGAGACCAGCAGCAGGGGCCACTGGCGCCGGGGCCGGACCGAGCCGCCGCCGACCGGGTCTCGAGGGCGGGTCGCTCTCACATCCCGGCCAGGGCCTCGGCGCGCTCGACGACGTTGGTGAGGAGCATGGCGCGGGTCATCGGACCGACGCCGCCCGGCACGGGGGCGATCCAGGACGCGACCTCGCGCACGCTCGGGTCGATGTCGCCCACCAGGCCCGCGTCCGTACGCGTGATGCCCACGTCGACGCACACCGCACCGGGCTTGACCATCTCCGCCGTGATCAGACCGGGACGCCCCGCCGCGGCGATGACGATGTCCGCGCGGCGGGTGTGCTCGGCGACGTCGACCGTGCCGGTGTGGCAGAGCGTCACCGTGGCGTTCTCGCTCTTGCGGGTCAGCAGCAGCCCGAGCGGGCGGCCGACCGTGGTGCCACGGCCGATCACGCAGACCTCGGCGCCGCTGAGCCCGATGCCGTTGCGGCGCAGGAGCTCGACGATGCCGCGCGGGGTGCAGGGCAGCGGGCCGGGCTCCCCCAGCACGAGCCGACCGAGGTTGACCGGGTGCAGCCCGTCGGCGTCCTTGCCGGGGTCGACGAGCTCCAGGGCCCAGCCGTCGTCGAGGGCGCCGGGCAGCGGCAGCTGGACGATGAAGCCGGTGCAGGTCGGGTCGTCGTTCAGCTCACGGATGCGGCGCTCGAGCTCGGTCGCGCTCGTCGAGGCCGGCAGCTGGACCTCGATCGAGGCGATGCCGACCTGCGCGCAGTCGCGGTGCTTGCCGCGGACGTAGGAGTGCGAGCCGGGGTCGTCCCCGACGAGCACGGTCCCGAGCCCGGGGACGATGCCGCGCTCGGCGAGGGCGGACACCCGCTCCTTGAGCTCGGCCTTGATGGTGGCGGCCAGCGCCTTGCCGTCCAGCGTCTCTGCGGTCATGGGTCCTGCCTCTTGATCGGGTCTGCAGCGGTCGGTCGTACGGGTCGGAACGGTCGTACGGGTCGGAGCGCTCGTCCGAGCGCGGGCGCGCTCAGTGGTAGAAGTGCCGCGCCCCGGTCAGGTAGAGCGTGGCGCCAGCCGCGCGCGCCGCCTCGATGACCGTGTCGTCGCGCACCGAGCCGCCCGGCTGCACGACGGCGCGCACGCCCGCCTCCAGCAGGATCTCGAGCCCGTCGGGGAACGGGAAGAAGGCGTCGGAGGCCGCGACCGACCCGGCCGCCCGCTCGCCCGCCCGGCTGACCGCCAGCCGGCTGGAGTCGACCCGGTTGACCTGGCCCATCCCGATGCCGACGGAGGCGCCTTCGTGGGCGAGCAGGATGGCGTTCGACTTGACCGAGCGGCAGGCGGCCCAGGCGAACTCGAGGTCGGCCAGCGTCGCCGCGTCGGCGGGCTCGCCGCAGGCGAGCGTCCAGCCCGCGGCGTGGTCGTGGTCGGCGTCGACGGTGTCGCGCTCCTGCACGAGCAGCCCGCCGTCGATCCGGCGGAACTCGGTGCCGCCGGGCGCGAGCGGCTCCACGACCAGGATGCGGATGTTCTTCTTGGCCTGCAGCACCTCGACCGCGCCGTCCTCGTAGCCCGGCGCCAGGATCACCTCGGTGAACACCTCGGCCACCTGGTGGGCCATGGCCACGCTGACGGGGACGTTCGTGGCGATGACCCCGCCGAACGCGGAGACGGGGTCGCAGGCGTGGGCCTTGCGGTGCGCCTCGGCGACGTCGGCCCCGACGGCGATGCCGCACGGGTTCGCGTGCTTGATGATCGCGACGGCCGGCTCGCTGAAGTCGTACGCCGCCCGCCGCGCGGCGTCCGCGTCGACGTAGTTGTTGTAGGACATCTCCTTGCCGTGCAGCTGCGTCGCGCCCGCCAGCGAGGCACCTTCGCCGGGCGAGCGGTAGAGCGCCGCGCCCTGGTGCGGGTTCTCGCCGTAGCGCAGGCCGGCCGCGAGGTCCCAGGTGGCGCCGACCCACTCGGGGAAGCCCTCGTTCCCTGAGCCCGTCGAAGGGCCGGTGAGCACGCTGCCCATCCAGGTCGCGACGGCGACGTCGTACGTCGCCGTGTGCACGAACGCGGCGGCTGCGAGGCGCTGGCGCTGCTCGAGCGTCGTCCCGCCTGCAGCCAGCGCGGCAGTCAGGTCTGCGTACTGGTCGGGCGACGTGAGGACGGTCATGTTCGCGTGGTTCTTGGCGCTGGCCCGCACCATGGCCGGCCCGCCGATGTCGATCTGCTCGATGCACTCCTCCGGCGACGCCCCCGAGGCCACGGTCTGGGTGAACGGGTAGAGGTTGCTGACGAGCAGCTGGAACGGTGCGATCCCGAGCTCGTCGAGCTGGGTGCGGTGCGACTCCAGTCGCAGGTCGGCGAGCAGACCGGCGTGCACCTTGGGGTGCAGCGTCTTGACCCGCCCGTCGAGGCACTCGGGGAAGCCGGTGACGTCCTCGACGGCGGTCACGGCCAGCCCGGCGGCGGCGATCGTCTTGGCGGTCGAACCGGTGGAGACGATCTCGACGCCGGCCTCGACGAGGGCTCCGGCCAGCTCGACCAGGCCCGTCTTGTCGTAGACGGAGACGAGGGCACGACGGAGCGCGACGCGCTCGGAGGTGCTCGGAGGGGAGTCGGTCGTGGTTGCGGTCATCGGTGCAGTCATAGGTCGAGGAGGACCTTCCTGCCGACCACGCGCCAGGGGCGGGTGACCAGCGCGTGGGTGGTGGAGACGAGCAGGTCGCGCTCGGCGACCTTGATCCGTTCGTGCAGCGAGTCGACGGTGTCGTCGTCGAGGACGGGCACGACGGCCTGGTCGAGGACGACGCCGGTGTCGACCCCGGCGTCGACGAGGAACACGGTCGCACCGGTGACCTTGACCCCGTAGGCAAGGGCGTCGCGGGCGCCGTGCATGCCCGGGAACGCAGGCAGCAGGGCCGGGTGGGTGTTGATCGTGCGCCCGCCGAAGCGGGCCAGGAAGTCGGGGCCGAGGAGCTTCATGAAGCCGGCGCTGATCACCAGGTCGGGCTCGTGCGCGGCCACCCGCGCGGCGAGGTCGGCGTCCCAGGTGGCCCGGTCCACCGAGCCGGCGAGCGGGTGGACGAAGGTCTCGACCCCGGCCGTCACAGCCCGGTCCAGGCCGACGACGCCGGGCCGGTCCGAGCCGACCGCCACGACGCGGGCCCCGTACGCGGGGTCGGCGCAGGCGTCCAGCAGGGCCTGCAGCAGCGTCCCGGTGCCGGACAGGAGCACGACGAGCCGGGCCGGAGAGGTTCCGGGGACGCGCGCGGCGGGGTCTGGCACGGCCGACACCTTACCGAGCGATCTCCTCGGTCTCCTCCGCCTGATCGATGACCTCGGTCTGCTCGTCGTCCGCCGCCTCGACCTCAGGACGCCGCAGGTGCCGGACGACCCCGGTCACGGCGCCGGTGAGCATGCCGGACAGGCCGAGCGTCGTGGTGCTCATCACCAGCAGCGGCACGAGGCGCGGTCCCAGCCCGGTCAGCCGCAGGCTGCCCAGGTCACCGCTGGTGGTCCAGGCGAGCCCGGTGAAGACGAGCGCGGCCGACACCCCCGCGAGCCCGCCGACCAGCGTCGAGGCGTCGAAGCGGCGGGTGACCCCGCCGCGCAGGGCGAGCCAGGCGGCGAGCGCCCCGGCCACCGCACCGGCCACCAGCCACCACAGCTGGGACGTGCTGCCCGGTCCGGCGGCCGGCAGGGCCCCCAGCAGCGGCAGGCCGGGGAGGACCCCGAGCGAGGTCGCGGCCGGGGCGACGACGGACCCGGTGCCCAGGCTGAAGCCGGCGCCGAGCGCGTACGAGCCCGACCAGACCAGGGCGTTCGGCAGGACGGACGCCTGGATGACCACGAGCAGCGCGGTGCCCGCGGCGCCGGCGTGCAGCGCCCCGTCGAGGCCGACCACCCGGTCCCACCCGGTCGCGAGCCCGAGCACGAGCACGGCGGTCCCGGCCAGCAGGAGCACCCCGGTCGCACCGGCCACCGCACGGGGCAGCCCGGAGACGGCGCGGGGCCACGACGACCCGATCGGCCGGCCCACCCGGGAGCCGGCTCCGGCCCAGGCGGCGACGAGGAGGACGAGCACCACTGCGGCCCAACGACCGGGTGCCCGCCACGGCTCGCCGAGGAGGACCGCGCCGGCGAGGACGGGGAGCGCGTACGCGAGGGTCACGACGACGGCCACCGCGAGCGGGCCGGTGCTGGCCGAGGGCCGGACGCGGCGGGCCGCGTACCCGCCGAACCGCCAGAGCAGCGCGGCCGTCACGGCGGTGAGCCCCCAGGGCACGAGGCTGACGTCGAGGCTGCCGATGCGCACGGGCACGCCGCCGCCCAGCAGCCACAGCCGGGTCCCGAGCCGCAGGGCGGCGGGCAGGCCGGCGTCGTCACCCATCAGCCACCCGCAGACGACGAGGCCGCTGGCGAGGAGCCAGCCGACACCCGCCGTGGCGAGGCCGCCGACGACCGCAGCCACGGGCCAGCCGACCGGGTCCACGACGGTCTGCTCGTCCTCGCGGACGGCCTCGGACGCCTCGAGGACGACGCGGTGCCGCTCGGTCGTGTCCGGACGGCGGGAGGAGGTCAGCGAAGCCATGTTCTGGTCATCGTTTCCCACGGGCGCTCCGCGACGACGGCGGGACACGCACGACCAGGGGTAAAGTTTGGTGGTCTTCGCCTGCGGTGGAACCGACGCCCGGGCTCAGCACCGACGACGACGTGGCGACGCGGTGCGCCCGTACCCACCACGAGCACAGCCACGAGGAGCACGTTCCCGCCCATGGCCGACCGACCCACGAACCGCCCGCGACGAGCCTTCGGAGCGGACGACCCGACCCCGGACGTCCCCACCGGGGCCGTGCCGGAGACCGGGCAGGGTCCCGACGCCGGTGCGCCCGCCGGGGCGGACGCCCCCGGCCGCTTCACCGAGGACGAGGCGCGGCCGATCTTCCGCGAGGCGGCCCCCGACGCCGACGCCGCCACCGTGCGCACCCCGACCTCCGACACCCCGGCCGCTCCCGCGCCGACCCCCGCCACCCCGGCCACCCCGGCCGACGGGCGCGTCGCGGCGGAAGGCCCGGGGACCACCGAGCCGGGCGACAGCGCCGGACCCACCCGCGTCAACCGCCTGAGCTTCGCACCGCGGGCGCGACCCGCCGAGGACGACGCGACCACCGTGCTCCCCCGCACGGAGCTCGCCGGTGGACGCACCCCGGCCCTCGACGACGACCTGGACGACCTGGACGACCTCGACGACAGTCCCCGACGGCTCGGGCACCGGGCACGCCTGGCCCTGCTGATCGGGGCCGTGGCCGCCGTCGTCGTCGTCGGCCTCGCCATCGGGTTCGCCGTCATCGGCGTGCGCGACTCGCCGGTCGCCGACCCGAGCCAGCGCGCGACGAGCAGCGCGGCGAGCGCCGCCAGCCCGAGCGCGACGGCCCTGCTCGACGACACCTCGATGCTGGCCCCGGCCGGCGCCTCGGCGATCGATGCCAAGCGGACCTGGGCGGCGGGCACGACCGTGCGCGGCCCGGTCCCCGACGGCTCCGGTGCCGCATGCCTCGGCAGCGACCCGCTCCAGGGAGCGCCGACCGCCCGGCAGACGATCACCAGCACCCTGACGGCCAGCGGCTCCGGGGCGCCCACGGCGACCCACGTCGCCTCGGCGTACGCCACGGCGGACGACGCGACGCAGGCGTTCGCGGTGACCTCCCGCGCACTCGGCAGCTGCGGGGTCGCCGGTGACTGGCTGTTCTCGGGCCGCGACGTCCGGGGCCTCGGCGACGAGTCGACGGCCGTGGCGGTGCACTCCCTGGACGGCGACCAGCGCACGCAGCACTGGGTCGTGGTGAGCCGCACCGGACGCGCCCTGGACGTGGTGGACGCGGCGACCCCGGGCAAGAAGGCGCTCAACGTCAACCAGGTGGTCAAGGCCGTCGCCTCCGTGGTCGCGGTCCAGTGCGGCCCGGCGGGCGGCACCTGCGCGACCACGGTCAGCACCAAGGACGGACCTCCGCCCGTCGGCGGCGACGAGCCCGGGTTCCTCAGCGTCGGCGACCTGCCGCCGGTCGGTGTGAGCACGGCTCCGTGGGTCGGCACGCCGGTCGAGCCGCCGAGCGCGGACTTCACGGGGTCGCAGTGCGAGTCGGTGACCTGGTCGACGACCGCGTCCACCTCCGACAGCTCGCGGGTCTACCTGCTCCAGGACGTGCCCGGCATCTTCGGGCTGAACGAGGTCTCGCTCACCGTCAAGGACGCGGACACGGCCTCGAAGCTGGTCGACAAGGTCCGCAGCGACTGGTCCACCTGCAAGGAGCGCAAGCTCACGGCGACCGTCGACTCCCCCACCAAGGTCACCGGCGTCGCCGCCGACGGCGCGGCGGTCACGGGCTGGACCACCCAGGTCGAGCAGAAGGCGGGCAGCGCGGTCACCCGCTTCCGCGTGGGTATCGCCTCGTCGGGGGACAAGGTCACCTTCGTCTTCCTCAACCCGCAGCGGGGGCTCGACGTCGACGGCGACGACTGGAACACCGTGGCCGTCCGCGCCGTGCAGCGGGCCGTCCAGCAGTCGTAGAGCCGGCGTACGGCAGCCGCACACCTCCGCTCCGACGCGCACACCGTGGAGCCGGCCGCACAGGTCACGACCTGTGCGGCTGGCTCGTGAGTGTGCGGCTGCGGACGGCCACGTGGCCGACCCTTCGCTGCCCGGCGCTCATCAGACCTTGAGGTCGCGCCGCCAGGCGGTGTAGCTGCCGACCGAGGCGGGCGCGGGCCGGACCAGCCAGAGCCAGGGGTGGACCTCGACGGGCCGCAGCTCGGCGGCCCGCCGCTGCCAGCCGGGCACCGGGGTCCAGGTCGCGGCCAGCCGCCGGCCCGCGAGCTCGGGAACGACGTCACCGCGCCGGACCTCCAGCCGGCGCCGGCCGGCGAGCTCGCCGAGGGTCTGCGCGAGGAACACCAGCCGCTTGCCCGAGAGCCGCAGCCGCGCGAGCAGGGGCTCGTCGAAGACGAACACGGCCGGTCGGGCGTCGTCGTGCGCCAGCGCCGGGTCGGCGTCGCCCAGAGACTCAGCGGTCAGCCAGACGACCTCGCCGCCGTCGCCCTCGACCTCCGTCGGCCCGGACGGGATCGGCCCGCGGGTGAGGTCGGCCCGGTCGGGCACCCGCGACAGCTCCACCTCCGGCCAGTCCTCGATCGGGCAGGCGTCGCGCAGCGGGCAGCGCCGGCAGAGCTGGGGCGCGCGCTTCTGCACCTGCCAGCGGCTGAACCCGTACGCCTTGGAGCTGCCCGTCCCGGTCGTCCACTGCCAGCCCAGGCCGTTGGCCGCGCGGGAGCCGTCGAGCAGGTGGGCGAACATCTCCTGCTCGCCCTCGCGCCAGTCCACCCCGGCGCGCACCGCCCACTGCGAGGCCAGCCACATGCGGGTCTGGTTCACCACCCAGCCCTCGTCGTGCAGCTCCCCGACGACGAAGTCCATGCACGCCATCGAGCGGTCCCAGGCGGGGCGGTCCCAGGTCTGCCGCCCCGAGGGCTCGGCTTCCGCGAGCGCCAGCGAGTGGATGCCAGCGGGGGGCGTGGGGGGTCGTCCCCCCTCGTGGGAGAGCTCGTTGCGCAGCGACCGGCGGAGCCGGGGACCCAGGCGGGCGTACAGGTGCCGGGCGTACTCCTGCCACAGCAGCTCGTCGCGGAACCGCTTGCGGTCGAACGAGGGCGCGTCCTGCACCGCGGCCCACACCCGCGGCAGGGGCAGCAGGCCGTAGCGGATGTACGGCGACAGGCGGCTCGACCCGCGACGTTCCGCGGGGAGCACGGTGCTGCGGGTCCGCGCGTACCCGTCGATGTCGAGCGTCGCGAGCGCCGTGTCGGCTGCGTCCTGACCGCCCTCGAACCCACCCGCGCGGACGCCGTCCGGGCCCTCGAGCGTCAGGTCGCCGAGGTGACGGGCCACCCACGCCTCGACGTCGGCGACGCTCGCTCCGTCGGCCGTGGACGGGGGGACGGGGAGCACAGGCACGGGTGAGAGTTCGCCCGCGGGCTCCTACGCGGATGCCCGACGACTGCGGAACGACAACGGGTGGGATCGTGCACCGTGGAGGTGCACGATCCCACCCGTTGTCGACGGACGCGGAGCAGCTAGCCCTCAGAGCGCCTGAATGACCTCGCGCATGATCTGCGCGGTCTCGCTGGGGGTCTTGCCGACGCGTACGCCGGCGGCCTCGAGGGCCTCCTGCTTGCCGGCCGCGGTGCCCGCGCCGCCGGAGACGATGGCGCCGGCGTGGCCCATCGTCTTGCCCTCCGGCGCCGTGAACCCGGCGACGTAGCCGACGACCGGCTTGGTCACGTGCTCGCGGATGAAGTCCGCCGCCCGCTCCTCGGCGTCGCCGCCGATCTCGCCGATCATCACGATGGCGTCGGTGTCGGGGTCCGCCTGGAACGCGGCCAGCGCGTCGATGTGGGTCGTCCCGATGATCGGGTCGCCCCCGATGCCGACGGCGGAGGAGAAGCCGATGTCGCGCAGCTCGTACATCATCTGGTAGGTCAGGGTGCCGGACTTGCTGACCAGCCCGATGCGTCCGGGGGGCGTGATGTCGGCGGGGATGATGCCGGCGTTGGACTGCCCGGGCGAGATCAGCCCGGGGCAGTTCGGCCCGATCAGCCGGGTGTCGGAGCCCTGCGACAACGCGTAGAACTCCGCGGTGTCCTTGACGGGCACGCCCTCGGTGATGACGATCGCCAGGCCGATCTTGGCTTCGATGGCCTCGACCACGGCGCCCTTGGTGAACTTGGCCGGGACGAAGATGACGGTCACGTCGGCGCCGGTGGCCTCCATGGCCTCGCCCACCGACCCGAAGACCGGCACGCCCTTGCCGTCGAAGTCGACGGTCTGCCCGCCCTTGCCCGGCGTCACGCCGCCGACGATGTTCGTGCCGGACGCGAGCATCCGTGAGGTGTGCTTGCGGCCCTCGGACCCGGTCATGCCCTGGACGATGACCTTGGAGTCAGCGTTGAGGAAGATCGACATTCTCTTAGCTCCTGTGTGCTCTGCGCTCGTGGGTGCTGGTGCGTGCTGCTGCGGCTGGAGCTAGGCGGAGGCCAGCTCGGCGGCGCGGGCTGCGGCACCGTCCATCGTGTCGACCTGCTCGAGCCCGGGCAGGGCGGCGTCGACGAGGATCTGCCGGCCCAGCTCGGCGTTGTTCCCGTCGAGACGGACGACGACCGGCTTGGTCACGGCCTCGCCGCGGCTCTCGAGCAGCGCGTACGCCTGCGCGATCCCGTTGGCGACCGCGTCGCAGGCGGTGATCCCGCCGAAGACGTTGACGAAGACGCTGCGCACCTGGGCGTCGCCGAGGATGATCTCCAGCCCGTTGGCCATCACCTCGGCGCTCGCGCCGCCGCCGATGTCCAGGAAGTTCGCGGGCTTGGGCTCGCCGGGGAGACCGGAGCCGGCGTACGCGACCACGTCGAGGGTGCTCATCACCAGGCCGGCGCCGTTGCCGATGATGCCGACGGAACCGTCGAGCTTGACGTAGTTGAGGCCCTTGGCCTTGGCCGCCGCCTCCAGCGGGTCCTCCGCGGACGTGTCGGCCAGCGCGGCGTGCTCGGGGTGGCGGAACGCGGCGTTCTCGTCCAGGGAGACCTTGCCGTCGAGCGCGACGACGGCGCCCGAACCCGTCTTGATGAGCGGGTTGACCTCGACCAGCGTCGCGTCCTCCCCCTCGTACACCAGGGACAGCGTCTGCAGCACACGCTCGATCTCGGGCGCGATGTCGGCGTCGAAGCCGGCGGCGGCGACGATCTCGGCGGCCTTGGCGGCGTCGATGCCGACCAGCGGGTCGACGGGGATGCGGGCCAGTGCCTCGGGCCGCTCGACGGCGAGCTGCTCGATCTCCATCCCGCCCTCCTTGGAGGCCATCGCGAGGTAGGTGCGGTTCGCGCGGTCGAGCAGCAGCGAGAAGTAGTACTCCTCGGCGATGTCGGCGCCCTCGGTGACCATGACGGTCTCGACGGTCAGGCCCTTGATGTCCATGCCCAGGATCTCGGCGGCTCTCTCGCCGGCCTCCTCGGGCGTCCGGGCGAGCTTGACCCCGCCGGCCTTGCCCCGCCCACCGGCCTTGACCTGCGCCTTGACCACGACCACGGGCGTGCCCAGCTGCCGGGCGGCGTCGACGGCTTCCTCCGGCGTGGTCGCGGTGATGCCGCGCAGGACCGGGACCCCCCGAGCCTCGAAGATGTCGCGCGCCTGGTATTCGAACAGGTCCATCCGTGGTCCTCCTGGGGGCGCGCGCATGAGAGAGCAGCGCGCCGGCTTCGCTTCGTGGTGGTCGATCATCGAGCCTAGGCCATCCGTCCGGGCCGGCCGCGCCGCTACCCGGCCTCGCGCTCCGGCACGTGCTCGCGCACCCAGGCCACGATGTCGGCCATGGTCGCGCCCGGGCCGAAGACGCCGGCGACGCCGCGCTCGAGCAGCTCGGCCCGGTCCGCCTGGGGGATGATGCCGCCGCCGAAGACCACGATGTCGGACGCGTCCTCGGCGGCCAGCAGGTCGAGCACGCGAGCGAAGAGCGTCAGGTGGGCACCCGAGAGCACCGAGAGGCCGACGGCGTCGGCGTCCTCGGCCAGCGCGGTCGCGACGATCTGCTCGGGCGTCTGGTGCAGACCGGTGTAGATGACCTCCATGCCCGCGTCACGCAGGGCACGGGCCACGATCTTGGCCCCACGGTCGTGGCCGTCGAGCCCCGGCTTGGCCACCACGACCCGTCGGGGCACGGTCCGGCCGGTCGTCGGCCGCCCCTCGCCCGCTTGGCCAGCCACCATGCGCCGAGCGTAGTCAGCACCCGCGCCGACGACGTCGTGGGTACCGACCGACCCCGGCTCGGGCACCCCGGCGACACCTGGTTCCGAATCGGTCACGAACGCCTCGGACGAGCCGCCCCGGACCTACCATTACGGACGTCGAAGAGTTTGCCCACGCACTGCTGGGTCGGCCGTCCGGGAGCCCTCGACCGTGCAGTCCTGGTGCTCGAATCAAGGAGAGTGACGTGTCCACCACCGCCACGCTTCCGCGGGTCGTCCAGGAGACCTGGACCGAGCAGCGCACGCTCGCCACCAACACCATCCTGGCCCTGCTCATCGCCGTCGTCGGTCTGCTCGCCGCGGGTGCGCTGCCCCTCACCACCAGCGCGGACGAGGGCACGGCCCGGCAGACCCGGGCGCAGCCGGCGGCCGCCGACCCGGTGGCGGTCGCGCGACGCAGTGCCGCCCTCCAGTCGGCCCTGCTCGCCGAGGTGGCCGCCCACCGCGGCGACGTGCTCGCCAAGAACGCCGAGGCGGCTGCCCGCCTCTCCCTCAGCGCAGCGGGCACGGAGCGGCAGCAGAGGCTCACCACGGCACAGGTCGCCGTCCAGGCGGCTGCCGTCCAGATCGCCCAGCAGCGGCTGGACGCGGCGATGGCGGCGCGTCAGGCAGCCGTCGACGCCGGGGTGCAGACCGACCCGACGACGGCGGGGACCGCGCTTCCCGACCCGACGCTCAGCACCTCGGCCACCACCCCGGTGACCGGCACCGCCGGCACCCTGCCCGCCGGCACGCAGGGCGTGCTCCCGATCTCGGCCGGCGTCGTCGGCGCGAAGTTCGGCGAGTACGGCCACTGGTCGAAGTACCACACCGGCCTCGACTTCCGCGCCGCCTACGGGACGCCGATCCACTCCGTGCTGCCCGGCGTCGTCCTGTACGCCGGAAACTCCGGCGACTGGGCCGGCAACCACGTGGCGGTCCGTCACGCCGACGGGCGTACGACCATGTACTCCCACATGTCGCGGATGGCGGCGACCACGGGGCAGACGGTGCAGGCCGGGCAGGTGATCGGCTACGTCGGCCAGACCGGCCGCGCGTTCGGGGCGCACCTGCACTTCGAGCTCTACCCCGCCGGCGTCCGCTACGGCGACGTCTACCACGCGGTCGACCCGACCCCGTGGCTGCAGAGCATCGGCGTCCGCACGCACTGACCCGGTCTGCCCACCCAGATCACAGCGGTCTCACAGGCCGGTAGTACCAGTTCCCCTGGTGGTCGTGGGATGTTTGGCCTCTCGTTACGGTTCCGTTATCGTCTTTGACGGCCCGCTCGCCCCACCCCCCTGGTGGCGATCGGGCCCCTACACCGTCCGCGAGACCCCACGAACCGCGACGAGCGGGCACACGCCCAGCGCGTCGCACGAGGTGACCAGTGCCGAGAACGTCCCCGACGCAGCGTGACCAGGCCCGGCGAGCGCTGCTGGAGGACGTCCGGCACAACCGTCGTGGCTGGGTGCAGCACGGGGCCGCCGCGCTGGCCGTCTCGGCCCTGGGGCTCGGGTTCGCCGGTTCCCTCGCCCTCTCCGGCAACGCGCAGGACGCGGGAGCCGCACCGCGTACGCAGGTGTCGGCCCCCTCGATGACCGCCGGCCGCGACGGGGCGTCGCTGACCAGCCGTTCCGAGAGCCGCGACCCCCTGGACCCGGCGAAGGTCAAGAGCCTCGCCGACCAGCGCGCCGAGGAGCTGGCCAAGACCGACGACAAGATCACGGCCGCGGCCGACGGCAAGAAGGTCGACGAGCGCGACAAGGTGCTGGCCGAGACCTCGGACCAGGCCTCCGAGCAGGCCCGGCGGATCGCCGCCGGCGACAAGCCCGCGACCACGACCACCGACGAGCCGGGCGACGCCGCCGGCGCGAAGGGCAAGAGCTGCCTCCCGGCGGAGCATTACCACGTGGCCGCCACGTTCGGCCAGGTCGGCAGCTGGGCGCGTTACCACACCGGTTTCGACTTCGCCGCCCCCATCGGCACCACGCTGCGCGCCCCGGCCTCCGGCGTCGTCACGAACGCCGGCAGCGGACCGGCGAGCGGCTGGGCCGGCAACTACGTCGCCATCAAGTACCCGGACGGCACCCAGAGCCTGATGGCCCACATGTCAACCGTGTCGGTCCAGGTCGGCCAGAACGTCACCGGCTGCGACACCGTGGGCGCGATCGGCATGACGGGACGCACGTTCGGCCCGCACGTCCACTTCGAGATCTACCCGGCGGGCATCACGCCGGGCGACGTCTACCGGGCCGTCAACCCGGTGCCCTGGCTCAAGGCGCACCACCTCAACCCGTGAGGTGCGGGACGCCCCGGAGCTGGCCCAGAAAAACTTTGGCGTTGATGGCCCTGACGCGGAATACGTACGCGGGGTCGCTGGTTGAGCCTCTCGTCGGCCGGTGCATGACCCCCGGGCTTCACCCATAGCCGCTACGAGCGGCCACTCGCCGAGAGGCGTCTGCCGGCCGACACCCACTCTTTGCTTCACCGGCACGAAGCGCTGACTCCCGGCGCCCCATCCTCGGATGTGGGTGTCGGGAGTCAGCGTTTCTGCTCGTGCGGAGCTTGGCGGGAGCTCGGCGAGCTCCCCTGTGCGCCCCGTCCGTCCCTTGAGCCGGGCGTCGCCCTGGGGTCAGAGCTTCTCGAGCGGGGCGTACTTCAGCGCGAGCCGCTTGATCCCGCTCGACCCGAAGTCGACGTCGGCCTTGACGTCGTCGCCGGCGCCCGAGGTGCTCAGCACCTTGCCCATGCCGAACGTCGCGTGCAGCACGCGGTCGCCGGCGGCCACGACCGGGATCGTCCGGACCCGCGCCTTCACCCCGCTCGTGCCGGCACGGTCGCGCCAGCCGCCGGCGCCGCTCGACGTCGCCGAGGTGTTGCGCCAGCTCGTCACGGCCCGCTCCGTACGCTGCCAGTGCACGAGGGTGGCGGGGATCTCGTCCAGGAACCGGCTCGCCGGGTTGTGCTGAGGGGTGCCCCAGGCGGCGCGGGTGATGGCGCGCGAGACGTGCAACCGCTCGCGGGCGCGGGTGATCCCGACGTACGCCAGCCGTCGCTCCTCGGCGAGCTCGTCGGGGTCCTGCAGGGCGCGCTGGTGCGGAAAGATCCCCTCCTCGAGCCCGGTCAGGAAAACCTGGTCGAACTCGAGGCCCTTGGCCGTGTGCAGGGTCATCAGCGTCACGACACCCTGGCCGCCGTGGTCGCTGGGGATCTGGTCGCTGTCGGCCACGAGGGCGACCCGCTCGAGGAACGCCCCCAGCGACGCGTCCGGCTCGGCCGCGCCGGCGGCGAGGTCGGCCTCCGGGTCGAGGTCCGGGCTGTTCAGCGCCGCGTCGCGCGGGTCCGCGCCCGCCGGAGCCGGTGCGAGCCCGCTCAGCTCCTCGAGCTCCGCCAGATCCGCGGCGTCGAAGCCCTCCGCCGCGAGGGCGGCGACCCCGTCGACGAACTCCCGCGCCACGTTCACCAGCTCCACCAGGTTCTCCAGGCGGGTCTGGTCCTGCGGGTCGGCCGAGTCCTGCAGCTCGGACAGGTAGCCGGAGGCGTCCAGCACGCTGGTGAGGATCGCGTCGGCCGGGGCACCCTCCGCCACCATCGCCTCGTGCGCGTCGAGGAGCGCGGCGAACGCGCGGATCTGGTTGGCCGACCGGGACGCCAGGCCGCTGATGTCGTCCACCCGGCGCAGCGCCTCGCCGAAGCTGATCCGCTCGCGGGCCGCGAGGTCCGACACCGCGCCCTCGGCCTTGTCCCCGATACCGCGCTTGGGCACGTTGAGGATCCGACGCACGGAGACGTCGTCGGCCCGGTTGCTGATCGCGCGCAGGTAGGCGATCGCGTCGCGGACCTCCCGGCGCTCGTAGAAGCGGACGCCGCCGACGACCTTGTACGCCAGCCCGCTGCGGATGAACACCTCCTCGAAGGTCCGCGACTGGGCGTTGGTGCGGTAGAAGACGGCCGCGTCGCCGAGCCGCCCCTCCCCCGCGTCCCGCAGGCGCGCGACCTCGCCCGCGACGAACTGGGCCTCGTCGTGCTCGGTGTCGGCGACGTAGCCCTGGATCAGTGGCCCGTCGCCGGCGTCGGACCACAGGTTCTTGGGCTTGCGGGCCGGGTTGAGGCGGATGACCGCGTTCGCGGCGCTGAGGATCGTCTGGGTGGAGCGGTAGTTCTGCTCGAGCATGATCACCTCCGCACCCGGGAAGTCGGTCTCGAAGTCGTTGATGTTGCGGATCGTGGCCCCGCGGAACGCGTAGATCGACTGGTCGGAGTCGCCGACCACCATCAGCTCCGGCGCCGAGATCGCCCGGCCGTCGGCACCGCCCGCCGGGCTGTCCTCGTCGTCCTCCCCGCACAGCTCGCGCACGAGGACGTACTGGGCGTGGTTGGTGTCCTGGTACTCGTCGACGAGCACGTGCCGGAACCGTCGCCGCAGCGTCTCGCGCAGGTCCGGGAACGCCTGGATCAGGTGCACCGTCGTCATGATCAGGTCGTCGAAGTCGAGCGCGTTGGCGGCGATCAGGCGCCGCTGGTACTCCGCGTACGCGCCGGCGAACGTCTCGTCGAGCGGCGTCTCGGCCTTGGCGACCGCGGTCTCGTGGTCGACCAGCTCGTTCTTGTTGTTCGACACCCAGCTCATCAGCCCCCGGACCGGGAACTTCTTGGCGTCGAGGTCGAGGTCGTTCGCCACCAGCTGCATGAGCCGCTTGCTGTCGGCGTCGTCGTAGATCGAGAACGACCGGGTCAGCCCGAAGCGCCCGATCTCGGCCCGCAGGATACGGACGCACGCGGAGTGGAAGGTCGAGACCCACATCAGCTTGGCGCGGTTGCCCACGAGGTCCAGGACCCGCCCGCGCATCTCCGCGGCGGCCTTGTTCGTGAACGTGATGGCCAGGACGGAGGCGGGGTGGGCGTGCCGCTCGGAGACGAGGTAGGCGATCCGTCGGGTGAGCACCCGGGTCTTGCCCGAGCCGGCGCCGGCCACCACCAGGACGGGGGCGCCCTCGTGCAGGACCGCCTCGCGCTGCGGCGGGTTGAGGCCCGCCAGCAGCTCGTCCCCGTGCGGGCGCCGCGGCCGGTGCACGGGCTGCGGCTCCTCACCCTCGGTGCTGACGACGGGCGCGACGGAGGGGCTGCTCATGACCCGGCCCACCTTAGTGCCGCCCGCCGACACCGGCCCGGACGCGGGCGGGCCCTGCGTAGGCTGAGAACATGCGGCGCAGACGGATGACGGTGGGCTCCGTCGTACGCCGCGCAGCCCTCGCCGTCGGCGCCGTCCAGGGCGTGACGATGCTGACCCTCGTCGCCGTCGACTCGTACCGCAAGCGCGGTCGGCGACCCGTCCACTTCCCGCGCGTCCCGCCCCGGTCGATCACCTCGGGCAGCTCGGAGGTGACGCTCTACACGTACGGCGAGGACCTCTACGTCGACATGCTCGACGCCATCTCCAAGGCGAGGTCGCGGATCTTCTTCGAGACCTTCATCTGGAAGGGCGACGCGACCGGGCAGGCCTTCAAGGACGCGCTCGTCGCCGCGGCCGACCGGGGCGTCAAGGTCTACGTGGCGTACGACCACTTCGCCAACCTCGTGGTGCGGCCGAGCTTCTACCGGCTCCCGCCGAACGTCGCCGTCCGCCGGCACCCGCTGATCGCCTCACCCTTCCGGCCGCTGCGCAACAGCGGCCGAGACCACCGCAAGATGCTGGTGGTCGACGACACGGTCGGCTTCGTCGGCGGCTACAACGTCGGCAGCCTCTACGCGACCGACTGGCGCGACACCCACGCCCGGCTGACCGGGGACGCCGTGTGGGACCTGCAGAACGCGTTCATCGACTACTGGAACCTCTACGCCTCGCGCCGGCGCGCGTCGCTGCCCGACCTGGGCGGGCACACCTGGCACTCCGACCTGCGGGTGCACCGCAACGTCCCGCGGAACCTGATCTACCCCATCCGGGCGATGTACCTGGAGGCGTTCGACCGCGCCTCGCACCACATCTACCTGACGCACGCCTACCTCATTCCCGACTCCGACATGGTCAACGCCCTGGTGCGTGCGGCGCGCCGCGGGGTCGACGTCCGGATCATCATCCCGGCGGAGTCCAACCACGTCGTCGCCGACTGGGTCTCGCGCGGGTTCTACGGGATCCTGCTGCGCGGCGGCGTACGGCTCTTCCTCTACCAGAACGCGATGGTGCACGCGAAGACCGCGACCATCGACGGGCAGTGGTCGACGATCGGCACGGCCAACCTCGACCGGCTCAGCCTGCACGGCAACTACGAGATCAACGCCGAGATCTACAACGAGGCCGTGGCGCACCAGATGGAGACGATCTTCGAGGTCGACTCCTCGAACACCATCGAGATGACGTGGGAACGCTGGCGGGCCCGGCACCCGCTGGCCAAGATCAGCGAGACGGTGCTGACGCCGTTCCGACCCCTGCTGTAGATCTAGGTCCGAGCCAGTCCGGTCTGGTCGCTCAAGACCTGCGCTTCCTCCTCGTTCGGAAGACACAGGTCTCGCTCCTGCCGGACCTTGGCGTGTCTTCCTCGCTCGTCGTCCAGCGCAGGCCGCGACCAGACTCTCCCTGGCTCGGTCCTCGGGTCCGCTCCCTGCCCGCTCGCGCCAGACGGCCCGTACAGATGTGCGCGGGGCGAGGCCTTGCAGAGGCGTCGGTGCGACGAGCCGAGCCCTGAAGCCGTCAGCTCCAGGCGGCGGGGTCGGCCACCAGGCCGACGACGAGCTCGGGCATCTCGCCGCGGGCGACGTGGGCGAGGGAGACCCCCTCGAGGATCTGGCGCTCCGAGGCGCGCAGCGCGATCCAGACCTGCTGCAGGGCCTGCGCCGAGCCCGTGTACTCGAGGTTCTCGGGGCGGCTGCCGCGGACGTTCGCCAGCTCGCCGTCGAGGGCGCGGATGACGTCGGCGATGCTGATCGCGTCGGCCGGGCGGGCCAGCCGGTAGCCACCCTCGGGGCCGCGCTGGCTCCGCAGCAGCCCGTCGCGCCGCAGCTCGCCGAGGATGCTCTCCAGGTACTTGTTCGGGATGTGCTGGGCGGCGGAGAGCTGGTCGACCGTCCGCGGGGCGTCGGCCGCGGCCAGCTCGCTCATGGCGCGCAGCGCGTAGTCGACGCGGGCGGAGAGCCTCACAGACCCCCCTCGAGGACGACGGCAGCAACCAGCACGGTGGCCATCCTCTCCCCGGCGGACAACTCCGGGCTCACCAGAGCACCGAGACCGCAGCCTCGGCCAGCACGAGCAGCGTGATCAGGCGCAGCAGCCCGCGCGGGATCGAGAAGAACCGTCGGTTGAGGACGACCAGCAGGGTGACCACGGCGGCGACGACGGTCTTGACGACCATGGCCGTCAGCGAGACCCGGACGTCGACGGCGTCGGCCAGCACCCACAGGGCCACGCCGCTCGCCAGCGCCACCCACGCGCCGTGCAGCATCGCGGTGCTGATCTCGGGGTCCCGGCTGCGGAGCTGCACGAGCGCGCCGCCCAGGAGCGCGGCGAAGGCCACCAGGTGCAGCAGCACCAGGAGGTGGTAGGCCACGTCCATGGCCGCGACCCTACGGGAAAGACCTGACCGACCCTGGTTCCGACATGGACGCGCCCCTCAAGAGCCACACGTGCGTCAGCAGATGAACTAACGTTGTCTCGCGAGAATCGCGCCCACCGGCTCACGCCACCCACCCGGCGCGGTCCCACCAAGCACAGGAGAGCACATGCTCGGACTCATCATCAGCCTCATCGTCATCGGCCTCATCGCCGGCGCGCTCGCGCGCCTGATCATCCCGGGGCGCCAGAACATGTCGATCCCCGCCACGATCCTGCTCGGCATCGTCGGGTCCTTCGTCGGCGGCTTCATCGGCTACCTGATCCACCGTGGCGGCAGCGGGAGCTTCTTCCAGCCGGCCGGCATCATCGGGTCGATCATCGGCGCGATCATCGTGCTCTTCATCTACACCCGCGTGCGTGGCCGCAACGCGCGCGCCTGACACCGCACGACGTACGACACCCCGGCTGGTCTTCCAGCCGGGGTGTCGTGGTTCTGGGGAGCTTTTGCGGGCCGCTCGGGCGGTCCTCAGACGAGGCGGCGGTCCGTCGCCCAGCGGGTGAGCTGGTGGCGGTTGGACAGCTGGAGCTTGCGCAGGACGCTGCTGACGTGGGTCTCGACGGTCTTGATCGAGATGAACAGCTCCTTCGCCACCTCCTTGTACGCGTAGCCGCGGGCGATCAGCCGCATCACCTCGCGCTCGCGCACGGAGAGCCGGTCGAGGTCCTCGTCGACGGCAGCGACGTCGATCGCGCCCGAGAAGGCGTCGAGGACGAAGCCGGCCAGCCGTGGGGAGAAGACCGCGTCGCCCTCGGCGACCCGGCGGACGGCGTCGACGAGCTCCGGTCCGCTGATCGACTTGGTGACGTAGCCGCGCGCACCGCCGCGGATCACCCCGATCACGTCCTCCGCAGCGTCGGAGACCGACAGCGCGAGGAAGCGTTGGTCCGGCTCACGCTCGTGCACCCGCCGCAGCACCTCGACCCCGCCGCCGCCGGGCAGGTGGACGTCGAGCAGCACCACGTCGGGGTGGGTGGCGAGCACCACCCGGACCGCGGAGTCCACGTCCTCGGCCTCGCCGACCACGGCGAGCGAGCGCCCGATCTCGGCCTTGACCCCCGTACGGAACATGGCGTGGTCGTCGACGACCACCACGCGCAGCGGTGCACGCTCGGGCTGCGGAGCCTCGGCGTCGGCCGCGGCCGTGCTCGCGGCGCCGCTCGGGGCGAGTCCGTCGGGCTGCGTCATCGGGTGACCTCCAGTCGTACCTCGGTGCCGTCCCCGGGCTGGGAACGGATGCTCGCCCGGCCACCGTGCCGGGCCATGCGGTTGAGGATGCTGCCGCGGACCCCGTAGCGGTCCTCGGCCACGGCGTCGACGTCGAAGCCCGCACCGCGGTCGCGGACGAACACCTCGACCTCGGTGTCGGTGACCTCGGCGTACACGTCGATCTTGTCGGCGCCCGAGTGCTTGGCGGCGTTGACCATCGCCTCGCGGGCCGCTCGGACAAGGGCCTGCACCGCGTCGGACGTCTCGCAGTCGCCGACCATGACGACCTCCACGGGCACGCCGCGCTCGTCCTCGACCTCGGCGGCGGCCGCGGTGAGCGCCGCCCGGAGACTGGCCTCGGGGACGTCGTCGGCGTAGAGCCAGCCGCGCAGCTCACGTTCCTGGCGGCGGGCGAGCTGCGAGACGGCTCGGGGGTCCTCGGCCTGGCGCTGGATGAGGGCGAGCGTCTGCAGCACCGAGTCGTGCAGGTGGGCGGCCATGTCGGCCCGCTCGTCGGCGCGCACCTTGTCCGCGCGCGCCTGGTTGAGCGCGGTGCGGGACCGGTGCAGCCAGGGGGCGAGCACCACGGCGAGCCCGGCGAGGGCCAGCAGCGTCATCGCGAGGACCTGCGGCAGCTCGGCGAGCTGGCTGTACTGCGCCACGACCAGGCCGAACGCCGCACCGACCAGGCCGAGTCCGACGATCACGCGGACCAGGGCCGGCCAGCCGCCGCGGGCCACGAAGGGGGCGAGCCAGACCCGGCCGCCGGCCTCCGCCCGCCAGCGATGCTGGGCGGAGGTGTCGGCCTGGCGCCAGACCAGGGCGGCACCGACGCAGGCGAAGGCCACGGGCCAGAAGAGCCGCTGCGACACGCCGAGCCCGCTCGTCTGGACCAGCCAGAGGAGCCCGGTGCCGAGCGCGGCCAGCGCGAGGACGGCGCCCCAGTCGACCGAGCGTCGCCGCGGCCTGCCGTCAGGGCGCAGCCCGCTGCGCGTCGCCGACTCCAGCCCCGGCGCGGCGACGGAGCTGGCCGCGGGCATCAGCAGCCAGAGCGCCCCGTACGCGAGGACCCCGAAGAGCTGGGCCAGGGCCAGTCCGACGAAGACGACCCGCACGACCAGCACCGGCCAGCCGAAGTGCTGCGCCAGCCCCGTGCACACGCCGCCGAGGACCGCGCCGTCGCTGACCCGCACCGCCCGGCGGACCGCCGGCTGCGTCTCCCGGCCCGTGGCGCCGGGCGGCGCGGGCACCGGAGGGGCGGAAGCACCTGCGGCGGGCACGTCAGGGCCCTCGGGCGACGACCGGTCGACGTCCGCGCGTGCGGTGCCCGCGCGCGGCGCACGTCCCGGTTCGAGTCTCGCCATAACGGTTCCAGGGTCCCACCCCGGCCCGCACCCGGCCAGCAGGGACGTCCCCCACCGGCCCCCGAGAGAGGAAGAAGAGACAGCAAGACAGAGGGTGCGGTCGTGCCGGCGGCCCGACGCCCGGGTGCCGGGTGCGGGGCGGACGGGGGTCGTCCCCGATGCCGCGAACGCCCTCCGCTCGGCAGGATGGACCCATGCCCACGATCAGCACCTTCCGGCGGTCGGCCGACGACGCCAAGCTGGCCGGTGTGTGCGGCGGCGTCGCCGGACGCTGGGGCCTCGACCCCGTGCTGGTGCGGGTGGTCTTCGTCCTGCTGGCGCTCACCGGTGGTGTCGGGGTGGTCCTCTACCTGGCCGGCTGGCTGCTGCTCCCGGTGGCCGGCGCCGAGCGGGCCGTCGTCGACGACCTGCTCGGCGGTGCCGCAGCCCGGTGGCCGCGCGAGCTGTGGATCACGCTGATCGTGCTCGCCTGCCTGGTGGCGTTCGGGGTCTTCGGCGCGATCAGCCCCTTCGGGATCGCTCCCGCGCTCGCCCTGCTGGCCCTGTGGTGGTTCGGCTTCCACCGGCCGCGGGCCCGTCGGTCCCGCGCCGTCCGGGCCGCCCGGCCAGCCGTCGCTCCCGGCTCCTCCGGCGGGACGCCCGCTCCCCCGACGACGTGGTCCGGCCCGGCCACCCCGTTCACCCAGGCCGCCCTGGCCTGGCAAGCACGGGTCCGGGAGGTGCGGACGGGGGTGCGGAGCCCGGCGCCCCCGTGGTCCGGCCCGTCGGCCCCCGTACCGCCGGCGCAACCCACGGTCGACCCCGAGGAGCTCGCGCGGGCGGCGTTCCTCGCCGCGCCCGACCCGGTCGGGCTCTACACCGAGCCCGTGCCGGAGCCCGTCGCGGTGGTGCGGGCGGGCACGAGCCTTTCCGCCCGGCGCCTGCGCCTGGTCACCGTCAGCGCGCTCGGCCTGACCTGGGCGGGCCTCGGTGTCGCCGACGCGCAGGGGGTGCCGGTCAGCCTGGCCGTCTACGCCGGCGCGGGTCTCCTCGTGCTGGGCCTCGGGCTCGTCGCCGCGACCCGCTGGGGACGGGCGTCCGGGCTGCTTCCCGCGGGCGTGGTCCTCGCCCTCGCCGCGGTGGTCGTGTCCGGCCTCCTCGGCCCGACGCTCTCGGGCCCCACCGCC
>Ga0210040_10000938_pt1 | contig 46377 bp, 49 predicted proteins | sample CryGeyCG12114_NA_FD_185462 | JGI IMG/M metagenome (GOLD analysis project Ga0210040, IMG submission 185462) | Groundwater microbial communities from aquifer - Crystal Geyser CG19_WC_8/21/14_NA (SPAdes) (version 2) | ecosystem: Environmental > Aquatic > Deep subsurface > Groundwater | place: USA...
GGAGGGTACCGGGGGGTTTCAAGCTGTCGGGGGTGGCGGGGTCGGACTAAGTAAGGTAGAAGCCTGTTCACTGCGTTGCTGGGTTACTTAGTTGTCTGCTGTGGTGTGGTTTGGAGGAGCTGATCTACGGGAGCGCTGGGTGATCAATTAGGACATCGTAATGGCGTGTTGAGGCTTGGTGACGGCCACTTACTAGCCTTCTTTCCTACTATCCAACGAAGAGGCTAGAACTAGACAATAATTGGCGCACGGATTCTCATTTCGTCTATGTACCGTGCGGCGAATTGCGAAGCTCTCACGCCGTCAAGACCTTGGTTCGTAGCTCAGATAGTGGGAGCCACCTTTGCGAGGAGAGGGCGGTCAATACAGTGGAGGTGAGGTCGTAGGACAAGTGCGGTCTTGGGAGGGAAGGGCGTCTATGGTGTGGTCCGACCCTCAAAAGCGATGGAGGAGTGAAGGGCGATGGAAGAGTGAAGGGCGATGGAAGAGTGAAGGGCGATGGAAGAGTGAAGGGTGATGGAAGAGTAAAGGGCGATGGAGGAGTAAAGGGCGATAGAGGTGCAGCGATGTGTTGTTGCAACAAAAAGACTGCTGAGCAGTCGGTAGACATAGGCAAGCAATGATCGCGGAAGACTTCTGTACGTATATTACTGTGGAAAGCAGGCTTGTGGAATGCCTTTACCTACGCCGTGTCGTATCCTAGGTACTAATGGTCCGGAGTCCAGACCTGCCTCAGGATGTCAGGATCTCGTCTAACGTCCATAGTAAATTCCCAGCACATCTGAGACATGCTGCTGCGCTTCACAAAGGCTAGGTCAATGTGCCAAGGTTCATTCTCATATGGCTTGAAGTAAACCCAGCGTGGACGAGAGACCAGGTCTTCTGCTGCTACAAAACCATGTACGCCTTCCTCAATTGCAAACGATCCACCAATATTCTCGTAACGTGTAGTATCCAACCCGTTGAGCCCCTCGGTCCAGAAAGCTGACACTGGTGAGGAGCCCAACATCCTGCGCCGATACTCTTCAACGGAGCAATATGACCTTCCTTGAAACTGACGTGTGACATCAGGATCCAATGTCGCTTTGTGAGTAGCCAATATGACCACCAGTCTGAAGTCGAGATCAAACACAAGTTTAATCGCCCTGACGCCGTGGACCAGTTCATCAAAGAGAACCATCCCTACCATGCCCTTAATGAGCTGCAGTGTTCTAGGTGTTCCAAAGACTCCTTGGGTACCATTGAAGCCCCATGGGTGCTGTGAGCCCACCTGACCGCCTCCGTCCTCGGAACCAGGAATAACAACGTTGGGCTCATTCCAGTCATGGTAGGCAAGTAGCGTATAAGGGCGACGAGCGCCTCTGTTGTAGGTCAAGAACGATGGTGCATCAACCACCACTCCATGCAACCTTGATACTGAGTAGGCTGAAGTAGGACTGGGGTTGACGATGTATATCTTCTGCTCTCGAAACCGGTACCGCATTGATGCGTTGGTTGAGGAGCAGGAACTGCTGTTCGTGCTTTCAGGGTCAGGAAGTGTGGTCATTCCCATTCCATTAACTGTCACTCTATGCCACCTCAATCCTTTGTAGTCCACTAGGACGAGGAAGATGGCATAGCGGTGACCAGTCGCACTTGAATGGCAACTTAAGAGCGCCACATGCGTGTCGAGGACGAAAGGAGATATTTGCAACTCGATAGAAAGCCCCATGTTGGTCATGGCATATGGCGTAGCCGGGATGGCTTGAGGAACCGGAGAAATATCCCCTGAATGCTTGAAATCGGTCGGCGACACTGCAAACAGTGAAGTAGTTCCGCCTTTTCCAGGACTCCATACGAAGATAGAGTGATCATGAGTGCGGCGGATGATTTCTTCCTGGAGCCTGACAAATGCCCGTTTACCCTCACCATATAGTAGAGGAAGATTTACCTCAAAAAGCCCGAACAGGCTATAAGCAATATCTTCGAGCCGCGAAGCTTTGCGACTTGCTGCCCACGACATCCTCACAGCGACTGGATAGGTGGATGCATACGCCGGTTCACGAAGGACCTGGACGGGTACCTTAGTGTAGCGTTCTACATGTTCTGCGATATCCGTCTTTGTGAACATCCGTCGGAAGTGTTTGTCGAAGAAGACCACCCAGAGAGGTGCTATGAGCTCTTGTAGGGTCCAAGCTCGAGTGAACCACGTGCTCCGCAAGATCTCAGAAACGAATCCCTCATGGGAAAGGCACCCAGTCGTATCGACGTCCATCAGGTAAGCATAGCATACTCGAGCTCCCGAATACCAGTCGAACATACTATTGATTGCCTCAGACAGTTCAGCGCTGCTGGTTTTGTCAATGCAGCAAGTATCGACCCACGCATATTCGTAGCCATCCTCTAATGCTTGTTGGCAGCAGAACTGGATCTTAGACCAATCAGCGCCCTTTTGTCTGTCATCTCGCTGCATATCCTGGAAGCTGACCTCCTCGCCGGGTACCCATCGGTGAGACAGGATGGCATATTCTGGCCTAGTTTCCACATCGTAGAACTCTTCGAGCTTCAAAGTTTTCGCGTTTATTAGACGCATCTTGGTAGCGATGTGTCAGGTGAAGACCATTCTTTCCGGATTGTCAGTGCTTGAGACCTTCACTGAGTAACGATGGATGTACATTAGGATGAAGTAGGATGTGAAGCGTCATGTTCAATGCCATGCAAGCCAGGATTGGCTGCCTTGCAGCTGTTGTTCATAACTCAGCCACCACCTGCAGGGGTTTCCTGGGACTTTTGTTGCGGGGTGATTTAAAGTATTCAATTGAGGACGAGTGATTGAGCACGACTTTGGGATCTTTGACTCGGCATGGCGAAGCACAAGCATTCGACATCAGCTCCGAGGGCTTTTGGCGTCAGCCGAGTGTACGTCATGGGTCAATCAATGAAGCACTTTCGCGCAAGCACGATCTTAAGTTGAGCCCGGCAATTGCCTAAGCGACTATTTCACCAAACGTACGTGGAAAGATTAAAGAAGACGAGAAGAATCACCACGCGGAAGGTGTTAGGGACACGGCGCCTTCGCGAAGCGATGTCTCCACCCTTACGTGGACCCATCGTCACCACTAGCACTCTGGCAGTGCAGTCGTTCCTGACACAAGTTGTAGGTGATAGTGTATGATCTGCTTCCAACTGGTATTGAACAATGACAAGATTCATATCTCAACATCGCGGCTCTTTTGCACATTGTATCTATGGTATCATAGGCAGAAACGACATCTCCGAAATACAGACAAAGTCCCACGAAATGCTTTCACCTCGCCATGCATAGTTTCAACAAATACTTTTACCTTTCCATTGAGCACCTGTACAACCTCGAGCCAAAGACTTGTGATGAGTCGTTCCCCCTCCACTAGCCAGTCAGATCAGCTCTTCGTCGTGGCGAAGACATCTGCCTCTGGCCAGGTCTTTCTTGCCTCAGCCTTGTAGCTCTCAACGACATCTGAGCTGCTTCCTCGAATCTGCAATGTCTCAAGCCCTGCCGTTAGATCCACCAGACTAGCATCCTTGGCCGAGGACACTGAGCTAACGATCGTCTTCTCGTTCTCGGCTTTCGACGAAGGGTCTTTTGCATCCTTGACCTGAACATAAGCTTGAGCATGCCTCACGCTCTTGTCCTTGTTCTCCTTAGCAAATTTCTCATTCCACTCTTTCACAGGCACATCGAGCTGCAGTACATCTTTCGCCAGCTCCTTAACCAGCTCCACCACCTTCTCGTCCGGCTTCTGTTCCTTATTCTCCAGCTCAGTGCGTAACTGGTAGGCATAATAATGCGCATCCGCATCCTCAGGCGCTAACGACCTGACCTTGAGCAAGCACTTCGCAGCAAGCAAGTACTTCTTCCGTCTAATATACAGCTCGAAGCCAACTTTCTGCGCGTCCAGCACATCAGGGCAGAACTCAAGCAGCGGCGTCAAGAACTTCATCGCATCGTCCAGCGGTGTTTTGGTCTCCACCAATATCTTCCCCAACGGATCCGTGTCCTCCTTCTTCACATCGTCAGCCTCAGCTTTCGGTACTGGTTTCGATGCCTTTGCTAGGGCTTTCTTGTCCGCCTCAGCTTTCTCCATCTTTTCTTGTTCCTTTTTCGCCTTCTTCAATGCCTTCTTTCTGTCAGCGTCTGACATTTTCCCGTTCGCAGCTGTGCCGTTGACGCCATTCAGCATGGGACCAAGCGCCAGGTCAGGATTGTCGGTGAGAAGGATATATGCTTGTACGGCTGAGATTGCCATTCGCGAGAAGTAAGGGTGATCTCGCAGGTGGTCTTCCCAGCGCAGCATATCAATGTAGGCTCTTATCATGCCTTTTCGTAACGAGAAGTTGTGGAAGTCGAATTGGTCGTCTTGCCAGACATCGAAGATATTAAGTATCTGGTGGAAGCGTTTCAGTGCAAGCCCAAGCTTCCGCTGTCGGAGATATGCTTGGCCGTCTTCTGTCAGGAACCAGATACACTGCATGTCAAGCAGATCTGCGAGTGGACCACCCGAGGTTTTATTCTGAGTGAACTTGCCAGCCATTTCCAGAGCTTGCTCGTTCTGGTTGTTGCGCAGCTTGTACTTGGCGCACTTGGTGTTGATTGCCCGGTCTTTCAGGTCGAGTTCTTCTGCTTTTGTCATAAGTTCCGCTGCTTTTGAGATATTTCCGAGGTACTTGTAGGTCCTTGCTTTTACTGCATGGAAGTCGACTGAGTTTGGGTCTAGCGCTAGGCATTTGTCGGCGTACTCGAGGGCTTTTGATAGGTCTCGGGAAGCTGCGAAATTGTAGTGTTGCGCTAAGAAGTAGGGAACGGACCACTTGAAGTTCTCTTGCTCTTTCTCTGTCACATGCCCAGAGCCGTCAGCCACGGCAGGCACCTTCCCAGCTTGGTAGCCTTCTACCAGCTCTTGGACTGTTTTCCGTTTCGAAGCATCTCCGTATAGCTGTTTGATGTTTGCGAAAGTAGATGGTACGCCTCTTCGGAGCATTCGAAGTAGATATGCATCCGCTGCTTCCTGGAAGGCGTCACCAGATAAGAAATCGAGCGGCCTCCGGCGCGGCAGATCTGACCTGGAATTTTTCGCAGCAATCTCGTCGTAGGCTTGCTTTGCTTCTGACGGCTCGACATCTTGCAGACCCTTGGCTTTCACCCAGCCGTCAAAGTATGCTGAGTTTTCTGTATTTCGATCGAGCAGGGCAGAGTAAGCAGCCTCGGCCTCCTCTTTCCTGTCCAGCCTGAGCAGATAATCTGCTCGCATTTCCATCACGCCCAGCACATCCGGACTCCTCTTTCCGACAGCCTCTAGGTGGTCCAGCGCCTTCTCGACGTTGCCAGATTCCGCTATTATGTAGTTCTTGTACAGCACAGCCTCCCAGTGCTCGATGTCGGTTCTTGATAACTTGGTCTTGATTGTGTCCTCGTAAGTGGTGAGTACATTCTCGGCTTCGTCATAGGCGCCGGCCAGATGATGTGCGATGGCAAGAGCAGTCCAATTTTGTCTGAAACCGGGCTTCTGCTGCAGCATTTTATTCCGGCTCTCAATATAGCCCTCATAGTCTCGCATCTGTATTTGAAGATATGCAAGATCTCGCTGGATGGGCTGCGAATCGGGTTCTAGGCGTAGCGCGAACTTGTAAGCTTTGCTTGCTTCCTCGAAGTTCTTCTCTCCTCTCCACAGCAGACCGTAGACGTGCCAGCAAACGTGCGACTTCATGTTCCCCTTCAGCGCAAGCTTGGCAAGGTCGAAAGCTTCGGTGGTATGTCCTTGGCTGTGTAATATCAGCGCTTTCATAGCTTGTGTATCGGCATGATTAGGGTTCTTCTTCAGAACTTGTTCGGCTGTTTTCAGACCTAAAGTCGACAGTCAGCTTCCCGTCAGACTTTTGCCTGAATTGTCACAGGTAGCTCACCTTTCTTGTACTGCTTTGATTCGAAATGCCGTACGACCTGGCGAAATAGACCAAGGTCTTTGCTGGACAGTTGCTGTCCAGGTACTTGCGCCATGATGGGCAGAGCAGCTGCGACTTCTTCAGGGCCGTGGTCAGGGCGGATTGTGGGACGTTGAGGAGTAGTAGATGTCGCAAAGCCCGGCCTTTGCCGTCGGTAAGAGCTCACGGGATTGTGAAGAGGAATCGTAGTATCTCGGTACTGATTCTTTCGCACGTGAGGCTTTACAAGTTTGGTACCTGCCGGCTTGCACCCTGCACACTTTATTTGTTGCCGATCCCCGAACGCCAGGCTCGTCATACTAGTCCGAGCCTCAGTTAGTATCTGGCCTCAATTTTCAGGCAGCAACCACATATTGTCTTTACAGCTATGGTTAGGTAGGTAGTCTACCCACTGAAGACTATGGCTTCTATTACCATAGAGTCGCCTTCGCCACTGAGATAGCGAAACTTATGCCCGTAGTGAGATTGCCACCTCAACCGTCTTGACCCATCGTATCCGAGCCTCTGGCAGATCTTCCCCATCGTACTCTTTGCGTTTCCTCTTTCGCTTCATCTTTGGCTGCCTACCATCATCTTCAGCTATTTTGTCGTTCACTTGCTTCCCTTGATCTTTGATGCTACGAGCATTGTGCAGTGACTGGTCAGCGCGTGTTGCCTCGCCGTTGCCGCCTTTCTCCAGATTCTTCAGCAGTTCCATCGTAGTATCACCACCATCCAACACTGTAGCCTCTCCCTCATTCTCCTTGTCCTCATCCGCTTCCATATCCTCTGACGGATCATCCCCGTTCCCTTCCCTCTCAACGATATCATCAACGACACTAACACTCCCACATCTAACCTCAACCTTCGTCAGTACTTCGTCCTCGCGACTTCTGAACCACTCCCCCACCCGCAACGCCTGCTCCATAGCCCTCCCACTAGCCTTAACAAGCACCTCCTCCGCATCCCGTGCCAACCGCTCACTCACCTCCCCCAACTTCCTCTGCAGCGCCTCATCACCTCCACCACGAGCCCCGCGTCGCTCAACCACCCCGTCCACCCCAGCAGATTGGAGGGCACGCTTCTCGATCTCGCTCAGAAACTTCTTGACGCGTTTCACGGCGGATATGACCGGTGTTTTGCGGGAGACGTACACTACTTTTTGCACTTTTGGCCCAGCAGCGGGATGTGCAACGGGCGCATGGTTGATTGGTCGACGCGTGATTGTTGTATTGGGCGGGAGTTTGGGTAATGTCTTGTTCTGTTTAGACTCGTGATTGAGTGACGCGAGATCAGCCGAGACGTCTTTCAGCCCTGTTCTGGGTCGCTGCATTTTGGAAGACGCTTTGAGCGGAGCATCGAAAGGTTGTGTGAAATAGTGCTGAAGAGCAGGACCGCCTATGAGGGTGTAGAATAAGTTAGTGCTGGATGTGGAGGACATGGGACTACACTCTCTGAGGCTAAAGGCTCGACAGGTCTTTCAGGCATTAACTTCAGGCACCAGCGAGGCCAGCCAAGGGTTCAGTAATATGTAAGTACACCGACCTCACCGATCTAGAAATCAAATATTGTGGCGTCGCTTATGCCAATGAGTGCTTCCAGAAGCGGCGTTTGAGGCCTCCGCCACGTGCGTCGAGCGCCCCGGCATGCGATCGCAATTACGAGCAAGAGTGTCAGGGACGGTGGCTATGCTGCAGCACTTGATTAGGGAAAGCTTTTATTGTACATATCTAACATTTACTCCCACCGAATTCAACTGATGAAGCACCCAACCTGTACGCCTCGCTGGTGAATATGTCGAGCAAGTCTAAACAAGCAATCATGAAGTCGTCGCCTAGGAATATCTCTAGCACAGCTCATTTCCTTCAGGGCCTGTATCTAATCATCCGAAAACATTCGTGAACCCGCCTTCAAATCTGAAAGAGCGCCATGCTGGTGCAGATATTTGACCACATCGAACAATTCACGGTCTGTGCCTGGACGTCCGATTAGACTGATTGACGCAGGAAGATATTCTGTCTGACCAGAGACCTTAGACGTGTATGGTACCTCAGCCACCGGCAACGTATAGTCTGGACATCCGACAAGGTATCCGAAAGCATAGATACTGAATGTGTCGTTGAAGAGCACACTTCGGTCTGGCGACTCGTCTCGATAGTTGGGCCGCCCACACGTCTGAGGAAATATCAAAAGGGTCGTCGAATCTGCGTCATAAGATCCAAAGATTGTGTTCTCGGTCCATTCTCGGAAGGCCTGCATTGCCTGGAGTGCATCAGAAATCTCTTTTGGCGTGACTGTTCGCCCATGATCGAGACGCGCTCGGACGATGTCGCTTATAGCGGGTTCCATTCCTCCATTCTGTCGTTTGTATTCTGCGACAAACTCCTTGATGCCCGTGTGAAATGCAGAAGAAGTCGTCACAGCGGAATAAATGTGTCCAACGGCCTCATCGAGGGATTTTGGCTGGCCGATGACCGGGGTTGCGCGCCACAGCTCGTTAATGTTGAATGGGATTCTCCTGCAATTGAACAACTTTTCCATCTGCACCACTGTCTGCTCGATTTGCTTCTCAGCCTCTGTCCAAGTTGACTGGTCAATTTCTGGGTGTGGAAACCATCTGTGCTGGCCACCATGATGCGGGTCTGGATTCTGGGTTTGAGGAGCTCTGGTCGGATACAACAGGTTGAACTTTCGTTCCGCCGGCATCATGCGACGCTCGAGAGGTGACCCGTCCACCAGGTACCCACCAACCTTACTGAAGGCCTCCACGTCTCTAGCAAAGATTCCGACGGTGTTGAAGAGATCAGTAGCTCCAAGCACACCGGCTAAGTCAACTCTACCATGGGTGGGACGCTGGCCATAGCAACCATTGACACCTGCGGGGTGCCGAATGCTGCCTCCTGTGTCGGTACCGACTGCCACATCAAGCCAGTCATATGCGGCCATAGCAGCTGCGCTACCGCTGCTGGACGAAGAAACCTCTTGCTGGCCATCTCCTCGAGGGTTGAATGGGCATACGGTATCTATCCACTCACAAGCATCGACACCTTCGGCAAATTCGGTAGTCTTGACCTGACCTAGGACTATCGCACCGGCATCTACGAGCTTCTGAATGCAAGGCGCTGTTGCGCGCTCAGCAGGGTAAGTGTCGAGCCAAGCCTTGCTGCCGAATGATGTTCGGAGACCTTTCAGAGCTATCGAGTCTTTGACCGCCACCCGTACTCCATTCAACGGCTTCTTCTTATTTTCAGGAAAGTACAGCTTCGAAGGAACAGGTACCTGCACATCTTCTGATCTCATGTACTCTGTGAAACCTGCCTTGGTTTTCGTGCTTGGTACGATGGAGCTCACAAAAGCAGCATTTGTGTCAGGCATCAGCTTTGCGACCATGAAGATGTGGCCTGTGGCCTTTTGGATGACGAGGGGTCCGGCTGGCAACTTGGCCCTTGCATTGTTGATTGAGAGGATACGCTTGCTGCTTGTTAGACACTTCATCTTGGGTGGTTGAAGAAGAATGACCAGCGACAGGAAGCCGCGGGCCCAGACATCATCGCTGTTCTCATATCTGTGGCAGACATCTTCGAGATCGTCCTTAGTGAAAACCGACTTGTCCCACGAGATGGCAGTAACGGCAACCAAGTCTTGATGAGACTGGTTGGTCTTAATGTGTTTGAGCAACTGTGATTTCAGTGAAACCCTCGTAGGGTAGATTAGGTATTGTTGTTCGTCGATCGAGAAAATTTGTGAGGCCACTGTGGCCATGCTACGCGGGAAAAGTATCTATGGCGGGTTGTAAGAAGTAGAGACAGTAAGCAGGATTAAAATACTTGGACGAGAAGAAAACTCGTGATTGTGCCTTCCTGCGGAGCCAGTGGAAGGCGCGATAAGACGTGGGACCCAAATGCTTGACCTTCACTTCAAGTTACGCTGCGGGCCGAAGAACAAAGTATCCAGATTTTGGTGCAGAGTTTTCGCCTGTTCCCAGGAGCTTCTAGAATTACGTAGGATATTTTCAATCTCTAGCAATTGTGCCCTTTGTTATAATCGCAGCGCCGGTGGTCTGGGCTCTTTCAACATGAGTACAAAGCAATCGATTGTTATGATGAAACCTACCGTGCAAACGACTACTCAAGGAAGCTGAAATCCAATTGGTCAGGCGTGGATTTGATAAGGCGGCGGGATCTTGGCATGTTTTGCCACCCGCACTTTTCCAAAACAGTCGCAAAGCTTGCCGCGCACGGAGCAGCAGCTGATAAGATCTCCCACGATCAAATCTCCCGGTGCGGTCCAATTACATGAGTCGCTTCCATTTTTCAATCGTCATCTCGGCCAGAATGTTGTTGGCGGCCCACTCTTTCACTCAAGCTTAGATCCCCAGCTCGCCTGTGGAAACCGTTCACGAAGTCGGCTCTGCCACCTCCGTATCTGGCATTTCGTGCACGTGCCTTGTCTTCTTGCTCAGCCGCACGCTGTTCCCGTTCGGCAATTTCCTGAAGACGCTTCTGCCTTTGAGAATCTAGGCTTGTCGCATCCTGTTGCATCGCAGCCAACCTTGCCGCCCTATTATCGTTTTCCCTCGGAGAAGATCGTCGGCGTCGCGGAGACGCTGATCGTGAACGTGACTTTCGTCGTGCATTGTGCCAACTCCTAGCTTTGTGTAAGTTTCGTCCTGCATTTCCCTCCCGATACGGGGATCGCGACCTGTCTCGTGAGTCGTGTGAGGACGGACGCTTGCGTCTCTGCGGAGAAGAACGCCGCCGTGGTCTCCGCTCAGGACTTGGTGAATGTGAATAGCTAGGGCTGCGACTCACGCGGCTTCGATGCCTGGACCGTTCGTACTGTTGATCATCGTCCCGTGAGCTTCGATGGCGCGATCGACCTTCGTCATCTCTGTCTCGACGCCGGGAAGAATGGTGATGATGTTTTCGACGTTTGCGCTCTCGGTCGGGTTCTTCATCTCGTCCAGCGGCCTTCAGTAGCATTCGCCGCTTGACGGGGTCGCTCATCATAGCCTCATAGGCTGCCTGCTCCTGCTTTTTTATCGCAAGCAAAGGGTCATCTCTGATCTTCGAAGCTGTATCTCGAGCAGTGTTTGCGTTCTGTACTGCCACAAACGCATCCTGGCTTGCAGCTTTCTGCAAGCTTTCCTTCTCTTTGCCCTGCAACAGCGTGTCAACCCTCCTCTTTCCCAGCAGGAACGCCTCTGTCTCTTCTGTAGTGCCAGTCTGCCCGCTGGAAGGGCCTGAGTACATCCAATCGACTTTTGCCTGCCTCTTCTTGCCTCCGGCCGCTTCCTGCAGGTCTTGCAACTCCTGTAGCTGTCGCTCTTCATCTCTTTCCTTGCGAATCTGCTCGATCTTCTTGCGCTCTTCCAATGCTCTGTGTTCTTCCTCCCACACTTTCTTCTGGTTGCTCATCAGCGAAGGATGCCATGATTTCTTCAAGTTCAGGTCACCGCCCATGATCGTTGTTTGTCCAAGGTTTCAGTATTTGTTCAGCTGATGGCATACAGCAGCATATGAAACTCAATCTAGCTTCTCTGCAAGCAGCTTGACGTTCTGGTTGAGAATCGCTGCGAAACAGCAAGGCAAGTCTTGATCATGAGAGAAATGCGAATTTCGTAACTGCACCTGCCCCGGACCCGCGAACAAGGCAAAGTACTAGCCTTTTGAAGTTAGCGGCCGACCGTATCGATAAGCTTAAGCCGCGGGAGGGCACCATAGACTTGACGCGCTCGCAGCCTGATCTGCTGTTGACGTGGTCAGGCAAACATTCGTTCCTACTATAATCTGCTTCTTTCTATATTCAAGCCCGCTGCTCCAATCGGTTCGGGAAATTACCGAGTGCCGCAGTAACACAGTCAACGCATAATTACCACGCACGACCTACAGTACATCCTTCAAAATGTCGGACGACGATGATTTCATGGCAGACTCTGACCAAGAGCAGTATGTTAATTCTTTACAGAGCCTGTGGTCTACTGACACCAGGACAGATATGACTTTGAATACGAGGACGATGACGAGCCGGCTGATGGCGATGTCGACATCGAGAACAAGTACTACAATGCAAAACAACTGAAAGCCGACAATCCTCAAGAAGCAATAGACGAATTCCTCGGTGTGCCCGGGCTGGAAGATCAGAAGGGAGACTGGGGCTTCAAAGGCCTGAAGCAAGCCATCAAGCTCGAATTCGCCTTGGGACGGTACGATGATGCGATAGTCCATTACAAAGAACTCCTTACATACGTCAAGTCCGCTGTAACGAGAAGCTATTCTGAGAAGTCCATCAACAACATGCTAGACTACATAGAAAAGACGGCGGATGACTCGACGGCTTACAAATGTATGGAAGAGTTCTACTCGTTGACCTTGGACACATTCCAGGCGACCAACAACGAGAGACTTGCGTTAAAGACAAATGTGAAGCTGGCCAAGCTATACCTCGATAAGAGGGAATACACCGCGCTGTCGAACAAGGTGAAAGAGATCCACAAAGCATGTCAGCGGGAAGATGGTAGTGCCGACCCTGGCAAGGGAACATACTCTCTGGAAGCATATGCGCTGGAGATTCAGATGTATGCTGAGATGAAGAACAACAAGCGACTCAAAGCTCTCTATCAGAAAGCTTTGACTGTGCGATCTGCTGTGCCCCATCCTAAGGTGCAAGGTGTCATTCGAGAATGTGGCGGCAAGATGCACATGAGCGAAGAAAATTGGAAGGAAGCTCAGAGTGCTTTCTTCGAATCCTTCAAGAACTACGACGAAGCTGGTTCAATGCAGCGTATCCAAGTCCTGAAATATCTCGTCCTAACCACAATGCTCATGGGATCAACCATCAACCCTTTCGATTCGCAAGAAACAAAACCCTACAGGAACGACCCACGAATATCTGCAATGACAGAGCTGGTGGATTCCTATCAACGAGACGATGTCCACAGATACGAAGCAATACTTAAAGACAACCCAGATCTGCTTCAAGACAAGTTCATCGCTGAGAACATCGATGAAGTCAGCAGAACAATGCGCACAAAAGCAGTTCTCAAGCTTGTGGCTCCATATTCCCGCTTTACTCTAGCGTTCATCGCAAAACATATCAAGATTCCGATAAGCGAGGTCCAGGATATCCTTGGAGTATTGATCGTTGATAAAAAGCTGAAAGCTAAGATAAATCAGGAGAACGGAACGGTTGTTGTGGACAATGTTGAGAACGCCGATCAGATCCAGCGCTTGCAAGACTGGACTAGTGCCATCTCTGACCTCTGGTCGACGGTGCTCAACGAAGGCGATGGATTCAAAATCGATGAATCACAAAATGCAAGTGGAGCTTTCATGCCAGGGGCTTTCGACACACCCATGTCCACGGGGCCGCCTCGTACCGGAGGGGGACGACTGCGACCTCCAAAGGGTGGTCGTGGCGGTAAAATGAGTGCCTTTGCTTGAGGAGACCTTTGCATCGGTTACTAGGACATACCCGACTGCAGATGCATTATGGTAGTCTGTTGGCAGACAAAAATGCAAGATAAGCTGCCGAATGACGGATGTAAAACACTCTGACCAGGGTCCTACGGTGTAATGAGAACATGATGCTGCCTCCGCGACAGTCTCGCTCATCTGCCGCGAAGGACAGTGAACATCTGTCAATCCACTATAGCCTGCAATCCTTGTGCACAGATCGGTTACGTGCAGCTTCCCGGCTGGTGTTCCATGGACAGAAACACCCTCACGAAAGCAGCAGGGTAGGTGTTCAGATGATCGAGCTCTATCCTGAACTCGACCAGCTTAGCTCAACATTCATGGCAAACGGTGAGGTGGCAACAAGGATATGACTGACATTGAGAGTCCCAATCAGAGACCACAGGGTCTAATTATGCCTCACGCGAATGGTTATGCCTACCTACGCTGACGCTGGTGGAACCTGAAACCTGCTGCGGGACATTGTAGCAAACAACGAGCTTTGTGAGCTCACATTCGCGTTTCCGAGATGGAGAGACACGATATTCTCAAGCACACGGCGGCTTTACCAAGTAGCATGTGTTGAGGGAAAAACAACACACATCCTTGTCTTAGTCTCAGACCCTGATTGGCTCCTCGGCTAAACTAAGATGTAAGAACATCGAGTTTCGTCGCTAAAGGGTCTGAGTGCTAGCTTTAAATGACAGTAGGATAGGATTAATTTTTTTTAAATTACACCACCTACCGGCCTTACTTCGGCTCCTTAACCCTTCGATAAAATCTTTTCGGAATCTAACAGCTTTCTTATTAGACTATAAATAATAGAGATATCTAGTTTTTAGAAGTTCAAAAATTCGTATATAAGATAGAAGTAAGGATACAGATTTTAGGCTAGTAACTTTCTGTTTTACGTCCGAAATTACCAGTTAATTATAGATATCTAGATGAGGTTTAGCGTTCCCGAATAGAATAACCGCGTAACCTCCTCTTTTTTACAGCTAGCTCTCAGACCCTTCTACGAGCAGAAGGGGTCTGAGCCGACTGAGACAAACACATCCGTAGACAACCTGGTCCCCGGAAGAACCCCAATGGGTTCTGTGGGCCGAAGGACGGTTAGCATTAAACATGGATCATCTATTGTGGAAGCGAGCCGTCAGTAAGCCCGCGTCGCTTGGTGATCCACGACGCCGAAAGTAATTTACTTGAAGTGCTTTGATCGATGATTTCCACTCTCCTGACCCCACCTCTCCCACGCCTCAGGCCTATCAACTGCTAGCACGCAGAAACTACATTAATTACAACTCCAAAATCACCGCTCGACTAGGCGAGCATCTTCTCGGAGTGCGACTAGGTACGCAGCTGGATTGAACGATTCAAGTTTTGTTGCATGCACAACTCTGTGACCGATGATTAATGCAGAGTTCTGTCTCGGAGCGAACCGCGGCGTGAAGCCTGTCGCCTGTCGCCTGTCGCCTGCAAGTGTCCATCAAACTCCATCTGTGCCAGGGTGGAGTGCTTGGTACAATGAATGCCCGCCCTTGATCCTGCATGTGTGAGTCCAAGCTTCTGCATAGTTATGTTTGGCTCTACCAATTGTTGCAATGTACGGTACTCGATAGAAAGACGGCTTGGATTGCATCCCCAACCAGGCCGTGGTTCCAAGTTTGTTGGCGAGTCCTGAGATTAGTTGGCTGGGTCGCAGCCGTACCGCGCCCGTGGGGACCTATAGGAGGCTCAAGTTACCGTGCCATGACTTTCGTTTGTGGGAAGGTTGAGTAGGTGTTCTGTCGCAACCTCTAGTGCACGCAGCGTACTTATGTTGCAAGTGTTGCACGAATTGCAGCGGTGCGGGCTACCCATCCGCTGCGGCTGTCTAGGATCAAGCTGCTGTAAATTAGCAGGGCACCAAGGCCTCTGGTCGATTGTGCCTAAGCGCTAAACAGAGTTTCACCTGCCCGTCATTTTTAGGTTCAAGAGTGGCTTCCTCGCCGTCTTCCTTCCTGACATCCTAAAGCTAGCATCCACGCATACGATGCCATTGCTCAAGTTGACCTTGTCATCGCTTTCGAATGTGTTCTTTAGATGGGTTGCTGATCGCTCATGCTTACAACTGTGCCTCGGCCGAGGAGAGACTATCTGATATCAAGGATAAGCACATTCTGCATTCAAAGCTTACATACAACTTTGTTGAAACTCGTGCTCGAAGGAACTCGCATCACTATCAAGCCCAAGGCAGAACTCGTATCATAAATTTGCACTGCACCACAGCTCACCCCGACGTAATCTCAACCTCACAAGACAGTGAAGAGTAGCAAACTGCTATCTTGAGCAAACAAAGTTGTCTCAAGCAACTTCATCGTGGAGACATCACCTAAATTGCACTTTCCGCATTACGCAACTTCTCCAATGATTTACAGTACAAAATCCCATCAGCAACCTTCGTACTGTTTTCGACCGACATACGCTTTCGACAATCACAATACAGTAGCTCAATACACACACGGTCCTCCTGTACCCAACCAACGGCCACAGGATTTCGTTCGGTATCCAAAGAACATGGCTCAAATGACTCCAGCAGAACTGGAGGAATTCCAGAACCTGTCCGACAGGTATCATGCTGATCTTCCCGGACCATTGATTGGCGAGAAGTTGCCTATGGATGTGTTGGTCACCGAATACGCCCAAGCAGATCCGACGTTTGTAGCCAAAACCGCTGGGTTGGCAGCAACACACAGTGCTTATCGTGCAGTCAAAGGTGACGGACAGTGCGGCTGGCGAGCTACAGTATTCAGCTACTTCGAGCTCCTGCTATATTCGGGTGACCCATCGTTGGTGCAACTGGAGAAGATCCGGTTCGAAACTTTCGCAGACACAATGACGCAAATTGGAATGGACTACGAGCTTCTTGCTGATATGTTTGACTACACGTGGCAGCTATTTGACAAGATCGCCGAAGCTGTCCAGAACAAAGTGCCAGATGACAACATAATCCTCAACATTCTCAACGACGAGAATCTATCAAACTCGATCGTCTACCACTTCAAGATGGTAACGTCCGCATACATGCAGCTTCATGCCGATGACTACGAGCCATTCCTGGAAATGCCGGTTGACCAGTACCGCGTGGCAAGGATCGATCCAGCCAACCAAGAGATCGACCAGATAGGTCTGCAGGCATTGACCCATGCTGTCATCAGTACTGCAGGCTTCGGACTGGAAGTGCTGTACCTCGACCGGAGTATGGGGGAAGAGGTGACTCCCCATCAATTCTCGCATTCCACAGGAGATGTGCCAACCATTCGACTGCTCTATCGGCCTGGTCATTACGATATCATATACAAGGATACACAGCCGATGCAAGTGTTCCTCCAACCACAGAACTCGACAATGACACACATTGAAGAGCCGCAGGGCTTCTCGTCAGTCCATGACTTCTTGTTCTCTCCAGCTACAGTGTCCACAGGACAAACCAGCAGCTCGTACGATGCGGTCTTCCAGCCAACGAGCCAATACATGCAGCATACCTCATATCGCAACTACTACCAGCCTCCACCTCCCACGTACACAGATATGTCATGGTATGCTCCGCCTCCGCACCAGCAGATACCCCCACCTGTCTCGATGCCTACCGAACAAACACTACCTCAGCAGCATTCTCGACCTTCTGTTGCTCACTCAGCATCATCTCGATCCGTAACAATCTCGCCCCCTCCACCTTCAGCTCCAGCTACCGCGAACGAACCAATGATACGCTTTTCGACCAGCATGTACCAACACGACGTGCGCCATCACCAAACTGCCCCAGCGGCACACTGCACGGGAAGGTAGGATCGATAGACTCAATGTGGTATATGACCAGGCTAATCTAGATTTTTAGTTCCACGAACGCACCACACTATTATAACAACTTGAGTTTTCAGCCTCATCAGTACAGGCCTGGGAACGGCTACCATGGTTGAGCTTGGATTTGCATCTGCTGAGCCCGAGATCTACACAATTATCTATTCCTCCTACAAGCGTCTCCTATTTCGACCACGACCCGAATTGAACGACTAGACCTCAGGCAAGCATGAACGGAAAGAAAAGTGGTACGGGGCGCTGTGGGCACCCCAGCACCGCCATCATTGAAGTCTTATCTGTTGATAAACGCTCTCTACGAATGAACTCAAGCAAGCAACATAGCAAGATCTTGACAGCATTTCTTTGATAGAATGTTCGGCGCATGCGGTGCAAAGGAGCAAAGACTGAACGATTTTGACCTACCTGTCGCCCAGGAAGGGCATAAACTCTAACACGAAGCATGAATTGTCCTAAGAATGCATGAAGATGGCTATTTCAATGAGATCTATTAACTATGCACTTGCCGCGAATATGCTTCCAAGATTGGCTCTTTCCTCGTCCGACAACCCAGTTCAAGTATATATAGTCGACCTCACTTAGGGTAGGGAGTTTAAAGCGGCACCTTCACGTTTTCGATGCGCGATTGCGTCTGTATTACCCCGTAGATGCACCTCCCTCTTTCAAGCTCAAGTTTGCGGCATTAATCATCGATGCCCCACTACACCTGAGCTCAGCGTCAGAAGTTGGCGGTACCGCCCTCGACAGACAACGGCCATGCCTCCCTCGAATTGAGCAGTCCTGGTGCTGATGCAGTGGTGACATGCTCCGCCCCACTCCAGCAGCTACTAAGCTGACTCTGCCATGCCCGACCGTGCCTTCTGTGATCGAAATCGCGATTGGAGTGAGTGTATGGGCTGGTCGTGCCTTCCGTCTTTCGGGGGGGCGCATCTGCTCTGCTTTCATGTCTGCTTGTGCCTCGGCTGGCGGGTTTAGGTTCGGCTGCTTTTGAGCTGGCGCGTATGGCACGGTACGACAGGATAGTTGGGTGGGTGTGGCGCTTGCTTCGCTGTTATGCGTATGAAAGATCGGGGAGAAGTCACGTCACATATTAAGGCTCGAGGTGGAGGCTCGCGGGTACGGTATCATACGGGAGGAATACAGCCGGCTGACGAGCGGGTATAAGAACCTAAGTTCTAGCTTGAGCTTGCTGTGTTGTCTTCAAAGCCAAGAATTCTCATGCCAGTATCTTGCCGAAGATCCCTGAAGTGGTATTGCTTTCCCAGATCCATTTCTGGAGCTTCTTTGCCTGTTTTGTCAGATGAGATTCTCAACATCTCCCAGCTCGGACGTTCCACTGTATGTTCTCAGTCTGTTTGCTAAAGATTATACTTTTGCCCTGTTTCACGTACCGTCTAGAATGTCCTCCTCGAGGATGTTGTCAATGTCTCTTTCTTCGATCTTAAGACTTCGAGCTACCTCGATGGCTAGGGAGTCCGCAACTCTTTCGAGCGTTAGGTCTTTGGTTGATTGAACTGGTTGTGTTGCTTGTACTCCTTGCTCTTCCTGCACGTGTTGTTGTTCTCGACTTAGCCACGTTACGCTTTTTCCTTCAAGCCCGCAGGCGACGATCCGACTAAAACCCCATGAGAGATATCCCGGTGCTGGAATTGTGCTGTCTTCTGGCTGGGTGGTGGTCGGCGCCTGCATATACTCTGTCCCGAGATCTTCCGCGTAGATGTTGCCCTTGGGCAACGTGTATAGCTCTTTGACCGCTACATCACCTTGGATTGGAGTATCGTGGACATTCAAGCCAATGCCATGAGAGGTAACACCTCTAGACACCTGCACACCAATGGCACATATCTTCCGACTCGTAGGCGTTGCCCCGGAAGGTACAACTGACGTACCTGCTGGACAGTCGGTTCCGTCCGCCATTTCTTCAGCACTGCTATCGGACCTCTTAGCTATCCAAACACCCGGGTCGTCTGTCGTCATCACATTTGATACGCCATGATGGGCACAGGTGCGCATGACTGTGTTCTCGAGCAATCGAATATAGCATCGTGGCGTCAAGTTGTGGGTTCGGAGGTTACAGACAAGGTAAGCGGTAAGCTGCCCCGGGGCATGGTAGGTAAGAAGTCCACCTCGCGGCGAAGGATAGAACGTTGCTAGACTGGTGTCGTTTTGTGCCTCTTTATTGCCCGTCAGAAAGGAGATTTGGGATGCGCTGAGCGGGTTCGCATTCAGATGACGGCGACCAACAGTGTAGGTGGGATTTGTCTGGAAAGTAAGTAATGTTGGCGGTGGTGCCAGTGAAGTCAGCGAGGCATCTTTGCGCAAAGCTGCTTTGTCGGCGAAGTGCCGCTCTAGAAGAGCTTCTTGGAGGCGCAGCGAGTGAACGTATGGTATGGGTCGCGCTAGGTGGAGGTGATGAAGGCGCATGAAGAGTGGTCAATCCATTGGTGAGCTGCACAAGCGAAGAGAAGCTGCAACTCGTGCACGTCAACCGTCATGTCTAAACACCGGGTCTTTATCGATACGTGAGTGCATGCTGCCTCAGGCACCAGTGGGCAGCAGCAGTACTCAGACAGCAAGACTCAGAGCTCTGCAATACATGTCAGTGTTTCGTGACTGAAAAGCAGAACACTCGTTCAGCGATGCCTCACAATATACAACTTGAAGCCAATGTAAAATACTTGGGCATCTCATCAAACTACAAGACAATCATCAAAGTCTCAGATAACACGTCCATAACCATCAAAGCGAGTGGTAGCCAGGACGCCTGAGAGCGGGCACTACGGCTGCTCCCGGATGAGTAATCCTCACTGCTGCTGCTTCTTGTGCTGGTGGATACATAGACCGGCCGCGTGCCGCCAGTCGATGTCGATCTAGCCGTCGATTTGTCGTATTCGGATGTGATAAAGCCGTCATCCATTGTTGAGGTCGAAGAGCAAGAGCCGACGACAAGCACGCCAACAGTCGGTGTGACTGGGAGGTATTTGTTGGCTTTCGACGGGTTGTGTAGTGGCTGGAGCAGGAGGAGGAATACGACGATGCATCGTATGAGTCCGTGCCAGCAAACGTCAGAATGGTTGTCCGGTCCACTGTGTTGACCTCTCTGGTCGTAAAGGTCGACGGTGAGTAGTACACTGTGTAGTAGTAACACCAGTAATACCTAAATTACGGTCAGTGCATGGACATCTTGTTGATGGAAGGCACGCACAGGTAATACTGCGTAGACCACGTTCTGTATGAGCGATAGTAATCCGTCTCGGTGTAGTCGTACGTCGTGTACTTACTCGTCCTTGTCAATGCCCTGGTCGTCGTAGCTGTCGCTCTGGTAGATGGGGTGTAAGCCAGCGTATAGCTGCTGGACAAATAGACAGTGCAGCTCAGATCCGTGCAGCAGCCAGTTTAGCCCGTCTCTAGAACCTTTACACACATGAATAGATCTGGACAGTATCTTCCATCACTGCAGCATGCGCCATCTAATGCTCTTGCCACGGCATGGTACTGAGCAGCCCCACACCTCTGACGTCGAAGAGTAATCTCTTTCAGTGCTGAGCATGACGGCTTCATTGTCTATGCCATGACGCCCCAACCGGTGAGGGAGTCCGAAAGCAAGCCAGAGAGCCATGCTGCTACTTCTGAGGCACATACCCACCGGCTGATAGCCTCAGTACCATCTCGGAGCATAATCTGGCCATCTGCTCAGCTCGAGTTCATGCTTTGTCAAAGCCCTGCTGGCACTGCCAAAGTCAACATCCGCACTGCTCAGTTTCTTGTGATCAACTTCTCCTTCGACCCACTCCGCCGCAAACTGCAACTCATCGCTCCAGCTCTCCACCAGGGATCTCACAGAGGCTGGCAGGAGTACCTTCGACTTTCCTTGGAACCAAGCCGGCTGCGCGACGAAGGCAAGCATAATCCTGGGTATATTGGTCAGATTCGGCATACCTGCGTGCCATAGGCGTAAGTCTCGAATGATAATACTTCCCCGTTTCGTGCAAGGCTGAACAGGCGGACTGTGCTTCCTTCTTTGCTCAACATATTGAGACTTGACGTGCAGTATCCGCTCATTGCCCGGCAGTGTTTCGTGGCATTCAGGGGTGCTCACGTGGTGAGTACCAGGCCAGAATTCTGTCGCTCCGTTCTCTGGGGAAGTGTCCACTAGGTCTGTTGAGGTAGTCAGCGAAAGAGCATCAAGGAGATAATTTGAAGTTGTGTACTCACTAATGTTGATCACGCATGCGAAGTTGTAATACACAGGATGATCAAACTCGCAATCTGAATGTACAGGCTGTCGGCCATCTGGTGACGCTTGTAGAGCTGTATTGCCATTTGCATAGTGTATCACTGGTCTGGGCCCTAGTATGGCAGCCAGAACAGCTGTCGCGAACGGATTCGCCCAGATGTCTTTGTACATAAGCTCCCTTGTCGGTGGTGGTGCTTGATCCATATTCCGGGTATGCTTGCCAAAGTTGAAATGATGGCGCGGGTTGTTCGCAATTTCGAGCGCTTCGGGTGTCAAAATAGAATTGAGGTGATCAATATGGGCTGTGTCAATGACATTTTCGAGAATAATGATGCCATCTTTATGCAGAAAAGACACAGCTTGGGCAATGTAGTCAAGACTCGGTCGAGCTGCTTGCCTTACAGCTTCTGATGTCTTTATGGTATGGATTTCCTGGTCTTGATATGCAGTGCCCACAACCGAGCCCATCTTGTCAGGCACTAAAGCAAAGCTGCTCCTTCTGCCACTGAAGGTCCAGGGTTGAGATGAGTGTATGAACACAGTCGATTGTCTTTGCGGAATGTGAACATAACAAGAACTTACGATCTTGCTCTTCGCAAATGGAAGTAGAGACGGAAGCTTGCATCAACACTCTCAAATTTAGTCCGCTATCAGACGGCATCCTGGCTGCCATCAGTGCGGTCATCTACGTTCTCCGCACCCTTACAAGCCATCTGAAATTTCGAGGTTTGGGCCATGGATGATGAACGCATTAGCGAAATCACAGGTAGTGCATGCAACAAATGAAATCTCCTATCCAAGAGGGCGCCCTCTTTCCTAAGTCGTGAGGATCACCTTCTGAATCCAGCTGAAGAAGTCGGCCTTGAGCTCAAAAGCTCCACTCGAACGGCAGCTGAAGCTTGATTTGCTTGGCGACTCGAGGTTCATCAACTTGGCTTAGAGCTGCTTCTTTACCTCTTACCATCGTCAATTCGTTACGCTCCCGCGTTTGAAGGTCTCTTGTCCTGTGACTGCCAATGGGGTTATGCTGCTAGGCGACATGGTTACATTCAAACGTGGTGTTGCAGAAATCTATCAGCCCCGCTCAGGAAGCTTTTATCCTTAGCGCGGCCAGCCATTGATACCGAAGCCCATCTCGACATCCTTGAGAATGGCCATCGATCCTGAAAGGACGCCGCTCTTGACCAGAGCTCAGCACGATGCAACGAGCTCAGACAATCAAGTCAAAGGTGAGCATACGGTCCTGTTTGCCTTAGCTCTAACATGAAAGGACTTTGCACAAACATTCTGATGAGAAAGGTGAATCAACAACCATGAGCTTCGCAGGATCAACGCTACTGCATACAAGCACTAACAGCATGCGCCTCGGCACCACATATATGGTGCTTATCTCCTTGAGGAGGTGTTGTCCGTTTCTTACCGAGCTTAAGATGTTACCAGCAGCTTCATCACTCAGCGCGCTTCACCAGTTGCAGTTGTATTGTTTCCGACTTACACTCGCTGACCATGACAGCCTCACACCCAGTAGAAGATACAAGTACTCGCAAGGATGGGCTCGCCGTCGATTCCACGTCCATCGACGACCTCAACGCCGAAGCACGAATGGCTGCTGACAAGGAGCACAATTTGACCTTCATTGAGGCTGTTAAATCGTATCCTACTGCTGTGGCATGGGCTCTCTTCTTCTCACTCGGGGTCATCATGGCTGTACGTACTCTTGTTGCATACTGCACTACATGTGCTAATATCTTCAGGCTTTTGACCCTCAGCTCCTTGGGAACCTTTATGCGACTCCGGCGTTCCAGAGAGACTTCGGTTATCTCTATGAAGGCAAATACATCATTCCTGCATCTTGGCAAACTGGCCTCAGCATGGGCAGTCCACTGGGGCAAGTCGTTGGAGCTTTCTTCGCATCATACCCCATGGAATGGTTCGGCCGTAAGTATACTTTCGGCGCCTGTGTGATCCTCACTACAGGATGTGTTTTCATCCAGTTCTTCGCAAGGTCACTGGCAGTGTTGTTGGCGGGCGAGCTGCTTGGTGGTCTCGTGCTTGGCTGCTACGTGGTCATCTCGCCTGCATATGCATCTGAGGTCTGTCCAGTAGCCTTACGGGGTATCCTTGTAAGTGTTCTAGGATAAGCCATTCCGAATTCTCCAATTCTCTATTGCACTACACAACCAGGTCGTGGTGTTTGAGCTGATTCTGGGCAGACGAGTTTCACCAACATCGCATTTGTTGCTGGCCAGCTTATTGCAAACGGAGTCATCAATGGCACCTCGAGATTAGATACGCATTGGGCGTATAGCCTGCCGTTTGCCGTCCAGTGGATATGGCCCGCGCTGATTTTGCCAATCTTATGCTTTGCGCCAGAGTCGCCTTGGTGGCTGCAGCGCAGAGGCAGATTCGAAGAAGCTGAGAAATCCTTGAGGAGGCTCGCATCGAAGCACGTTGATATCAAGCCGGCCTTGGCAATGATTATCGAGACTGATCGACTAGAGCAACAGCTCGAGATTGGCATGAATTACATGGACTGCTTCAAGAAGATCAACTTGAGACGGACTGAAATTGCGACTGGTGTTTACTGTATTCAGGTTCTTAGCGGCATCTATCTCGTTGGTTACGCAACCTACTTCTTCCAACTTGCGGGATTACCCACTGAAGAGTCCTTCAACATGTCGGTGGGCTTTCTGGCGCTCGGATTCGTGGGCACTTGTTTATCGTGGGTGTTGTTAAGTTACAATGGTCGACGGAGGATCTATATCACTGGACTGGCGATCCTCGCTATGCTACAGCTCATCATTGGCATTCTCGACTGTGCCCCGAACTACGAGAACCGACCTTCCATCACTTGGGCCCAATCAGTGTTGATGCTCATCTGGAACTTTATTTATGGTAAGTGGTGTAACTTTTATCTGGGCAGGCTATGGTCCTCTAGAACTGCGGAAGCACAAATTTCCAGCATTGATGCTAACGAAGGTCGATAGGTTGCTCCCTTGGTCCGATCTGCTTCGTCATTCTCTGTGAGGTGTCAGCGACGAGAGTCAGATCGAAGACTATAGCTGTGGCAACTGCGGCTCAGGCCGCATTAGGGATTGTTATGACCGTTGCAATCCCCTACATGATTAATCCGGACCAAGCAAACATGCGAGGCAAGCTAGGATTCTTCTTCGGAGGTTTGGCAGCATTATGCTATATCTGGGCGTATCTGAGGGTACCGGAGACGGGGAACCGCACGTATGAAGAACTCGATGTCATGTTTGAACGGAATGTGAAGACCAAAGACTTCAAGCGTTATGTTGTGGCATAGAAAAACGCTCCAGATCATTGCTAAGGAGTCCAATTTGATGAGATACTGCAAGCCGCAATCTACTACTTTTACTCACTCACACACACGGCAGAATGAGTTTGTCCTTTCGCAGACTGTCCCATGGCAAATCAATATGGCAACGTCCTTTTCAATGCTCGACATGTGGGGTGTTGAGTGGTCCTTCGGGAAGGCACTAAGGCCGCCCAGAATCCACTCCGAGTCTCTCATGCTCGTCACAGTGCAGTGCGCAGGCGCGCCCCCCGCAGGCATGCCGATTGCCATTTGTAGCTTGAGTGTCGAGGTGAAGCTCATCGACGTCGGGCAGCCGGCAATAACTCCCAGCAAATAATGGTGGTGCTGCAATGATGGCTCGTCTCTCGAATCCGATCGCTTTCTCGAGAGGACCGGTCACGGTCATTGCTACAGCTATATACGCAGCATTGCTAGCAATATTAATCTGGGTACAGGTCGACCTCCCAGCGCTGCCTAAATCTCCAACACCAATCCATGGCATCAACCTCACAGAGGCGTGGCTAGATCTGCGACTCCAAACAGCAGAGTATCATCCCTACAATTCTCACAGGAACGACGTTGTGCACGACTGGCTGGTCCAGCGCATCAAAGGCATACTGAAGGACAACAATGCATCCTCCACCGCTGCTTACCTCTTCGATGACCAGGTTTCTAACCTGACTTCTTCCACCTCCGGTGTAAGCACAACGGCCAGCGGGATCAGCGTCTACTTCGAAGGCAAGAACATCATCACGTACGTTCGAGGCAAAGATGACGACAAGGAAGAGTGGTGGAAGGAAGAAGATGGAACACCTTCCGAGCCTCATGGAGTGTTAGTCAATGCACATTATGATAGCGTTTCGACCGGTTACGGCTCGACTGACGATGGCGTGGGTGTCATCTCTATATTGCAGCTCATAAGGCACTTCACGATCAAGGACAACGAACCTCGCAACGGACTTGTCTTGCTGCTCAACAACGGAGAGGAAGATTTTCTCAACGGAGCTCGAGCCTTTGGTCAGCATCCAATGTCCAAATTCGTGCATTCGTTCTTGAACCTCGAAGGGGCCGGCGCTGGAGGAAGAGCTGCTTTGTTCCGAAGTACCGATGAAGAGGTGACAGCAGCTTATGCCAAAAGTCCCTATCCTTTCGGCACCGTTGTCTCAGGTGATGCCTTCCAGAGAGGCTTGGTGCGAAGCCAGACTGATTACGTTGTCTTCAATGGCGCTTTCGGCTATCGGGGTCTCGATGTAGCCTTCATTGGTGAGTAGAACAGCATCTTTTGCAAGCTCTGCCACTAACACCGCGTAGGCCCCCGGAGCAGATACCACACTGACCAGGATGAGTCGCGACACACAGGCAAGAAAGCCCTCTGGCACATGCTGTCCGCCGCTGTGGCCACCACGCAACACCTCACGAAGACTGGCATCTCACCTGACAGTGAAACCCATCGTGCAATCTGGTTCGACGTACTTGGTCGAGCTTTTGCTCTCATGCAAACACACACTTTCTTCGCGCTCTCGGTCGCCTTGCTCGTTGCCGGGCCCATCATCCTCATTTTGACCCTGGCTGTGCTGCTCAGATTTGACAAGCTTTATTTGTTCTCCAGTACTCATCGTGTGCATACTGTGGACGGGGACAATCCAGTATCGCTCTATGGGTGGAGAGGCTGCTTTCGCTTTCCGCTTATCATGATCTTCGCGGCCGCAGCACCAATAGCCCTTGCGTATCTACTTTTCAAGGAGAACGAAGAGATTGTGCACAGCAGTCCCTGGCCGGTGTGGGCTATGATGATATCGGCCTTCCTTTTTGTTGCCTGGTTTTTCGCCCGATTCGCTGATTATGTCCGACCTTCAGCACTCACCCGAGCCTATGGCTTCGGATGGATCTTTTTCGGGTGGTGGATGATTCTGGTTGTGGCACTTCTTTATGAAGAGCAGTTCCAGATCTCTGGTGGCTATTTCGCCTTGCTCTTCTCAGCTTCCGCTTTCCTGACAACGTGGCTAAGCTATCTTGAACTTTTCTCGTTGCCGAAGAAGAACAAGTATGCGACCGAAAAAGCACAGGGGAGTGAAGAGTCTGATACATCACGTCCCGCTTCACGACCTGGCTCATCCAGGCAGGTAGAGGATACCAACGATGACGATGAAGACGACGCTACCGAGCAGTCATCGCTTCTGCGATCTGGAGGACGGTCCGCATATAAGACGTTACCGAGGGAAGATGAGGAGAGCACTACAAAGTCAGTCATCAAGAAGAAAATCCTGGCAAAGCACGACGAGCAGGAATGGAGCGCCACACTCTGGGATTGGATGTGGTTGTTGCAATTCATTGTCATTGTTCCGATCAACGTCATTGTGCTTGGTCAACTAGGCTTCTATCTGGTTGAGGCTCTGCACCAAACGGGTCAAGACGGAAGCTCTGTCTTTCTTGCCTACCTTGGTATTGCTGTGATTACGATCTTCATCTTCTCACCTATGGTACCCATGCTCCACCGATTCAGCTGGCACATTCCAATCTTCCTCCTGTTGGTGCTCGGTGGCACACTTGCCTACAATCTGGTAGCATTTCCATTCTCAGAACAGAACCGGGTGAAGCTCTATTTCCAGCAGCAGATCGACCTCGAACACGGCAACAATACTGTCTCGTTGCTGGGATTGCCGCCGTTCGTTCAGTCTGCCATTGAGAATGTTCCAAGTGCTGCAGGCCAAGACGTTGAGTGCACGCCTGTGGAAAATAGAGAACGGTGCTCCTGGATTGGGCCAACGCCACAAGTTGCTGGCAGCTCCGCGTACGTTTACTCTCGAGCACCGTACCGAGGCTGGCTCAACTACAATGCGTCTATCACGAATCAAGCAAAGTCAACGTCAACGGCTCAGTTTCGCATCTCGGGCAAAAACACCAGAGCATGCAAGCTCTCATTCGATGTGCCTATAACAAGCCTACACGTCCATGGTCAGTCAAGCGAGGACAAAAGATTGCCGCCTGTGCCAGAGCAAGGCAGCAAAGAAATTCGACTTTGGTCGCGCACGTGGAATCGAACGTGGACGGTAGATGTCACGTGGGACTCGAAGCAGCATGGGAGCAACCTTGCTGGCAAGGCAGTCTGCTTGTGGAGCGATGTGAACCAGCAAGGTGTGATTCCTGCTTTTGACGAAGTTGCTCATTATGTGCCTGTCTGGGCTGCTATTACCAAAGCTAGTGACGGCTTGCTCGAAGGATACAAATCATTCAACATTACACGATGAGAGATCCTATTGCGCAACAGACAGACACCATCTATTGGTACTTGGCACATCCTACCTCTGACCTTAGACTAAGTCCTAATCAATCCAAGATCGCTGTTCAAACGTCGCGCCTAGAAGCCGGCGCAATCTCTTCTCGTTACATGTCCATCGGTCGCTGCAGTTCTGAGCGTGCTTCATGCTTGGTGAGTTCTGCCTCCACTGCTCGCAAGCGTGTGGGAAGTCAGGACGGTGGGTCGTCGAAAAGAGCAGAGCATACCTACTACTCAGATCGCCCTCGAACAACTACCTCATCAAGCGTAGGACCATCACGAGTCCGTTGAGCGGCGAACAAAGGGGAACGAACAGATTTGGTATCACTATGTGCAACTCCGTGGAATTCAACGAGCATGTTGTAATGGCTTGCCAGTGATGTGCTGCAAGTTTATCAAGAATTAGCGTGGTTTCATTTCCTCTTAAAGGGGGCTGGTGTTGATGCCTGAATTATCGGGCAGCATTCCAACTTCACATGCCGCCGGGAAGGTTTGGGACAGTGACGTTTTGTTGATGAACCAGTCCAAGTTTCTGCCAGTCGAGTCAAAACGTGCCGGAAAGCGCGCATTCCACCATGTCATGCCTTCGTAGAATAATTTCTGAGAAAAGTGCTTGAACAGCTGCAAAACTTCTGACAGTCTCTCATTGCAGTCGACGAGATGGTTTACATCAGACAGAGGCAGCTGCCCAAATTGCACGAATACAAATATTCTGGAGTTGACCACTCCCCTCTGTCAAAATACGTTCTGAAACCATTCTACACCAATGTCGCGATCAAGTTCTTCCCCATGTCCATGGCGTGAGTGCAGCCGACACCTGTACGAATACCTGTGCTGACCCCTCAAACAGACCTAATGCTGTACGCATACATGCTTCCCACGACGCACATGTTCTCTAACCGCGGCCACAGATCACCCTCAGCGGTTTCAGCTTCGTGATCATAAACTTCCTCACTCTCCTCTACTACAACCCGACCCTTGACCAGGATTGCCCTCCATGGGTCTACCTTTCCTGGGCGATAGGCCTCTTTCTCTATCAGACGTTTGACGCAGTCGACGGATCACAAGCGAGAAGAACAAAACAAAGTGGTCCGCTAGGAGAGCTATTCGATCATGGTATGTTTCGAAGTCCAATGTCGGAGAGCCTGCATGCTAAGAAACAACAGGTGTTGACGCGTGCAATACGAGTCTCGAGGTTCTCCTGTTCGCCGGTGCTATGAACTTGGGCCAGAGCTGGCATACTGTTCTCGTCCTCTTCGGAACCGTCTTCACATTCTACATTCAAACATGGGACGAGTACCACACGCACCAGCTTACGCTCGGTGTCGTTTCCGGTCCGGTCGAGGGTGTGCTGACCCTGGTCGTTGTCTATTTCTTCACCTACCTCAAAGGTGGTGCAAGCTACTGGCAACAACCCATGCTGCCTTGCATCGGAGTGCCAAAGATGGATCTCATACCATCGGGTCTATACCAACAATCTTGGGGCGAGTGGTACATCTTCTTAGGGGGAGGCGTCCTGGTCTTCAATACCATCACAAGTGCCCAGAACGTGATGAAAACCTGTCGAGAACGAGGAGAAGATCCCGTTAAGCCTCTGTTAGGGCTCCTGCCTGTCACTATCACCTGGACCCTGATTCCAGCCTACCTGGCGCTCAACCCAATCATCCTCAACCAGCATCTCATTCCTTTCATCATATTCGCAGGCATCGTCAACGCCTACAGCGTCGGCCAGATGATTGTCAGACATCTTGTAAAGGATAAGTTCCCTTTCAAGAATGTCCTGCTCATCCCTCTGACGACTGCGGTTGTCGACAGTCTCGCAGGTCGGCTTGGTTTGTGGAACAGTGTGCTCGGTGACGACATCTACCAAATATCGTTTGTGTTCCTGATGCTCGGTCTGGCTCTTGGCATCTACGGGAGTTTCGTGCATGATGTTATCACCACAATCTGTGACTACCTGGACATTTGGTGCTTGACCATCAAGCACCCATACGTCGAAGGCAAACAGGATCAGGATGTGCATGCCCTGAAACACGGCAGGAAGCAGCAGTAGACAGTCCAGGCTGGCCTCATGCTGGGTGTTTGCACACTTCCCACAAGCTTGTGCAGCTGGGGAATACACGAAACAATGAGCCATGGACTCCTTGATGTAGAGCCCTGTTACGACTATCGCAAACAGTCTCAGGGGGCGTACCGCTACGAATAAAAGGAAGGCGGCTGGCTCGCTCTCGTCTTCTCTTCCTCCCACTGCAAAGCACTACTCTCTAGCCCAAGGACAGTTCCAGCCGTTTCACTTTGCGAGCGAGTCACTATTGCAAGTCGCCATGATGTGTAAGAAAGGCAAGTTCGACCTCTTCCAGAAGCTCCTGCCTTGCAAGAAAGACAAAAGTCCGTCACTCAACAACTTTCCTGCTCGAGCTAACTGTCCAAACAGACGATGATGTCCCACCACCTCCTCCAGCACCATATGGCAGCCCACCCCCTTACACTCAAGCCAGTATGTATGGCCCTCCTGGCTGGGGCGTCGTGGCAAACCATATGCCTGCCGCCAGTGCCGCAGGATCCAAGGAAACTGCTGATGGCTTCAACGTTTGGTCCATCAGCGGCTACAGGTCAGTTAGATCACTCCTGATGTACGCCCAACGCGTTGTGGCTATTGACACTTTGCGCACTTTTCAGCGGCTTTGTACCCTTCAACAAGCTCGACAATCCAGTCGAAATTATCGGTCGTCTCGAAACCCTGAAGCAAATCCAGCATGGGCGTCACGATTACGACCCCTCGAAACTCAATGCACCTCCAAGACCACCGACCCCTTCTGCGGCCGACAAGAACAAAGATGCCAATAGCAAGAAGAGGGAGTTCAAGACATTCAGCGTTGAGCCTCCGAGTTACGATCCTCCGAAGTACGAGGAGGTCAAGGACGAGTGCAAAATCTGCCGAGGCGAGAGCGGGCAGCCAGTGCGCAAGATCAAGCGGCTCGGGGATCAGCCCATGTGCTGGGAATGTGTCTTCAGGAACTTTCAGGCTGAGGCCTACCTTGCTTGGCAGGGGAAGTGATTGGCCACCGCGCATTGCGCGGGTGCATACATGCTTGCGTCTTTGCGTTTGGGGAAGGTACCGACATGACGAGCTTGAATGCAAATACATATGGGTTGAGCTATAGTTCGACGAAAATAATATCAGTAGTGGATACCGAGCTGTATAAAAATGTGCTTGACTTGTTATCCTTTTCCTCAGTCAAACCCCCACTTCACATAAAGCACGATGAGTCTCTCCCATGCATATACACCAGGCAGCTGAGTGCGAGCCCCTGGTAATTGTAACAATGATGGTTGGTCAGGTTTGATCTTTGAATCCCTATATCCTGTTACACCGGAGCCAACTCTGTCTTCCAATCTGCTGCACTCAGCTGCATAAGTGGTCTTTGTGATTTCCATGATGAAGTGCTCTGTACGGTTGACCACAAAAGCAATGACACTAGCGTCCACCACGAAACTACAACTGGAAACTTTTTGCTCCTAACCTGCGATCAGCGATATGTCTTTCTTGCGACACTTCTACCATGCTTGTTGGAGCAGCACCTGATCTTGCAATGCACCGGCCTTAGCAGTCTTGTCAGCAATTGCAAACTCCAGGTGAGTTCGCTTGGCAGCAGTGCACATGTTTTGTGATGAACAGTTACAATCCAACTCCAAGAACAAATCTGCTCTCTGCGGAAATATCTTCAACGCTTAGAATTACACTGAATACCTCCCTCATCACTCCATCCTCGACATGGCTCTGAGGCAATATCTGACCATCATAGGTAGCTGTTTCCATCATCAAGTGCTTCCACACTACAGTGTTTCTGTCTCAAAAAGGTGAGCAACCACATCCATCCACCCTCACACTCTTCATGATGACAATGCGACACGCAAAGGCATTCCTCAGACTTAATATATCATGTGGAATCTGTCAACTACAAGTTTCAGCCTTGTCTGATCTCATCGAGCACACCGCAACCTGCAATTGAACGTCTGTCAAGACTGTCTGCTAACTCGAGTTGTGCAGGTATGCTCAATTGTTTATCACACCAATATCCTTCCCTTCTGCGCCATCCACCATGATGAAGTCTTGAACGAACGGGCGGACAGATTGTGCATCCTACAGAAGCGGTCTCGTGAAAGCAGGACGTACAAATCCTGTGAGGCCGTGGATGTTGTGATGCTTGTTGAGATTTCGTCAGCTGATTACAACACTCACGCATCAACATTACAATCACAGCGCAGAAAGAGTCAGACTTGCTAACAGGAAATCGCAGGTAATTCATATCCCATCCTTCTCTCCAAATCCTACAGCATCCTCAAATGATGATACATTATTCACACTGTTTGAACCGAGTCTTCGACTTGGACATGAACGCACTTACACTGAAAATTCTGATTTAATGAGGTATGCTGGCGCCTTCATTGCCAAGTCAACTATATGCTAACATTTCTGTAGCCTGACAAGATGCTTTCATTCACCAATACGCCACACTTCATCTTTGAGGAACGACACTGACGAGTGACCGAGCAGGTATTGATTTTGTCCGTGCTGTCGGGCGCGACGTTGTATTTGCCTGTGAGTCTTCTCCTATCCCAGTCCTAACACCTTATCTGATGAACAACAAATATTTTGCTGTGTTCTTTCCGAACATCAATTATGTAGATACACTATTTCACCTTGGAGAACTGACATTACACTCCTTTCCGCAATTGTGCAATTCTATTTTGAAGGTCAATTGCTAACTTTCTTGCCATCAGACATTTGTCTCCCGATTTCAAAATTAGTTATTGTCGCTCGTCCGTATGACGAGGTTGATGTTATGAGAGGTCAGACATCCCTACGTGACCTCAGAAATTTGAGATTGTCTTGGTGGATCCTTTTAGGATTACACAGCGAACTGTTCTTGACGTGGCTGTCGTGACAGTCTGAAACGCTACAATTTACAAATTATATGTCTAGCAAATATCAAAAGTTCATCCTCCTTGTGAGTCTTTAAGAATCATGTCTATCCCGCGGTTCCAGTGCCGAGCACGTCGGTTGGATCATCTATCTACCACGATTACGCACTGCTTTGTCCAGACCCTCAGTCCGTACCAAGGCCGCCGAACTTTACTGCATGAGAGCTTAGAGAACCCGACTCGTAGGCCATATCTGCATAGAGTAGCATGAATCAGCAAATGTCAAAATCTTGTGTCAGCCTAAAAGCACTGACACCCATGTCGCACAGCTAAAAATGAGTCTCACAACACGTAGACATGGTGGCCCGAACCGTAAGGAAGACGAGTCGCATCGTGCTCAGGCATTCGTTGTGGACCTGCGATATCCCGGGGCTGTGTTGACGTCTCCGCTTGGAGCGATGCAGTGCTCATAGCGCCGAAACCCACAGGGCCGGCATGGCTTAGATTGGTGGGACTCTTTGAGTGGTTGCGTTGAGTGGTGGCCGCGGGTCGCATGTGAAGTCTCAATCTCTCGCGTAGCGGCCTGGTTTAAGCGTAAAGTTGGTGAACTCGAGAAGATCATCACTTAATCGGGACAGTCGCCATTCAGCTGCATCACTACCGCCGACCGTCTTCTTGGATCTCTTGTCACTACTGCAGCGTTTAGAGAGATCGTGCTTGTGCTCCAAGTATCACTAGACTCCAACACTTCCGACATCAATACTACCGAACCGTCTTGCCGTTACCCTACGACCTCACCGATACTTCGACTCGATATCACGACCCACCAGCGACGCGCGAGCCGGCAAACCTGACTTGGTTTTGGAACGACAACTGAACAAACATGGGCCTCTGCGGCGTAGGAGGCAAGGCAGTCCAGCGCAAGCTGGTGCTGCTCGGGGATGGCGCATGCGGTATGATACCACACGAGCTCTACTGAGTGCGACGACGACCATGGCATGCTGACAAGAGCCGAACAGGCAAGACCAGTCTGCTGAACGTCTTTACGAGGTTAGTGGAGGAGGGCTAGCCACACCGAGCGACATGGACATGCTAACACCGTACGCAGAGGCTTCTTTCCGACCGTCTACGAACCGACCGTCTTTGAGAACTACGTGCACGACATCTTCGTCGACGGCATACAGATGGAATTGTCGTTGTGGGATACAGCCGGCCAGGAAGAATTCGACAGGTTAAGGAGCTTGTCGTATGATGATACGCAGGCGATTATGCTGTGTTTTAGTGTACGCTCTGACAGCATCCTCTTCCCCCTCCTTTTCTTGTGGCAATAGCCAGAACGAAACAGACCGAGACGTAACGTAGCGGACGACACGGGCGCTAACAAACGGAACACAGGTCGATAACCGCGGCTCCCTAGAAAACGTCGCGACAAAGTGGCTAGCCGAAATCAACGAGCACTGCCCCGGCGTGAAGATCGTGCTGTGCGCGCTGAAATGTGATTTGAGAGAAGAGCACGAGAAGGATGAGGCAGAGGGACAGGCGCTGATTCAGTACCAGGAGGGGTTGGACGCTGCGAAGAGGATTGGGGCGCTGAGGTATCTTGGTAGGTGTCAACGCGATGCGAGTCAAGGCAGTACAGTAGGAAGCTAACTTCTGGCAGAATGTTCGGCAATGCGCAATCGAGGCGTCAGTGAGGCGTTTACTGAGGCTGCGAGGGTGGCCTTGGCGATCAAGCCGGCGAAGGCGAAGGAGAGTAGTAAGTGTGTGGTTATGTGAGGAGGTGCTATACGACACAGGACTTTCTTCCCGACCTAGCATCGACATTGGGAGGACGGCACAATGAACCGAACCTGGGAACGCCGTTACAGCACAAGACAACCACTTTCCGAAGCTTCGAGTCCTGGAATCGAGCGAGGCCTAGCAACAATTTCTATATTTAGCGATTTCTTTTTGGATTTGTAGGGGTTGGACAGAGACGCTATGGGCTGGGCTGTCTGGCGGATTGATGGGATACTGGGTGAAGCAAGAAAGCAGTTGCAACCGCCGGGTCATAGAAACAGGGACAGACCTAGCGAGGCGTTTTGAGTTGCTAGAGATAGGGCTGGCATCGTTATCACTGCGACGTGACTTTGTACAGATTTCGAAGTCTATTACGGAGCAGTTGAAGATTTGCCAACATGACATGCTTAATCGTATATTGCTCAAGAGCTTACCACACCGTTCGGCAAACCCTCCATCCTCCCTCTACTGTTGTCATTCGCCCTCTCACGCTCATCCGCATCAATGATCTGCCAATCCCTCACCCCACCCTTGAAGTCCGATATCCTGCCTGTCCTCACCGGTACAAGCACGACCCTCACATCATTGCCCTCGATATAGCCGCCTGCATCAGCACCACCACTACTGCTCTCTTGCACCGCGCCACCCGTACTACTCCCGAAGTAGCCAGCCTCAGTGCTCAATTGTCCCTCGAACGTGTTGTTCGCGAGATGGGCCTCTTTGCACCACCTCTCCTCTTCGCTGCCGCTGTCTAGGAAGCGTGCCTCGCCGGATATGGTGGTGGAGATGGATGATAGGGCGCTTGTGTTGAGGTTTAGGAGCAGGCTGGCGAGGGAGGATGGAGGCGCTGTGGCGGGTGGGGAGCCGCTTCTGTTATCTGAGGTCGCGGTTGCGGGTGCGGCTGTGGGTGGGCGGTGACTTGACCAGTCGTGGACTAGGAGGCTGACTCGGGGGTTGTGCCGGAGATTCTGGGTCTTGAGGGATTGGGTGTTTGTTGTCATTAGGATGACGGGTTGGGGGAGGGTGTTGTTCCATGAGTAGGAGGGGAGGAAGGTGTAGTTCATGAGGGAGACGTGCGGGGCGGGAGGCGAGGGGTCATCGGATGTGAGAGGGCGGGCTATTGTCGCGAGGTGGAGGTAGCGGGTGTTCTTGAGGCATTGGGTTACTTCTGGGGGGAGGGTTGTGCTTGTGAGTTGGTTTGTGCCTGTGAGGGATGGTTCGTAGTTCAGAGGGGGGTTGTTCTGCGACATGGTTCTGGTTTGGTACGGTCCTGTGAATGTTGTCGTTGTCCGTCGGATGGTTGTCGTCAACTAGATGTGTCGCAAGAAGCAGAGATGGCGATCGACAGAATCTACAGTACTGACTTCATTGCACATGCAAGGGCTTGATCGACTTAGGGCCTCAATCTTGCACGCTAATTCCGTCGCTAGAGATGGATTGCGGGGTGTTTGGAGTGCCCAGCCTCTAAGTCAAAGCCTATGACATAGCTCCCTTGTGGCTGCTGTACCCTAAGCTTCACTCGTCGTTGCAGCTTTCCCCTTCTTTTGCCCTCGGAAGAACATGCTTGGTATGCACAGCACCAATCATCATTAACCACAATCCTTACCCATCGTTAACAGTACTTGCCTAACGCCTGCATGGTCTTGTAAGGCGTGCATAATCCTTGCAATACCTACCACTACCAATACGACCGCTGCCGACTCCTCCATTCACTTGCTGCCGCTGTTCCTTCTGCACACGAAAGCTTCCGATCTCGAGTATCGACTCGCGTGTCACTATACATTTCACCCAATCCGATATCAATAACTTACTTGAGGACTATTGCTGGGAGACTACTACGAGCCGCAGCTTCAAGCTTGTCTTTACTCTCCCCTCTCTCCCTACAGCTTCTACTTCTACAAGAATGGCAGCAACCATGCTGAGAAGCAAATTGTTTCGTCCGCTCCCTTCCACCCCGATACGAGCCTTCACCTCTTCTACAATATGTAGGGAGGTGCCTTCACGGTCCCCAGGCCTAGGCGACATCACTCCAGATGGAGCCGCCGCCTTTGACAGCAAACAGAAAGAATTCAGAGAAGGTCTGAGAGCCGCGAAGCGACAGAAGGAACAAGCAGAAAGTCAGTTGCGCAAAGACTCACATTCCCATCATGATTCCCTTCATGCAGAAAGCACTACGGCCCCGGACACACCACCACTTTCCAACGTATTGGGACTTGGCTCACTAAGCATTAATGAAACAGGAGAACAACGACAAGCCGAACAAGACACCACTACCAAGAAAAGCGGCAGAATCTCGAACCTCATCTACGGCACTCCCGAAGGACGCCAGCTCGATCAAGAGATGGAGCGCTCCTTCTCGCAGTTGCTTGCCCGAGGCAAGTACGTACACTCGATCGTCCTTCACGATGTCAAGCCGGACAAGGTCGATGAGTATGTGAAGACAGTCGGAGAGTGGTACCCCAAGGTCGCTTCCAACCCTGATAATAAGGTTAACTTGGTTGGTTCTTGGAGAACAGAAATCGGCGATTGCGACACCTTTGGTAGGTCAGGCAGGTAGAGAGGTGGAACACCGTGCTAATTCTCTGGTAGTCCACATCTGGGAATACCAGCGATATCTCGGCTACCACCAATCACTACACAATATCCAACACCATCCAGAGTTTCCAGACTTCGACCACCACCTCAAATCTCTTATCAACTCGAAGAAAGTCTCCATTATGCAAGAATTCTCTTTCTGGCCAACCACGCCCCCGCGGGAGCTCGGTGGCGTCTTCGAGCTGCGATCCTACACACTGCACCCCGGCAACCTCCTAGAGTGGGAAACGCACTGGAGGAAAGGTCTCAAGGCAAGAAAAGAAGTCATGGAAGGTGTCGGTGCTTGGTTTGTGCAGATAGGAGACCTCAACACAGTGCACCATCTGTGGCAGTTTGCAAACTTGGAGGAACGACGATTGAGGAGAGAGCAGTCTTGGGGTGTGGAAGGCTGGGCTGATACCGTGCACAAGACCGTGCCACTCATTCAAACCATGGAGAGTAAGATTATGGTACCGATGCCTTGGAGTCCTGTGAGGTAGGAGAAAGAGCAGCAGAGATTCTTTAAGTATGATATGCACGGTCGGCGAACGGCGAAGTACTAGGTGCGTTGTGTCACGCGTCCTGGGGCAGGCAAATCGTTGAAAAGTCATCATTGAAGAACTTGAGACTTGAGAATTACATGTCTGCAATTAGCTCTTGCGGTACTTGCGGCACTTTGAGATCCCGAAAGACCATACGCCGAGTTGGTGGACTGAAGTATGCTGGATATGGCCGCAGATATGCACTGATCTGTTGTGCACAACGGTTAGGATGTCTCTCTGTATCTCGACATAGCATGTGACTACAAAACTCAAGCCACCATAGAACGCTATCTGTGAATACGGCTTCACCGTCTGATGTGCGTACTTGACTATCTATTTGACCCTTAAGTGTCCTTGTTCTGGATCCAGCCGAATCCGCTTTGTAGCACGTGCCAGAACTGCTGCCAAGGAAAGCTCGCTGCTGCCAATGAAGCTTGACTCAACTTCGAGCGTCGGCGGATGCAACCTCGGAGACTCATGCTTATAACCAGAATCAGCAGGCCGTAGTGTTTCAGAAGGGACAGCGAGTATAGTGAAATAGTACCATATCATCTAACCTGTCTGCCAACTCTTCTCGAAGAGCCGTGCCAGGCAGAAGCAGATTAGTGCTAAATAGACACCAGATATCATACAGGTAAGTTACATACAAACACACACGCGGCGGAACAAAGCATCCAACAAGCGCTTCGATCAACTCAACTCATCATCTTCTGCTCCGCTAAAACTCCAACTCTACGCCTCAAAATCTTGCCGCCATGACCCTGGATGAAACAGCCACAACGCCCTCCACGGCCCCCACAACCGGCCAGCCACTAACAGCAACCCAACTGCTCGCCCACCCCGCCTACCCAACCAACGACTGGTCCGATCGCATCCCACCCACCGCCACCGGCCACGCCCCCATCAACACCTCGTCCTCGCGCCCCGGCGGCCCCTTCTCCATCTACTACGAGCTCCACGGCAATGGGCCCCGCAAGATCATCTGGATCATGGGGCTGGGCGCGTACCGGACGGCGTGGAAGCGACAGAGTCGGTATTTTGGGCATGAAGGGGGGCGCGGGGAGAGGTATACGTGTTTAGTATACGATAATCGCGGGGTGGGGCTGAGCGGGGTGCCGAATTGTAGGTATAGTACGCGGGAGATGGCGGGGGACGCGGTGGAATTGCTCGCTCATCTTGGTTGGATTGGTCAGGAACCGGCGGCGGGTGTCCTGCGGAATCTGTATGGGAAGCAGCGGCTAGCGAGCACGGCGGCGGCGAGACGCGATATCAATGTGGCGGGTGTGAGCATGGGCGGGATGATCGCGCAGGAACTCGCGCTGCTGATCCCCGAGCGGGTCCAGAGCCTGTTCCTCGTCTCGACGGCGCCACGGCTCGTGCGCACCGTGCCGTTCATTGAGAACTTGCGGCAGCGCATCAACATGTTCATCCCGAAGGACATAGACGTGCAGCTCGAGGAGATCGCGCACCGGCTGTTCAGCACTGCCTTCCTCGAATCACCCGACACGGAGAACGAGGATCCCCATCTCAATTTCCCTACGAACCGCGACCGATTCGCGGCCTCGGAGCTGGCGAAGAGAAGGGATAAAGACGGCTTTACGCGCAAGGGGTTCATCCTGCAGGCTGTGGCGGCGGGCTGGCATCATAAGAGCGCGGAGCAGTTGCGCGAGATCGTGGAGCGGGTTGGGGCGCGGAGGGTGTGTGTTATGCATGGGACTGGGGATCGGATGATCACGTTTCGCCATTTTGAGCTGTTTCGGGAGGATATGGGGGTGGATTGCGGGGTGGAGTTTAGGACGTGGGAGGGAGCGGGACATGTGCTTATGTGGGAGGAGGAGGGGGCGTTTAATGCGGCGGTGGAGGAGGTGTTGGAGCGGACTGCGGGGTTGGAGAGTTAGGGTTGGGATGGGGCTGTTGGTGTGTGTGTGTGATGAGGTGTTTGTCAGGGATAGTGTGCTTACATGTACGATCTGAGCGTTGGGGATATGAGTAACGGAACGGAGCATGTTATATGAATATGAGAGGACAAGCTAGGGCCGATGAGCTTTGGATTCACTATTTGTTGTATATTCTTGAGCAAAGTCGTGCCTGCACTTCATGAGGTCTTGCGGCTTCGGACAGCGTGAGTCAGGTCTGAGGGCCAAGCAGCAAACCATTGCATGGGAATGGCACTGTTGTTGATTAAGGAAATGCCCCGTTCGAGCACCATGCCCATGTTTCTGGCGATCACGCTCCAGCGGTATACCGATGAGTTCCATGTGTTCCTCGCCTTGGATTGCCGTGGTATATTGGAGAATGCTCCCCTATGCAGATGACACGGAGCAGGCAGTAGTGTTCTTTGCATTATCAAGATTTCAAATTACACCTTTCTCCATTGCTCTATCAGTCCGTATGGGCAGAGACGTGTCGAGGTTCAGCTGTCAGATCTGCGCATTGCAAGTCGAGGGAACAGCTTGACGGCAAGCCTATGGCGACGCGATTTCTTAGTAGGGAGCACCTGCCAAGCACTTGCATGGCGGTCGCGAGCCATCGATGACCGACCAGCATGTATTTGACAGTGACAGCCAGACCGCGATGCACAGTCGTTACCGGAACTCTCTATGGGAGGAACGAGCATGCGCCACTGTATCTGGCGGAGGAACATTGGGTACCATCTGCTGCCTACATGATGGGCCCAGTACTCCGAGTAGACGATTTGAAACAAGTCAATATTGCAGATAGCAGCAATGTTCATGACTAGTGGGAAGTGGATGTCTAACCAATGCTTGTGCAATGTCCTATCGTCGAATGTTCCGAACCTTGTGTTGCGGATGTACATTCCTTGTCCTCCATATGTCTCTCTGAGTCTAAGGTGGATCGGAATGGCGGGCAGTCCGGGCGCCCGCCAGCGGCTGAGCAATTGCTGGGTTTCCTGGAGAATGTTGACAAACTCAGGCAGGTCACACTTAGCAAATCCGTGGATGGAGATCTCGATGTTTGCAAGCCTAGCAATGGCATACCGCCACTTCGCAGCTATTTTCAAGATGAGACCTCGAATGTAACAAATGGTGGAAATCCGGTCTGACAGAGAATATCGGTCCCTAAAGGCGTCCTTCCAGGTCTCCACGATGAAGAATAATGTTCTTCCGCGCCAGAATACGCGGCTTGCTTCGTTCAGGATTTGCTTGCAAGTGAGTGATAAAGGGGATCGAGAGGGCGTGCACTGGCGGCATGCAGGGGCCGACGGTTCGACAATCGACCAAGAGTTCGGGGTGAGCCGAGAAGCGTTATTGACCTTTGTGGCTTGAAGGCCAATCGTGGTCCATCCTTTGCACGGGCAACGTGCAATCCAGTAATCTTGATAGATCTGTTCTCGGATCTCTAGCGGTAGCCGGTTAAACAGAGAATGCTCCATTGCTGGTCTCACATTGACAGAGTGTAGTTTCGCAGCTCGGCCGTAAAATTAGCTTAGTTACGACGTTTCTGCCCTTCGAGAACTGCGACTGCAGTGACTTTAATAGTACGTGCGAGAATACAGGCGCAAGTCGTGGTACGCGCTAGCTCTGACCACGCCATCTCGAGGATAACCTGCTCAACCTCGACTTACCTGATGAGCAAGTTGTGCCAGATACCCATAGCTGGCGCCGGTTGAAGATAGTGCCACGAAGGCTGGACCATGTTTGCGTCTTTGAGAGACGATGATCTCGGCAGACAAGACGCGGTTTCCATCTTAGTCAAAAGCAGCCTCTAGCGGGGAATAGGTCATCAACATTCGTGCATAGGAATTCGAAGCATAGTGTTCAAACGGTGATCAAGTGAGTAGCTTCGGAAAGAATTAAACACTTGAGACTCCCTTCGACCCTACCGTAAGGGGCGTGAAGGGGGACCGGAAACTCAAGATGATGCTTCAAGTACAAACTGAGCAGGTGAAGCGGCCGGCCAGCTTGAGTTTCCGCAGGGAGGGGGGCACAATTGCTGTAAATGACGTAACTGCTTTTGGGGACAAAATTTCTGGAAACTTCAGACGCGTTTCTGCCTTAGGCGGACACAATCTGCTCCCACTACCAGCACAGAGGGTACGAGTTAGGCCTGGCCCTTGCATTGTGATCTGGCAATCGTCAACGGACACATCCTCGAAGTCGCACTTCTAATCGTGATTCCAGTAATCCAATTGCTACTTTCGACCAGCTTCCACCGAGAGAGTCTGGGCTGCTGAGCGACGATTGAAGCCAAGAAGAAGCGAAGTCCAAGCCTGGCATGGCGCAAAAGTGCGTGCACAAGGGCTGCGGCAAGGTCTTCACAGACCCTGAAGAGCCATGCGTGTACCATCCTGGTCCACCAGTCTTCCATGAGGGTCAGAAAGGTGGGTGCGCAACAACAGGTATTGCGTGAACTTTCTCTGACGCTCGGTAGGCTGGGACTGCTGTAAACCAAGGGTCTTGACCTTCGACGAGTTCCTTGAAATCCCGCCTTGTACGACGGGCAAACACTCGACGGTCGATGATACTCCAAAGCCTGCGAAGGCAGTAACAAAGACTGAAGACGACACGCCACGACTAAAGCCCATAGCTACCTCCTCTGACGCGAGTGCTAGTGCTCCCGCTAAGGAATCTTTCGCCTCGATAGCACCTCCAGCCAAGCCCTCAACTCCAGACCCTCGTCTCGAAGAAGACAGCGATGATCCTGACACGCCTGTAGCCCCAAACACAACCTGCAAAAGACGGTCATGTGGGAAAAACTCGAATGACGTGAGCAGTAGGGACGATACGTGTACATTTCATCCTGGAATACCCGTCTTCCATGAAGGTAGCAAAGGGTGGACATGCTGCAAACGCAGGGTGCTAGAATTTGACGAGTTTATGAAGATAGAGGGGTGCAAAACACGGCAAGGCCACTGCTTCGTGGGTAAAAGATCTAAGAAGAACCAAGGCTCAGAGAACCAAGAAGAGATACTTGAAGATGTGCGGAATGATTTCTACCAAGGTCCTAATACACTGAATGTGAGTTTCTACCTGAAAAAGATCGACAAGGAGAAAGCAAAGGTCGAATTTCTCGCCGATGGTAGCGGGGTGGACTTGGACCTACCGACAAGTGATGGGAAGAGATTCACCAAGCGGGTAGAGACGTGGAAGGACTTGATGCCAGAGAAATGTGAAATGAAGATACTGGGCACGAAACTGGAGATGGTGCTGTGGAAGAAAGAGGGAGGTTTAGGCTGGCCCGTGCTGACCAAGGGCGGACCGGACACTGGCGAGCGGATACAGGTCGGGAAAGCACTAAGAGCATGAGCGAAGTACATACCCCTGTCCAGCTGAATGATGGTCGACGCGCACGAAAGAGTATGAAGGATGACGAGTGACGAACTATGGGAGCAGCCTAGCAGGATGGACCCGCCAGCGGAACGGAAAGCAATTCCATAGATCACCAGAGCCGCCCACGTCGCGACCCAGGAAGGAAGTCGGGCCTTCAAGCTCGATTCTGCTTCTACTGGTAATGCATGTTTATACGCTATCGTGAACATTTTAATGGTTTGACTTCCTTCTTTCCCACCTATCTAACGTCTCTCAGCGGCGTTACAGGTGTCTCGACCATCAAAGTCATGAGGCTGTGTGCAACCTCAGCCGCAGCAAGTACGGTCACCTCACCAGGATTGTCATATATAGGAGCTACCTCGACCACGTCACCGCCTACTATCTTGATGCCTTCAAGACCATCGAGTATGCTCAGCAGTTCTCGAGTTGTCCAGCCCCCTACCTCAGCAGTGCCTGTTGCTGGAGCATACGCTGGGTCCAGCACATCGATATCGACACTGATATATACAGGCGTACCCCCAACCCTGTCTTTAAGCTTTTCAATGATACCCTGAACACCAATCTTGTCGATGTCACGAGCAGTGACAATCTGAAAGCCGCACCTTCTATCGTTCCTCCAATCGTACTTCTTGTTCGTTGCTGGCGCTCGAATGCCGGCATGGATGGAAGAATTTAGGACTAAGCCTTCTTCATGAGCGATGTGCAGGAATGTGCCATGATTGACGCCAGCATAATGAGAGATGCCTCCGCCAAGAACTTCTGGGTCCCAAGTATCTAGGTGGCTGTCGAAATGAATGACTGAAACAGGTCCCCAATGGTCCACGGTACTTCTCAACGCTGCAAGCGTCGTGGTGTGGTCGCCTCCAAATACGATGATGCGAGGCACCGAAGATTTGTCTGTGGCATTCGCGGTCCTGCCTGACACAATCTTGTGAGCTTCACCAAGCTGTTTCAGTGCGACAGTGTTGTCTAGGAAAGTCAACGGCGCATCTCCACAGTCGATGATTCGACTCCAGCCTAGAAAGCTGTTCTTGTGCGTATATGCATTGTACGCGAAGCTTGGAGCCAGCCTTCTAGAACCCCAGCGAATTCCTGCAGGCCCAAACCGAGCTCCAGGCCGCGCGGTGGTGCCCGTGTCGAACGGTGCGCCTAGGAAGGCAATGTCATACCTCTCGATATCTCTGTCAGCTGACAAGCAGTGCACCCATGGCAGACTGGCGAAAGTCTGAAGTCCTGCGTACTTGCCGGATTCGTCGTTCTGCGCGCCGCTAGTCAGGATCTCTTGCGATTGAGTATGTACCTGGAAGCCCGCGACTGGTGGAAAGGCGACCTCTCTGCAGGCTGACAAGAGACCAAAGGAGAATAGCAGTGCTACCCCAAAGGGTGTGCATGCCACGTGCATAGTGGGCCTCGAGCTGAAAAGTTGGTGGTATGCAACCGGGGCGCGCGACAGTCCTACGCTAACTCGTATCACTCGAGCACGAGATGACAGAGACGAGGTCTAATAGTGTTTCGCAGAACTGGAATATATGCGTTATCCGTACCCCTAGACCAATGTTGAGATCGCTACACATAGGGAAAGTTCCGAAGTCCAGCGAATGGAAAAGCTTCAACGAAGGTTCACTGTTGCCAAGACAAGTGGCCCGAGAAAAAGCAAGCTCCGAGGCTGGTGTGGCTCACCGTGGGGTAGGCTACTCCCAAAAATTCTCACGTTGTTGCTCAATCTCTGCGCCGACGACGAGAGTAACAAGGCCTGTACTAGATCGAGAATACAGAGACGATGGAGAGCTATTCAACAATCAGCTTTATCGCGCAACAGTGGGCAGAAACGCATCGAGAACCCAATGATAGGACAAATGACAGGAGACCTGAATGTCGCTTGTCCACCTCAGAAGATAAGCCTGCAGATGGCCTGCGAACACGACCTGGCAGATGCTTAGCGTACATCTTAATGTACGTTCTAGGCTCATCCTCTTCTGAGTGGCACGGCCAGCGGCCAAGTCTGCCAAGCCAGCTAAGAATCAGCGTGGGGTCTGCTAAGTTTAACACCAGCTTTTTCCCTCTACCTCACTTGTTGCAGCACTTCACTAAGCCTACCATGCAACACTTGACTCCGCTGAGCTCGCGTCGCACTTCACTTTTCGAACAGGTCTTGCAAATTTCTAGCTCAAGCTAAGCCTTCGATTAGATGGACCTGGCCACGCATGAATGGCGAACCAGTCGAGCCAGTCGAGCCAGTCGAATCTTGCGCTTACCAACCGAGAGGTCACAATAATGCATTCCATAAGTACTCAACTCTCCTGCGGCTGAACCTGTCCTTCCTCTCTCGTTGCTTCCTTGTTTCTTCCGCAGCAAATCTTCACCATGTCTGATTTCGAGAAGACCCCTCAATTTAGGGATGAGACACTTCTTGCCAGTGGTGTCAAGCAAGAACAACCATACGATGACATCGAGCACAGGAGAGGCTCACGAGGCCGCAAATCCTCTGTGATCTCTGCCATTAAGGACAACTATGGGCTTGTCAATGAACAAGGTGTCAGCGATGACGACTCCAGCATCAAGCGAGGCCATGACTTCACACACAGGAAGTTGAGACCACGACACATTCAGCTCATCGGTATCGGTGGTACCATTGGTACTGCTCTGTATGTCAATATCGGTCGTGGTCTTCTCAACGGTGGTCCTGCTTCTCTCTTCATGGCCTTCACGATTTGGTGAGCCCCCCTGCCATGCTGGATATAACAAAGTCTAATCAAGAAATAGGTGTTCTGTCATCATGATGGTCACAAACAGTAAGACTCACCAAATCAAACATTTTACTCATCATATCATCCCGCTCCTTTCGTTCATGGTTGAGATCTCGCGAGAGCTTTCGTACCCGGAGCGCCATCCATTCTATCCTGCCCATACGCAACCTGCCAGAAGCGCCAAGTACTAATATGTGACCAGGCATGTCTGAAATGGTTAGCTATTTGCCGATATCTTCGCCATTCATCCGATTTGCTGGTCGATGGGTTGATGATGCTTTTGGTTTTGCTGCTGGATACAACTTCTTCATCTTTGAAGCTGCCTTGGTACCGTTCGAGATCGTTGCATGCAACGTGATCCTCCAGTTCTGGACCGATGCGATACCTGCCGGTGCAACTATCGCAGTAGTCATTGTCATATATGCGTAAGAAC